>Ga0208006_100212_pt1 | contig 24556 bp, 31 predicted proteins | sample ECH_Bnyco_MetaG_FD_187131 | JGI IMG/M metagenome (GOLD analysis project Ga0208006, IMG submission 187131) | Hot spring microbial mat communities from Yellowstone National Park, Wyoming, USA - ECH_B nyco_MetaG (SPAdes) (version 2) | ecosystem: Environmental > Aquatic > Thermal springs > Hot...
GAGATAAAGCTTTAATCATACAACCAATGCAAAGATTAGAGGAAGGTAAGATTTTAAGTGATGAAGAAATAACTAAAATGCTTAATGAAGGTAAAATAGCATTTTATAAAGTAATTTATGAATACTGAATCAAGGTTTTACAAACAAGAATTTTTAGAACAACTATTTAAGACCCCATCCTTCTTTTTTGGTATATAATTGGGTAGGCAAAAAAGTTAAATACTAGCAGACCTTCATATATGTTGGTTGAAATATACTCTATGTTACAAAATAATCAAATAAGTTACCTACCAGAAGTTTTTATGATAAGGCATCTTAATGGTAAGCTTGAAAAAATTTCCTTGTTAAAACATTCTTACATAACATGTGAGAAATATATATTAACACCTAAAGGGAGATTCTGGGGTCGTTACAAGTATCAGAATGGTGAATTCCAGGAAATTGATGATGGTATATATTATATTCAAAATCATGTAAAATTGATGTATTTCCAAAGGAACAAATTAACAAGAGATGTAAAAGAAATGCCTGAAACCATAGAAAAAATATTAAGTACTGTAACAGATCTAAAAAATAAGCCAAAGAAAACTTTTCTAATCTCATATGACAATTATCGATTTGAAGTCTATGATAAATTTGTTAGGGGTAAATTATATCAGTTTGATTTGATGTTTAACCAAGGCAATTTAGAAATCTATGAAGTTCCTCCACCTGAAAATCCTAGTTGCCTTGACTGGTTTGATATGGAAAATATAGATTTCAAAATCACAAATAATCTAACTATTTATAATCATGAGATACAGTTTTCCAGTGAAATAAAAGTTTTTAATTTACATCCAACACCTGGAACTGTATATTTGATAAATCCTCAAAACAACATAACATTAACTTTGATATCTCCAGAATATAGAGAAAATTCAGTAGTTTTATCTTCAAATAAATATTACTTAACGAGACATCCAAAACCTTCAAAGTGAAGATAAGTAAAAAGTTTTTCTGTATTTAGTATCTTATTGGATATAATATCAAACAACTGTTTTTAGACTGTAAGGAATTGAAGAGATTTTTAAAATAAGAGGTTAATATGAAACAGTTAAGATTTCCTAACCTCTTCATACAGAATAACTTATCTCAAGATAATATTAAGATGAGTGAAAAACTGGAAATTATGAGGCATATAGCAAATCAAATAGGTGGTGATACCTCATTAAAAATATATTACTATCTTATGACAGAAGACAAGAAAATGTATAGAATTAATCCGTTCGAAAATCCTCACCCCATCAATATTTTGTCTAATGCTTATGTCTATATAAAAGACTCTTTTTGTATTAGTGATAGCCACCCAGCAAGTTATTATTTACCTTTCCTAGAAGGAGAATATTTAATATTGTATGCTTATTTGTCTAAACAAGGTTATGAGTTTTATTATTCGATACCTACTCCTAAACTTAGATACATTGCTTATGCTATTCGATTTCTAGACTACAATCTAGTTGTTGTAGAAGTAGCTGATCTTGATGTTGTGACAAATAATTTAAACCTCCCAAGAATTGTACACGATGTTTTAGGTACTAAACAAGTTAAAGAGTTGACTGATGAGGACATAGAAAATATTATATCGGAACTGGACTCTCAGAGACCTTTTGCTGGATATGATTTTATTGAAGCATGGAGAACAATTAACAGTTATGCTGAAACAAATGACCCTTCATTGGTAGGAGATGTATACTCCATTATAGAACAGTATAAGAAGATAATTACTCCAGCTCATGGGGTATACGACATAGAGACCGATCAATTCATTGAAGGATATAGGAATTTTTGAAACTTCTTATTAGATTAACTTCGTCTCCATTCTAGAGTAGGAAGGAAGGTAGAACTAATTGGGTTTATTGTTAGCTCTAATAAGAGGTTTCTTGTCTTCCTCTTTCTCCAGAAGAAACTTTCATTCTTCCAGTGTGGAAAGGTAGTAAGTGTTTTCTAAAAGGGAAGGTAAGTTTTTGCCTTAGAGTCAAGTGTTTTAAAGAAGCTTTGTTATGAAATTTGATACTGAGGAAAAGAGTGAAACAATTTCCAAAAATACCCCCCTAAATAGGAATGAGATTGTAGTAGGAAATGTAAGTATTCGTTATGAAAATGGCAGATTAAGCCGAATAATCATAGATGGTGATTTTGATGAAAGGACTTTAGAAGAAAAGGTTGTTGGACTACCTGATAGTGATTGGGCAATTCTAGCCCTTAAAAGTAAAATACCCATATTTCATGTTAGTCTAAAAGCTGGACATGAAATAATGCATGAAAAACTAAAGGAGTTAATTAAAAACCTTGACAATATAACTTATTTAAGTATCTCAGAAAAAGGCATAAGTGGGACTGTTAACATAGAAACAACACCAGATAAACAATCTTCAGTAGAAACAATGACAATACACTATGTTTATGATACTATTGTACGAGTAGATTTAGGCTATATATACTCTGGCAAAACGAAAAAAGTCCTAACTAAAGTATTAAACATGCTTGGTTTAGACAAAATAAAGCCTTTGATTGACACCTTTTCTTTTAAGGGAGATATAACAAAAGGTCTTAATCGGAAGTTGCTTGTTGAGTTAATAAATACTGTTAACAAACCACTTAGTCTAAAAGGTAAAGATGGAACTTATCTTGTCAACTTTAGACCTGGAGATACTTTCTTATATTTTAATAACAAAATATACCCTGTTATTGTTCATATGAAAAGGATGTATCCAAAAATAGCATCTTTCTTACCTGAAGAAATGAGAAAAGTTTATGATAGATTCACTGGTCTCAACACAATAATATATTTTAAGACATCAACAAAGAATAAGTATAAAGAAGCACTTCCAAAAGCATTAGCTGTTCTATCAAAACTAAATACATCTATACCTATACCTGAATATTTAACTTTCGATGAAAAATGGTTTATGATAAATGGGATAGCAATAAGAGGTTCTTATGAAAAGCTGGACAATATAAACTTCTTATTCAAACCTGAAGCTCAAGTATTACTTCCAATAAGGATTATTGTATATAATGATAGACAAAAAATACTAGTATTTTATAGACCAAAGGACTCAGATAAAATAATAAACCCTCTTCTTCAGGCTTTGAAGAAATTTCTGGGAACAGATAAAATAGCCATATACTCTGAAGACCTTCAAGAACAAGAAAACAGTGAAATAAGGTATTACCTCTTCAAATATGATGATTATTTTATAGTAACAAATAAGGAACTTTTGCCCACGGTTGTTCATGATCCTACAAGGTTTATTAACCCAAAGTAAGGAAGTAGATGGAGTTTTTTAAACACTAATGAATTTTTATGAAACTAAATCGTGATGGATTTATAATGTTATTCGTTCCATCCCTTATCACTTTTCTTTCTACCTACATCACATTCCCTACTAATTACTTGTTTGCTATCATTTCAACTATTTCTATCTTTTCCCTTATTTTCATTTCATATAACTTTGATTATATTTGGATGTTACTGAAAGAAATTCCTTTAGGTTCAAATTTTGTGGAGAAGAAGTTTCCTGGATTTTCAGTCTATAGAAACAAAATGGTTTTAATAGAAACAAAGGATCCTTATAAGAAATATTTAGGGTTTTTTATTTATAGTCTCAATTATGATATTTCTGTCAGAACAACTTCATATGAGTTACTTCTTTCCAGACTACAAAAACTCTTAACTGACACCAGAACACAAAAACTGGACTTACATTTGGCTTTAACAGAACAACAACCACTGATAATTTCAGCAGTTATGTTACAAAAGCTTCCTTTTAAGCATCGAAAACTAATGGAAAAAATAAACAAACATCTAAAAAGATTAACAGTTGAAGAAGAAGTGAATATTGCTTCTTACATGTTACAAGAAGAGATAATTACTAGGAGTTCTTATGGATTGGATATTTTGATGATTGGATTTAAGGGAGAAACAAGAGAAGGGATTTATAAAAAACTAAAAGGCTTCAACGATATTGTAAATCAAGAGTTAAAAAGCAATGGGATTCAAGTAACATTATTGTCTAACATGAGACTTGTGTATATATTTATTTCCTTCCTATATGGTATTTTAGTTCCAAATGAGTTTGAGGATATAAAACTCTCAGATTTGGGATAATAATGAAAGAACAATTAATCAAACTAGTAACAACTTTAATTTTTCTAGTACATTCAGACAAAATCTATTATCCAGATTTCTTAAAAATACAAACCAATTTTCTCCTAAAGCCAAATGGTGATATGTTGTTTCTTATTCCATATAAATCGTATTACAGAGAAGAGAAAAATTATTATGTAATTGATTATGGAAATCTAATAATAAAAGTAGACAAAGAATTTATAAAAGAAGCTTTTAAGTTATTATTGAAAGATTTAAGAGGAAAAAAAGTATCTCCACACATAAGTAAATTCTCAGATGATGAAGTGACAAACTACTATCATTTTCTAACAAACAACAGAAATCAATAAGTTTTTCAGATATTTAAATCCAAATTCTCAAAGTTTAGCTTATTTAAGCTTTGGATGTCTCTTAATGTGAATTTCTTATTATTTATTATGATTGTCAATTCATTTATTATTTCAACATAATCAAGTTCTTTGTTTAATTTGAGAACAAAATCAGCTACTTCTGAATAGAAAGTGAAAAGATAAACCTTTTTCACCTTATCGAATTTATGTATATTCTTTATGACTGTTTTAACAATTTCTGGTGTTCTTATTATTATTTTATCTCCTATGATAATATGATCTTTCTTCAATATCATATTCATGTCTAAAGAAGAGATTTCCTTACTGAAAAGGTATTTCAACTTTTTATAGTCTTCTATATCAACATTTATTTTGTTATTGATTCTTAATTTGACATCTTGGTTAAACTTAAAAAAGTGAAATAAATTACCATTATAATCAAAGGTTAATTCATCATACTTAGCCACTCCTGTTTTTAAATCAACAAATCCGTTTTTGTGTATATAAAACTTCCCAATTATACAACCTTCTTTGTCTGTTATTTTATTATATATTTCAAAACTCTTAGGTATGTCTAAGTCTGGTAAAACAACACAATCAATGTCCTTAAGTCTACTAAAGTACATTTTAGAAAATAGGTCAAAAGAACTTGTAAGTTTTATAATCATAAATGAAATTAGTTTATTTAAAACATGGTTTGAGGGTTCTAAAAGAACAAATTTAAAAAGCTTTAGCAAATAGGAAGTGTGAGTTATATGACAATTATAAACTTTGACACTGTTCTTGAAAGTGAAGCCAATTTTATTTGTGTCCCCTTCAAGTTTAATATGAAAGAATTATATTTGGTAACAAAGTGTGCATATTTCCTATTTGATGACAACTCTGAGTTGTATTATTTTTCCTTTAGACAAAACGAACAAGTTTCAATTGTAAAAGAAAATTCTTACATAGACTTTGAGATAACAACACAAAATTCAAAAACAAACATTAGAATTAGTAAGGAAGAGAAACAAATAAAGATAAGTGGTCTTTACAAAGAGAGTAAAAGAGGAGAAATAAAACTTAAACCTGTAGGAGGAACAAAAGTGTTTTATTTAGTAGCTGAAGAAGTATTGAAAGATATAAAAGAAAGAATAAGAGAGGAATCTCTTTCATTTCCAAAATATAGAGGCTAGAAAACTGTTAACAGTCTACAGAGAAACCTTTAAATACTTGTTTGGCAAGGCTTCTTATAGTGAAGCTAATGGCTCTCCTTCCCAGCTCGAATGGGAGTCAAATGAGACTGTGGGAGGAGTACCCAGTGATACTTCTTCTCTTCAAGGGGCTTTCATCTAGCCCCTTACTCAAGGGGTGGGTCTCTGTCCCACCCGTCTGCCCACCAAATGAGACATGTAAACCCGAATCGATGGTGGGAACAATGATCCCACTAGAAGGGTTACTCTCACCCTTCTAGTGTGGGGAGGAAGCCAGTACAAATTTGCCTAAAATTGAAAGAAGACAACTTTTTAAAATTACCCTTTAATATGCCAAAGGAATTGGATAGATTTGAATTAATCAAATTTATAAAACATAACAAAATAGAACTGAGTGGAAATAATTTTTTGATTGTTTATAAGTTAGTTTCAGAGGAGTGTAAAAAAATAAACAGAAAAAACAAGGCAAATATTTGTAATCCAGATCTCATAATTTCAAAACTTTTTACTATAGGGAAAAAAGGTAATTATGAAATGGAGATAGATGAAAACAATAATTTTGTAGGATTCTATAAAAAAGGAGGTGGAAAAGGCAAAAAGTTATCTTTTGTAACAACTTTTGTTGATTTATTGTATGCAATCTCATATTTGGTTCGAAAGATCACTACTGAAAATATCAAATTATTCTTGAGATAACTTTTTAACTCAGTTCACCAAAAAGTAAGCATGGATGACCTTTCTGGTTTCTATCTGTTTAAAAAACTACTTTTTCTAGAATTTCTGTTAATAGTTGTTACCATTATTTCCACACTGGGTTTTATTTATTTTATTCCATCACATTCCATTATCAGAGGCTTAAGTTTTCTTTTCCTTTTTTCTGCTAACACATTAAATGTAGGATTTATTCTTTTTTTACATTCAAAAAGGTTAACAAAATATATGGCAATTGGGATTGACAATAATTCAAGATATGCAAAGTTAATAATAACCTATTTATTTTCCATGTTCTTTATTTGGCTTGTTTTGATGAGGTGAGGTAATGTGCCAAACAAGATTTTTAAAATAATGGGAGTTAATATGAGACTATCATTAGAAGATTTTATGGAAGAAGTGAGACAAACAAAAGTATATAAGAAAGTATATTTAGTAAGTGGGTCTAATTATGTTAAATTACTAAAGGAGCTTGATAAGATTGAACCTCTAATAAAAAGTGTGGAACTCGATGATGAGTATGATATGGTTATTTTAACTAATGGAATAAAAGTGGATATTACAGAAGTTGCTTGGGATTTACTGTCACTCAAAAAAACTATAAAGTATTTACAAAAGCTTTCACAGTTGGAACCCAAAAATAAACTACAAGTGTTAAGTTATATTGATATAAGGAGACTTAAGCTTTATGATGATACCTTTAGAAATACTGTCCTAACATTAGAACACAAAAAACTATACGTGGCAAAAGGGAATGTGCTTGTGGCTGGAAACTATAGATTTTATAAGACAATGAAGAAAATCATTGATTTAAACCTTAAGAGTTCCAGTTTTATGTACATTGTTGTAAAGGCTAAAGAATTTGATCCAAACAAACTAAAAGAATTTGTCGGAAATAAAGACTATGTATCAATACTAATAACTAAAAAGGGAATATCAATTAAAGAATATGGGGAAGATCAGAGTTTATAGTAGTCAATAATGTCATAAGTGTCTTTTTTAATTACAAAAAGTTCTTTTGTTGTTATTCCTTCATTTAGGATTAGATTTCCAAATTTTATGTCCTTGATGGTATGTATAAAGGTCGAATATAATAGATATTCATCTGGGTTGAAATTAGGTACATGTATTGCTCTAATAGGTGTCTCTATTTTGTCTTCATCTGTGGAGTCATATAAAACAGAAGGAAGATAATTTTTGGCAAATCTAATTCCATATAAGTATCCTCTGTAAAGCATTTTCACATCAACAAAGCTCATTTGAGCAGATTCCACTTCATTTAATTTAAACCTTGTATTGGAAAGTGTATACATCTTATTATCAGTATCTAAAAATTTGTTTTTATTATAAATTCTTACAGTTCCTAAATTTTTGTTTTTGTTTCTGATTATACCTAAAATATTTTTGTCATATATTCTAACTTTACCATTTTGTACTATTTTTAGGAAGAAGTCTGATATATCTTCTTTATAAAGAGCAGACGTTATAAGACTATCCTTAACTGTTATATTGTTCTCTTTTAAGTAACTTATGGTTTTGTCTCTTATTTCATAAGCTCTTTCACCTAACAAATCTTCCTTGTTAATTACTAACCATATACTATCAAAGTTGAAAGCTTTAAGCATCTTTATATAATGGTCTAATTCTTGTTCTTCAAATGAATCAACAAAAAGTACTACCTCATCTGTTATTCTTAAGGAGTTTATTTGTTGATGAAATAAGTCTTTTTGACCACCTATATCTTGGAGTGAAAATATTTTTCCAGTTATTTTTTCTGGTTGTGGTATTTTTTCTACTATTCTCTGATATTTATTATCTTGTAAAATTAAGTATTGTCTAGACATGAAGGGTTGTACAGTTTTCCCATCAAAATAAAATGTTTTTTGAGCTGTATAGATTGTCCTGTCTTGTATTTTTTCTGTAGGACTTTCGTACAAAACGAATTGTTTCCAATTAGTTGGAGTGTTGTTTAATTCTGCCTCAAATTTGGCATATTTTATAACTTCTTCTGTATGGGATCCAAAATAATTATGTTTTAACATAAAGGTGGCTAAGGCAGTTGTTTTTCCTGTATCTCCTTTCCCCAACAGTGAAATAAGCATATCAAACTTATTTATTTAAATATTATCTCCTAGGGAAATCAGAAAAATCATTTTCAAACCTTAGGATAACATCATCCTTTTCTGTTATACATAAGGCTTTGAGCAATTCAATTTTAATTGATTTTACTTTAAAGATTGTCTGTTGTTCATGACGTATTTTAAGACAGATTAAAGGTTCATCACCTTTTTCATACTCACCTGATGTGGGATTAATTTCTATAACAATTTTCACATTTTAAACATATTGTTTTTAAGAACATGATAAAACAGTTACTTTTATTAGTACTATTACTTTTTGCTTTCTCAACACTTGCTTTGTCATATGGGACAAATAATTTCATCTATAATTACAATACAAATACAATACTCTATTTGTCTTTTGGTAGTACTTCTATTGTTTGCTTGTTTACCACCATATGCTATATGAACTTCTATGATATGAACTCTCAAAGTCTTAATCAATTAATTTTCAGTACACTTGGAATAGAAGTTATTTACACTGAATATGTTGAGTGTAGTCTTAATACCATTTTTAGTTTGGATACTGTTATTCTTTCTAAACCAGTTTATGGTGTTTTACTCCTTAATGATAGTACATATGGTTGTCTGAAACTGGATGTCTACTATCTAAGTCTTTCTGTTCATCCTGGAGAGTATTTTACATCAGTCAAGGATTACAATAATACATTATTTTATATGGAGAAGGGAGAACAGTTTTTCATAACCATTCTAAAAGAACCCTTATACATTTGCCTTGTTTGTTTCAAACCATATTTGATTCTTCCTTCATCTTATTATCCAATAACAAACTGTAATACCACATTAACATGTAACTTGTTGTTAGATTTACCATCAGTTAATTTTGTAGTCTCAGTCTTTTCAAAATATTATACTCTTTGTACAATAACAAATAAGGATTACACAAATGATATGGGGTTGTTATTTCTTTCTGCCTTCAATAATAGTCTTATGGTTGTTGATTATAATATTCCAGGAACTGTAAATAATATAGTAGTATATGATGGTGAAACAGTAATCCCATATTACGGCTTTGTAAAAGTCTGTATAGGAACTTACAAAACAAGTTTTATGTTACCTTACACAGTTCAATCCAGTACTCCTACTAATAGTACTTCTTGTTCCTTTTCAAACTTCAGTTCTCTGTCTGTCAGTTTAGTTATGGTTGCTTTTGGACTTCTTCTGTTGGAAATCTTTTATCCTTTTATCCTTACAGACCTAAAACTCAAATCATTATTGACCAACCTTCCTTTAGTACTTAACCTTATTCCATATATGGTTTCCATATCCCTTTTCTTAGTCTCTTTAACTAATTTTGTAAATGGAGTATGTTATATCCTGAAAAGGTTTGGCTTTATGTCTCCTCCATTTTTGTCATTGATTTCACTAACTACTTTCCAACTTTACATAATATTGATAGGAATTGCCATTTTAATAAGTTCTGGAATAATACTTCCTCTACTAAATATAAAATATTCATCTCTTCTTAACAGTATTAGTATTGTTGTATCCAACATCATAATGATTTATTTTGAATTTTTTGTCTCAGAATTTAATATTTTAATATTTTCATTCTTTTTCTCTTTCTTTGTTACATTAGGGTTGGTGTTGTTATTATTATTTGTTACAGTAGAGTTTATTTATGATTTGTTAACAAAAAATAGTATAAGGATAGGTATTATGGTCTTTGGTGTTTCCTCCTTTTACCTATTTTTCATTACCAATTTAGTAATACCTAGTTTACCAACTTTGGGTAGTATGTTTGTTTTTCCTTTCATTTTTCTATTTCCTTTGTCTCAAATTTCTCCTTACTTAATCAACTTCAACTTTCTCTTTTCAATGTCTTTTATTAGTGCCTTGTTATTTTTTATTTATTCTGTAACTGAAATAATCATAATTTATATGTCAAAAATAATCCAAAATATAGAACTCTAATACTTAGAATGTGAAAACAAATGATAAAACATTATTAACAATCCTACTTATTATATTATGTATAAACTTCAATGGTGGAATATACAATGTCAATAAAAATAACATTGTTGTAAGGATAATAGTGTCTTTAAGGAGGAATGAAACAGAACTAAAATCATTGACGAAATTTAAACTTAAAGCAGGATTGACAGGTGATAGAAAACTTGATAGAATGTAAATTCCATTTATAACGACAATAAATAATATTGAGTCTGATAACACTGAAGAGTAGTTTTCAGTTAAAATCATCCTTACTAATCCCAGTCCAAATCTCAAAGAAAAAACTAGAAATGTAACCTTTATTAGAGGTAGGATGAAGATTAATGCCCCTCTCAAAACTATCAAAAAGAGAAAATAGAATAATAAGAAAACAAAAGAGTAGTATGAAATAGAGTAGGCTATTTTTAGACCTAAAGTTACAGCTTGTATGGCAGTTCCAAAAATTCTTCCAATAACTGGTATATTTGTCAGGGCTTGAACAATAGAAATTACAATGATGGAAATGATTAATGCATTGATTAGAATTGAAAACTCATCAAAAAGAGATGGAGCTGGAAAATATACTTGACCTACACTATTCAGAATCATTGAACAAATATTTGTATAGGATAATGACATATTAAAAATAAACAGGAGAATTGTAAGAAGAAAAAGGTACTTCATAACTCTTTCCAAGTCAGTATAGTAGTCAAATATATAGGAGAACTTTCTCGTAGTTATCAATCCAAAAATAACCAAGGCAAGACCAAAAAACACAGATTCAATTTTTATCATCACATTCTTTACTGAGAGATTGTTGATATTAATACTTATACAATGATTTGACCCATTTAAGATAGTTGAAGAAATGGGAAGGAAAGTGGAAAAGAATGTTGTGTTACCTTCCTGTAGAACTAAACTATTACAAGTAATAAGTAAAGAACTTTGAAAGATGAGGGTTTTATTATTAACTGTTAATATTGGAATGTTTTGATCATATACTTGATAATAATATCCTATGGAGGTAGAATTATAAATTATGGACGGATATACATAGAGATATAAATGTTGAGTTTCAGGTATCTTGTTTTGATAAGAATTTTCATTGGTTATGGAAGTACAGGTTCCTGAGACTGTTCCTTGAACTGTTGTTAAATACAACATAATATAATTATCTTTCAGATTTACAGGTTGTTGTACTATATCAAAATTATTGAATAGAAGATTGAAAGGACAAAAGACAACTCCAACATTTGTACAAGTGATAGGTTTTGCTGTACATTTATAAAATAGGAAAGCTAAAGGTTTACATAAATTAATACCAAAATTTGAGCCAGAAAACCTACCAGAAGATCCTATTACAAAACAGAAATAACCATACAAAAAGTTTGAAAAAGTGGAAAATGAAGAAGATAACAAAGAAATAGTGACTCCATTGCCTTGTTCAGAGATATTTGAAAGAATTGTCACAATATTATTTGAAGTAAGTTCAGAAATTGTCATACAATAAACTACTCTAACCAAAGGATAATAACAAACTGAAAGAGGATACCTTATGATAGGTTCATTAGATACAGTAAGCAAAATAGTAAAAGTTAATGTTGACAAGGAAGAAGTAAACAGTGTTGATTTAAGTATATGATGGAAGTATGTAGTATAAAATGTTGTTATTGTAATATTATATAGTTTATACTCAGATATAGAAAAACAAGGAAATAAAGTAAAAAGGTAGGTAAAATTAAATTTCACATAATCAGAGAAGGTTATGAGACAGGGTTGAAATTTATATGTAATGGTTGTCCAATAACTATAAAGACTACATCTTACATTTATGGATCCAGTAACATTGGAGAAAAGTTGATATGAATATGAATAAGTATATGTAATAGTTACTGTTTTGGTTGATGTTATGATTTTAGTTTTAGTAATTGTACTATTGCCACAAGTACAAGTATATGTCTTTGTGTGAAAACAAAAAACTGTACAAGTAGTTGTAAGAGGAAAAATAGTATTATAAGAAGTATAATAATAAACCTTGGAAATACAGTAATAGAAACCACCACAACTCTTTGAGACAACACCAAAATAAGAAACAATACCAAAAACAGTTAATATGGTAAAGAAAACCAGAAAAACAGTCACTAAGACACTTTTCATATTACTTCTAAGTGATTTAAATCAGAAAAATATTATATCTTTCAACCATTTTAAATAAAAAATGGTATGAAGTTGTTGGAATCCAACACAAAGAACAAACCTCCTAACATATGGTATAATTTAGTAACTTTCTTACAAGAAGAGGTACCTAATTTCCAGAAGGATGAGGAATACCTTAATGAATCCATCTTACTTCTTGTCAAAAAGGGAAATGATTTGAGAATAGAAGGCAGAACTGGTAGATATATTGTTACTCTTCTGGTGGCAAAAGATATTTTCTTTGTTGTTACAGATTTAAGAACAATAACACAAGTAGAAAAGATATTAAGAACTTATAAAAAATATTATGAGACAAATAATCACATAACTCCTCTTAAGTTAGATAAAATAACAGTGGGTGACAGAACATATGACCTTCAGAAATTAATAAATGACCTAAATTTGATGGTACAACAAAAATATAGCCTAGATGACATAAAAAGTACATTGGAATTATATGGACTTGATAATATAGTAACATCAGACAATGAAATTCAAGTCCACCTTCCATTAATCAACTTGGAAAAGGATTTATCTCTCAAAGGTTTAATAATCAGTAACTCAAAAGTTATCAAACCAGAAGTAGTATTTAGAATTTCATCATCTGGTATTAAAGAAACATTTAGAGTAAAGAGAATTCCTACTTTACATTATAGAAGGTAGGTGGACATTTAAACTAAGTATATAAATGGTGACTCAAAATGATCATAAAAAAGAAGAAAGGGTGGAATACTGACCCAAACACTTGGGATGGAAGGATTCATGTTGCACAAAAGATAGACAAAGAAAAAATTAAGAGAATTCTGAGTTAATAACATTTATGAAAGTTTTTCAACCAACCTTAGTCCCTCCTTAATCAACTCTTTATTTGAGCCTCTTTTAAGGTTCTCTTTTATGTCTTCAATTAGGAGTTTATCTTCCTCTTCACTTTCTAAGGTTATATCAGGATAGGTTATCTTTACCATTTCCCTAACCTCTATTTGATACCAGTTTAAAATTTGTGTCCTTTTAACAACTGTTTTAGGTATATTCAACTCTTTATTTCCAGTCTAATTGATAGAGTAGAAAAGTTAGATACTTTTAAAACAAAAAGTATGATGGTGAAAGGAATGACAAAACAAAAATTCAAAACAAAAGATGAAAACAAATTGTATTTTTGTAAGATGTGTGCTTTTGTGGCAACAAGTCAGGAAGAGCTTGAGATACATTATTCTCTTACTCATGAAGATCCCGATGATACAATTTATGAATTTGAAACAGAATTTATAAATAAGAAAACTGACAAACAGAAGAAAAAAGACCTAAAAGAGAAAGCTATTGAGAAACTGAAGCTACTGTTTGAAGGTAAACACTATCATAATGAGTATGTTGGATGGTGTGAAACACAATACGACTTACATTCCAAACAGATATATAATAAATACATAATTGAACTTACTCCAAGAATCACAGTTTGTTAATTAGTTAGTTATTTTCTTAACTACTTGTTTTCAATTTGTTTGGCATAAAAGTTAAATAGTAGTCTTAACAACAATTAAATAACATGGATCCCCAAGAATTGGTAAAGGAAGAAATCATAAAAATGTTAGACCAAGACTTCAATCAATTCGAAAAACTTGTTAATGATATTATTAAAACTAAAAATTTGGACAAGGAGAAGTTAAGTGAAGCATATTTTTGTCTACAAAAAATGAAACTAGAGTTAGAGAGGTTGGTTTGGCTTATAACTTGACCTAAAAGCTAACTTCTTTTTAAAATACACTTATTAAATATGAAAAGTCTTCTTGTTATAGGATTATTGATACTTACTATAATTCTTCCAAGTCTAGTTAGTTCTGATACTGGTCTCCATATATTTGGAGGTCAGTTTTATCAAACAAATAATTCTATTTATATAAATCCATATGGATTTATATATTTAGTTGGTAATACTATTTATGCACTTTCTTCAAATCAACTACTTGAGATCTATCAAAACACCACATCCACTTTCAGTAAACCTTTTATTGTCCTGTATAATAATTTAGTCACAACAACAATTCCAGTTAATGAAACTTATCTACTTGTAAATAATAATATTGCTTACTTCCTTAACAACGGAGAATTGCTGTTATTATGTAAAACAAAGCTAACCACTATTCAAGTCTTACCTTTCAAGAACTTTTATTTTGAAGGAGGAGTTTTTCTTGTTTCTTTTAACAACTCATTTATACCACTAAACGGGAAAATGCCAGAAGTATATCTTTGGAATGAAACTCTTTATAAGAACGGAACAGTACTTGGTACTTATCCAGACAATTTCTTCTTTGGAATTATTAATGGTGCAACTGTTTTAGGTAACTTCTTATCCAATTCTATAAGAATCGATTATTATTCCTCTCAAAAACTGGTTAGTACTATAACTTTCAATAATCCAGTAGGTTTCTTAGGTGCCGATATTTACTTAGGAGGAGGCACAATATATAATCCTCTTTTCCAAGAATTCTATACGAATATTACTATTTTCTTTGTAAATATGTTAGGTACATACCCAATACCTATAAATCCAACCTTGGCAATTTGTTCTGATGGGAAATTAATTACAACCAGTTACAATATCATATCAATATTTACTACTACTTCAAGTAGCCTTATTAGTACCCCTACAACTTCTTCTTCATCATTATCATCTTCATCATCAACACCAACAACAATCTATAGTACAATTACTCAAACTTACACAACAACAGTTATTCCTTCCAGTCAAACAACAACAGTTTCTGTTTTAAATGGAAATGAGTTTGTTACTTATGCTCTACTAATAATCATAGCAGTATTAATTATTTTATTAATAAGGAACAAAAGAAATTCTAAGTGATATCTTTTAAAAGAATAAAGTAACATGAGCAAAGTTGGGGCTAAAGAAAAAAACGAAAGTAAAGTTAATCTGAGTTTAGGAAAAGAAAAGGAGGAAAAACTAGTTCCTCGTTCAAAGGAAAATCTAAGGTATCATAAAAAATTGGAAGAACTAATAGAAAGGGTACATGAAAAACCAGGAAGCTTAAGAGAAATGTTAGATTTATTAATAGAAGATGAAAAGAAACTAAAGAAAAAATTGGAAGAAATTGGTTATGAAGATGAAAACGAAGAGATTCTGAAAATGTTACAACAAGCATTAATAAAAATAAAGGAACTGGTAGAGGAAACAGGTACTGAACTAAAAATGAAGATAGAATTGGCATTAAATGAGTTTCAAGATTCTAAACTTCTAAGTATGATATATGATGTTTTAGAATCCTTAGTAATTAATGACAAAAGGACAAGTATAATTCCTCCTGATGAGAATATCAAATTATGAAGGCACCTATTAGTTTATTTTCATTATTATAAGCAATACCAGTATTTGGTGTATTAAGAAACAAGGAATTTTCTTTTTCTAAATCAACAGTAAACATATTTTTTTCTAATGTGGTAATTTTCATTTTGTTTCTAAATCCATTTATTGTTGTATAAAAATAACTTCCTTCCTTATAATTAACAAAAGTGAAGTGTTGAGAAGTCATAATTAAACCTAGTTCATTAATAATATTTTTTATATTATCTTGTAGGTTAACAAACCTTCTAATGTTTAGTTGTTTTGTTAGCCTATAATTACCTAGTATTTCACCTCCTCTGAAATTTTCTGTTATTTCATCATTTTCAAATCTTATTCCAGCATAATCACCTTGATTTATTACATTTACTTTATTCCCAAATATTTCCAACTCTTTTACCTGTAATTCACCAAACTGAGTATTTATATATTGTTTCTTTTCTATTCTTCCACTCATTAGTCTCCCTCCTAACACTCTAATATTTCTTTCTGGATACATTAAGTCCCTGACATGGAAAACTGTCCCTTTTTCATTGATTATGTTTCTCTCAGTTTTTAAGAGATTTTTTACTAGAGTTTCATGATCTCCTATGGAAATTATGTCATTAATAGAGTTGATTTTTATACCAGATGTGTAATAAAATAGGACAACATCATTCATTCCTAGGTTTTTTGTTATCACATTTATATCCTCTTTCAATTGTTCAAAGTATTTATCATAATTAGGTTCTGTATCCACTTTTGTGAGAACTAAATGGAAAACTGGATTTTTTGAAAAGGATTTCCTAGTTATGTAAGAGGTTATGAAATGAGTTAAGAAAGTCTCTCTAATATAAGCCCTTTCTTTCACTTCATCAACTCCAATTGTAAAAAGTGTTGTATCGGATTCTACACTACTTAAATGGACTTGAAATGTATATTTGTGATGTCCACCAACATCAATAAATACCAAATTATCTTTATCTGTTTTTAATCTTACTGCCTTTGAAATCATGGTCATTTGCCTAAGAGTTTCATCTGTGGATACTTGGATTAAATTTGCCAAATATTCAGAAACTGGTACTTTATTAGTTTTCATCATCATTTGGAAGTATCGTGTTTTCATGTCAATATAATACCTTTCAACACTATATTTATATAACAAATAACCTACAAGTGTACTTTTTCCAGAGTTTACCGAACCTGAAACATTAATAACCTTCATAAGTTGACCAAGAAACACAGAATTTAAATTTCTTTCTTTTAGTATGGTTGTAATCATAGATTGTATGTTATTTCATAGATTTCAAAAAATGAGTTTTTTTGATGCCATAAAATTATATCTTTTTCAGAAAGATGAAAATGTTTTAGATTTCATGATAAACTGTTGTGAGAAGGTAACTGATGGAAATAAATATAAGGTTAAGTGTAAAGATGGGTCTGATTTTTTTCTACAGAGAGTAAGTGAAAACGAATATGTAATATTAGGACAAGAAATAGTTAAGATAACTGTGAAAAAGGAGGCTTTTAAGTCAACCTATCCTTAGGTGAAGAACCAAATCCCACCTGTTTTTAAAGAAGATAAATTATGAGATTACTAAAGAACGATGAGTTTTTTGAATACTTGACAAATCTTGTTCTTAATGCCAAATACAATATCATATTGGATTTTTATGTTATAGATATTTCCTCTCAGAAAGTAAAGGAACTTATGAACATTATTACATTGAAGAAGACAGAATTAGATAATCTTTTCATTTTTGTTGGTGGTGTTGAAGATGTTGATGCTTTATATACGAATTGTTTTTTGTATTTCATGTATAAGAAATCTTTAGACAAATCTTTAGTATTTTTAAAAAAACAAAGTCATTCAAAATTAGCCTTGATAGACAACGTTTTAGTATTAGGATCCCACAACTTAACAGACTCCAATTCTGAAAATATATCAGTAGCTTTAAAAATAAATATAGATGAAAAAAAGAACTTAATGAAGTATTTGATGACAAAGGAAAAAATGGAAGAAGACCTTGTAGAAACTCTTTGTAAAACTGTAACTATTAGGAGACCTTCCAGAAGAAAAAGCCCTTACAACCTTTTTGTAAAATAGTTTAGTCTAAGGTTCTTTTGTTTATCTCATCAGAATGTAAATATTTGTTAAATTTGATAGGTAATAATACAGTTTGTTCTTCTTTTTTCTGTAATAAGGTTTTTGTAGTCATAAGAAAAGAATAATATTTAAAAACTTGTTTTTGGAAACTACCACGTATTTCTTTTTTCTGTTCTTAAATGAATTCCTTATATTATGAATTCGTTCAAATTCTTAATTTATATTGTTTTTGCTTCTCTTTTGGCACCATACTTTGGAGTATATTATTATATAAACTTTCTGTTTTTTATTTTGTTTTACTTTGTCATCCTGATAATACTAATTTTTCTTATTAATTTTCAATTTATTTTTGGTTCTTTTGGTAAAAAATTAGGGCAAATGTTGGTTTATCTTGATGGGAGAAATGAGACAACAATAGTAAAGAAGAACTATGGTCTTCCTTCAAGAATTGGAAATATTTACCAAATTTATGGTAATTTAATCTTAGATTCTTCTCCCTTAACAGAATATTACAGGTATCTTGAATCCAGAAATGAAAAACTATCTATTTTGGAAAGAAGTTATACAATAATGGGAAATATAGTTCCTAAAGATGTAGGATATACTATTTCAATTATAAATGTAATTTTACCAACAGAATATTATATAAAAGATGTAATAAATTATTTGAAAATGAAATACAATTTATATTCTCCACCTTTAAGTAACATGATAAAAAGGAATTTAGACTTAATAAGTCAGATAAGAGTTCACGGGTTTAAACTTGTAAGAATCAGTACATGGAATAATGAAGAAAAGAAGAATTATCTGAAAGGATTACTTAGTTCTATTCCTAATCAAGTTGGGAGTTCTGGATATATTCTGTCTCTTCAAGATACAGACTTTCTAAAATTATTATTTATTTTAGGATATGATACCTTTGATATTGAAGTAATATCACCCAAGCTGGCTTCCTCCCCTCACTAGAAGAGTGGGAAGTGACCCTTCTAGTGAGATCATTGTTTCCACCATCGATTCGAGTTTACATGTCTCATCTGGTGGGAAGTCGAGTGGAGCAGAGATCCACCCCTTGTTAAAGGGACTTTTATCTAGCCCCTTGAAGGGAAGAAGTGTCACTGGGTACCCCTCCCACAGTCTCACTGAACTCCCAATCGAGCTGGAGAGGAGTATCAACAGCATCACTAGAAGAAGTCTTGATAAACAAGTATTTAAAGGTTTCTACAAGGGGTTATCCATCCCCTACCTCACGAAGGGGGACTTCCACTCCCTTAACCCCCAACTTTGTAAGGATTTTTTAAATCGGATTTCTTTTATATGATTCATTATATTTTTATAGATGATGAAAAAGTAATAACTAAGTTAAAGAACACTTTAAGGGATTTATTTAAACCATCACTCCTAGTTCTAGAATATGAAGATGAAAAACAAACTTTAATAAATCTGTTAAAATTTACAGCAAATAAGGTTGCTTATTCAAGATTAACCTTTGCCAACATTTTAGTTTTTGATTTCTTTGCTGATACTTTATCTACTTTATATGTCGTTTTTCCAATTAAAGTGAAAATTGATAACAAAACACCTAAGATAATTTATTCCAGTTCTTTTCTTGATACGAAAAACCTCTTTTTCATCTATTCAAAAGAGGTTTACTCTAAGAAACCCGTTTCTATCAGACACGATATTGCTGAGTTGGGTACTTATAAAAATTTTAAAATTTATTCTAATCAGAGAAATTTAGGTATTGTAGTTGAACAAAAAGAGAACTCCTATATAATAAGGTATTATTGTAAGACAGAAGATCCTAAAAAGATATGTTTAAAAATTTTTGAAACTAATAAATAGACATGGAAAAAGAAGAAATCTTAAATAAGTATTATGAGTTTTTACAACAACCTACAAAAGACAAAATGTTTAAGTTACTCTCTGTTTTAGAAGTATCTGATGATGATTTATCCATACTGAATGAATTTTCTCAAAACGAAGATTTGACAGTTCTTTTCTTTACTTATCTTGTAGTTAGAGAATTCGAAAACAAAATTAACGATTCATATTTTTCATTACTCCTAAATCTGCTTTATAAATTAATTACTATTTTATCTATTATTTCTGTTGAGGATTTAACAGAAACCATAAGACGTAGTCTAGAAACTGACCTTAAGGAGACAAAAGATATTATAGATTCAATATCTGATCCTCTCATAAGTATCTACTTTGAAGATTTTGTTTCCTTTATAAAGAAAGTATTGGAAGTCAATGAATATTCTGATTTTTTAGAAAAAACATTTCAGAAACATAGAAAGAACAAATATTACCAAGAATTAAAGGAAGACTTTGAAAGAGGTTTTTGTCCTACAAAAAAATGTTTAGAAATATTAAAACAGGGACTTTCAAACTACAAAACCAAGGTGGATGACAAGACCCTAACAGTTTTTTATGAGATAAACAAATTGGCTTATGAATTAAAGAAATGGGATATTAAAATAGTCTATTATGTAACAGATTTACTGAAGTCTTATATACTTATAAATCTAAAGAAAGTGTAAAGAGAGATTTTTATAATTCCTCTACTAAAGAGATAGTATGGAGCTAACAAATAACAGACCAAGGAGTTTAATTAAATATCATTATGACCCCTTAAACCCTTTTTTGATTTACAAAAATGATAAAGTAAATGGTCTTTTAGGTTTCCATACCAATATAGTTGTAATAGATTATGACTCCCTTTATCCTTCAGTTATAATAGCATCCCATTTGACACCAAGAGCCACAGTAAAACCTTATGATGGAAAACCAATTTATGAAAATGAAATCTTCAGTAAAATACCCATAATTCTAAGAAAGGAAGGAAAATCAATAAAGCTTGTAGTTTATACAAACAAAAAAGAGGCTGAAAATGACCTAATATATAAAACAGTTGAAAGGCTCTTAGAAATAAAAAGAAACATAACCAAGTATAGAATAGATAGACAAACAGTAAAAATAATGTTAAATGCCTTATATGGTGCATTAAGTTCCAATAGGTTTAGTCCACAAAATGATGTATACTCAGCTTCAGTCTTCTATTTGTCCATGTATATGCAATTGAAATTAATAGAGTTTCTTGAATCACATAATTATCAAGTTGTTTATACTGACACAGATTCTGCTTATGTGAAGACTGAAATAAATCCAAATGAACTAGAAAAAAGTATAAATGATTATTTATCAACCATTAATCCATGGTTTAAGGTAAAAGTTGAGACTGAACTAAAATGTATGTTGGTTCCTTCTGTTAAAAATTCTACAGAGCCATCTAGGAAATCATATATTTATTCAGAAAAAGATGGTAAAGTTGGCAGAAAAGGAGAATTAGTAAAATATGAAGCACCTATTGCATTAAGAGAACCAGACTACATAAACAACATAGTCAAAATAATTTTAGAAGGGAAATATAATAAACTATCAAATGATAGTATACAACTAAAAATCTTTAACTATACACAAGAATATTTAAAGAAAGAACCCATCAAAAACCTCTTCTATTTTAAGAGAGCAGAAACAATGACAAATACTGAAGGTGGTATAAAGAGAGGAACACGAAATTTCCATTATGCCATGTTAATAAGCATTTCTTTACCATTTATGAAGAAATCAACAACTACTCTTACTAGTTTTATGGGGGAAGAAATCTATGAAATAAATATGAAGCTCAGTCTTAGAGAAGTACTAAATAAAGACCTCTATGTATACTACATACCTAAGGACAATAATCGAAAATTCTTACTGCTTAAAACCCTTGAACCATTGGTGGTTTATGATGTATTAGTTAGAGAAATAAAATATTCTGACACAGAAGTAAAAATTAATTCTCTATTGAAAGAAAAGAAGATGAGTAGAGATGATATATTGAGAGAAAGTTTGGACTCATTAAAATATGAACAAGGTTTATTTTCAATTCTAAAAAGATATATCAGCACTATATAAGTTTTAACATACAGAAAAAGTTTTTAAATGTACAGTTTTCATAACTTCTTAATGCACACAGAAGTAATTTCCCTAACTAATATAATTGCTCTTTTAGTCTATCTTTCAACTACAAAGCTTCATGTATACTATATTTATCAATTCACATATAATAACCAACCCATTACTGTTATGGCATTTGACAATAATACTTTAATTATTTTTAATAATTATGGTTACTTAATTCAAGGTGTTTATTTAGTATATCCTTACATTGTCAACAATAACTTAGGCTTTATGTATCTACAAAATGGAACCCTTTATGACCTCCATTACGATAAACCTTTAGGAAACATGATACAAATCAACAACTACACCATTCCTTTCTCTGACTTTATCAACCTTTATTACAATAATGGTTTTTACATTCTTGTGACCAAAAACAGTATTGTTGTAAATGGAACATCTATTTTTACTCCTAACCCAATTGAATCAGGGTTAGTAATTAATAGAAGTATGGTAATACTTGAACAAAATAACCAATTATTAGTTTATAATCTCCAAACAAAAACTGAGAAATTGGTGGCAAATAATATACAACCATTTGTTACAATGCAAATGATAAGTCCAGGAGAGATTCAGATTGGTAATGGAATACTCTACACAAGGACTTTAACATATCAACCTAAACTTATGACACCAATCATAATACTTGGGTATAATATACAGATCCAAGGGAATTATCCTTCAGAATATATTCCATCATTTAAACAATATAATGTTTTACCTTATTTAATTTACAGTTTGGTAATCTTAGGGACAATAGTTGGAATTAAGGTTTTTTATCGTGAAGATAGTTGATTCTAATGATTAGATCTGATAATGTTTCTGTTTTATATTCAGTATTCGAGATTTTTTTAATTGTAAATGAAGTTAAATTCTTTGGTTCACACTCAAACATTCTATTTTTAGTACTTTAAAAACCCCTTTTTTGACTTCACTTCTGTTATATTCAACTGACCTTTTCTGAAAACAAAAATATTACCTGACACAATATTTTTGAGTTTGGTTTCATCCACTTCCAATGAAGTTTCATCAAGGACTTTACATTCTATTAATTTAGTTTGACATAGAAATTTAACATAAAAATACCAAACATTTTTCTCATTCATTTCCATAACTAAAAGTCTGAAAGGTTACTTTTAAGCTTTCCTGAAAAAAGATAAAAGAGGTGAGAGTAAGAGTTTCTCTTTTCTACCAAACAAGGAAATAACCAGCTTTAAATAGTTAACTCTTTTTATGAAGACAATTAATGTAGGTGATTACAAAATCTTACTAGATGAAACCTTTATTATAAAAGAGATTATGCCAAATAATTTTCCCTTTCTTATTAATACCAATTTTAAGGAGACCATTTGTCACTCATTTGATGTAGAAAAATGTTTAAATGATGAAACAAAATATGCCAGATATTTTTTCAACCCCATAGTAATATATAACAACCATGAACTACTTAACCTTATTGTGAATTCAAAACTAAAAGATGTACATATCTCTGGTAATTTTAGACCAACAATTCTAGATTTAAAGTTGGTTAGTTACTCCAGTCAGTTTGAGGATGAAGTATTTGATGAAAAGTTCAGTATTAACATCAACAATTTACGTATACTTTCCGATATAGTCAAAGATATATCTACAGGTTTTAGTAAAAGTGTATACAGTTCTAAAAACTTATCAATTCTTCCTAATACATATACCAATGACTTTACAGCTAAACTTTCTAATAACGAGAAGTTTCTCATCATTTCCAATAAATTTATTTTTCATAATATAAGTGAAGAAGGCAAAAATAAGTTTAAAACTGTGAAAGATGAAAAAATTATAACTGTTGATTATCTGTTCCTAAAGAAAACAAAACAATTTTTAGAAATCAGACCTTGTTATAAAGACCAGACTGGAGTTTTTGAACTAAATGGAGAACATTATAGTTGTGTCCAAACTGATAAACTTCCCGACTATTATTTGACATCTTCACTCTACACAACCCATACAATCCCTTTAGTATCTACAGATCTATCATTAATCTTTACCAGATATTATACAATTGCCAAAGATAGAAATTTACTTGAAGAACTGTACAATAATTTAGATAACTTTCAATTCAATATCTATGATTTGATTTCAAAGTTTGAAGAAAACAATATACCTGACTATATTGTAAAAGGAAAAATGAAAATAAAAAAAGAAGGGTTAAAAAAGGCAAGAGGTAAATATAACAAATTTTTACTTATGTATAAAAAGGACACAGTTAGTTTCTTTAGTCCATTATCATTACTCTCCAAATTTCTCTATCTCATCCAGAATTTTGAAACCATGCCAATTCCTACACAATTCACTACAAATGATATTTCATATCTTAAGTTCAATAAACTTGATTTAGTAAAGAAAGATGATTCTTACAAGAAATGTTATCTGCCTTCTGATAGAATAGATGTTATAACAG
>Ga0208006_100230_pt1 | contig 23078 bp, 19 predicted proteins | sample ECH_Bnyco_MetaG_FD_187131 | JGI IMG/M metagenome (GOLD analysis project Ga0208006, IMG submission 187131) | Hot spring microbial mat communities from Yellowstone National Park, Wyoming, USA - ECH_B nyco_MetaG (SPAdes) (version 2) | ecosystem: Environmental > Aquatic > Thermal springs > Hot...
TCAGTGCTCGGGGTGGGAACCACCCTTAGTGCCTGTGGAGCTTTACCCTCTACCCGTGGCCGGGCAAGGTGGGGCAAGGAAGCGGGAACCCGTCCGTTAGGGCGGGGTAGTTCACAACTCTACGTGTTAAGAGGGATAGGAAATGATATCAAATGACATAAACTTCACAATTTATCGGAAACGGTTAACAACGGCTTCTTAGCTCTTGTGTGATTATAGCGATGAGGATTAGGGGGCGTAAAGCCCCGCTGCTGAGACGGATAGCTTCCCGTTCAAATATCTCTTCTGTTGATTTATTTCCAGTGAAGATGCCCCTCCCCAGCTCGATAGGGAAATGGGACTGCGGGAGGGGGAACCAGCATTCCCTTCCTACTTTCATGGGATCCAGAGGCATTCAACGATTTACCCCTTTCAGGTGGTCCTCTGATCCACTGCCCACTAGGTGTAACCCCTCGCTGTGGGAACCACGAACCCCGTAACCCTTCATGGCTGGGAGGAAGTCAGAGGACTTGATGGTGGAATACTTTGCCCCCTTGAACCCACTCCCTAGAACTAATACGTGGGGCTTTAGATACCGACTTTTAATCCACCTCTCCATAAACCCCGCAGTGCCATTCATTTCGGTAATAATAACGGCTCACGACAGAACGCAGTACTTGAGAAATGCAGTGCGATCAGCGATGATCCAAACGCTGCCGAAAAACGAGTATGAGATCCTCGTGGTTAAGAACTTCCGCGGGGGGATAGGTGAGACTTCTAACCAAGTGAGGATAAGGGAGGTCCTCGTGGATTCGACTCCATCAGGGACTAAGGTGTGTGAGGGAGTTAAAGAGGCAGAGGGGGAGATCGTCTCCTTCTTAGACGATGACGACCTATTCCTCTCTAGGAAACTAATGAAGGTGAAGGAAGTCTTCGCTGCTCACGAGAACTTGGGCTACTTCAAAAACTCCTTCCTCACGTGGGACGGGAGGGGATTCCATCACAGTCCTTCGCCAAGGGAGAGGTCAGAAGAGCTCTATGTATACAACGATCAGAAGAGGTCGAAATTCTACGATCTTTTCAAATGGAGGGCCTACGTTAATAGTAGTTCCATATCCGTGAGGAAGGAAGTCTTGAAGAGGGGATTGGACGTTTTAAAGAGAGTAAACCTAATCGTGGACGTCTTTTACTTCTACTTAAGTCTTGTGAGCCAGTGCGATATCCTTGTGTCCCCTGAAGTCCTCAGCTTGTATAGAATCCACGGAGCCAACGCCAGTATACAAGTGGGAAGTTCCTGGGGTCAGTTAGCCCAAAGGAGAATAGACTTCCTAAAGAATCACCTATTGGACATACGGACCATTAGGGAAATGATAGACGAGCCTCCATACTCTAGGCAGCTAGATCTCGATGTTTCAATAGACAGGATCACTTTGGCCGCCCTACCCGTGTCTGGAGTTAAGGCTCACTTCAGTGACTACTTGGATTGGTATAGGCTCTATGCTGGGAACTGGAGGGGGCGAATTGCTGGCCTCGTGGCCTTCATGCCGCAGTTCGTGAAGAGGAAGTATGCCGAAAGGGCTTATAGGCAAAGGGCGAACATGTAAGGGGGTTATCCATTTCCGCCGGCTAAGCTTTCTACCCTTAACTCCCCCTTCCGTATGAGAAGTCACCTCTCCATCGACCTAATCCTGAACTCTGTATCGATCCCTAACATGAATATACCACACCTGCTTAATGCGATCTCCTTTTGCCCGACACCCTCTTTCCAATTAAAATCTACGCTCACACGTCAGCCTAATGGGTTACACCTCTGGATCAAGGTCCTCCCCTCTTTCCACTCCTCATCGAGGTAGACCCTGCCTAAGATGAGGCTGTCCAAGTCATCCACAGGGGTAAATACTCTCACTTCCTCTCCGTCCACGCTCAATAGAATCCCTGCTCCGACCACTTCTCCACCCTTGATCACCCCTACTAAGGTCCTTTCGATCCCCTGGATCCACTTATGACAGACGTCCTCCTCCTTGATGCTGATCACTTCCCCCCACGCGTTGTATAGCCCTTGGCCCAGGTGGTGGCCCAGTAAGTACTGGGAGTGCACCACCCTCAGCTTGGCCTGGGAGAAGTAGGAGGAGTAGGCCTTAGCTCTATGCCCCCTTCTCTGCTTCGCTCCCCTGCTCAAGTTCAGGGGGGCCCTCCTCACCAGCTTCACCCTGCTCCCCAGCAAGGGCCTCAGGAAGTCGCTCAACCTCTCATCGAAGACTAGGACGTGGTCCGGATTGAGGCTCTCCAGGAGCTCCAGCTTGTGCCTGAGCGCGCTGAAACCCCTGAGCCAACCGTCCGTGTCCACTATACAGTTCCCTCGAGCCATGGAGACCACTTGCTCCACGTGAAGCCTTGGGTTAGAGGAGGGGGTGATATCGCCGAAGAACTTCAATCCCTTCAACTCCCTGGACCCGTTGCGCCTGAGCTCCAGGGAGACGAAGGTGGGGAGAAAGGAGGAGTTCTGGCCCACGTCCGCGTCCAGGATCAATGAGTCCTTGGAGAGGTTGGACAGGGTGGTGGCGAAATACGTCTTCCCTGAGTCCGTAGGGCCCACGACCACTACCTTCCCTCCAGTGGAGATCACCTGGGACGCCAACTCCTCCCACCCTAGATCGGGGAATGTGAGAGTTTCACAGCCCTCCATCTCTAACTGGGCCTCGGAGGGGGTGTAGAGGGTCATGGTCTGTCCCTCGTCCAATGAGATCTCCCCCCTCAGGTTCAATCCCTGTGCCCTAACCTCCCCTGAGAGGACCTTAATCTTACAGGGCCCCCTCACGAAGAGGTTTGTTTCCCTCCTGATCTTCACGAATAGGATTCGACACTCCGCCTTAAAATAGGCTACGCGGTCTCAAGGAGTTCCTGCAGGGGGGAACTCTCGTTGAGGGTTACCACTAGGTCGATGGGCTCTGAGACCCTCACGTACCTCCACTCCGACCTCGACTTGAACTTGACCATCACGAGGCCCACTCCCCTCAGAGGGAACATGGAGAGGAAGTCCAGGACCTTCCTGATCTGTTCTCCCCTGACCTTAACCCTGTCCTCCCACGTGCTCTTGACCTCTATGCCCAGGAGTGTTTGACCCTTCACTGCGAAGACGTCAGGTAAGGGGTTGGACGAGGAGTTAGAGGTGGGAATCCTGACGGCGTGGAAGCCTGCTCCCCTTAGGACCTTGACGATCTCCCTCTCCGCCCTCCTTCCTATCTCCTTGTTCACATAGGGGGATCTGCTCTGCCTTGGCTTATAAAGAAGGGGGCTTAAGGAGGCGTAAAGCTTAGCAGGCGGAGGTAAGTTCACCATCCTTGCGGACGGGGTCTCTGTGGGACTGAGACGGAGTTCCTCTCCACATCCCAGCTGTATTCCCCCCTTCCTCAAGGAGCCGCTTCAAGCTGTTGTGGGGCCCTGACCCTGTTTGAGTTTCACCGTCCTCACGCCACTTTCGTCCACGACCACGTAGCCTAAGTCGTTGTAGATGTTCTTAACCTTACTCATGGTGCCCGCGCAGGTGCACTTAAGGGACCGGAAGTTCCTGAGGGAGTGGGAGTGTCCAAGCACCAGGTGCTCTCCCCTCAGTCTGAGCCTCATCCTGAAGTAGAGACAGAAGAGGAGAGGGGGAAGGGAATCATGGATCCTCTTGAAGAAACTAGCTAGGCTATACTGCCTCTCCTCCCTCATGAATTGGTGGCCGTGCATCATGACGTAGTCCCTCCTTCCCACCTTCACCCTGTAGACTTCGGTGTCACCGCTTACAGCATCCTCGTCCCCCTGAACGTAAACTATCTCCCCCCTGAAACCAAGCTTCGAGATCAACTCCTCCCTAGTCCCTGAGACCACCACATCCCCCAGGAGGACCAGGACAGAGGGCGATTCCCTCTCCACCACCTCCCTTAGCATCTCCAGGTCGCAGTTGGGGTAATGAAGGTCTGAGACCACCACGATCTTCATGGCCCGAGAGTGAACTTGAGCCCTTAAAAGAGTAGTCGAGTTCGACGTCTTAGGGAAGAGGCCGACCTCCTCCCTGTCCTGGAGGGTTCAAGGGCTCCCGCGTTCCCCGCCACGGGTTCGAGTTACATCCCTCATTTGGTGGGCAGGTCCAGTAGATCAGAGGTCCACCCCATCTGAAAGGGGATTAATCATTGAATCTGGATCCCGTGAAAGGGAGTGAGAGATACTGATGTCCTCCCGCAGTCCCATTTCCCAGCGGGCTGGGGAGGAGAATCACTAGTATCTGGATAATAAATCAAGAGAAGAGGTATTTAAATGGAGGCTATCCGTCCCGCCTCACGAGGTTTTCCGCCCCCTTTGAACCCCCATTCTTTATAAACTCCGCCGCGTTTGAGACCTGTGTCCTTAGATCCCCTTTTCAGGCCCAGGTCCATTGCGGTGGTCGGTGCGTCCAGGAACAGGGAGAAGGTAGGCAACGTGATCTTGAGGAACGTTCTACACACCTTCAAGGGGAGGGTCTACCCCGTGAACAATAAGGCAGAAACCATTGAGAACCTCCAGTCCTACAGATCGGTTAAGGACGTTCCTGGGGAATTGGACTTGGTGATCATCTCAGTTCCCAGGGACTACGTCCCCCAGGTAATGGAGGAGGCTGGGGAGAGAGGGACTAGGGCGGCCGTCGTGATCACCTCAGGCTTCAGGGAGGTGGGGGATGAGGGGGAGAGGCTGGAGCGCGAGTTAGTGTCTATCGCCAAGAGGCATGGGGTGAGGTTCTTGGGCCCCAACACCATGGGTCTACTCACTCCAGACTTCAACGGCACTTTCGCCTTCGCAGACGCGAGGAGGGGAGAGGTGGCCATGGTGGTGCAGAGCGGAGGGATAGGGGCTTACATGCTCACCTGGGCTCAGAGGACCAGGACTGGGGTGAGCTTCCTCGTGAGCATGGGGAATCAAGCCGACGTGAGGGAGTTCGAGGTCATAGACTACCTCTCCATGGATCCTGAGAGCAGGGCAATCTTCGTCTACCTCGAGGGTGTTTCTGACGGGGGGAATTTCCTCGATATGGTGTCCCAGGCTTCCTCCAGGAAGCCCGTGATATTCATCAAGGGGGGATCCACGGCGCAGAGCGCTGAGGCCGTGAGGACCCATACTGGGAGCCTGGCTGGATCCTATGAGGTGTTTAAGGCAGCTGTTAGGGCAGTGGGGGGAGTGTTCACGGAGAACTTAAGGGATTTCCTCAACCTGGCGAAACTGATCAGCTCCTCAGAACCCCTGAGGGAACAGGTCTTGGTCGTAACCAACTCAGGGGGACATGGGGTACTCACGTCGGATGCGATCTCCAGGACCGATCTACGCCTGCTGACGATCCCCGAGAGGTTGAAGGAGGAGCTCAGGCGAGTCCTACCCCCGCAGAGCCTCCCCAAGAACCCCTTGGATCTCTCGGGTGACGCTGGGAGGGAAAGGTATCTCAACGTCCTCAAGGTAATAGCTGACCTGGATTGCACCAAGCTGGTAATAGTTCAGTCTCTCCCCCTGGTGAGCTGCACGGAGGTGGCTAAGGTACTCCTCAACTTCAAGGGGAAAGGGATTGTGACTGTAGCCATGGGCTACGACGAAGACTCGGCCTCCAGGATATTGGACTCGGCCTCGATCCCTGTCTTCTCCTTCCCTGAAGAGGCGGTCTACTCCCTGGAGGCGTTAGTCAAGAGACCTGTGCCCAGGAGGAAGGTCAGAGTCCCCCAGCCTATGAACTCGGCCATGGAGTTGATCAAGGGTAAGAAGACGTTGAGCGACTACGAGGGGATGAAGCTCATGGAGATCTACGGGATCAGGACCCCGAAGTGGGGAATAGCTGAGAACTACGAGGATGCGCAGAGGACGGCTGACTCCATTGGTTACCCAGTGGTCATGAAGATCTCTACGGATCAACCGATCCACAAGACTGAGGTGAGGGGGGTCTACCTCAACGTGGAGAGGGATCACGTCAAGGAGGTCTTCTCCACGCTGACCAAGCTCTCCAAGAGGGTTATGATTCAGGAGCAGTTGAACGGGTTAGAGGCCTACGTCGGGGGGATCAAGGACCCAACCTTCGGTCACGCCGTGGTGGCAGGAGTGGGGGGAATTTACCTGGAGGTTCTGAGGAACGTCAGCTACGGCATAGCACCTGTCTACGAAGACGAGGCATTGGAGATGATCAGGGAGAGTAAGCTCCTGGACATGATCAGGGCCAGGAAGAGGGGCTACGATGAGGGTTCGATCATAAGGACTATCTCCAACGTCTCCAGGTTGATCATAGACCTAGACGTGAGGGAATTGGACGTAAACCCACTGATCATCAATGAGAGGGGAGCTTTCGCGGTGGACGTGAGGGTGGTGCTTGGGGACCATCCAGCTTAAGTTTTAACTTAACGGGGGTTAAGGGGGCCTTTCGCCCCCTTATGGAAATGATTTTTTTAGTTTAATAAAAATAGACGTAACTATGTGGCACAGATTGGACAGAGGATCGCATTCCGCCTACGCACTTTATTATCACTGTGTGCAAGTCGTGAAGTACCGCAGGAGGGTCTTCGAAAGTGAAGACATACTCAACTTCCTGAAGGAGCAAAATCCAGGAAATAAGCAAGACGTTCGAAGTTGAGGTTATAACTAATCTGGTTTCAAAGTAGAAGGGGTTCTTCACGCTGACTTTTCTTCATCTCCTCTTGGCACCAGAGACCCGTCCGTCAGGGCGGGGTAGTTTACTACTTTAATTCCGCTACCCTCCTGAGGGTTTATACACGCGCATCCTCAACCCCTTGGGGTCAATCGAGGGGAATGTATTACCCTCCCGTTCGCTTCGTCCCTCCCACCCTAGTGGGCAGAGTCCCTCATCGGTTGGGAGATCGTGGAAGAGGACTGTCCCAGCCCTGAGGACGTGCTCACGCCCGCAGGGGTTGGAGCAGGGGCGCACCTCGCTGACTTCAACCGAGGCATCTCAGCGCCGCTCACCTAGTCAGTGACTGTTTGGCAGAGTGTTTGGGGTTTCTTAAACTTCGGGGGGATCCCTACTCCACGGAAGGGGTCTTACGCCTACAAACGCCCGGAAGACAACTCCCGTCATACAGTATTCAGAAGTAATAATCTAAAAGTTACGTAAGAATACTACAGTCTGCACAGAAAAGGTGTTATCAGGCGATCTCCTCAAAAGCTCCTCCCTTAAGGTACTTGAGGACCCTTATGTTGGAACCCTTAGCCAGGGCTATGGGCCTCCCCATCCTATTCCTGTATATGATTAGGGGGATCACCTCTCTTCCCTTTAAGTGGGACCTCAGTAGCTCAACCTTACGGGCGAACTTGGTCACATCTCTCTCCCTCAAGGTAGTCTTGATCTCCCCAACGAAGACCTTGTTCCCGACCTCAGCGTAGAAGTCGAACTCAAGCACTCTGTTCCCGACCTTCAGTGTCCTAGCTCTCAAGCTGGGCAGCTCTATCCCCTCAGACTTGAACCAGGAGACCAGATCCCTATTAACGGAGTCCTCTATTATGAGGCCGAAGGTGTTCTCCAACCCTCCCAGTCTTCTATTGATCCCCTTAACCGCCTTGACTAGATTCGCCACAGTTCTCTCCAGGATCCTTATGGACTCAGCGTTCTTCAGGGTCATGGTCCTGAGCTCCTCTATGGCCTTGGTGTTCTCCTCCGTCCTCTTGCCCAGTTCCGCCACCGCTGTCCTGAGCTCCTCTATGGCCTTGGTGTTCTCCTCCGTCCTCTTGCCCAGTTCCGAGATGGAAATGGTGTTCCCCTTAGTCGCTTCCACTAATCCATTGACAACTTCGATCATCTTCTCCAGCCTCCTATCCATCTCCGCCAACCTGGCGTCATAGGCCTTCTGCCTGATCCCGAGATCTTCCACCAGTAAGCGGAGCTCCTTGATCCCTTCGCGCAGCGATTTAGTCAACTCCCTCTCAAGCTCCTCCCTGACTATCTCCCTGATCCTCTCTTCACTCATTGATTTTGCCTATATGTCTCTGCCCACTAAAATCTTTACCTCATTTATGAAGAGGGGTAGTGGTAGAAAGCCAGCCCGCGGAGATCTCCCTTGGGTCTCCCTTGTCCATGGCTAAGCGGTAGATGAGGTCGGCTTCCGGAGCGTTGAGGACTAGGAAGGTCTTCCCTATCCTCCCCTGACGTCTCCCCGCCCCGGAAGGGTTCCCTCCCAGAGGGCTCATCTTTCCCCCCATTGGTTCGGGACTACACCCCTGGTGGGCAGTCGGGGGCGCCAGAACTCCCCCCAGTGGAGGGGACTTCCATCCGTGAAGTCCGGTAGGGGGAAAGGAAGGCGATGGTTGCCCCTCCCGCAGTCCCATTTCCCTAGTCGAGCTGGGGAGGGGCGTCGTTATCATCAGTAAAAATCGTCTCGACGAAGGGGTATTTAAAATGAGGGGCTGTCCATCCCGCTGGAGGCTTTCCGCCCTTAACCCCCAGTTTCTGTAAATGATCTCCAGCTCGAAATTGTCTGACGAGCCTTTTCTTGAGGGAATTTAAGCTCCATATCCCTGTTAAGTATATGCATGAATATAATGTTTTAAAATATAATATTTAAAAGTATAAAATGTTAAGGGATAATAGAGGAGTGACCTGTAGACACTATACTGCGAGAAACCGCTTGAGGCCTTAGAGAGATGCTTCCAAAGGAAGCTGATGATGTAAAACTAGTTATAGAGATCTTCTAGCAGAATTTATATTAAAAATGAAGTTATTTCTAATTTACTTTAATTTATTTTAATCTAATATAATGAGATAAGATATGATTTTCTAATTAACAGATTATCTCAAAGTTTGCAGTTACCTCTTGGTCTCAATACCCGGAGCCCTACCAATCACTAGTTTGCTCCTACCAATCACTAGTTTGCTAAGGAGGTCATCCGGAGTGAGCTATAAACTCGAGTCTCAAGGACTCGACCAGAGAAAATGATACAAGTCTCATCCTTCACGGTAGACCCGAAATCAGTCTTCTAAAACATTTCATCCAGCGATTTTACAAGCCGGAGCAGAGAGTGAGTACGGAAAGGTTTATGGCGAGGGAGGGCTCGTATTACCCATGGGTGGAGTCACGAGGATAGTACGATTGATCCATCGCCGAGAACTGTGGCTAGAGGGAAGTGAATAGTTCTCCACTTCAAGGGCGGGAGGAGGAAGTGGCTGAGACCTTGGTCTCAGCCTCCCTCTGGGGAGGGTCGGGGGAGGGGATCGCGGGGCCGTGGAGTCTCCTCCCAGACGGTGAGACGTGGAGAGGGAGGGGAAAGTCATGGTGGAGGAGTTGTTAGGGAAGGTAAGGGAGGTGACCCTGAGGGAACTGCAGGGGGTAGAGATCTACGTTTCCCTGGACTGGGGGCGTGAGTTGCTACGGCAAGTGGATGGCCTTAGGAGCGGGAGGGACGGCGCTCCTGGAATACTCCACTCAGTTTAACCCATTCTTCCACCTTTTCCTGTTATCCTCTGCAACCTTGATCAGTTCCTCAGGTCCGAGACTCTCTTCCGATTTGGAGAGCTCCCCTAGTCCCTACCAACCTGGCCCTAGGACTTCCCAAGGACGGACTTCAGGACCTTCAGGTTCGACTCCAGGGAGTAGAAGTCCGACGAGATGAGCCTCTTGGCCCTGCTCACGTCTAGGGAGGAATCGAGGGGCCTCTTGGCCCTCCAACCCTCGATCCACTCCACCTCCTTAATTAGCCCCTTGTCCAACCCGAACTCCTCAGCGATCCTCCTCGCTAACTCATACCTGGAGATCCTCTCCCCAGCCACGTGGATCAGTCCAGTCCTGTAGCTGGAAGCGAGTTCCCAGATCGCCTCGGCCAACCTCTCAGCGGAAACTGGGGAGTAGAAGCCCTTGAACGCCCTAACCTCTCTCCCCTCCTTCAGGGACCTATAGACGAGAGCGGGGAAACCACTCCAGCCGAAGACTCCCGAGGTCCTGATCACCAGAGAGTCATCGTATGACGATGCGTAGATCTCCCCAGTCAACTTGGTGAGCCCGTAGTAGTTCACTGGGTTGGGCAGATCAGTCTCAGCGTAATTCCCCTTGGAACCGTCGAAGACGTAGTCCGTGGACACGTGGATAACGTGGGCCTCAACCACCCTGGCTGCCCTGATCAAGTGCCTAACCGCCTCCCCGTTGACCTTCCACGCCTCCTCCCTCCTCACCTCGCAGGCGTCTACGTCGGTGAATGCAGCTGTATTGATCACCAAGGAGGGCCTGGTCTTCAGGATCAGGTCCTCCAGCGAGACGAAGTCCGCCAGGTCCAGTTTAACGCCTCCTGGAACCTCCTTGGTCCTGTAGGTCACTAAGGCGTCGGGGAATTTCCTTTTGAGCTCAGTCCCCAGTTGCCCGCTCCCTCCGATCAGAAGAAACTTCACGGGTTCCCCATACTCTCAGTTCATTAAAAGTCATGCGGTGCTAATTTAAGGAGGCACTGCAGGATCTACCCATGCCTGCCTTCACCTTGAAGCAGGGGGACAAGGTCCTCTTCATAGGGGACAGCATAACCGATGCAAGCAGGAGGGATCAGCCTCCCCTGGGGAACGGCTACGTCTCCATTTTCAAGGACTTGGCGGATTCCCTCCGCCCTGAACTGAAACTCAACGTGATCAATAAGGGGATAAGCGGTAACACCGCTCTGGACCTGAGGGAGAGGTGGGAAGACGACGTGATCGCATTGAACCCAAACGTGATCTCGGTGATGATAGGCATAAACGACGTCCACAGGTACCTGTCAGGTGACGTTAGGCTCTCCGTGGATCACTACGCAGAGGCCTACAGGGACGTCCTGGAGATCACGTCCAAGAGGCTCAACGCCGAGATCGTCCTCCTCTCCCCTTTCTACATAAGTAAGGCCAAGGAAATGGACACCTTCAGGAAGAAGGTGCTCGAGACCCTCCCGGACTACATAAGGGTGGTTGAGGGACTGAGCAAGGAGTTCTCCACGGCCTATTTGGACCTACACCGTGAGTTCAAAATGAGGTTGGAGTACTTGGACCCTGAGACTTTCGCCCCGGAACCTGTTCACCCCAACAGGAGGGGGCACACGCTGATCGCCCTAAAGCTCTCCCAGCTCCTGTTGGTATAGAGTCCCTAAAGGTGAGAGCGGGCCGGGGCGAATAATTTATGGGAAGGATTGAAAGGCCCCTCAGGACCCCCCGGGAGATCGGCGGAGGATCGAGGGTAAAACCCAAATACATCCGGGATATATAGTGCAAGTATCCTAATGAAAACGGTGCACTCGGCTCTGGTCGTGGATTCCAATGATGCAGCCCTGTCAGTTGAAAGGCAGTTGAGCATTGCCTTGGCTAAGGCTCTCTCCAGGAAGGCGCGGATTGCGTCCGCTACTCTCGTGGGCTGGCCCTTCCTCCTCGTTAGGGTGGAGGAGAACGGAGGTTACATGGTCTTCGATGAGACTGGAATGCTGGAAGCTGAGGTGATCAGGAAGGTCTTCGACAACCACGCACCTTACATCGAGAAGCTCTCTTACCTCTCCTCTGCAGAGGACTTCCTCGCCTCGATCTCCTCTCACCCGTGGCAAGAGGAGAGGGGGGAGGAGAGGATAAGGTTGAGGGGGGTAGTGGAGAGAGATATAATGAGGGTTCTGAACTCCCCCTCTGTTCCCCTGACATCCACCCTCTTGCCCAGGAGGATAACTGGGGAAAGGGCCATGGCTGAACTGGAGGAGTGGAGGAGAGTCCAGGCGGTGATCAAGTCGGACCTGGAGAGGCTCTCGGAGCACCTGAGCAGCTTCTCAGCGGTCTCGGAGGCCTTCATCGGGAAGGTAGCTGAGGAGAGGAGGAGGACGGAGGCAGCGTTCAACGCCGATATAGCCACGGAGAGGTCCAACCTAGAGGATCTCTTGAAGCAGAGGAAGCCGAAGGTGTATGAGGAGGTGAAGAGGCTAGTGGAGGAGAGGACTCCCAGGCTGGCTGAGATCTACGGGATCTTGGTCAAGGCGCAGCTGGACGCTGAGGGGGGAATCCTGCCCCAGAATCAGTTGTCCTCCCTCGTTGCGAGTAAGGACAGGGTACTCAGGGAACTGGAGGAGTCCATAAACAGCGCCATTGAGCCCTTCAAGGCGGAGGTCAGGGAGTTCAGGGAGAGAATAGAGGGGTTGGAGGCTAAGAAGAGGGAGGAACTGGGGAAGCTGGACGAGAAGCTCAAGAGCCTAAGGGAGGCAGTGAACGGCGTTAAGGAGGTCCTCGGACAGATCAGGAGATCTAAGGAGGAAGAGTTAACCAGGCTTTCCTCCCTCCCCAGGCGATCGATCTTCACGGAGGAGCAGTTGGAGGTGGTGGTACCATTCCTCTCGGTGAGCTATGAGGACGGGAACTCCCAGGTCTTCTCGCCCATGAAGTACAACGGGAGGAACAGGTCCTTCCTGGGCTTTGGGTCCAAGGTGGACTCCATTGCCTCTCCCCTAGAGGAGTTCCTCAGGGATCTAGAGGGGAAACTGATTTCCACGAAATTGCCTGACAACGTGAAGCCCATGAGGGAGGAACTGGAGAAGGGAGTGGAGTGGGTGGAGACAGAGGGGTGGAGGGTGAGGAAGCTCTTGGAGGAGTATTACCTGTGAGATGGACCGAGGAGGAGCAAGAGGCGACAGGGTGAAGAGGTCTTCACGGAGGTGTGAGGGCCAGTCCCCTCGAAGCCGCCCCTTGCCCCTAACTAATTTCCGGGGAGTGGTATAAAAATTCAGCGTGCCATCGTCAGCGGTTTCGCTAGAGCCGTGAACCTCCCATTGACGTATCAGCGTTGTGACAGGGGGTGAGATTCGGAACTCAGCATATTACCTGTGTAGCACTGTGGAGTCCTTAGAACAGTGCAGTGTGGGGGAGGGCACACCATTGGGGCTCACGTCCTGGCAGGGAGCCCATGCGGACGACGTGGGGAGCCGGGGGAATGAGGAGGAGGGGTGAATGTAGTCTTGAAACCCTGAAGGTCCAACCCTAACTCCGTCATCCTTCCCACTCCAGGGCGATCACCCTGGCCATTGCACCACTCCCTCCCCTGAGCTTCAGGGGGAGGGCTACTAGCAGATATTCCCTCTCTGGATTGAGCGTTGAGGTACAGCACAAGTCCTCCACCACTACTACCCCGGTCGAGAGAAGCTTCGTGTGCACTGGGAAGCCGCGGCTGTGGTAAGGGTCCACGCTGGGGAAATCCACGCCAAGGAGCTTCACTCCCTCCCTCACCAGGAGTTCCCCTGCCTCGGGTGTCAACCCCGGGAAACCTGTGGGGTCCTGCCTGGTTGAATCGTTCCAACCCGTGGAGATCAGGACTCCCTTCCCCCTCAGCCCGGGAGAGGAAGTGGACCTCAACTCCTCCACCCCTATCGGTCCCTCAATCCTTTCAGGCCTCAAGTCCCTAACCTGGATCACCAGCCGATCCAGTGGGATCTGGTCTACGGTGCATCCCTCCTCCAGGAAGTGGTAGGGGGAGTCCACGTGTGTCCCTGAGTGAGAGGAGAGGCAGAGGAACTCAGTGTTATATCCCTCCCTGTCCAGACTGGCCTGCTTCGAGATCTCCACGGGCCTATCCCCTGGCCAGACCCTGGTCTCGTGGCTTAGGGTCAAGGTCAGATCCCAGATCCTCAAGGTGTGGAACACTGGATTAACGGATAATTAGGGTTTCCGTCTTCGGTCCCATTGGAATCGGATCACCAAGTCCTGATCGAGACTGGGGCCCTAACCCTTTCTGGGAGTACACGGCCTGTTACTCCTGCCCTGCTTCCTCAGGGGCGAGCTGCCCTAACTCGGTTAGTGTCAACCACCTACCGTCCCCCTCACGGAAATAGGCGTCCGCCCAACGTAGGGTATTATACACTTCACATGCTAACCTCAACTACCTCAACGCCCTCAACGTTCGCCCGCGTAAGCACGGAAGCTGAACCCAACGGTGAGCATTGATGCATGTTTACAGTAGTGTCATTTAAATTTGGGAGACATCCCCACGGAAGGGGTCTCCCGCCCCCAACCCCCGAGAAGATAAAGGTGAGGAGGTTTGGGAAGAGTAGGAGTGGTAACAGGAAGATAACTAGGTTTGCTGAGAAACAACTTCTCATTCACGGTGTTATTAAAGCACTTAGGTTGGGTTTTAACGTAGTCTTGGTTAACCTAAGGGTGCCGCGAGCTCGGAGGAGTATGAGAAGGTTATGAAAGAGAAAGGCATTGGTAAACATACTGGATCAGTTTGCCTAATTGCATTAAGAGATTAGAAATGAAGAATAACATTAAATGATATAAACTTCGCAGCTTATCACAGACCGTTATCAACAGTGAGTGAGAGTCGACAAACTCGGACGAGGAAATCCAGAGGGTTCGAACATATTTCACTTAACTTTACTAATGTCCGAAGAGTAAAGTATTTCCTAAGGTAGTGAAGATCCGATGCATTGAAGTAGTGAGCTTCGTTTTTAGGTGAAGTAAAGTGGAGTAATCCTTATTTAATAAAAATGATTAATCTCCACTATGACAAATATGGAGTTAAGTATAACGTCTAGCTTCAAGGTAGGGGAAAGGGCTAGTTTCGTGGAGGCCTCCATGAGTAAGGAGGGGAGCTTGATCTCCACTCTCCGCGCCCTGAACCTCGACCTGGGCAACTTAAGGGTAGGAGTCTCAGCTTCCACGGACCCGGAGGGTAGGCTAAGACGATTCATATTGACTGTAATCCAGCCTCAAGATCAGGAGAACGTCGTGGCCTCTTACATTCTGGACTTAACCTCCAGGAAGTTGACGATCGCCGAGGGGAGGGCGAGGAGGCTTGAGGTGAAGGAGGAGGACAGAGCCAAGGTGATATCCCAACTCCCCGATCTCCTCAGCTCTATGAGACAGGGTCCTCTCATGCACTTCAGGAGTAGGGTGATCAACCTTGACACCGGCGCAGAGGAGGCTACTTGAGCTCTGCAGCTCGCCCAGGACCTTCTCGGAGCTCAAGAGGCTGACCAAACTCTCCGATTCGGGCCTCTCCAAGGCCCTCAAGGAGATGCGGGAGCTGGGTTACCTTCAAAAGACGCAGGAGGGTTACCTCACCACCCCTGAGGGGATGGAGGCCTTGGGTCACAGGAAGATCAGGGCCCACGGCGTGATCGTGGTATACAGCGGCATAAGCGAGGAGCAGGCCAGGAGAGTGTGTGAGATCCTAAGAGGTTCCCCCAAATTCTGGCTCTCCGCCCGCAGTGAAGACTTGGGGGACTACGATGTGAGGGTGGGGTTAGTCTTGACGTTCCCTGAGCTCCTCCTGGATGAGGTCAGGGGGAGTTCGAAGGAAAGGGGGGTCGAATGATCGCCTCCCCCTCCATTCCCAACTACACCACACCCCTTTACCTAGCTGTGCTCGCCTTAGTCCTCACCCTGAACTCCTATAGGAGCCTCTCGGGGACTAGGTACAGGGGGTGGAGGGTATTCCTCAGGCCTGGGATTTACCTCCTCCTGGCCCTGATCCTCTTGGCCTTGGACCCTAAGGCCTGGATCCTGTCGACCCTCGCCGGAATCGCTGGGGTGGTAACGGGGACGAAATTGGGATCGTCTGTGAACTTCTATTACAACGGCGTTCAACTCTACTATAGGAGATCGCCCACAGTCTACCTGATCTGGCTGGCCGTCTTCCTCCTGAGGGTCTTCCTCTCCACCTGGATCAACCTGGGGACACAGGGACTCCAACTACTGGACGCTCTCCTCCTCTTCTCCAGCGGTCTCCTACTTGGAGAGTCCTACCACATCCTGTTCAAGGCCAGGGAGTTCAAGGCCAGGAATTCAGGACCTTGAGTGTTTACTAAAGTTGGGGGTTAAGAGCGGAAAGCTTCAAGGGGATGCACAGCCCCCATTCAGTTTTTCAGTGAAGCTAACGACGCCCCCCTCCCCAGCCCATGGGAAGTGGGACTGTGGGAGGGAAACCAGGACCCTTCCTACTTTCACTGGATCCAGGGGCATTGAACGATTGTCCCCTTTCGGGTGGTCCTCTGACCCGCTGCCCACCTGGTGTAACCCCTCACGGTGGGAACGGTGAACGGAACCCTTCAGGGCGGGGAAGGAGGTCAGCATAGAGTAACGAAAACCTTCCATCAATGTTCCACTATTTTTATATTCTCATAGGCAATGAATTGGGACATGGCTAAGATTATCACCGTGGAAGCAAAGGGCCATTTCACTAGGGGCTCCGCGCTCTCAGTTTTCCTCGACCCCCACAGGTTCGCTGGAGTGAGCGGGCATATCTCGATACTGAAGGTCCTCGACAGGAAGGACGGCCTCTACAAGGACCTTGACTCGGTAGAGGACGGGGAGAGAAAGTACTCAGTAGCATACACGTTCGGGGATCCCGAGAACAAAATGAGCCTATCCCTGGGTTACATGAGCGGGCCCAACCTCTCAGCATCGGGGGTGAGCTACGATGGGGAATCGGAGAGCTTCAAGTGGTCCCTCTCAGCGCAGGCGGAAGAGGCGAGGGTGATCATCGAGGTGTCCGCAGAGTACCGGGAGTCCCGGAACCCACTCAGGGCTCAGCGGCAAGAGCTGTTGGAGCATGTGGCTAGATCCCACTTGGTCCCCTATCTGTCCAAACTCCCTCCTCAACTGGACTATGCGGGGACCAGCCTTACTCCCCTTTTCTCTTACAGGGGTGAAGTTGGGGAGCTGATCTCCAAGCTCAGGGATCTAGTAATGGAGATCGGAACGGGTGTAATAAGTGTTAAGGGGAAGGGGTTTCACTTCGTGGCAAGTGTGATCAACAACCAGATCACCTACATGAAGTTCACAGAGGGGAGCGATGTCACCGTGGGAGCCGAGGCGCTCTCCAAACTCTTCTGGGTGAAGGGGAGGGCGGAGATCTCTGCCTTTCACGTGCAGATCGAGGAGGTAATGATCAACGCCCTATTCAGAACTCAGCTGGCGAAGTGAAGGGTAAAGGTCAACTTCACGAAACTATTTAAGGGGTCCCGAGCTGCGCTGAGTGGGAGTACTTTGTGGGGTAGGCGAGGAGCTACGGCTGGAACTGGGAAGGAGCCTGATGAGGCCAGGAGGGCTTTAGGGGTGGAGGACAGGAGGATAAACCCATTCCTCCTCTATAACCCCTTGAGGAAGTTCCTGGAGAATCCCAATTTCCTGGTCAAGAAGTTCCTCAGACCTGGAATGAACGTGGCGGACGTGGGGTGTGGGCCAGGGTTCTACACCATACCCATGGCCAGAGCAGTGGGGGAGGAGGGGAAAGTCTACGCGGTGGACTTCGACCCAAAGGCCCTGGACTACCTGAGGAGAAGGGTGGAGAGGGAAGGGATCAGGAACGTCCTGACCTTCGTGGGTTCTGCAGCCGACTTGAACTTCCTACCCTCTGACTACTTCGACTTCGTCCTCTCCAAGGACGTTCTGTGCTGCGTGACCAAACACAGGGAAGCCGCTGAGGAGATGCTGAGGATCCTGAAGCCGGGCGGTAGGGCTTACGTTTCGGTCATGAGAGGGCCTAAGTCCGACCCCAGGACTGTGAAGCCCGGGGAACTCCTAAACCTCTTCCCGAAGGACAGTGTGGTTGAGAGAGGAGGAGGGCCTCTCCACTCCTGGTTTATCATAAGGAAGTGACCCATACAGGTCTACAGGTCCTGAAAAACTGCTCGCTGCAGGCTGCAGAATTGAAATGAGTCTCAAACTTACTGAGTTAGGACCGAATTCTTTTTAGTGCGAACGGGAATACTTTACATTAGTTTACAGTTTTAGGGAGCGAAGTGATTTCCGCTCGTTATGGTCCCTGTCCAAATGGGTTGGAATGAGGAGCGGAGATACGAGCCCTGCGCCCTTGGCAGTTTCCATGACTCACCCACCGTCAGGTTGATAGCTGGGGGTTGAGTCCCCACTCTCCATAATGAATGTCACAAAACGATTGAAGTGAAAGCGTAGGGGTGAACAGACAACCTCAGCCCTACTCCTCCTGGCTGAAAAGGCGAAAACTGGCGAGCCTCGAACGGGAGAAGGTCCATACAGGGATCAGCGGATCGTGAGAGTGCTGAGCCGTGATCTACCCGAAGCGGCCGATCGCCGGCTGTGGTTAACAGTTTCGCTTAGGTGGGGTTAGTGCTGCTAGGGGGGCAGAGGAGGGCGAAAGGGAACCTGACTCAGTGAAGTCCGAGGGCTAGGGGTCGAATTCATGAGACTTCAATGAGGCCCAAACCCCTTAGATAATGGACCCGGTGAGGACTGCAAATTCACTGAAAGCGTAAAGACGACCTCAGTCCAGCCCCATCACATCTGACTTACTGACCTCCTTCCCCGCCCTGAAGGGTTCCGTTCACCGTTCCCACCGTGAGGGGTTACACCAGGTGGGCAGCGGGTCAGAGGACCACCCGAAAGGGGACAATCGTTCAATGCCCCTGGATCCAGTGAAAGTAGGAAGGGTCCTGGTTTCCCTCCCACAGTCCCACTTCCCATGGGCTGGGGAGGGGGCATCACTGCGTCAACGTCAATAAATCAAGAAGAGGTATTTGAATGGGGGCTGTGCATCCCCTTGAAGCTTTCTGCCCCCTTAACCCCAATCATTGTAATCCTTAATTATTAATTATTCGACTGCTCATTTCTGAGGAAAGACAGAAGACCCTGACTTACACATCTTTATATTTTAAAGCCGTTGTCAGGTTTATGAAAAACATAGTCGAGATAGCAATGGAGGCTGGAAACTTCAAAACATTAGTAACAGCGGTGAAAGCAGCTGGTCTTGTGGAGGTCTTGAGTGGGCCTGGACCTTTCACGGTCTTCGCCCCTACCGATGAGGCCTTCTCGAAGCTACCTAAGGGCACTGTGGAGGCTTTACTTAAGGACATTCCCAAGCTAAAGGCGATCCTAACTTATCATGTGGTTCAAGGTAAGTATATGTCCTCCCAGGTCATGGAATTGCTGAAGCAAAACAAGGAGGTTAAGGTGAATACTGTTCAAGGGGCTCCAATAACTCTGTCCCTGAAGGGGACAATGAGGAAGACCCTCCACGTGAATGACGCACAGGTGATAAAGGCTGATATAGAGGCCTCCAATGGAGTGATCCACGTAATAGACAAGGTAATACTACCGCCTTAAATATAAGATTTTTATTATTTTAACTATTCTTATTCTGTAAATTATAATATTATAACGTGTAATCTATTCAGGGCCGTTCTAGAATTCAATCAGCTTCTCTCGTTAAACTGCAGATTACTCGAATGTTGACTTCCCCACCCTGGAAGGGTTCTTGGGCTCACGATTCTCACCATGAGGGGTTACACCTAGTGGGCGGCGGATCAGAGGCCCACTTCCATCCCAATGATTCTAGATCCCATGAGAGAGTGAGGGATCAGTCATGTGAAGGGAGATTGAATTATACTGGTCGCCCCTCTCCCAGCCCATTTCCCATGGAGATGGGGAAGTGCGTCATTAACACCACTGAAAAACAGCAAAATGGGAGGCTATCCATCCCCACCTCACGATGAAGGACTTCTACCTTCCAACTGCCGGGAATACAAATCAAGCCTGAATTGGTGACTCGCACACAATTACATGTTGAGCCGAAGCTCAGTCAATGACCTTTCGCTCACCTCGATCATTGTGGGTAAGGCCTCGTTGTCTAAGGAGAACATGGAGTCCTCAAGTCCTGAGTCCCTCCTCCACCCAGGAGACTACTTCCTCCAATTCTGGGACTTCCACTTCCTCCGCTTGGGCGATCCTATATCTGAACAGCTGATCGTAGAATGGTACTACCTTATATCTGGGACACCCTAGCTCCTCAGAGGCCTCTTTAGCCTCCCTATGGGCTAACTCCAACTCATCGGGAAGGGGAGGGACCATGTTGATCACCAAACCCAGGACCTTGACCTTGAGTGCCCTCATGATCTCCTTAACGTATTGGACCTCCATCCTGAGGTCATTGGGTTCCGCGTCAGAGACTGCCAGGATCTGGAACTGCCAGTCCGGGTGGGTCTCGGAGAATAGTCTGACGCCGTCCAAGAAGAGTTCGTCCTCGTAGCTTATGGCGGGGTTGTAGTCCACGATCGTCACGTCCCCGGAGATCGAGGCTATGATTTCCCTCCTCTTTGGGTTTCCCTTGGCCTCCCTGAAGTACTGTCTCTCCTTGGTGGGGTTGCCGAAGAATTTCAGGACGGTTAGGTTCCCTAATTTGAGCAGGTACTCCTCCTCTCTCCTCCCCTCAACCAACGCCCTGTATAGACCCAGTCCGTTCAGGTTGAAGTGCCTGGAGCCAGTGCCGTTCACGTCCTTGTCCATGAAGGTCACCCGGTACTTCCTGGCCAACCTCTTCGCAAGGTAGACCGCCACAGTGGTCTTCCCGACCCCTCCCTTGTAACCCATGACGTTGATCCTGAGCTTCACGTCTCTATCCTTGTGTCAGTGCGAGTTAAAACGTTTAGTTCCAAAGGAGGTACCATGAAGAGGGACAGGAGATGGGAATTGGATCCTACCGGACGATCGTTGAGGGCTTTCGGCGTGTCTCCCCGCCCTTCAACTCCCCGGTTTCACCCTTGGAAGTAGAGGGATCAGGGGCTAACGTTTTTAAGTCCTCTATGGTCCTTGCATCCATGAGATCCGATTATGCGTTGAGCGGAGGAGTGAGCTCCAGGTTGCAGGCCACAGAGATAACCTTAGCTCGACCCGTTAAGCAAAGGAACCGCGGAACTGGGGGGAGATCGGATTAGCACTACATCGAGGAGGGATCGAGAGACGAGGCACCAGATCCTGATCGATCAGGATCGGGTCCCTCTTCCATGAGGGCACTACCAGGGAATGGGTATGAGGGTCGTCATACTGGGCGGAGGCTTCGCGGGGCTGAATCCTTTTTCGTGTTAATAGAAATCTTTTTATAGCTGTTTGTGACAAACTTTTGTTGATAAATAATGATCTCTCACACCGATGTGGGCTATGCCCAAAAGGGTGGGAGTGATTACGGAGATGTGAGCCCCGTGCCGTTGGGCTCTAAGGAGTCCCATGACCCACAGTGGTTGAGGGCTAAGTCCCTACACTCGATCATGATTGAAGATAAAATGATTGAAATGAAAGTATAGGGACAAACGGTAGCAGCGAAGGTCTATTACCCAAAGGCAATTCTCATAGACAGGTGGGATTACTTCCTGATGACCCCAAAGTTGAGTGATTTCATAGCCAGGGGGGATCGGGCTGCCTTCCCTAGGAGACCCGACCTAAGGGCTAGCGTTCTCAACGTGGATTTCAGGGGGAAGAGGGTGATCACGGACAAGGGCGAAGTGAGTTATGATAGACTCGTGATAGCCCTGGGATACAGGCAGGACCTCTCCAGGATTAAGGGTGCGGAGGAACATGTAATGAAGCTCGAGAGCCTAGAGGATGCCATGAAAGTCAGGGAGGAAGTGGGGAGGGCCAGGAGGATGATCGTGATCGGAGGAGGGGACTTGGGGGTGGAGGTGGTGGGGAGCACCGTGGAGCTCCTGAGTAGGGTGAGGGGGAAGGAGAGGATAACACTCATAAACAGAGGACCGCGGGTCCTCCCCCATATGCCCCCTGAGATCTCCTTGATGGCTGAAGATGCCCTGAGGAAACTGGGGGTGGAGATCGTGGACAACGCTGAAGTCGAGGAGATCAGGGGGAAAGTGGTTGAGACCAACAGGGGGGAGTTCGCAGGGGACCACATATTCTTCGCCGGAGGGATCGGGGGACCACCGATCCTAAAGTCCATGGGTCTCACCACCAAGGACTCCAAGATGGTGGTCAACGAAGACCTGAGCTCGGTGGACCACAGTGATGTGTATGGGGCAGGGGCCTGCACCTCCCTGAGTTTCCCATCCAACGCTCAGGTGTCCATGCAGTCAGGCGTGCACGCAGTGAGGAACACGATCACCGGGAACGGAGAGAAGTTCAGGCCCAAGTCCTTAGCGGACGTAGTGGAGGTGAGCGGGCAATTCATGGGCGTCTTCATGGGATCCCCAGTGACAGGGGGCGCAGCTTCCCTCCTGAAGGCAGTGGCCCTCACCAACGTGCTCTACAAGGTGAAGACTGTGAACTTCCTCTCCGAACCCCTTTAGGGCTTTCGAGCTTGATCAGGAAGAACGATTTCTCCTTTATCTTCCTGGGGGGTTGGGGGCGAAAACTCCTTCGGTCAGAGAAGGGATACCCCTAAGGTTTTTAGTTAGCTCCCAAACAATCCCTCGATGCCCACCAAGGGGTTCCGTTTTAGGGCATACGCGGAAGGACGTTGAGGACGTTGAAGCGCGTTGAGGTTGTTATGCGAGGCCTATAACACCCTTAGGTGGGCCAACCATATTTCTACCAATGGGACAGGAGTGGGTTGACGCTGACGAGCTGAGGCAGTTAGTCCTCGACCTCTGGAAATAGGATAAGCGTCCACGGCCAGTTTGCGCGTGGGTAGCTGAACGCTTCTTTCAAGCCAGGAAACTCTTCCTGGACATTAGCATGTGGAAACCATGACGGAACTCTTAGGGCGTGAGGAAGTCAGGAGCCAAGAGTCAGTAAACTGTCCACCCGCTGTCCACGACCAAGACCTCCCCGTTAATGTAGGATGAGTCGTCTGAGACCAGGAAGAGGGCGACCTTGGCTATCTGCTCAGGATCTGCTGGGGGAGGCGCGGTGGCACTGGCCCTCTTCAGCACCTCTACTCCCTCTTGACTCATCCTGGATCCAGACATTATATTTGTCTTCACTCCCCCAGGAGCTATGGCGTTACACCTTATGCCCCTAGTGCCATACTGGGCTGCTATACTCCTGGTGAGGCCTATTAGGGCGTGCTTGGAGACGGTGTAAGCCGTGCCAGCCTTTCCGCCGAAGAGGCCTGCAATGGAAGCGGTGTTCAGGATGACTCCCCTCCCCTGCTTCAGCATGTGTGGGATCGCCCTCCTGGTGGTCCAGAAAGGAGAGTAGAGGTTAACCCTCATGACCCTCTCGAAGAGCTCGTCTGTGGTCTCCACCGCTGTGTAGAGACCATCCATTATCCCAGCGTTGTTACAGAGCACATCGATCCTCCCGAACACCCCGATCGTTTCGTCCACCACTTTCTCCGCATTCTCCCTGATCGAGATGTCCAACGTGAGCCCCAGGGCTTCTCCCCCAGCGTCCCTGATCTCCTGGGTCACTCCCTTCACCCTGT
>Ga0208006_100232_pt1 | contig 22956 bp, 28 predicted proteins | sample ECH_Bnyco_MetaG_FD_187131 | JGI IMG/M metagenome (GOLD analysis project Ga0208006, IMG submission 187131) | Hot spring microbial mat communities from Yellowstone National Park, Wyoming, USA - ECH_B nyco_MetaG (SPAdes) (version 2) | ecosystem: Environmental > Aquatic > Thermal springs > Hot...
ATTTCGCTTTATAGTTTGCATCTGGTCACCTTAAACCAGTATGCATCCCTAGGGATTTTATATTTTTCGAAATAGTAGAACAAAGGAAAAGACAATTATTTATTGGACAACACCGTTCAGCGGTATATCAACAACCGAGGGCGAGCTCTCAAGCAGAATATTTGCGAGCTATGGTGGCTCAATGCAAGAGGCAGCTAGATAATAGCAAAAGCGACATAAAATTTCTCTTTTTTATTCTTTAGCAAAATTAGAGAACTTAAAAATGCCAAGAACAAAAATCAGCTCAGTGTCATCTCTATCTGCACTGTATCTGGAACAGGTATCCTTGTTACTTGCCTTAATGCCTGATCGCTACCTTCTATCTCTACTATCCATTTGTGTATGCGCATCTCCCAATGCTCAAAAGTGTGGCTTCCATCGCCACAAGGTGATTTTCTTGTTGTTATTCTTAATATTCTTGTTGGCAATGGAATAGGGCCACTATATTTAATATTCAAAGCCTTTGCTATCTCTATTATCTGGTTTGCTATGCTCTTTACATCGTTTGCATTCCTGCTTATAAGCTTTATTCTAGCTGTTGGCATGTCACTATTGCCTCTTTACCACATCTAGTACAACGCCCGCCGCAACGGTTTGACCCATATCTCTTATAGCAAACCTTCCGAGCTGTGGGAACTCGCTGTATTTCTCTACAACAACAGGCTTTGTTGGTCTTACCTTAACTATTGCCACATCACCATTCTTAATGAATTCTGGGTTCTTTTGCAATGTCTGGCCTGTCTTTGGATCTTTCTTTTCAGCAATCTCTGTTATTGTTGCTGCTACCTGTGCGGTATGTATATGGAATACTGGCGTATAACCAGTAGCTATAGCTGTTGGATGGTTAATAACCACTATCTGTGCTGTAAATTCTTGTGCTACGGTTGGTGGATTATTGACCGGACCAACAACATCGCCCCTCTTAACATCCTTCTTATCTACCCCTTTTATGTTAAACCCAATATTGTCACCAGGCTCTGCCTTTTGCAATTGCTGGTGGTGCATCTCTATACTCTTTACCTCTGTCTTTATGCCTGAAGGCATTATTATAATTTGATCACCAGGCTTCATAACACCCGTTTCTACCCTGCCTACAGGAACAGTACCAAATCCGGAAATGCTGTATACATCTTGTATTGGCAATCTTAGAGGTTTGTCTATCGGCTTTTGTGGTACTTGGAATGTATCAAGTGCTTCAAGTAATGTAGGACCATTATACCATGTCATCTTATCAGATTTCTTTGTAACATTCTCTCCTGCGAGCGCTGAATAAGGAACCGCTAATATCTTGCTAGTATCATAGCCTACTGTCTTAAGCAGATTCATTATAGAAGCCTTAACATCTTCATACTTTACTCTATCATAGTTTACCGCATCCATCTTGTTTATACCAACAATAAGCTGGTTTATGCCAAGAACCTTTGCAAGATATGCATGTTCTCTCGTCTGAGCCTGAACACCATCTGCGCAAGAAAGGACAAGCACAGCAGCATCAGCCTGGCTTGCACCTGTTATCATATTCTTTACAAAGTCCCTGTGGCCAGGCGCATCAATAATGGTAAAGTAGTATTTTGGGGTTTGGAATTCTTTATGTGCTATATCTATTGTAATACCCCTCTCCCTCTCCTCCTTTAACTGGTCCATTACGAAAGCAAACTCGAATGTGGGTTTGTTATATTTTGTAGCCTCTTCCTTAAGCTTTCTTATATCCTGCTCGCTAATAGCACCTGTCTCGTATAGAAGCCTTCCGACTGTTGTTGATTTGCCGTGGTCTATGTGTCCTATAAAGATCAAATTCAAGTGTGGTTTTTCTGCCATTTTATTCACCTTTAAACATAATAACAAGATACGTTATTATATTGCTATAAGACTATTTAAACCTTATTATTAATAGTCTTGAGGAAATTATGCGAGGCTTACGCAATCTTGCACACTAATATTGAGGTGATCTATCCGCAGGTTCCCCTACGGATACCTTGTTATGACTTAGCCCTCCTCATAGAATACTAGTTCGACAGCACCATAAAGATGCCGCCTCACTAGCACCCCATTTGGATGACTTGACAGGCAGTGTGTGCAAGGAGCGGGGACACATTCACCGCTCGATGATGACAAGCGATTACTAGGGATTCCAGCTTCATGAGGGCGAGTTCCAGCCCTCAATCCGAACTTTGGTTGGTTTTAGGGGATTAGCTTCTCCTCTCGGAGTTGCAACCCATTGTACCAACCTCTGTATGCCGCGTGTAGCCCTGGAGATTCGGGGCATACTGACGTACCGTCGCCCTCTCCTTCCTCCTCTTTAAACAGAGGCGGTCCCAACAGAGTGCCAGGCCTATCGCTAGACCTGTAGCAACTGTCAGCGAGGGTCTCGTTCGTTACCGGGCAATTGAGTGAGCTCAATGCGAACACTAAAGCGTTTGATAAACATAATAAAATCCCTTATATTTGCAATCTTATTATCTTTTACATGTATTCCAAGATTCTCTAGCAAAACAGCCTCGCCTGGCTTGAGCCCTTTTATTTCAATACCCTTCTTTATAACTCCCCGAGCATCGAATACGCCAGCTACGAAGCTTGCTGAAAGCTCGTTTCTATGCTTGAATATCTTTATTTCATTTTCTATTATCTCCCTTATATTCCTTGCCAGCTTTGAATGGTAAAATTTTACTTCACTCTCTTTCTCATTTACTATTATCTTCCTTGGATCTACTCCTAGCTTTATCGCTTCTCTTATAAATTTCTCTATTATCTCTCTAGTCTCGCTCTTAGCATATACTAGAGATCTTTCACTATAGCTAAGCCGTGAAAGACCAGCGATATAGCACAATTCTTTGCTTAGTTTCGCCTTCATAGCATCACTCAATTACTTACCGGACTTAACCGGACAGTTCACACCACGAACTGACGATCGCCATGCACCACCTCTCGGCTCATCTGGTAAGGTCTTTAGCCTGACCATCATCTTGCCGTCGCTCCAGGTAATGTTCCCGACGTTGGATTCAATTAAACCGTAGCATCCACCCCTTGTGTGCTCCCCCGCCAATTGCTTTAAGTTTCAACCTTGCGGCCGTACTCCCCAGGCGGCAGACTTAACAGTTTCCCTACGGTACTGCACCAGCTCTTAGCAAGTGCAACACCAGAGTCTGCATAATTTACTGCTAGGGCTACTCGGGTATCTAATCCGATTCGTTCTCCTAGCCTTCGTCACTCACCGTCGGATGTGTTCTGGTCGAGCGCCTTCGCCACCGGTGGTCCTTATAGGATTACAGGATTTAACCCCTCCCCTATAAGTACCCTCGACCTCACCCACTCCCTAACTGAAAAGTATCTCATGCAAGCATAGGTGTTAAGCACCTATATTTCACATGAGACTATTTCAGTCGGCTACGGACGCTTTAAGCCCAATAATCGTGGACACCACTCGTGCCGCGGGTATTACCGTGGCGGCTGCCACCCGTCTTACCCAGCACTTATTCGCCAAGCTTGCTATACTTGGCAAAAGATGCACCGAAGTGCATCACTCAGACTTCCCCCATCACGCTTACGCGCATTGTGGAGTTTGCGCGCCTGCTGCACGCCGTAGCGCTAGGGCCCTTGTCTCAGTGCCCTTCTCGGGGCTCCTACTTCCATAGCCCCTACGGGTCATAGGTATGGTGGGCCGTTACCCCGCCATCTGCCTGATCCGACGCAGTCTCATTGTAAGGCGGTTGCGCTGCAATTTGCGTACCATTTCGGCTAAGGCCCCTTCCAGGATCCCTAGCCTATGGGGTATTATCCTCAGTTTCCCAAGGTTATCCCCCTCCTTACAGTAGATTGACTACGCGTTACTGAGCCGTACGCCGCCCAATGAAGCCATTGGGCAAACTTGCATGGCTGTCGAAATCTGATAGCAGTGCCCTCCAGCAGCATCGACTGGAGTCTTCTTGCCGCAACAAGAAAGCAATTGCGAGCCTCTTTGCACTCCTCAAGACTATATCCAATTGCGAGACGCAATTTTCACACTAATAACGCCAAAAACATCAAAAAGCATTAATAATTATATTGACATACCTTTATAATCTTTGCGTTTTTTTTTGTCATGAGCTGTTGAAATTTATATCTACCCTCCAACGAATAAATTCGTGGGTTTTCTGCTATGCATTCTGTAACCGCTGTAAGGATTAAACTTACATTTTGAGAAGTTTTTAAAATTCAACAATCTACTATCTCTTTAGTCCAAAAAATGGGTCTGAAGTAAGACATTTGGCACCGATTTTGTACTTGAAGCTTTCAGGACCTTTTAGCACTCTTGCGAAGTCTATGTATCTTTGCACATATGATCTAGGAACCTCAACTTCAAGTTCTTCAATTTCATCGCCTACATCGCCGTAGGTATAGCAATCAAAGCCTGTTTCACTCTTTATCTTCTGGGCAAGCATTCTTGCTGCCTCCTTCATTGCTGTACTCTTATCCGGCTCATTCGTATATGGCCTTTCCATGAAGAAGATCATTCCTTTATTGCTTTTTAGCAGATGTACTTGCATGAAACCAAGTGGTTTTATATCACCAGCCTTATAGAATATAATCATGAACTGGTTTGCATCACCTAACATGCTCATCAAGGTTTGGTTATACGTTACACTGCCATTGCTGTTCTGGCAGTTTCCTGCACCGCTGCTACCATATCTACCAAAGGTCAATATCTTGCTAGGGTCAAAGGTAATCTGTGCTGTTACCGTTGCTTCTCCATCGGTCTTACTGTAGTTTAGCAAAATATATACTATAGATATGGCGTTACCTAGGGCGTTGGCAGCAATGCCGAGTTCTTGCTCTCCATTACCAATCTGCTTCTGCTGCTTATTAATCTTGGATATGTGGTTCTTAAGCGTCTTTAATGGTACAAGGCCCTTATTATCTACCCATTTAGCAACATCCTTTGCAATTTCTTCCATTATAATGTCTTGTTCTACTTTTGGCTTTCCATCGATTTCCTGTAGCTTATTCACTATGTTATTTATGTAATCGAGTGACTCTCTCGCTTTTAGCAGTTTTATCAGCGCTATGCCTATTGCCTTCAACTTCTCATCATCAGAATCGAATTTAGATCCGGTCAAGCCATCAAGGTTCTTTGACTCAAGAAGAGAAGCAAGCTCTTCTGACTTGGCAGAGCTGGCTATTTCGGACAGTTTAAATTTAGCATCTTCTTTTATTTTATCAAGAATCCTTAGTAATTCATCTTTGTGGCTTAAGAAATTATCAATATCATTCTTTACACTATCGTATGGAATAGAGCGCTTACTTGTATAGGTTACTGCTAGTTTATCTAGATTCATAAGCTTCTCTTTCAGAGCGTAGGCATCACTTAGCTGCTCCCTTGCTAGTTCGTGGCCACCGAGTTTGAACTCTTTAAAGCCCTCTATTCCCCTTTCAAAGTAGTACTTAGCTACGTTCATCAGAACCTTTTCTGCCGGTCTACTGCCTTTATGATATTTTGTATATAAACCAAAAAGGTCGATAATAAAAATGTTATCATGCATAGCCCTCTTTGCATCCTCACTCTTTGGTTCAACATTAAATGTATTCCATACCTTCCGTTCGAGCTGCTTAGAGAGCTCCGCTTCTTTATCTTTAGAATTTGATATCTGCCAAAATTCGATGTCACTTAGTATACCCATACGCCTTAGTTCATAAACAGCAGGAAAAACAGTGAGAGCATCCATCATACTTGTAGAGTTATTAATGAAGAGATTAAGTATTCCGCCATCCTTAATGAAGAGATTAAGTATTCTGCTATCCGTATGAGCGAGTGCATATGCAAGCCCTCTTATAGGCAAAGCCTTCCTAACATTGCCCTCTGCTTTGGAAAGTTCATTTGCAAGCCTCTCAGCAGATTCCTTAGAGACATTGAGCATGTCCAAAAGTGCTAGATACAGCGGGCCCATACTATTTAGTTCTTTCCTATAACCAATCGCCTTCCTATCTTCTAAAAATATTTGCTTCATCACTCTCTCTTTATAATCGTCGTCTAACTCACGTAGCATTACAGAGAACTGCAATGTTGTTAACTCCACATCGTCAGGTTTTATTTTTCCAAGCCTGAGGAGAATGTAAGTTAAAGCTTCTGGTCTATTAGTAAGGGCAAGCTTGTATGTCAATCTCTCAGTCCCTAGCATATTAGGCTGCTTCTTGATTAGCTCATCAATTATATGCATAATTTCTTCATTGCTTCTATATTTAGCAATGGTCCAAGCCACAAATTCATATTTAAGCACCCCAGGATACTTATCAATCATATACTCGGTTGCTTTATCTCTATATTTAGCAATCTCCCTAGCCACACTTTCATACTCCAGCACCCAAGGATTTTCATTGAGCAGCTCGTTTACTAGTTCGTCACTTCCAATCCTTACAACTTTTTCGAGCGCTTTTTCTAAAGGCATTCCCTGAATTTTAGGTATAATATCATCTGCACCGTGCTTTCTTAGAAACCTCTCTAGCTGCTGTAATTTCAATTCCTCTGAAGTTTCTTCTTTGCGCACCAATAATTCAGTCATTCTATTCACTTATTACATTGCAGAATAACCATTGCTAATAAAAGTAAAGAAACCACTTTAAATACATTTCTTTAGTTTTGTTCATGAAAGCTTAGTTTAATAAGGCACAACACTTTTTATAGGCCAGGACAAAACGTAGAACATAAAACGCCATTGGAACTTATATTGCTTGTTAACTGTATCTATTGTTTGCCTATCTATTGGACAAGGCCTGGCATTAACTATTTTATATTTATAGTCAAAGAGGTGCGAAAGATATAAAAAGTTTAAGTATGAACATATCTTCTGATATTTATGAGAGTTATCAAAAATAAAGGATTAATAATAGTATTGTCAGGTCCGCCGGGCACTAACTGCCCTACGCTAAACTTAAAAGGAAATAGTGTAGAGCTGCGCGATGACTACAACGGCAGGATAAAATTCAAAGGCAACCTACTCGATGCGATTTCTAAGCTATAATTTTTTCTTCCTTTTTTTGCATTTTTGGCACACGACTTTCTCGTTCTAAATATTTATATTGGTCGGAGTAGTGCATGTCAAAGTTTCTTATTCCTAAATTTCCAAGAAGTGTCTTTGTTATTGTTATATAATTTATTTCAACACCCTTGAGGATCTTTCTCATAGTATTTAATAAATTATCTATCTCTTCGTTTGAGCTTAGGTTTACAAAAACAAGAATGCCAGATGGATTAAGTATATCGCATATATATACATATCTAATGTGCTCATTCGGCTTCATCTTTATAAGCTCTGCAAACCATTTGTTTCTCGAATCTAGGAAGTTAGATTCATTTGTTATCGCTATCTTTATTATTCCGTTTATGTTGCTCTTTGGCTGAGCCTCAAAATAAGTTATTCTTTTAAGAAGCCCACTTCCTTTTAGCCTCTCCATTGCATAAAGAAGTAGCTCCGGCTTTTGGTAGAATCTCTTTGCAATCTCCTTTATTTCGCCTCTGCCATCTATATTAAGTCCTTCCAATAGAGCTTTTGCTGAGTCTGAAAGCATAAGCTCCTCTATAAGCTCATTTCTAATAGGGAAAAAGCCAAAGGTTGTCACAATTCTACTTGTATTCATCAGCATATCATAATCCTTAAGGCTTTTCGAAAAGCTAATCAAAAATTTGTTTAGAGCATAGAAACTCTTGCCAACTTCATAGATCACCAAATCCTCTTCTCCGTGCAGCTTTGCAACAAATTGGGGAACTGTAAAGGTAGAGAGTGCACGCGTTATCTCTTCATCGCTCGGCACCTCTTTATTGAATTTAACGAATGTTATATATTCTTCTACACCCAGTTCCGGGATCTTTGCAAGCGCTTCTTCGCGCATCTCCCTCTTTGTGGATTTATGCTTACTTATTCTAATAAATTCGTGCTTCCATACCTCTTCAAGGTCTATTTCAGGTACAAAATGAAGTCCATATTCTTTTACCACCTCATTGAATATAGAATATGTTGTTGCTTTCGGCATCTTAAGATGCTTGCTTATACTCTCGATGCTAGCTCTTCCATCTATGCTAAGGAATCTAAGCATCTCATTTTTTATAATAGCCTTTCTCCCCTTTTCTATAATCTTTGGCATATAATCATTATATGTTGCTTATTGTTATTTAATATGTTACTTAAAAACAAATATAAATTTAATGCCAAATTTTTTGTTTTTTGATTATTAGAAATATACTAATATAAACTAATAAAAAACAAGAGCCCTGTTAACGAGAGAAGCCGCTACAGCCTGCCTTTTGACTCACCTTTTACAACACCACTCGCAACTAAATGGGCGAGTCTCAACATTTGGTATGCAATATTTACGAATGCGCTTAACTCTTTTCCATTTATGCCAATATATTGAATGTAAAAACCATTTGAACGAGAGCTAAGCGAAGCTTTATTTATCTTCCTAAGGAGTTTTATCTTTTCTTCCGCACCTTTTCCTAATCTCTCTATGGCGTGCTCCATCGCTCTTTGGTTTGGCTTTCTTCTTGTAATCGCTAGAACAGGTATATTGAGCTCAGAATTTATCTTTGTTATATCTACAATGTTAAGCCCTGCCAATGTTATACCATTAAGTGCCACAAGCCTTATTTCTCTTAGAAATCGTGATCGCCTTATCTTGCTTATCAGCTTATCTGTTGCGTCGTCGCCATCTACAGTTACATGAAATGATATAATGCCTTCTACAACTTCTTTTCTTGCCACTATACCTACAACAAGTGATTCGCTATCACTCTTATCAAAAGGAGCGTCGTCAACTGATAAGATGCGTATACCTTCTTTCATATCATTTCTTTGGGAGCTGGGCTTTAAAATCCTTCAGCTCCTCTCTTATTTCTTCTATAGCATCAATAACAAGCTTTTTTGGGTTCTTGTTAGACTTTACTATAAGCCTTGGCTTTCCCACTTCGAAATGTGTTTTTGTAACAGCTACAAATTCTACATCAGCTTTATCCTGTAGCTTTCCTTTTATAAGTTCCGCTACGCCCCTATCGGTATCTTCAAACTCGACTATCAAGCTTTTTGGTTCATCTTCGATGATATTTAGCTTCATGAAGATCACGCAGGATTCTTGATTTTATAATTTCCACTAAATATTAATATATTTATCTTCCATATCAATTTACAGAATGCATAGCAGAAAGCCCATGATTTCAATCGTAGGATGAATGCGGATGTATTATAAGTTGATAAGCAAGCACATAAATTAAATGTAATATGGTATATAAATCTGTGGTTTCAATGGAATATCAACACAACAACACATCTGTTTAAATGGTAAAAAGAAATATATAGAACAGTAATGGGATAAGATATGATTATAACATACAAAATAAAACATAATAAGGACTTTTCTGCGGAGCTCAAGAAGGCAAAGCAGATCGCTGAGTTTGCAATAAAAACAAGAAGTATATCATCAAAAGATGTTGCCTGCTTTGGGTTAAAGTCAATAATCTCAAATCAAATCCTTAGAAAATATTCAAGGAATAAGAAGATAAAGAATGTTTCTCATGTTAATTTGATAATACCAAACCAAGGCATACATGTAAACAAAGAGAAAAGACATATTGAAATACCATCGTTAAAGCTCATTCTTCCTTATCATTTTCCAAATAGCTTCACAAAGATAAATCAGATAGAAATCGATGAGAATTATGCATATGTTTCTGTGTCGATTAAAGAACCAAAGCCCATTGATGCAAATATGTTTATAGGCGTTGACAGAAACACAACAAGCCATGTTGCAGTTGTCGCAAACCCCGATACAGGCAAAGTGTATAAACTCGGCAAAGAGGCGTTGCATATACACAACAAATACAAAGGCATGCGCAGAAAACTGCAAAAAGCGGGCAAGTTCGGCGTTTTGAAGAAGATAAAAAGCAGGGAGAGAAACATAATCAAAGAGATAAACCACAAAGTTGCGGATAAAATTGTAGAGATTGCAAAAGAAAGCAATGCAGGAATAAAACTTGAACAATTATATAGGATAAGAAACAACAAGAAACACAGAAAGTCGTTCAACTACTCATTGCACACTTGGTCATTCAAACAGCTTCAATCATTTATCGAATATAAGGCAAGATTATGCGGAATACCGATTGCCTATGTGGAGCCTGAAAACACATCGAAAGAGTGTTCAAGGTGTGGAAGCATAGGTACAAGAATAGGTAAAAAATTCGTGTGCCATAACTGTGGCCACGTTGACCATGCGGACGCAAATGCATCGTTCAATATTGCATTGCGCCAGCCTTTGGCGGGCACGAGTCAATTGCATACAGACAGGGATGTATGCAAAGGGAGCACTGATACCCCTCAAATGGCAACGCTCGGAACGAGAGCGACCATGAACCTTCAAACCGATTAGGCATCAAGCCGAAAGGAACCCCACGAATTTATTCGTGGGAGGATGTCAGACAACCTGTGTTTTAAATTTAGAGAATAAAAAGGTTTAAAAACCAAAATAAATAAAATAAATAAAAATTATTTAAAAATTGTTAAAGAAATTATCTTTACCTCTTTAACCCGAGGTAATTTTATGGCAAATGTAAAAGATGTAGAAGCTAATCTGCTTATAAAGAAGACCGCAGAAAAGCTTAAAGAAGCAGGCATAGCAAAGCCTGCTTATATAGGCTTTGTAAAAAGCGGTGCTGGTAGAGATAGAATTCCCCAGCAAAGCGATTTCTGGTATATACGATGCGCTTCTCTGCTTAGGCAGGTTTATCTAAACGGACCTATAGGTGTTTCAAGGCTAAGAACAAGGTATGGCAACAGAAAGGAGCATGGTGTAAGAAGGCATCATCACTATAAGGCTGGTGGAAGCATAATAAGAGACGCGCTCAATGCGCTTGAAAAGCTTGGCTATGTTAAAAAAGGTAAGTCAGGTCGTGAGATAACAAGTGCTGGTAGATCATTTCTCGATAAGATAAGCAACGAAATCCTAAAAGGTGGAGACGGTGCCTGAGAGTGAAGAGGAAGAAAAAGAGCTTAAAAAGGCTATAGCAAAGAGGCTTAAAGAGCTGCAGATAGAACAGCAGAAAAGGGCAATAGTGAGGCAGTACCTTGAGCCCGCAGCTTACGAGAGGCTTATGAATGTAAGAGTTTCAAACTATGATCTATATGCTCAGCTGCTCGATCTTATAATCTCAATCGCTCAAACAAACAGGCTTCGAGGGAGGATAACAGATAAACAGCTTGTAGAGCTTCTTGCAAAGCTTACAGCAAGGCCAGAGCCAAAGATCGAGTTTAAACACAAGTAAGGTGTTTTTATGAGCAAAAAAAGTGCTGAGAAAAAGCTTAGGCTTGGGAAAAAGCTAAAGCAAAATAGAAGAATACCGTTGCTTGCTATACTTAGAACGCATAGGAGGATAGAGTATAATAAATTCCAGAGGGATTGGAGGCATAGAAAGCTCAGGATAAGGTAGTTTTATGGCTATTCTCAACATAGATCTGAAAAAGAGACTTAGTAAAGTGCATAAGCCTAGAAGGAGAAGCGTTGCGATTGGCTATGTTAGAGAAAGAGCAGCGAAGCTTTTACATGCAGAGCCTTATAATGTTATTATTGATCCAGAGCTCAGCAGGAGGGTACAGCTAGCGGCAAGAAGAATGGAAGCGGTAAAAATAGAGGTTGAGAAAGATGGCGAGCTCATTAGAGCAAAATTCTTCAACGAAGAAAAGGCCAATGAAGCAAAGAGCAAAGAAGTGGTGAAAGAGGCAAAGAATAATAGCGATAATAGCACAAGCGGGAATGGTTAGGGTTTCCTTTTTATGAGCATTATAAAAACAGAAATTTATGGTAATAGCTATATCGGCATATATGGCTTTGCAACAGATAGCTTCTGCCTTTTTGGAAAGGGTGTGCCTCAAAAGAAGGCGGAGAGCATAGCAAAAGCATTAGATATTGAAAAGTTCGACTTAACTATAGATTCATCACAGCTTGTAGGCATATATGTGGTGGCTAATTCGAAAGGCATTCTGCTACCAAAGATAATTGATGAGAGAGAGCTTGAGGAGTTAAAAAAGAAGATTAATGGTATAGAGATAGGAGTTTTTGATACAGATCTTAATGCGATTAGAAATAATATTCTTGTAAATGACAAGATAGCCATAGTAAATCCGCATTATAACAAAAAGGAAGAGAGGTTTATACAAGATGTTCTTGATGTAGAGGTGGTAAAATCGAGTATAGGCGGGTTTAGCACAGTTGGTGCAAACAATATACTTACAAATAAAGGCATAGTCTTCAACAACAGGATTAGTGAAGAAGAGAAAAAGAGGATAGAAGAGGTTGTTGGGTTTAAGGGTGAGCAATCCACAGCAAATCTAGGCTCTCTAAATATAGGGCTTAGTAGCATTGCAAACTCAAAAGGTCTAGCTGTAGGCGAACTCACTACGGGCTATGAGCTTGCGAGGATTGCGGGCTCGTTAGACTTATAATTATTTCTTAATAAAAATAATGATATTATGATGATATTATGGTAGCAGATAATAAAAAAGAGGTTATAGAGCAGCTACGATACCTTCAGAGCGTGTATATGCAAGAGTATGAAAATCTACTTAATGAGATAACAAATTATAACTTAGTTTATAATGCTACACAAAGAAATATTGATGTGCTCGAAAATCTGAGCATGCTTGAAAGCAACAATATATTGTTAAACCTTGAAGGAGGCACGTATATAGAGGCAAAGCTTAACAAAATAGACAAAGCGCTAGTATATGTGGGCTCAGGCTACCTTATAGAAAAGAGCATTGATGAAGCAAAGGCATTCCTTAAGCAGAACAAGCAAAAAGGGGAAGAGCTCATTAAAGAGCTCAACAAGCGAAAGGAAGAGATAGAAAAGAACCTTATCGATGTTACCTTTGAACTGGAGAAAATCGGTAATTCAAATGTTTGATTCCTTAAAGAAAAAACTCTCTGATTTTGTAGGCTCTTTTAAGAAGAAGGAGGAAGAGGAAATAAAAGAAAGCAATGCAGAAGCAGAGAAGGGCAAAGAAGAAAAAACGGAAAAGAAGGAAGAGATAACGAAGAAAAAAGCAGAAGAGGGAGCGCAAAAGATAAAAGCAGATCTAACAACAACCACAAAAATAAAAGGCCTACTCTTCAAGAAAGTGAAAATAAAGGAAGAAGATATAGATGATATGTTAGAAAAGCTCAAACTCTCTTTAGTAGAGGCTGATGTTAACTATAATGTTGCTGAAAAATTTATTGAAAAACTAAAAGAGCTTCTTGTTGGAAGGGAGGTGGATTCCAAGAACATAGAAAAAGAGATAAATGCGATTATAAGAGAGGCGCTTCTGCAAACCCTCTCAAAATCATCAAATATAGATATCGTTAGCTTTGTCAAGGAAAAGAGAAGCGTAGAGAGAGGCGAGCCTGTAAAGATACTTTTCCTGGGGCCAAACGGTGCAGGCAAGACAACAACGATAGCTAAGATAGCTAAGATGTTAAAGGATGCTCGCTTGGGCTGTGTGCTCTCAGCAAGCGATACATTCAGAGCTGCAGCAATAGAGCAACTAACGATGCACGCTGAAAGGCTCGGGGTGCCGATAATAAAAGGAAATTACGGGGCTGACCCAGCAAGCATAGCCTTCGATGCGATTGCATATTCTAGGGCGCATCAGATTGATGCGGTTCTTATTGATACAGCTGGAAGGCAGGAGACAAACAAAAGCCTTTTAGAAGAGATGAAGAAGATAGTTAGAGTTGTGAAACCAGACTTAAAGATCTTTGTTGGAGAGAGCATTGCTGGAAATGCTTTGCTAGAACAAGTAAGGGAGTTCGATAAGGCGATAGGGTTAAATGGAATTATACTAACAAAGCTTGACTGTGATGCAAAGGGAGGCAACACACTCTCAATATTGAGCGAAACAGATATACCAATCATTTATTTTGGAACCGGAGAAGGCTATGAAAAATTAGTCAAATACAATCCAAACGAAATTATTGAAAACATAGTAAGTTAGAGGCAAACAAATATTTTTATATATTGAAATGTTATAGTGTAGTTGCTAATGTAAGGTGTGATTGGTTTGGAGGAAAGCGAACTTAAGATTTTTGAAGCACAGGTTTATGATCAACTTATGGGTATAATGAACACTCTTCCAAGCGAGCAGGATAAGGCGAGATATATAGAAAGTGTTGCAAAAACTATAAATCCAAGCGCAAGCAAAGAGGATATAGAAAGAGTAATTGCGGATGCAACAAATTTTTACCCAATAAACAAATATCTAAGCAACCCAGATGTAGAAGACATTATGATTAACAACACACAGAACATATTTCTTTACACAACACAAGCGGGCCAGGTTAAAGCTCCTGAAAAAATAGAGAGCAGGTTTGAGCTCGATCTTCTTGTTAAAAAGTTCAAAATGTTTGCAACCACAGCAATATCTCATGAGAGAATATTTGATGTTCACCTTCCGAGCGGATCTAGAGTAAATATAGTAGATTCACCGCTTGGCGCTAACATAACAATTAGAAATTTCAAAGGCAAGGCTATGAGTATAATAGATCTTATCAACAAAGGAGAAATGAGCTATAAGCTCGCAGCTAGGCTTTGGATCTATACAGACGGCCTAAAGGTAAGGCCCGCAAATATACTTATAGGTGGAATGCCCGCAAGTGGTAAGACAACGCTTCTCAACGCGATGTTTAGCTTCTTCAGGCCTGAGGAAAGGGTTGTCACAATAGAAGAGACGTATGAATTGAACACAGAAACACAGGAGAATTGTGTTAGGCTAGAGACAGATCCAACAATAAGCATGGAGGACTTGGTAAAGAACTCATTAAGAATGAGACCTGATAGAATTATAATAGGCGAGGTAAGAGGTGCAGAAGCTAAAGATATGATGACAGCTATGAATATAGGAAAGATTGCAATGGGTACAATACATGCAGCAACTGCGAGAGATGTTGTTACAAGATTGCAGCATACACCAATGAATGTTGAGATGGACATAATACCTCTTATTGATGTTATAATAATTGTATCGCAGGTATTTGAAAACGGTAAATTTGTTAGAAAGGTAACACAGGTATCAGAAATATCTGGAATAGAGACGCAGGTTCTTCTTTCTGATTTATACACATACGATTATAAAACACACAAAAGCTCCGATATACTTCCAAGTGTAACGTACAGAGACACATTATCAAGGCTCACCGGCTATCCGCCATCAGAAATTATAATAGAAGAAGAAAGAAGGGCGAAGATCTTGGAGAGACTTAATCAGCTGGGCATGACAGACCTTAAGAGCATAAATGAATTTGCAAAACTCTATTATGACAATCCAGAGGCTGCACTAAAGAAGATAAATCTAGGGCACCTGGGAACGTTGCCATGAAGATTTTCCTATTGCCGGTATTTGTAATGCTTTTTGTATATAAATTATATTTAGATATAACGGACAAAAAATTTTCTAAATTTAATTTAAGTATCTACCCCTTTCTCGCTTTTGGATTTATTCTGTTTGAAATAGAGAGTGGGGGTATAGACACTATTCTATACCTCTCGCTTCTGCTCCTTTTTAACCTGCTTGCAACTAATTATGGAAGCAAAAAAGGTATTGTTTTTAGCATATTGCTGCTTGTTGCCCTGCCATTCAGCAAGAGTGGCATTTTATTAGCTCAGAGCGGCTTTCTTGGCATTATGCCAAGCATACTCAAGCTTATTGAAAATAGTGAAAACAAAAAAGAGAACAAGAGGCTTGAGATTAGTAGGGATGTTGTGCATCTTATTGCAGGCATAGCTGTAATCTCTTTGGCTGCGCTTCTTCCTGATCCAAGGAGGTTAATAATTGCACTTATAATTATGGGCTTTATACTAGGCAGTTACGCTATAATCTCAAAGGGTAAATTTTCTAGAATGCTTTATAAATTCGAGAGGAAGAACACATACTTTGGTTCGGGAGCGATATGGCTTGCGCTTGGTGCATTGCTTGCGATGGGCTTTATCTTTTCAAGAAACTTTTTGATAGCGGTGCTTATAGCCATATTTATAGGCGACCCTTTAGCAACAGTAGTGGGGGTAAAGCTTGGAAAGCATAGAATATTTTACAATAGAGAAAAGAGCGTTGAAGGATCGTTTGCATATTTTGCAGCGGTGCTTGCTGTGGCTTATCTCTTTATTAGCTTATATGCACTTCCTATCGCACTTATTGCCGCATTCGTTGAAAGTTGGGGAATAAAAATAGACGACAACCTTATGGTGCCGCTTATACTTTCTATAGTAATTTGGCTGCTATACTTTTAGAATGGATTCAGATAGGTTGCGGCTTGAGATTAAGCCCTTGTAGAGTCAGGAGGACCACCGCAACCATCCTCGAGATCCCAGATCGCTGCTATTTTCGAAGCGCTGAAGTTATAATGAACTATAAGATACTTCGCCTGACCAGCAAATGCATACCATCTCCAACATTGGCAGCAGCAGGGGCTCGAAATATTCATTGCACCCTCAAAGACCTTTTGCTGCGTGCTGGTAAGCGTCAAATTCTGGTAGCCAAGAAGTTCCTTGGCAAGTGAAACAGAAATATTATAGGGGTCTGCTGGGATCTGAGGAATATTTGAATAGTTGTGCAGTCCGTTCACCTGTTGTACGTAACTTGTGAAATTCATTGGACTGCAACAAGAACCTTGTATATAAGAGTCGTTTTGCATTGAGTATATGAATGTTGGAGGAGCGCAAAGGTTCGTATGCGCTTGGCTAAGATATGCAAATCTGGTTTGCAAGATAGATTCGTTTAGCGCTGTAGAAGATTTATAAAACCTACATAATGCATAGCAAACAATTTATTCTTGGAGTTTAGTCTTCGCGGAGATCGCTAGTGTATGTAGCACATCTATGACAAAAGTTTGAGAAAGGGTTTGGCGTTAAGCCAGCATACGTTTTTATCCAACTTTTTATACTCCTCTTATGCTTATTTTATTGATATCTAATGTTTAGCCAAAACAGTTTTCTTGGTAAATTATGTATTGGTAAAGGACTTATAGAAGAATCAGACCCTTCTTCCTCTCCTGCCACCAGGTCTCTTTGTTGTATCGGTTGGTATAGGAGTAACATCTTCTATGCTACCTATCTTAAAGCCACTTCTTGCAAGTGCCCTTACTACAGCTTGTGCACCAGGGCCTGGTGTCTTTGAGCCGTGGCCACCAGGTGCTCTAATCTTTATATTGATGTGGGTTATTCCTTTCTCTATTGCGGTTGCTGCAACCTTGTAGGCTGCCTGCATTGCTGCGTATGGCGTGCCTTCTTCATGGTCTGCATCAACAACCATTCCACCACTTCCCACAGCTATTGTTTCCGCACCAGATAGATCTGTAAGTGTTATTATTGTATCATTCTTAGAAGAATAAATATGAGCAACACCCCACCTTATACCCTTTGGCTTGTGCTTCTGCTTGGCTAGCATTACCTCTGTTTCATATGACACCTCTTCCTTCTTTGATCTCTTTTCCTCTTTTACCGCTTGAGCTCGTGCCTCTTTTTTTGCTACCATAAAAACACCTACGATGCCCCGCCTTCACCCTCTTCCGCTTCTTGCTGCTCAGCCTCACTGGAGACCTCGCCCATAGGGGCTGAGCGCGGCTCAGAAGAAGGTGTATTATGCTCTATATTAATAGGCTTGTAATAGCCTATACCCTTTTCCTCTTCAAGGTTAACCATATAGCTTGGTGCAGTAACCCTTCTCCCGTTTATTGCTATAAAGCCATGTGTTATTAGTTGCCTAGCCTGCTTTATTGTTTTCGCAAGCCCCTTCTTAAATACAACTGTTTGTAAGCGCCTCTCAAGAAAGGCTTCGGGAGTTAGTATTAAGAGGTCGTCGAGCGTTGCATCGCTTCTCACTATACCATATCTGGCAAGCCTGCTTATGATCTGCTTGCCCCTTTCCTCGCTTGCTACACCTGAGAAAAGTTCTTTTACATTCTTTCTTATGCGCCTAAGCTCTGTTGAAGCCTTCCAAAGCTCTCTTAAATTTTTTAGACCATATTTTTCAACAAGCGCATGCTCCTCTTCAATCCTCTGCCTGTCCCACATGAGTGTTGGTTTTTCAAATTTCTTCCTTAGCCTTCTCGGTGCACCCATTCAATCACTTTTTCTCCTTCTTTTCTTGCTGCTCCGCCGCCTTCTTCGCCTGCTTAACCGCCTTCTTTGTTACTCCAACAGTTGCGCCTGTTCTTCCTGTAGATCTAGTTCTCTGGCCACGCACCTTCTGTCCATATTGATGCCTAAAGCCGCGCCATGTCTGGATCTTTATATCGTAATCGATATCCTGTTTTACCTTTACTGTCAGATCGCTTCCTATAAGATGCATGCTCTCTCCAGTTTCCCTATCTTTGCGCCTATTGAGAAGATACTCTGGCAAGCCAAACTTTAGTGGATTCTTAATTATATCTTCAAGATTGCTTATCTTATCCTCAGGAAGCGTGCCTATCCTTGTTGACTTATCAATACCAAACTTCTCCTCTGCAACATTAGCTATAGCCTCAGCCAATGTGTTGCCAATACCTTTTATCTGTATAAGAGCCTTTACAATTTTAAAATTACCATTAACATCTCTGCCTGCAATTCTCACTATGCTTGCCTCTTCCCTTCTCTCCTCTCTCTTTTGCTGCTTTGCCTCATTTGCTTCTGCCTTTACATCACTCATTAGCTCACCAATCGCCAGGGCTGGGATTTTCAGAGACCTTTTGAACCCAGAAGGCTCAGAAGAGCCATACGCTTGCAGGTTTATCTCCAGGCGTACGCGTTACCGGATTCCGCCACCCTGGCATTTAATATTTGCGTGAAAACCTTTATAAATAGGTTTCAAGTTAATAAATTAACGAATAAAGTATTTAAAGATATACCTCGCATGCACATGCGTTCGCTTTCTTATAGAGCAAAAGAAATAAAAGGAGTAAAAAGATAAGTTATACATAAGCTTGTGAATTCTATGGTAGATCAGATAAAGCTTGAAAAGCTTAAGAAGCTTAGAGAGATGGGCATAGAGCCTTATCCATATTTTTATGAGCAGACCCACCACGCAAAGGATATAAAAGATAGATATGGCGAGTTAGAAGGTAAAGAGGTGAGCGTAGCTGGAAGAATAGTAAGAGAAAGGGAGATGGGCAAGCTTCACTTCTATGATCTTCTTGATTCTACAGATAAGATACAGATAATGGCAAGGGTTGGGGTTGCGAATGAGGCAACGATCAAGCTCATGCCCCTTCTTGATATAGGAGATATTATTGGAGTAAAAGGTGTTGTTACAAAAACAAAGAAAGGAGAGATAAGCATTGATGCAAAGGAAATTACCATATTGGCAAAGTCGCTCAGGATATTGCCGGAGAAGTTTCACGGATTAAAAGATATAGATATAAGGTATAGAAAGAGGTACCTTGACCTTATAGTAAATCCTAAAGTAAGGGATATATTTAAAACCAGGACAAAGATTATTGACTATATCAGGAACTTTCTTAACAAGAAAGGTTATTTAGAAGTTGAAACGCCGATACTGCAGCCTGTTTATGGTGGGGCTCTTGCAAAGCCTTTTAAGACACATCACAATTATCTTGATGTTGATATGTATCTAAGAATATCTAACGAGCTTTATCTAAAGCGACTTATAATAGGTGGTCTAGAGAAGGTATATGAATTCTCAAGAGATTTTAGGAATGAGGACGTAGACGCTGAACATAATCCAGAATTCACCCTTCTAGAATTTTACGAAGCTTATGGGGATTATAATACCTACATGAAGCTTACAGAAGAACTGTTGAGCGGCTTAGCTAAAGAACTTTATGGCACATACGAGATAGATTATCAAGGCAAGAGGTTGAATTTTGAGCCACCCTTCAGAAGGGTTTATTTTGTTGAAGAAATAAAAAAGAAGTCTGGCATAGATGTAAGCACCATTACTGATGAAAACGCTAGGGAGATAATTAAGAAGGAAGGGCTTAAAACATCTGTGCAAAATGCATACCACGCTGCAGATGCACTATTTGACAAGTATATAAAACCCGATATAAAAGATCCAACATTTGTATTAGACTATCCAGCATATATGTGCCCACTAACAAAGGATAAGAGGGGTAACAGATTGTTAAGCGAGAGGTTTGAGCTGTTTATAGATGGCATAGAGATTGCGAATTCTTACTCTGAGCTTACAGATCCTATAGAACAGAGAAAGAAGTTTGAAGAGCAGGATGCTGAGAGAAGAAAAGGTGATCAGGAAGCGCCGCCAAGCGATGAAGACTTCTTAGAAGCGATAGAATATGGCATGCCGCCAACAGCGGGCATTGGAATAGGAATAGACAGGCTTGTTATGATCTTCACCGATACGCCTTCAATAAAAGAGGTTATACTTTTCCCTACCGTCAAGCCAAACGAAAACAAAACAGCATAGAAAGACGGGCCCGAGGGGATTTGAACCCCTGACTTGCTGGTTAAAAGCCAGCCACTCTGGCCAAGCTGAGTTACGGGCCCTCAAAAAATAAATGCAGTTAAAGTTTATAAGTTTTATAAGTTGAAGGTATAATAAAAGATTGCATGGGTTTCTGGAGCTATTTTAAGAGTATAAGCGCAGGGGAGAAATTTTCTGAGGAAAGGATTACGCTAGGCAGTGTAAAATCAACTTACCTGCCAAGTGAGAGAGTAAACACCTCTATCGCATTGATCTCTGATTTTTTAAAAGAGATAAAGATTGGAAATATAATATTTGAGAAAAATAATTTTAACACCAGATATATTTATGCATATAACTTAACATACGATGTGCTTGTCTCAATTTATAGCGTTAGCAAAGAATCAGGTGTATTTTTCAGGACAGGATTACCATTAAATAAAGATGAAGCTAGTATTATAAAGAAGCTATATAGCAGATTAAAAGACAGGAATACAGAGATTAGAATTATAGGCATGCAGAATAAGCAAGCTAATGCGAAAGAGTTTGTGAAGTCGCTTCTCTTTTTAGAAAAGCTTGGCAAAAACTCACTTGTCGAAGTAGACTTGTTTGGAAATGAGGTAAGGCATGTTGCGATAGATTTGAAGACTGGGCTATCTTACAATGTGCTAATTAAAAATATTATTTACAAGCCTGGTGAGCTTATCAACAATTTGAGCTTTGATGAATTTTCAAAAAACGTTTCTAGACTTAAACTCGTATAGCTTCTCGTAAACAGGTCCAGAACTTGTAAGTGTGCTTTTTATAAGATAAAAAGAGCTTACCTCGAAGGAGCCAAATTGGTAATCTTTGTATTTGTTAATGAACCCAATGAGCCTTTCCCTATCTGCATATTTTACTCTAGCTATTGTTACGTGCGGCACATATCTTTCCTTCTCATAAGAGATCTTTTCAGCATCGAGCATGCCTGAAAGCTTGCTATATAGTTGTGAAACTTCAGAAGCGCCCTCCTTGAGCGCTACAAAAATTACTCTAATGAACTTTGGGCTAAATGTGCTTATGCCATATAAATTAACTTTAAACCTGGACCAACTTAGCTCTTCGAGTGCTTTTTTGATCTTTTCAGCTTCTGTTTCGGACTTTTCGCCAAAAAAGTGAAGCGTTATGTGGAGCGCTTCCTTCTTTACAAGCGTAATGCCTGGTGCTGCTATCTCTTCGCTCTTTTCAATAATGCGCTTTTTAATATCATCAGGCAATTCTATTGCGGTAAAGAGTCTCATCGCATGAATATAAGAGTCTATTTATTTATTTTTTGCTAATGTAGTTAGCAGATAGTGGTAAGATGGTAAGCATAAACGAATTTTCGCAAATCGAAATAAGAATAGGTAGGATAATTGACGTAGAACCCCATGAGAAAGCAAAAAAGCCAATGTACAAGCTAAATGTAGATCTTGGTGAGCTAGGTACAAGGCAGATAATTGCAGGTATTGCTTCTAAATATAGAAGAGAAGAACTTATAGGCAAGTTAATTGCTGTGGTAGCGAATCTTGACCCAAAGGATATTGCTGGTGAAAAATCCAATGGTATGCTTCTTGCCGCAGAAGATAGTGAAGGAAACCTTGCATTGCTCGTGCCTGACAAAGAGATAAAAGAGGGAAGCATAGTGCATTAGTGTTGGAATGATTGTAATAGGAATAACTGGCATGCCAGGCTCAGGAAAGAGCTTGGCTGCTCAGTATCTTGTTAAAAAAGGATTCGAAAAAGTTGAGATGGGCGACATTATAAGAGAAGAGATGAGGAAGAAAAAGATAAAAATAACAAATAAAAGCATAAGGGAGTTTTCGCTACTGCTTAGAAAAAAATTTGGAAATGAGGTTGTTGCAAGGCTCACCTTAAGAGAGCTCAGAAAAAAGAAGGGAAATATAGTAATTGTCGGGTTAAGGGGAGTGGGAGAAATTGAATACTTCAGAAAAAGGCTGAAGCATTTCTATGTCATTGCATTAGTCGCACCAAAGCTGCTTAGGTATAAAAGGCTCAGGGCAAGGGGAAGAGAAGATGATCCAAAGAATATAAAAGAATTTGAATTTAGAGAAGCAAAAGAGAAAAGATACGGCATTGAAGGTGCAATAAGAAATGCGGATTTTATCGTTTCTAACACCGCAAGTGCTAAACAGCTGAAGAGAGATCTAGATTTTCTGCTTAACTACGCTTGCGAGAAGTCCCCTTTTCGCAAGATAGTGGGTGAGAGCGAGCAACAATTATAAATATAAAAACAAATATAATCAGGATATTGTGTTGTTGACCAACATGCTTATAGAAAAGAATGAAAGAATAAGGAATAAAGGTCGTGAGACCAGAAATAAAAGAAAAACACAGACTGCAAAGTCTTTTGAGATAAAACTTGACAAAAGTAAAATATCAAAGGAAAGAATGGATAATTTAGAAAGGTTGTTTCTTGAAGGTAAATGGTTTACCAACTACATAATATCTAAAGGTATAACAGATTCAGTGC
>Ga0208006_100237_pt1 | contig 22724 bp, 24 predicted proteins | sample ECH_Bnyco_MetaG_FD_187131 | JGI IMG/M metagenome (GOLD analysis project Ga0208006, IMG submission 187131) | Hot spring microbial mat communities from Yellowstone National Park, Wyoming, USA - ECH_B nyco_MetaG (SPAdes) (version 2) | ecosystem: Environmental > Aquatic > Thermal springs > Hot...
CATAATATGGCTCTTCAGTGAAGTCAATTGCCATCTTCATCCCATCTTTGGCATGACCGCTCAATATGATCCTGTTGGCTTCGTTTAACGCATTCACAACATGCTTTAGGTCAAGGCTCTCTAGCCTGCGTAGCAGTGTGTCTGGTGAAGGGAATCCCTTAGTGTATTTCAAAGATTCTGCAGACGCATTATTTATCGAGATATAGATCAAAGGTTTTATCATATCCTTATGCTTTGAATTTTTTGCAAAGTTTATCCCGAGTTTATCATGTAAGGCTTTAGAGCAGAGTTTATATAATTTCCTTACCAATTTCCTGTTGGGCCTTATCTGGCTCATGCCCTAAAACGTTAAATCAGATGAGGCCCCTAATAAATTTCCTCAGAAGAGTGAAATTTTATACTTGCGGGAGTACTGCTCTTATAGAAAAGTTTAATAGTAAAAATTTTCTTTCTTAATTGTGAAAGCAGATATAGTTATTGGTATGCAATATGGAGACGAAGGTAAAGGCAAGGTTGTCGATTATCTAGCATCTCTTTACAGCGCTGTAGTAAGGTTCAATGGTGGGCCCAACGCAGGCCATACTGTAATAGCAAATAACACTTCTTTTACTTTTCATCACATACCATCAGGAGCATTAAGAGGTGCAAAGCTATTCATATCACCGGGTATGCTAGTTAACCCAGAAATTCTGAACGAGGAAATATCATCTTTAAAGCAGCTTGTTTCTTCTTTTTATTTAAAGATCGATAGCAGAACCTCACTTATAACTCCCGCAGACGTGGTACTTGATAAAAAGATTGAAGAACTTAAGGGTACTTCATCAATAGGCACCACTCTAAGAGGCATAGGGCCTGCTTATTCATCAAAAGCATTGAGAATTTCACCGAGAGTTGTTGATGTTTTAAACAGAAGTTTTGATTCCTACATTTACAAAAAACTTTACAGCATCGAATTTGATTCCGAGCAGTGGTTAAAAAACGCGAAAAAATCGTTAGAAGATTATGCATCTGATGTTAGAGAAGAGCTCCTTGAAATTTTAAACAATCAAGGAAATGTTTTATTTGAATCCGCACAGGGAACGCTTCTTGATCCTATCTACGGAACTTATCCGTATGTTACCTCCTCGAACACTACTGCCTCTTATGCGTTTGTTTCATCAGGAATACCTTACAAGTATTCTGGAAAAGTGATAGGCGTGCTTAAAGCATATACAACACGTGTCGGAAAAGGCCCTATGCCTACAGAAATGTCTGAGGATTTAGCAATGGCCATAAGGGAAAGTGGGAAAGAGTATGGAGCTACAACCGGCAGAGCCAGAAGGATAGGCTGGCTCGACATTCCAGCTTTGAGGTATGCAACAGAAATAAATGGGACGGATGAGATCTTTATCACGAAACTTGATGTTCTTTCTGGAATAAGAGAGTTAAAGGTTGCTGTATCTTACAATATAGATGGGAAAGAGGTTGAACGCTTTTCTCCGCTAGAAAACCTTGAAAACACCAAACCGGTCTATCAGAGCCTGGATCCTATACCAAAACTTGATGCCAGTAATATTTCATATATAATAAAAAACGGCTGGAGCGTAGCCCCTGTCCAGATGAGAAAATATGTTAGTTTCATTGAAGAAAGCCTCCGAACCAAGATTTCTTATGTGTCGCTCGGAGCCGAAAGGGGGATGACCGTCAAGGTTGAATAATCCGCTTTCACCACTAGATGACCGCTATTATGATGAAGTAAAAGGTTTAGCCCAACTTTTTTCTGAAAGATCGCTTTTTTATCACAGGCTCATCGTTGAGTCTTATTATCTGGGTGAGCTATGCAATAATGGTATAATAAAAGGTTGCCAAGGTTACAATCCAGAGATTGTTTTAAAGAATCTTAAAGAAAACTGGTATGAAGAGATAAAAAATGCAGAAAAAGCTACAGGTCACGACGTAAAGGCCACTGAGCTTTTTCTCAGGAAGCACCTTCTTTCTCTTGGGTATGAAAAGCTAGCGCCGCTAGTTCACCTAGCTCTTACAAGCGAAGACGTAAACGCAAACGCTTATGGCATAATGCTTGAGAAGGGCAAAACTGAGATTTTAAAATGTTATATTTCTCTTATTCTTAAAATATCAGAAATTTCAAGAGCACACGCTGGAAAAGTTATACTTGGCAGAACTCATGGCGTGCCTGCTGTCCCCACAACTTTTGGTAAAGAACTTTCATATTTTTCCCTTAGGCTTTTAGACGTTTCAGAAAAAATTATGTCGATAAAGCCTTACGGGAAGCTGAGTGGAGCCGTTGGTTCGTTCAACTCATTTTATTTTATCAACAACAAGGTAAATTGGATCAAGTTTTCTGACAATTTTATAAAAAGGATCGGTTTAGAACCCCCTAAAATCACAAAACAGAACCCGCTATGGGATAACACGGCCAGAATTTTACAGGAAATAACCCTAGCAAATTCTATAATGAAAGAAATGGCACAGGACCTTTGGCTTTATAACTCTCTTGGAATAATTCGTTTTAAGAGAAAAGGGGTTGGCAGCTCCACAATGCCACACAAAGTAAACCCGGTTGACCTTGAAGATGCAGAAGGGCAGTGCGAGATCTCAAATTCTCTTTTAAATGCTCTGATTTTTGAACCGTTGTCTACGAGGCTTCAGAGAGACCTTTCTGACAGCGCTGTGAGAAGAAACATCGGTGTTGCCATTGCGCATTCTTACCTCGCTTGCAAGAGGCTTCTAAAAGCCCTTGATAGTTTTGAATTTATAGGGGAAAATGTGGATACGCACTTTGAAACCCTGTCGGAACCTCTTCAGGTAGCCTTTAAGATGGCAGGAGATCTTAAGGCTTACGAAAAGGTTTTCGAAAACATAGAAAACATAGAAGAGATTGCTTCTGAACTTCCTGAAGGAATCAGAGAAAAGTTCAATTCTCTTAAACCGTCCCTGTATACAGGTCTTTCTGAGAAACTTGCATTAGAGGTTTCAGAGGAGATCGAAGAAAAAGCAAAAGAAATTCTTAAAAAGTTGAATGGTGATTGAGATGCATTATATTAAACCAAGCTATGAAGAGCTCAGAAATCTGGCCTTTACACTTTATACAAAGATCAGAGAAACTGGATATTTGCCAGATATTAACGTAGGTATAGGGAGGGGGGGACTTTTCGTCCTCAGATCTTTACAGGATTTCTTTATTGCCGGGAATGTAAAGATCCCTTATCTTGTTATAGCTGTCGAAAGATACGTAGGTGTTAACAGAACAGCTTCTATTAAAGTCAAGTACCTTAACAGCAGGGCTGTAAAAAGAAAAAAAGTTCTACTTATAGATGATGTTGCAGATCAGGGAATAAGCCTTAAAGTTTCTAAAGAAGAATGTATCAGGAAGGGAGCAAAAGAGGTGAAGACAGCTACACTTCACTTAAAGCCTTCTTCACAGTTTGTTCCTGATTTTTATGCAATGGTGACCGATGCGTGGATCATATATCCTTGGGAACTTTACGAAACTATAAGAGAAATAATAGAAGCCAACGCTGATAAGGATCCAAAGGAGATTTATTGGGAACTTACTTCAAAAGCGAACGTATTGCCCGATGAGCTTGATAGATTCAGACGCATACTTGAATTTGAAAGAAAAAATGAACTGCTTTCTTTTTTAGACCTCATTGTCAGAGGTCAAAAAGGCTCATCAAATAAAGTTTAATTTTATGCAAATATGTAAAAATATCTTTATATCATTATTTTATAATAGAATATTAATGTATCTTGAAATATCAAGATTAAAGCCTGAGGAAATTGAAGAGGCAACAAACATGATGCTTGAAGCGCTTCACGAAAATTACATAACAGATGTTGAAATAGAAATGAACATAGCGCTGGATGTTAAAACCGTGAGCAAAGAAGCCAGAAAAATAATTGAAAGGCAGCTGAAAAGCCTGCTTAATTCTGAAAAAGCTGCAGTATTTGCCGCGAGGGCCGATGGCGTTCTTGCAGGCTATGCTATAGTGGTAATCGAAGACGACGTTGCAGATTTCTGGGACCTGGTAGTTAAGAAAGAATACAGACATATCGGGATAGGAACTTCTCTCATAAAAAACGTTGAAAAATTCGCAAAAGAAAAAGGATGCTCAGCAATAAAACTTGACGTAAACGTAGAAAACGAGAATGCCATTAAGCTTTACGAAAAGCTTGGCTATAAGAAGGTTTCTTTTATAATGATGAAAGGTGACCGGCTCAATGGCTTACCATAAACTGCTTGCGATAGGTTACGCTTATGTTTTAGAAAGCGAGAGAAAGCTTGAAGAGCGCGAATATTCAAAAACTATCAGTTTTTACAAATCAAAAGAGGAATGTAAAGCTTCAGCAGAACTGTTAACTTTCCTTCATTCCTTAAAAATAAATTTTGGAACGACCTATATTGAAATGTCAGAAATAACGGGGTTTTTTGGAAAATATAAAGCGTCAAACCGTGAACTCAGTATTGAAGGTGATGCTTACGTATACTTTAGAAGCTTTCTTGGTTCTATAAACTCCATAATAGTTTTAATAATCTTAAACCCTAAATACATAGCGACAGACGAACTTATTTTGTTTCAAAACAGCGGTCTCCTATATATAGATGGAATGTCGCTTGAAAATTTTCTAACTTCACTATTACCATCCTTAAAATTAAAGTATAAAGAACCATATAACGCTGTTTTTTTAGAAGAAACAGAAAAACCGGAAGATAAAGAATTATACGGGCTGATTGAGTCAGACCCGGGATATACTCAAGCGAACTTAAACGTTGTTAATGAGGTCATTTCAAAAAATGCTTCTATGATAGAAGGAATAGACCTGTTTTATTCTAAAAATAATATGACCGTAATGTTTTACAGTGAACCTTTAGATAAGTTTATGCCAATAACGAACCTAAGCCTTAATAACTTTCCTGAGAATATAGCAAACGAATTTAAAGAATGTAAAAATCATCATGAAAATATCGACCCTCTTCTTCCTGTTTTTATAGATTATTTGGTTGAGATCGAGCCTCTGAGGCTTCAGCACTTTCTGCTATCTGTATACGAAATAAAAATGAAGCTGAGCCAAAAAACAAAAAATCAAATGGCGAAATTAAAGGCTGAGCTGACAGATATGCTTGATTTTTATTACGCGATAGCTTCAACCATTTACAAAGGTGTTGAGAGGGCCATGGTAATAGGGGAAAGAGAAATGGGAATAGATGACTTGAGGTTTATTTTTAATGAAAAGATAAGCCTGTTAAGCGAGTCTATAGAAATGTCTCATGAACTAGAACTTGAACGGTGGAACATGTTATTCACGTATACTTTAGCTGCTATGGGCTTTGCTTCTTTACTGGATGCCTTTCTGACAACTTTCTTTAAGTGGGAAGGGCCTGTGAATGTTGCTATATTGCTCGTTTTCGGATCCTTTATATTTATATTATTAGCCAGCAACTTTTTCTCCAGACTGATTAAAAAGAAATGAACGAAAAAATTCTTATTCTGTCATCCGTAAGCGCAGTACTTTATGGTTTTTGGGGAAGCCTTATTGCTGTTTCATTAAGGTTTGGAATGAACCCTTCTAGTGCGGGTTTGATAGTGTATTTTGCCGCATCGTTGATTGGCTATGTCTTTTCGATTAAAAGGACAATAATGCCACGTAAAGAATGGATCTTATCAGGCTTGCTTTTTGCTTTGGCTAATTATTCGCTTTTTAGCATAATGAAATACGGTTACCTGTCTTCTGCTTATGTCTATGTCCCATCTTCTATACTAGTTTTTTATCTTATTTCTTTTAAAAAAAATAAGCCGAAAAAAAAGGAAGCGGTTAGAGTTTCAGTAGCAGTTCTTCTCATTACAGTCGGTATGATAATATCACAGATAAACGGACCGTCAAGCATAAACTTACTCGATCTTGGAGTTGGAGTAATGATAGCAATGCTTTATGGCGTTTCTTCTTATCTTACAGCCTACTCTTCTTTGCATGGGTCTGAAATGGTTGAAACATTCTGGATAACCTTATTTGAGATAGCTGTATTTTTACCTTTAGCTCTTTTAACTGGTCCAAAATTTACCGTGGAAGGTACCATTTTAGGGGCTTTTGCGGGAATGTGCGTAAGTTTCGGGCTTTACCTTGAACTGGCTTCTTATAACATAAGCTTACTTATAGGAGACAGATTCAAACTGATGAATCTGATAAATGTCTTAACGAATCTGGATTCTGTTTTTATAGCTATAGCTTCAGTTTTGTTGGGAAGCTTTACAAATTTCAGCTTAGCAGGGCTTTTGCTGGTTTTTATAGGGGCCGGATTCTTTTTCAGATAGAAACGGCTTTTTATCGCTATTATTTCAAAATTAATTTATTTGTTATTCAGATAAAACCTTGAGGTAAGTAATTGTTCTGCTTTAGCCAGTCTACATGGGCAACTGTGTATCTCCATAAAATATCACATTTCGTATCATCAAAAGGCCAAGGTGCTACGAGGACCACGTCGCCTTCTCTTATCCATATTTTTCTCTTTAGTTTGCCCCTTATCCTGCCAAGTCTCACTTTTTCGTCAGTGCACCTTATCATAGCGTGATCGCTGCCAAGCAGCTTTTCAACTACTCCCAATAACTCTCCCTGCTCGGGGAGAACCAGATCCTTAAGCTCAGCCTCGCTGAGCACCTTACGTTTTCCCATTTTCTACCCCAAACTAAATTACATTTACACATTATAACACTTTTGCTCAAATCAACAATGCATCAACTAAAGAACCTTCGTTAACCCTTTCGGAAATTATAAGCAGAGCATCAGATTCTAAAAGGAATCTGAGAGTATGAGGTTTTGCATCCAAAATCTCAGCCAGTTTACAACCGTTATGGTTTAAGATTTTTGCAAAGAAAACTCTTATCCAGCCTTCTGGGACGTCTATGCTTTTCTTTAAAATAACTTTTTCTTTGGGAAACATCGTAGCGAACCCCATTTTTTGAAATATTTCAGGTAATATTATAAAAAAAGCAGATACAGCTGCCTGTGCGTTGCCCGGAAGAGTTACAAGGGGTTTTCCTTTAATAATGAAAAACCCCGTCGTCCTTCCCGGCTGTATCTTAACGCCTTTGAATACAGGCCTTCCCCCTGAGGCTAGTACAGCGTCGGTTGTGAGATCCCTGTTGCTTGCACCTGTTCCGCCTATTGTCAACAGAACATCATATTTTTTTGCGAGCTTCAAAATTGCCTCTGATATTTTATCGACAGAATCAGGTACAGGAGCCATAAGCTCAGCGCTGGCTATCATAGATTCTGCAAAACGCTTTATTACAAAACCGGTTAAATCAGGGCCTGTTCTGCCCAAAAGCTCCGTTCCTACTGGCAGAATACCAACTTTCGGCATCTGGTACACTTTAACTTTTTTTATCCCTGTCATGCTAAGGAATGAAGCTACTCTTGGGCTTAGAACTTCGCCTTTCTTGATTACTGTTTCTCCTTCTTTGCAGTCTTCGCCGGCGTCTATAAAGTTTTTTTCAAAGGCTGCCTCAGTGACCGGAAGTAACATTCCTTGATTTATAGAAGCCATTTCTTTTTTTATAACATACAAAGAATTAATAGGTAAAAAAGATCCCGTATATACTTGATAAGCGTCTTCCGCTTTTAAATGCTTGGGAGGTCTAACATTTAATGATATTTCACCCTTTATAACGTACTTTTCTCTTTTTGAAGAAACTACAAAACCATCCACCGTGCTCTTTGGCAGAACTGGAAAATTCTTTGCGCAGACTACGTCCTCAGCTATTACATGGTTTATACCTTCAAAAAGTGACGTTTGTTTTATTTTAGAGCTTTTTTTAAGCTCTGAACCTATAATCCTCTTCGCTTCGATAAGAGTAAGCGCTTCTTTGCTCACGATTTATTCTTGTGCATATGTGTATGAAATGCTTTCCGTATTTTCGATACGTTTAGCAAAATATGTTTCCCGGTAAAAGTTATTATCTGGAGCTGTAAAATAAGGCATATGTCTGAATGGAGTGTGGATGATGGTAAATACCTCATCGATGTTGCAAGAGAAGCAATAAAATACTATGGAAGAACAAAAAAGTATCTTCAGCTGATTAACCCTCCTGAAAAGTACAGGGTCAGAGCCGGGGCTTTTGTAACCATAAAGAACAGACAGAAAGAGCTCTTGGGATGTATAGGCAGGCCTTATCCTTCGGGAACTCTGATAAACAACATCATAGAATCCGCAGTAGACGCTGCTTACTTTGATCCGAGGTTTCCTCCGCTTGATCCAAAAGAAGCTGATAACGTGCTTATAGAAATAAGCATTCTTACAACACCTGAAGAAGTAGTTGTAAAAAGACCTGAAGATTATCTCAAAGAAATAAAAGTTGGAAGAGACGGGATAATAGTAGAGTGGGCTTTAGGAAGCGGTCTTCTTCTCCCTCAAGTTCCCGTTGAAGAAGGATGGGACGTTGAAGAGTTCCTTTCGTACGGCTGTCTAAAAGCCGGAGCCGATAGAAACCTGTGGAGAAGGGGAGGGATAAGGCTTTACAGATTCAGGGCTTACGTTTTTGGAGAAAAGGAGCCAAAAGGAGAAGTAGAACAAGTTAACCTTGAATTATAAATGGTACTTTTCAGTTCACGGGACAGGGCTTGGACACATAGCAAGAAGCCTCTGGCTTGCCAGACATCTTGATGGGGATAAATATTTCTCCAGCTGGGGAGAGGCGTTAAAAATAGCCTCTTTAAGCTATATGTCTTTCGATGCTACTCCTCTGGACGTTGTTTGGACAGAGGAAGGAAGGATGTCTTTTAAGAAAACTTTAAAGGGTTTCTACAAACCTTTCAGTACTCTTGCGTTACAGGTAAGAGAAGAAAAAAGGAGGATAAATTGGCTCAACCCTTCTGCGGTTATATCAGATTCAAGGCTTTCACCGTTAATTGCTTCTAAATTATCAGGAAAAAAGAGCGTTCTTATAATAAATCAGGCAAAGATTCTCTTTCCTCTTAGGAAAAACGTTTACCTTTTCCTGGAAAGGTTATTTGGAGAAATGCTTGGCGTTCTGTGGGATCTCGCAGATATAATAGTATCGCCTGATCTACCGCCGCCATATAACATATCTAAGTTCAGCATGGAACTTAAAACAATAGAAAAAAAAGTGGTCTATACTGGGTTCTTTGCAGATATGCCGGCTAAAAAGGTTGAGTGTAAAAATGACGGTAAATACAAGATATTTGCCCCAATAAGTGGGCCGGCGCCAACGAAGAAGCTTGTTATAGACCTTTTGATAAAAACCGCAAGGCTGCTCCCAGAAAACTATCAGCTAACCGTAAGTTTGGGAGATTTCAGCAAAAAAGGCTACAGATTTGATGACGGAAAGCTAAGGATAATTGGTTGGGATGAAAACAGAGAGATCAACATGACATGCTCTGATGCTCTGATCGTTAGAGGGGGTCTGACCACTATAGGAGAAGGCATAATCTATGGAAAACCTATGGTGGTTTTTCCTATAACTCTCCACGGGGAACAGGAACAAAACGCGCTCAGGGTTCAGGAGCTCGGATTTGGACTTTATATGGATCAGTATAAAACAAAACCTGGCGATCTTCAATATAGTTTAACACTTCTGTTGAATGATGATACATTTAAGAAAAAAGTAGAAAAACTTTCTAGGTTAGCCAGATCTATAAATACTCCAGAAAGGGTAAAAACTATCATGGAGGATCTTGTTTCATGGTAAACATCCCTGAAAGCGGGATCTATGAAAAGGGCAAGCTGGACTTGATCAATGTTCTATCTGAAGCTTTAAAAAGAGATCCGGGGAAGGATGGTATAATACTTTATTATATAGGAACGGTGAAAGATCTAAGCAGGGATGGTAAGAAAGTCAAACAGCTTTACATAGAGGCTTATGAAGAGCTTGCTAATAAAAAGCTGAAAGAGATATGCTATGATACAGTAAATAAGTTTTTGGTTAATGAATGCAGGATCTATCACTTTTCTGGTTATTTTTTGCCTGGGGAACCGCTTGTGTTTGCTATAATATGGAGCAGAGATAGATCTCATGGGCTTTCTGCTCTCCCTTATGTTATAGAAAGGTATAAGAAAGAACCAACTATATGGAAAAAGGAAATTTATGAAGATGGGACGACAAAGTGGTTAGAGGAATGATAGGGCTGGGAATAGAAAGCACTGCCCATACTTTTGGAGCTTCTGTAATCAGCAACGAAGGACATATACTTTCGAACTTAAAAGACGTCTACAAGCCTCCTCAGGGCTCTGGGATTCATCCTCGAGAAGCATCGCGTCATCACTCTGACGTTGCCCCCAAGATCCTTAAGGGCGCGCTCAAACAGGCAGCAGTAACTTACCAAGACCTTGATTTTATAGCATATTCGGCTGGACCCGGACTTGGACCGTGCTTGAGGGTAGGAGCTACTCTTGCAAGGTTCATTTCCGCTTACTATAATAAGCCTCTTATTCCTGTGCATCACGGAGTAGGTCACATAGAGCTAGGGGCCCTTCTCACTGGCGCAAAAGACCCGCTTGTGTTATTGCTTTCTGGAGGCCATACGATGATACTTTCCGCTCAAAGGAAAAAGTGGAGAGTTTTTGGAGAAACTCTGGACATAACTCTGGGACAGCTTATAGATCAGTTCGGGAGGAGCATAGGCCTTGCCTCTCCCGCAGGACCACAAGTAGAGGCGCTTGCTTTGAAAGGAAAAAAATTTATTCAGCTTCCATACGTCGTAAAAGGTAACGATCTTTCGTTTTCAGGAATCCTGAGCGCAGCCAAAAAAGCTTTAAAGAGCGTTAGCGTTGAAGACGTTGCGTATTCTTTGCAGGAAGTTGCTTTTTCTATGCTTGCAGAAACCGCAGAAAGAGCGCTGGCTCTAACAAAAAAATCTGAAATGATGGTTGTGGGTGGAGTAGCCGCCAACAAAAGGTTAAAGGAGGTTTTTGAGAACGTAGTCGAAAGGCACAAAAGCAGGCTTTTGATAGTTCCTCCCGAATATGCAGGTGATAACGGCGCTCAAATAGCTTGGCCTGGTGTGCTTTATCATAAGCTGGGTTACAGTGTTGAACCCGAAAATGCAACTATAGATCAGTCATGGAGGATCGATGAGGTGGAAGTGCCTTGGAGAAACTGATAAGCCGGGGAGCTGAAGCAGACATATATATTGGAAAATGGGGGTTTTTGGATGCTGTTTACAAAGTAAGAGTCAAAAAACCATATATGGCCGAAGATCTTGATGTTTTTCTCAGAAAAAGCAGAACCATAAGGGAAGCAAAGATGTTAAGGGCTGCAAGAAGCTTTATTCCAACTCCTTACGTTTTCTACGTCGGATTAAAGACATATACTATAGTAATGCAATTCATCGAAGGACAAGTAATGAAAAATATAATAGAAAGCAAACCTGAACTTTCTTATGTTGCTGGGCAGTACTTAGCAAAGCTTCACAACAACGGGATCGCTCATGGCGATCCCAACACTTCTAATATGTTGCTTGACATAAAACGCAACACGTGGTTAATGATAGACTTTGGACTTTCGTATTATACAGAAAGAATAGAAGATTATGCCGTTGACTTTCACCTTTTCAAAGAGATCCTAAACGTACAGCATGTTGATGTTTATGAACAGGCGCTCAGTGCTTTTTCTGACGGTTATTTTTCAGCCAGTAAGATAATAAAGGATAAATTCCTAAACAAGGTAGAAGAAATAGAAAAAAGGGGAAGGTACGCAAGAAGAAGAAACTTTGAGTTTTAGCTTCTGTAAATAAGCAGTGGTACAAGCTGTTCTTCTTCTGTTAACCCACCATGATGACCTTTAAAAGCTATATAATCTTTGTCCCCTTCAGGTCCTCTGTAGGAATATATTAGCGATTCAGGAACCTCTGGTACGGCCAAAATGTCTCCAAGTCTGTCCTGAAACCTTGGGTCAACATACTCACCAAGGAATCCTTCTTTAAGGTATTCTTCCCTCGTAAAGAGTTTAAAACCTTTCAGATTTTCTTCAAAATGTTTCCTTACTTTTTCTTCATCCTTTACCTTCATAAATGCAGCTCTTGAGTCTCCCCACGGCGGCATTTCGAGCAGCTCCATCAGAGAATCATCCGCTACATGGCTTACTGTATTGTCCGTCTGTCCGTGATCTGCAGTAAGTAAAAGCGTTAAACCTTTGATGCCTTCTAACGAGTTTAAAAGCAGTTTTAGAAGGTCTGATGCTGAAGATAAAGTTTCAGGAGAGAACGGACCATAATGGTGCGATAGAGTATCAACAGTAGGTATATACAGGTCCAGGAAAACGTTTTCGTTTTCCTGAAGTATCTTTCGCGTTGCCTGAAAAGCATCCCATGGATAGTAATACTTTACCCTTTCAAGGCCCCTGTGATAAAATTGATTAGTTGGTGTGTCATATATGCTAGCCGGAATTACAGAATATCCTTTTATTCCTTTTTCTGCAAGCATGTCCCCTATTGGAACTGCTTTTTCTGAAATGTATTTAGTAAAGTTCTGATGTATGAGCGGTAATGGAACTTCCTGCGAAGGGTGAGAAAGGTTTAGCATGTTAACTATAGTGCCGAGTTCTTTTACGTATGTTGTAAATCCCATTACACCGTGTTCCCCTGGCGTCAATCCTGTATAAAAGCTGAGCATTGCGCATGCGGTCGTTGATGGAAATATGCTTGTAATCGTTTCATGCTCAAAATTTTCAAGCAGTCGTTTATCGATAAAACCTTTTTCTATCCCTCTCTCAAGCGTTTTTTCTCCAAAAGCGTCGAAAATAACGAGAACGAATTTTTGGCTTTTTTCAAAGCTTTTCCTTAGAGGTTTCCTGTCACTATTCAAGTCAAAGTTTTTCAGTATGCTTCCATAAATGTTAGAAATGCTTCCTCCGTTATAATCGGGTTTTAAAAAGTTCATTTTGGAAAATAAGATTAATATCCCCATGAATTTAAACATTACTCTGACATTCTCACCGCCTTAAAAGGCGATGGTTCCTTCAAGGCGTATCATAGGTTTGTGGTTTACCACCTTCATCTTCATCGCTTCATAGCTAGTGGTTGCCCACCCCGCTCCGTTCGTCCAGCGATAGACCACGGGCTGTGCCTTCAGCCACTTACCCATATCCTTAACGGACTCGGGGATATGTAGAATGTTTATTGCCCCGTTCAGATCCGCGTTTATTACTTTCCCTGTGTGAGGACACTTGAACAAGCCTCTTTTAATCCTTCCGTCTTCATGTATTTCCCCACACAGAGAACACTTTTTAGATGTATTTTCTTCATCCACAAGCTTAACCTTTATTCCGTATTCTTGTGCAACGCTCTTGATGTGGTTTATTATTGCAAGATAGCTCCAGAAGTTTGTATTCCTTTCGTTTCCTTTATTTTGAGCTATGCCCTTTGGATAGCCGATGTATATTTCCCCTACACCTTTATCGTAAAGAGATTCTACGATTTCCCTTGCTAGTCCTTCTCTAGCGTTCTTAAGCAAAAGAGAACGATTTTTGTATAACATTTCAAGCTTCCTGCTAGTTTTCAAGCCGTGCATTGCGAGCCTCTTTTCTTCTATTGAAATGCGCTTTGTTATCTTTTTGAACTCTGAAAGCACTGAACCTCCTTTGAAGAGCATCCACGAGCCGTCTTGAACGGCAACGGTTGCAAGGTTTATAACGCCGAGAGTCACCCATACCGAGGAGCGTCTGTTTTTTTGTAGTTTCCATACTATTAGTTCTTCTCAAACCAACCCGTTTCATGCTTTGTTATACGACCTCCTTATTGGGTTTCCATACTATTAGTTCTTCTCAAACCGAGCCTTTTGTCTAATTTTTATTGGCACTTCGTGTTTATAAGCTTTTTTATGGCCTGCGCTTTTTACCCAGTCTACCTCGATCATGCATGTTATTTATAAAGGTAGACTGGTTTTGTTTCAAAATAATTCTCTTTTGTTAATTTATAAATAAATTGGTCCGTTATTAAAATACTAAATTTGAGCAGATTAAAAAATCTTTTAATTGCGCGCAACATTTGTCCCAATGTTATCTTTCAGAGCTTTAGAGCAAAGTTTATATAATTTCCTTACTAATTTCCTGTTGAGCCTCATTCTTTATACACTAAGACGTTAAAACTGATGAGGCCCCTAATGAATTTCCTCAGAAGAGTGAAGCATTATACTTGCGGGAGTACTGTTTCAGAGAAAACACGTTAGCAAGGACGGAATAGTTCGGCATCCCCGCCTCTTCTAGAGGCGAGGCTTTCGTTCGTTTTGTAAACTCTAGAATAGCCTATAAACAGCGCGTATAAATATATTTGAGATGCCCGAAATATGGTTACCGTATGGAGAACAAGAAGTATCATTAAAGCTTAAACGAGAGGATATGGATGAACTTGTTTCTATCAAGCCTCCTGAAAGCATTTCTGAAAAAACAGAAGTCAAGTATTACCTTACTGATGGATCTGAATTTTCTGAAAATTTAGTAAGAGAAAGGATGCCAGAGCTTAAGCCTCTGGAAGTAACAGGCTTTAAAAAAGAGGAAATAGTGGATGGCTATCTTTTCAGTTATCCTGAAGCTCTTAAAGAAACTCTAGTAGTTTGTTCTGTCAGGATGGATCCTGTTTACTGGTTTAAGGGTCCTCACAGCGTTATTACTGAAGCTTTTGGTGCCCGAGAGGAGGCTATCAAAAGAAAAGAGAAACCAGGAGCATGTGAAGAGGATGGAGCCGTTTGGTTTTCTAAAAGGCTTTTGGAAACCAGCGGCGCAAAATCTTTTTGTTATTTTGGTAGTAAAGGGAGCTCTATCACAGGAGATGGCGTAACTGTCTATGAAAGGCTAAAAGAGTTTTTTGCAAGCAACGTACAAAAGCACAGACAAAAGGGATTTGTAATAGCTTCTGCCGGGGGCTTCCCTTACGATCTTAACCTAAGGGAAGCTTTGATTTCTTTTTATGGTATTTCTAACGTTCTAGAAGAAGGTTCTGATGTTTTACTTCTTGCAAAATGCAATAATGGATTGGGCGATGAGGGGCTCAGGTCTGCTCTTCTAGGGATTAACAGTGAAAGCCAGGCGTTGAAGGTTTTAAAAGAGCTGCAAAGTAAAGCCAGGGTTCATATGGTGACTTCGCTTCCTTTTGCTTATTTAAGAAAGCTAGGAATAGAAGGGCACAGCAGCCTTACAGAAGCTTATGAAAAGATAAGAAAAGAAAAGAAAAAGGCCTTTTTGGTTGAAAACGCTTACCTCTTCTGTAAAAGATAAAAGGTTCAGTATGGTCCTTTTTCCCCTTTGCAGTAAACAACGCCCTTATATCTTCTTATAAAAGAAGGACACAGGTAACAGACTATAAAAGGGACCTGTTGTTTTACTACTGGACAATCAACGTACTCTTTTTTCATGGAGGATAAAAGTCTGTTCCCTATTCCTCTTAGTTCGCTTAACTTTTCCTCAGGAACTTTAAATGATTTTGTAGCCTTTTTGACTTCTACCTGCAGTGCTTTTTCCATGCATCTATCTGAAACCTATAAAGCCTTAAAGCTTTCGCTCCACTTCAGGTAGGCCATGACCATTTCTGAGCTTACGCTCGGCTTTCTCTGTTTTATCACTGTTTTGAAGTCATTCATGTTTATTGGTCTTGGTTTGCTGTTCGGCTTTAAGGCTTCTCCTGACTCAAAAAGTTCCCTTACGACGTTAAGCTGAACCGCCTGCACTATATCCTTTATGTCGCTGCCCGTATATCCTTCAGTAAGCTTTGCGAGTTCTTCAAGCTTCACATCAGTTGCCAGAGATAGCGGCTCGGTGTAAAGCTCAAACATTTTCTTTCTTGCGGCCATAACAGGCAACCCTACATATATTCTCTTTTCAAACCTTCTCAAAAACGGAGGATCGAGCGACCAAGGCTTGTTTGTTGCTGCAAGTATGTAAACCGGCGTTTTCTTTCCTTTTTCGCTTATGCCGTCCGTTTCTTTGAGGAACTGGTTTCTGACTCTTATCTCTCCTCCTACCTCCTGAGACCTTGTGCCAAATAGCGAGTCAACTTCGTCTATGAATATTATTACGGGTTTTCCCTCCTGTTGCGATATGTCCCTTGCCTGTTGGAAAAGCCTTGCAACGTTCTTTTCAGCTTCACCGAGCCACTTGCTCATTATGCTTGCGGCATCTACTGAAAGAAAAACAGCGTCTATTTCAGCCGCAGTAGCTGCAGCCAGCATAGTTTTACCACATCCCGGAGGACCGTACAGGAGTATTCCTCTGGGCCATCCCAGGGGAAAGAGGTCCGGCCTTTTGTTTGGGTATATTATGGCGTCCTGTAGCGCCCTCTTCGCTTCATCAAGACCTATAACCTGATCAAACTTAACTTCTGGCTTTTCTTTCATTACAAGGTCATCAAAGTTTGCCCTGAGCGTTTCAACTCGTCCTCCGCTCGTGGATGGTGTTTCTTCTGCTTCTCCATCGTTCAGACCCCTTATCCTCTGAATCTCTGCTATCCTGCGTTTATATGCCTGTGCCCTTTCCATATATATCTGGTTTAGTTGATAGTTTGGGTAAAGGTTTATCAGTTTCATCAGCATCTCGATTGCCTTCTGGTACATCAGAATAGCCTGTGGATAGCTACCTTGGGAATCAAGCTTTATGGCTTCGCTTGCGTACTTAGCCGCAAGGCTTTCCAGTTCTTGAGCAGCTTGGTAACTCATTTTATATCATCTCTGCGTATTCTCCTTCTTTTGCAGCCTTAATAAGGAAGCTTCTTAATTCTTCCTGCTCATTGTCAATCTCTAAAGACCTTTCTATGGCTTCTTCAAGTATGTTTTCTGCGCCCATACCTGAAAACAGCTGTATAGATTGTCCCTGTACAGTTATTGTGCCAAAGTACTGACCTGCTTCGCTTAGCTGTTCAAAAAGAACAGAATAAGCTTCAGAAAGGGCCTCAAGATCCGGTTTAAGCTTAGAAATAGCCTGGTTAGTTTCCTTAAAAGATTCTATTACAGAATTTAAATCGTTGTAGCTATCAAGCCTTAGCATAACCCTCAAGAGCAGGGCATCCAGCTTGTCCACCACTTCATATATCTGACTGAGAATCTTGGCTTCTCTAGCATATATTGCCCTCTCTTCCTGGCTCCTGCTCTTTTCAGCTCTTATGCTAAATGTGTCGATTTTAACTTTAATCCTCCACCTGACAGTAAGCAGGTTGTTCCTGTACTTTGATAGCTCAAGGTAAGCATCCCTAAAAGCTGGCTCCTTTTTCTTGAAAGGATTTATACTGAACTTCATAACAATACACCAGTTTTTAATAAAAGAACAATTTATCAGAAAAGGTCATAAAAAATTAACAAAAAGAAAAAATAGAATTATTCAGGTTATGCTTAAATCTGGTGCTTTTCTCCTTCGGGAAGGCCGATTGACCCGAGGTCTGGCAGCTTCTCTTTCATCTTTGCTTCTGCTAGAGTGCTCGCTTCTGCAAGTATCCTCTCTGCATCTTCGTTCGCAGCTTCGAAGTTCAGCGTGGATCCGGTCAGCTGTCCAGCATCCACGAGTATGCTGCTGAGTAACGAGGATATCTCTGATATTTCTTGTTCTGCTGATGGCATTACCTGCATCAGTCCTGACCTTACGTTCTTTATTACAGCCATTGCTGGAGCAAGAGTTACCACTACATCTCCTAGGTCTGTTACAGTAGTTAGCCTTGTCACGATCTGCTCGAGCGCTAGCTTTGCCTGGTTTATCATCTTGTACATCTTTCTGATCTCAGCCAGTTCATTAGCGTATACAGTTGCGTGGTCAGAGTCGTGCTTCTGGAGGTAGTTTACGATTTTCTGGAATAGCTGTGAGTCCTTTTCCTTAAGCCTGTTTGCTGCGTTATCAAGCTTTGTTATCTGTATCTGGAGCTGCCTAACGGCCTGTTCTATCCTTGGCTTTAATGGCCCCTCGGGCCTTACGGCTCCTTTTATTCTGTTGCCTAAACTTTCTCCTTCAGGTTGATCCCATCTTTTTGCAAATTCGCTCATTGTACCCTTTAGTTATAAAAAAGAAAATATGATGTTGATGTAACCGAACTTTACTGTCACTAAAGGTACATACATGACTGGTGACAAAAATTTGAGGATTTTGTCAAAAGCTTTCATCATTTTATAATAAAACTTTATCCTTAGAATGTTTTTATATGTCTGAATACTCTAAGCTTATTCTTAAGCTTATGGAGCTTGGTTTTACCGAGTATGAGTCTAAGGTTTACTTAACACTCCTTACAAAAGGGCCTCTCTACGCTAGCGAGCTTGCTCTTTATTCTGGCGTCCCCAGGACAAAGATATATGAAGCCATTAAAGGGTTAATGAAAAAACAGTTAGTTGAAGCGTATGGCAGTCCAAAAAAGTTCTCAGTGACAGCTAACCCAGAACCATTTGAAACGATTCTGGCAGAAGAAGAAAGAAAGTATAAAGAGGTTAAAAGCCTAATAAACGAAGTAAAGGATCTCAGTCAGAAGAACGGCATAACACAGCTTAAAGGAAACCTCCAAATTCTGGGAGAAGACGCTCTGGATAACGTATTTAATGATTTTCTTAAACGCGTTAGGTACAGCCTTTACATAATAGCTGATCAGCAAATCTTTCAGCTCTTAAAAAAACATGAAAAACAGCTGATGTCGCTCATGCTTTCAGAAATTAACCTAAACATCTTAATATCATACAACGATGAGGACATGATAAACGAAGCAGTTTCACTGGATCTCCCGGTGAGGGTTTGCAAGCTTTTTGACCAAAAGGGCATGGTGGCTGTTGATGAAGAAGTTTTTCTGATCCATAACCCCGAGACTGGAGCGTCTACAATAATAATTCAACCATATATAGTTAAACTTATAATAGAAAACTCGCTCAAAAAAAGCTTTGATGGCTCCCTTGAACTAAAAGAATATATAAAGTTCCTGCATACTGGCTTCTCGGAGGACCTTATAAACTTGAAAGTGGAAAGCGATGCTTACAGAATCTTTTTTTACAGCGCTCTCAAAACGTTGAAGGAGGATGAGCTTAAGAAAATTTCTTATAAAATGTTAGAAAGCTACAAGGCCAAGACAAACATTTTTGAAGCTGAAGCAAGATCAGCCCTGCCTGCTTTTGTAGAGCTTATTAAAACGGACATAAAGAACGGAGAGATCAAATACGATGAAACAACAAAGATGATTACGGTTGAGCTAGAAGATTCACCAGAACTGCCACCCTCTCCTTGGTTTTTTATGATGAAAGCATACCTTAACTCTCAGGGTAAAGATCTTGAAAAAGTAGCCAGCATAAACGGAGAAAAGAAGACAATTTTACAGTTTAAAGTACCATGGGAGATAGAGGATATACTGTTCTGAGATTTTACCTATTCTTTCTTTGACTTTAATTCCTGAAGATAAGCTTCGTATACCTGTTTTACTTTTTCTGCTGAAGGTCCTGTACCCTCAACAACTCCGCTCTTGGTAACCTTTATTTTATCCATAACTATTATGGCTCCTATGTCTTCCCTTAGCTTTACCATGTTGGGAAAAACCCTGTTAAGCCTGTCGGCAAGCCCTTTAAGATCAAAAAGCTCTTCAAGTAATGTTATCTTCTTGACAACTTTTGAAGAATAAACAATCCTTATTGTTGTTTCTGCCTTTATTTCAATTATTAAATTCAGTAAAGGGTCTACAGCTATAAGGGTGCCCTCTACCTCTCCTTCTTCAGTATCAACTCTGACCCTTTTACCAACAATTGACGAAAGCTCCTCAATATACTTTTTTTCAACTAATGACGACAATCTAACTTATTATGATTCGCACTTTATATAAAGCTTTTACTGAACACTTTGAGTTTTTATAAAATCTGACCTCCTCACCGCCTTGAAGAGGCGAGGGTTCCCTGAGGTCTTGAGGGTTACACCCCTTTAACGGGTGCTACTCCGCTTTGAAACACAAGATATCAAAGCAGCTTTGCAGCGTCCTGGATCAGCATTCCGGTTGCTTTTTTCGATATGTTTAGAGCCCCGTTTGAGGTCTGAATGTATCTTATGACCTAAAGTGCAATTTATCACTCCTTTAATACTGTGTGTTGCTTTTACACCATGATAAGCGCACAGCCTTGATGTGTTATATTCAATCGCTTCATACGCTTTAATTCCGTATTCCTGGGCTTCAAGCCCTATGGCACTCATCAACTCGTAGCTTAGCTTTCTTTCAACGCATACTTTTGGCAGAAGCCTTATCTTGATAGTCCTTCTGTTGCTCGGTTTTATATTAACAGCTTTTTCGGCGCGAACCGGTATAGCCTGAGAAGTCGGCTCAGGCACCCCACCAGTTATAAGTTGACCAACCCAGCAATGAAAAACAGAGATCGAAGTGCTTATAAAATGTTTTTTATCTATTCAGGCTTTAAGCTTTCAGTCTATGTAAAATATTGTCCAAAAAATATGTCTTATTTCTTATGGGTTATAAGCTAACGGTCCAAAACCTGCGCCAGAAAGATATATCCCGATTGCAAATATTGCCAACAATATTATTATAGCAACTATGTCTATCCTTCTTATTTTAGGCTCATTATAATAAGTCCTCTTTGGCATTGCCCTGAACCCTCTTATGTCCGCTGAAATAGCGATATTCTCAGCAGACCTCAAAGACCAAATAACTACTGAAGCTACTATAAGTATGACCAGCTTTGTCTGCTCCCACGCCCTTTTAATGTATTTTGTAATGTTACCTTCAAAACCACCCGTAAATTCAAAACCCCTAGATCTTGCGGCATCAGTTATAGTTATTGTAGATTCAAGTATCTTTGGAATGGATGTTATACCAACAATTAAACCAAACCCTATTTCTACAGGTATTTTTGACTTTTCAAGAGAAATAAGTATGTCTGAAGGAGAGCTTGTGAAAACTAGAAGAAAACCAGAAGCTATACCTGTTGAAGCCCTAAATGCTATTTGTAATCCGTAAAAAATGCCCTGTATAGAGAAACCATAAGCTCCAATAGCTTGAAAAGCTGCTGGGAAAAGAATCAGGAACGTATCTCTACCAAAAAGTTGAGCCAAAGTCTCTGGAGGTGTGAACATTCCTTCAGTCCAGGCTGTACCTATAAAAGTAGCTAGAGTCAGGGGGATCACTATCCTGTACTTTGCAATAGGGTCTGTAGTCCATATGTATAAAAGAAGCAAGGCTATCAAAAATATAGCAGAGATCCACCATATAGTCATAGCTCCTATGGTTGTCAGTATTATAGCTAACAAAATTTTGGTTCTTGGGTCTAGCTTATAGAGAAAGGATTTGCCTGAAACGAACTGGAATAACGACATATAACCCCTGAAACCTATTATTTTCCAGATAAGGTATATTGTTAGAGCTGGACCCATCGTGATTAGAACTATAGCCAATACCCATGCTTCTACTACTTCCATATATGATAAAAATTAAAGGAAAATTATATATAAATTTTTCTTGGTAACCTAGGGTGCCGTTAACTTAAGCTCATAACCTGTTCACCTCATGCTTGCAATCAACAAAATTGGCTTAATCCATTTAGACAGCTGATAATTGGGGAGTAGTGCTGAACCAATTTTCTCATTTATATGACATCGTGTTTTCTAACGTAAAATGAACCAAATATAAAAGAATACTCCTGAATCCATTTCAATAAGTTTCCTCTTAATTATCAGCTAGAGGACAGCTTACTCAAAGATAAGTTGTAGAAGTGCTATAGGAGCCATTTTTCTGGTTACATGTTAATTTAGCCGAAAAAATCAAATTGAAAAATAAATTTTAGTGCAAAGTTAACAGCATCAAAAAATAATAAAAAATTCTGGTTTGCTTTACTTTCTATTCTGCTTTATAATTAAATAAGTGTTTAATAGCATTATCAATAGTAAAAATAGACCAAAGCCAAATGTTAAACCCCAAACCATACCTTGTACTGATTTTGCTAAAGCAGACGCTTTACTAGCATAGAAAACATAATATGGGCTTTTATATGATATTATATTGAATAAATATAAATGATATTGATTTAATGGGGAACCATATGAATTATATAAGAATAGCATTATTAATCCGATTATTAATAGTATAACTGATATTGCGATTCCTCCTTTATTATTTCTTTTTTGAGAATAATCTATAGCAGAAAGTATTATAATTATTATTGCAATTACTGAACTTATTTCAAAATCTAAGTAATTAAAATGAGTAACTCCTTTGTATACATCTAATGACAAAGCAATTGGTATAGTTATTAGGTATAATATACCAATTACTAGCGCAGTTAAAGACCAAATTTTTGGCGATCCTAAAGGAAGTTCAAGTTCTTTAGATTCTTCTTCAGACATTTCGTTTCGTATAATTAGTTAGATTTTATAGTATTTAAATATTTCTATTCAGACTGCTGTGTTGAATAATTATTTATAGGGCGGCTGTCAATTCCTTGTTTATGTGTGCAAAAGACAGCCGCAATAATAATAACAAAAGATGGGGTAATAAGTTTGTCGACAAAAGGAACTGGAAGAATTACAATGAAGAGCTTGTAGTGAGGGGTGAGTTTTTGCTGCCGATAGATATGTTTGACAACTGGTATGAAGAATTGGATAAGATGAATAAGGGCAAGAAAGGTAGGCCTTATGAATTTCCTGAATCGTTCATTAAAATCCAGGCTGTATGGCATCAGTGGGTTGATTACAGGGGACTTGAGGGTATAGCAAGGTCATTGGAAAGGTTATGCTTGATACCTTACCATGATGATTACACAACAATATGGCACAGAG
>Ga0208006_100247_pt1 | contig 22315 bp, 24 predicted proteins | sample ECH_Bnyco_MetaG_FD_187131 | JGI IMG/M metagenome (GOLD analysis project Ga0208006, IMG submission 187131) | Hot spring microbial mat communities from Yellowstone National Park, Wyoming, USA - ECH_B nyco_MetaG (SPAdes) (version 2) | ecosystem: Environmental > Aquatic > Thermal springs > Hot...
CCCGGGTCCTCCGCGAACCCCTCACCCGCCCAGCCCACTCCGCGAGCTCCCCATAAGAGTATAGGTAGCCATACCACGTGGGGCTCCCCCGCCCATGAAGCCTCACATACACCAGGCTGGAGGTCCCAGCGTGGATAGGTGGGAGCAGGGGCTCATCCACAACAACTTACGACACGGAGTACGTGGACAACAACTCCTTTACGTGTTCGAGGTTCGCTGGCTCAACCCAGCTCGGATGCCTGAACTCCACCGCGAGGCGCACGCCTTTTCCCTCCACGCCTGACACCAACCGTCCCCCCACACGGTCTCTCGTCCCGCGGGGGATGGCGAAGCAAGCACATAGACTCGGCAACCCAATCAAATCAGGGCGGGCCACCCCCACTAACACCAGTGAAAGATAATGTCCGGATTAGGGGATGGCGAGCGTGGCGACCACGTGAGGAAAGCGGTTGTCCGGACACCATCGAGGAACAGGACCTGTCCGGATAACGCTCCGAGGCGTGTCACCTTCACCCCGCGGTGTACCACGCGACGAACACCTTCAAGAAGTCCACGAGCGGAGTGTACAGCGTCTTCTTGGGATCGGTGTTGTTGTAGAAAGCTCTCGTCCTATCCTTGGGGTACCCGAAGAAGCGCTCAACCAACAGAGCTTCGAAACCCGAAGGTCTGGTAGACGTGGTTTTGGAAGCCCGCTCCCGCTGACCTCTGAGTCAGGCTACCGGGGACCCCCGTCGATGAGGATAACTAGGTTACCCATGTAGACACCTTCTTCTCAGTCTGCGTAGGAATCTTGGGGGCGTCCCCAGTGGTCCTCGTAAGTGATACCCGAACCAGATCGGCTGCCTCGTCTCAGCGTCCACGGCGGCCCAAAACATAGAGTGGTCTGCAGTTGCACTTTAACAGGGTCTCATCCACCGACGGCTATTATGGAATACCCTTGTGGTTGTGGGTCGAAGTTAAGTCTCCCACCAACCCTCCTCACCCACTCTTGTGCACTAGACTTCGAGACTGAGGGGGTGGAGAGCTTCTCGAAGTACTTGGAGCTTTTTCTGAGGCTGAGCCCGTATGAGTAGAATAGTACCGTCGCTATCACCTTGAACCCACGAGAAACACCCCTTGTTCCTCCCCCCAACAAAAACCTTTCAATTCCCGAAATACTCAAAGACGTCCACGCGTGGTGGGTCCCACGTGTGTTCACCAATTTAACTGCGTGGAGCCCACCACGTTTAAGTCTTATCCGGACAGGTCCTTCTAAGTGATGGTGTCCGGATAACGCTTTTCCATGCTTGGGGGAAAAGCACACCACCCACTAATCCGGACACAACCGGTTATGGGAAGGAGGGTAAAGCTGGCTGGCTTGCTAGGAATTGTGGGAGCATCAAGTCGTGTGTGAGGGTGGTCTTCGGCGTGGTGTGGCTCGTGGACGGCGCGCTCAAGTTTCAGCCCGGCATGCCTTCACAGTTCAGCGGGATGATAGCCCAGGCGGGTGAGGGTCAACCCGCTTGGCTTGAACCCTGGTTCACCTTCTGGTCCAAGCTGGTGGCTGTGAACCCAGCCTTCTTTGTCTACCTCGTGGGCTTCCTCGAGGTCGCCCTCGCAGCATCACTCATCTTGGGTGTCGCGCGTAAGACCGCGTACATCGGGGGAATGGGGCTGAGCCTCTTGATCTGGAGGTTGCCAGAAGGCTTCGGAGGACCATACGGTCCAAGCTCCACTGATGTGGGCACGGGGATCATCTACGCCTTTGTGTTCCTACTCCTATTACTTATCAACACCACCTATGGGACAAGTGAACTCAGCCTAGACAGGGTTATAGAGAAGAGGATCAATTGGTGGAGGAGGGTCGCGCAGGCCCGTTAAGATAAACCTCGTGCTAGGATAGTATTCGCCGCACACGCCTCATTACGTGCTTAGGGCGAAGGCGGTTGCGTCGACTGGGTGTCTATAGGGTAGGGATTGCTTTGAGATGTTCAATAGCCGTACGGTTGCGTTGAGGATATATTTACGCTGGAAGTGTTTTAATTGGAGGTGTCGGGTCAACATAGTCTCAATACTATGATGGTCAGTTTCTGTGCTGATTATCGTCAACGTTATCCGTCTGCGGTGATTTTTGAGACTGTTGGGTGATTATTGGAGCCTGAATCTAGCTTAGAGTTTTTCATTTTCTGCAACTTTCTGACGATTTGATTGTGTCCGGATTAGTTGGTGACATGTGCGGTATCCGGGTGTGGAAAATTCTTATCCGGGCACCACCTTATTGATGACGTCATCCGGATTACCCATGTAGGTTGTTTACGGACCCACGCCTGCCAGCCATGACCATCCTCGCTGGGGGCGCAGGCGTGAGGTGGTGTGGTGCTTTGTTCGCTGGGCGCGTGTCTCCTCTCCGCTTCCTACGCTCCTCCGGCTTCTCGTAGAGTGCGGGTGTACCCTTGTGCCCCGGTCACTCTGATAGTAGGTTTCTGAGTAGGTGTTCGGAGGAGGAGTAGACTATGTCCGCTTCCTCGGGTAGGGGTAGGCCGCTTGCGGCGTCGGTGTTCTGTGCCTGCCTGGTCTCCGCCTCGCTGAAGGCGGTTGTCCCCCTCGAATCCACGAGGAAGTGGTAGACCTGCTTCTTGGGTACGATGATGAACTCGCCGTCGGGTCTCTTGATTACGGCTTTGTCGTCGAGGAAAACCCTTACCACGACGGCCACCCCACCGCCACGCCCGCTGCGCACGCCGCGCTCCGCTCTTTGTAGCCATGCTGGTAAAGCCTTGATGTTGTCTTGTGCGAAGGTGGCGTACCCCCCGGAGGATGCTAGGAACGTGAAGTAGAGTCTCCTGTCTCCGAAGCGTTTTCGGAGCAGGCCTACAAGCTCGGCTAACCCGACCCCCTCGAAGAGTGTGGCCACCCCACCACGCCCCCCAGTGCAACTAGGGCGCCCAGAGATTTAAGGGTTTAAGGTGGTCTGTCACTGACGGGGTAGCCTAATGTGTGGGTGGCGCGTCAAACTCGATTTGGTTGCAGAGCCAGTATGCCTCCCTCCCTTATACCTCTGGCCGCAGAGGGAGAGCCTGTGTGGAACATGGTGGTGAGAACGTGGGTGGTATGCCTTAAACCCATGACCCGGCGGGTCTGGGGAATAGTCTGCGGGTGGGGGGCTGTGTTTAAACTCTTGTGAACGCGAGGCCAGTTATAGTGGGTGGGCGTAGAGTGCGCTTAGGGGGACAAGGGTTTCTGGTTCGCGGTTTGTGTTGAATGGGGTAATTTGGGGGTGCTATTGGTGTTTGGGGAGGTGGGCTGATGGTGTTATTTTTAGGTTTGGTTTGATTCTACGTATAGCCCTTCTGAGCTGGGTGTTGGCGTTGAGTAGTGTTTTGTCTTCGGTGGGCATGCTTTCGGCTTCGGTGAGTGCGGAGGCTGTGATTACGCAGTGGACTGTGTATGAGTGGTGGGGTCTTAGCTCTATGGTGTACCCCACGACACTTGGGTTCTCTGGTGAGACCCTATTGATGGATTCGTCTTTGTAGAGGCTCTGGATTGCTAGGCTCACTCTCTCGCTGGGTACCACGGCTTTCGCGGCGAGTTTGGAGCCTTTCGCGAGTAGTTCGAACACGGATATTTCGGATATGAGGGGTGTGTGTCCTTCTTTCTTTAGTGGTGCTAGGATGTCGCGGCTTACACCCTCGGCTTCGACTCCGATGAGTGGGAGTAAATACGTTGTGTCTAGGAGTACGCGCAAGGCTTAGCCCTCGAGTAGGTGGGAGAGGCGGTGTCTCTCCTTTAAGTGTTCTTCAAGGGTGGTCTTCACATGTGGTCCCTGTCCGAGGAGTTCTTCGAGGCTTGGCACACGCTCAACCACGAGCCTGTCACCCTCCACGCGAAACTTTACCCGCTGACCCGGCTTCAGACCAAGCTTCTCCCTAATCTTCTTCGGCGGGTACAACTCGTTCTTTGAGCCGACGGAACCCTCACACTCCATTTGTACTAGGTAATAAGATTACACCGAGTATTTTAAACTCCCCGGAAAAGGTTGATTTCACCGAGGCATGGTGGAAGCTAGCTACTCATAGGAGTTTTTCAAGCTGATGGTGCCCAGATTTGCGCTCACGCGTCTTAGGAGTTATCACTCTGGGCTTTTCTTGTTCTCCGCGTGGGTCGCGGGTTTGGGATACCCGCACTGGGTGGCGCACACTACTTGTGGGCTTGGATGGTCACGTTACCGTGTTTCATGGTGGTGAGAGTCTGTGAGGTTACCCAGACAATCTCCTTTGAATTTACCTGGGTTTTTCGTGGTTCGTGTTAGCCAACCAGAATTGTCATTGTGTCTATGATGGCTGCTAGTCCAGCCTTGGTTGCCTTCATACATGGGTGCGTTAGTGTTGTGAGTGCTCCCCCTACCTTCAAGGGGGCTTCTCAGTACGCTCCCTTAGCGCCTTAGATTCAGTGTTAAGAAGGATTTTTGGGAGTAGGGGGATAGTGTCTGCAGGGGTGATGCGTGATCTTGGAGACACTAGAGAAATCCGGACGTCCACCCCTGAAGTGCATAGTGTTCATCTTTGAGCTTGGCCCACTATTTAGGGTCTCCTTGATGATCTAATGATGAATCCGAGCCAGATGATGTATGCCGCGTAAGAGGTGAGGTTGATCGCGGAACCGTAGACTAGGAGCCCAGAGCTTGGGTTCCCAGAGGTCGCAAAGATTAGCACAATCAGTACGATGGCAAACGTAGCTGTACCTGAGAGTGCTCTTATGGGGAGGGGTGTGAAGGTCCGGTCAATAATTAGCTCTAAACCCTCCACTTTTCCTTTCTTTAGGAGAGAACTCTGCTTTGTCTTGCAGTTTGGACAGATGAATATCCAGTTCGGCCCGAGTCTTACGGCGCTCACTGAACCCCACTTGGAATGTCCAAAATTGAACTCGTAGTGGCAGTTGGGACACTCCGTGTGTGAAGTTACCCACGACCTATGATCTCGGAGTCCACTCGTTATACTCATCCCTATACTTTCGTTAGTCCTATCAGATATAATAATCTTGGCCTCTAAGGTTTAGAATTACCGTGTTACTTGTAAAGCTTTAATCGAATCCCGCTGGGTTGTGGGGCGGGCTATTAAAGGAGGGTTAACGGTTGAGTGTGTTGTTCCCAAACCTTCTTCGGTGGCATGTCCTAAGCGTGGGTAGGAGGTGGTTGGGGGGCAAACACGGTTGGCTTGGCTTAGGTGTTTCTGGGGCTGCGTAAACGATCGTTACGCTATTGCTGTTACGATTTTGAATGGGAGGGGGTTCTCTGAGCCTCTCGGTTGTCCTCCAAGTGGAGATTGTAGGAGCGGATCGATTGTGAGAACCCCCGCAGATGGGGGAGGAATTCAGAGACGGGAGTAGCGGTGCTGGTTTAACAAAGTGGGCAACCCATATGCTTCGGTATGTATGTAGTTGCCGCTGAACTGTTCTTTTTCCCTCCTTCCCTTTGTGTACGTCTAGTAAACGTGGTGTTGACTATAGCTCCGTTCAAGGATGTTGAGGGAGGGGGTGTCATAAAGAGATGCTGTGTTTACCTACCTCCTACCCAACGTGGGGGCTTTTAGACTTTTGTAGAGATAAAAAGGAGTGGATGGATATGTCAGCTACTCCTCGCTGAAGCCTCGGAGCTTCCCCGCGCTATCCATGTGAATTAGCGCTGGAGGGCTTTGATTCCTCAATCTGTTTCTTGGCCACGCTGAGCATTCTCGCAATGACGGGGTGGAGATTTATCTCGCTTATTTTCTTATTACTCCTCTCTTTCCTGAGGAGGTACTGGTGTATGAATGATCTGCTCGCTATGGTGAAGGTGTCGAAGTCGGCGACCACGTTGTCGGCGGGTAGGGATTCTGTATGGTTGAAAAGTTCGTCGCACGCCGCTCTCACGGCGAGCACCGGGAGATGGTCCTTTACCCGAACCACTTTGCTACTCGTGACGCCGACCTCGCCTGTGAAGTGCATATATAAGAGTTATACCCAAGTTGGTGGTGTCTGGATAAGCCTCCGCGCCTATCGCACCCATCTATGCACCCAGCGTGTAAATAGTCTAGGAAGATGGGTGTTTTCCTGGTTTAACACAGGAGTTTGCCCGCGAGGCTTGGTTGCCGGTAAGCTAAGTCTTCTAAACCTGTACTCGTGTTTCAGTCTCACAAAGGATTTATATACGAAGACTGTCTTACAATCTCTGTATGACTTCTGTGTCTGTTAGGGTGGGTCGGGAGCTCAGGGAGAAGATTAGAAGGTATGGTATCAATGTGAGTGAGGTTGTGAGGAGGGCGCTTGAGGAGGAGGTTAAGAGGAGGGAGGAGGAAGAGCTCAGAGCGGCACTGAGAAACATGAAGGAGATTCTCAAGAAGATACCGGACGAAGAGATTGTTCGGGCTGTACGTGAAACGAGAGATGAAGAGTAAGAGCGTGAAGGGGTTATGGGCTACCTATTCGATGCGAGCTCCCTTATCCTTCTGATTAAGAGGATGGATGAAGACTCCTTCCTTAGGTTCAGAGAAAAGATCAGGGTGCTCGACCTCACACTCTACGAGGTGGGTAACACCCTGTGGAAAGAAGGGTCACTACGCGGGGTGCTCGAAGAGGATGAAGCCAGGTCACTTGTACGCTACGCGAGCACCGTTTTGGGTAGCGTTCCCCGAGTGGGGATAACCACCGATGACTTCGAGGGGGTCTATGATGTGGCGCGTAGCTCAAAGCTCAGCTACTACGATGCCGCCTACCTTTACACAGCACGCAAATCGAAGCTCACCCTCGTCACCGAGGACGCGAAGCTCCTTGGGGCGGCGCGTGATGTGGGGGCCGCCAGTCTACGAGACCTCGGGTTCTAACATTAGGATTTCGACGTAGATGTTCACTGTATTTTGATAGAATCTTCCCTGCTTCTTTTCTCTTATATATGGGCGGTGTATTACTGCCCTCTCAGGATTGTGTGTTCCAGGTAGGTGGCCAAGGGTTTAAAGATTAGTGATTACATGCCTCATGTTGAATTCGTCGATTCAAGGAAGCGTGCGATATGCGGCTACCCTCCCACTTTAGCTTTGGGTGTATTTTTCCTTTAATGTCTTCTTGTCTATTTTCCCCACGCTTGTCAGCGGGATCTCGTCGACGAAAATGATCTCGTCGGGGACCCACCACTTGGCTATTCTACCCTTTTGAACCTGCTCGTCTAAGTGTTGCTTTATGCGCTCCGCGGTGTTGTTCCCGTGGGCTTTGACCACGGCGATGGGTCTCTCACCCCATTTCGGGTTCTGTTTTCCGATGACGGCCACGGTGTCCACTCCCTCCACTTCTGATATGATCGATTCAACTGTGCTTGTTGGAATCCATTCTCCGCCGCTTTTGATCACGTCTTTGAGGCGGTCGAGTATTTGGATGCCGTGGTCTTCTTCGAGTCTCGCGATGTCGCCTGTTCTGAACCACCCGTCGGAGGTGAAGGAGGCGCTGGTGTTTTCTTTATCCTTGTAGTAACCGTCTGGGAGCCATGGTGCTCTTATATATAGCTCACCCATCTCACCGCTCCTAGTCGCACTGGTGCCATCCATCTTCACCACCCTCATCTCTACGAAGGGGACGGGGTGGAGCGAAGTTTTGGTCTCACCACCCTTTGAGGTCTCGAGGCGTATGGCGGCCGCGAGCATGTCTGTTCCCCCGTAAATCATGGAGTACTTGACGCCCATCTTCTCCATCTGGGTTGATAGGCTCTTTGGGAGTGGGGATCCACCCACTAGGATCTTGAGTCCTCTGAGCTCCTCCGCCCTCGTGCTCCTGATTAACTCGTGCACCATGGTGGGCACCGCGTTGATCCAGGTGACGCCCTCCCTGATTATGGTGTCCACCGCGGCCTCAGCGGAGAACCTGCCCCCGAGAACATACTTGCATCCAAGGTAGGCTGCGTGGAAGGCGCTTCCCCAGGCCCATAGGTGGAAGAATGGGATAAGCGGCATGATAACATCGTCGCTCTGGAGTTTCGCCTGGGCTCTGAATAGTCCTAGCTGGTGGACTATGCTCATCGCGCCTAGCACCACCTTCCTGTTTGTGTAGAGCACACCCTTCGGTGTGCCCGTTGTGCCCGAGGTGTAGAGCATCGAGTATAAGTCGTCCTCATGTATCCGGGCGCCGAAGCCCTCCTTGCCGCTTAGTAGCGTTTGGTAATTGGTACCCGACTGGTCGTCGAGCATGATGCGCCTCTGTGGGGGTAGCCCGGATTTGGCGGCTAGGGGTTCAAAGTCGGAGGAGGCGAAAAGGAAGCCGCAGCCGCTGTGGTGTAGGGTGTACACAGCCTGTTCGGCTGGGAGCCTTACGTTGACTGGGTAGATTACCGCGCCCGTCATTGAGGCTGCGTAGAGTAGCTCGACGAATCTGAGGGTGTTCCATTCGGCCACGCCTATAATGTCCCCCTTCTTCACGCCGAGTGTCTGGAGGGCGCCCGATATCCTCTCCACGTCCCTGTATATCTCTTCATAGCTGACCCTCTTACCCCCGGAGACCACCACTTGGTCTGGGAACAGACTCTTCGCCCTCTCAAGTAGTGATATAACCGTTAGACCTGTCTTCTCGATCACTCCAAAGCTCACCTTCTCATGATTTGTCCTCCGCGGTCTCGGTCTATCTCTATCACCTCACTGATCTCCTTCGCGCTCAGCCTCGGCAGTGGTTCCCTCCTAATGAACCTCGTATGGTACAGGTGGGCCACTGTGAGTATTCTCCTTGAATTAAGAATGTTGGCCATGTGGGTTAGGATGGCCACTGCGAGTGAGTGGCCCAGTCTCTCCAGGATATCCTTCGCCTGGAACTGCGCATCATCCACGCTGAGTCTTCCTAGGGAGTCGAGCGTTTTCCTTGACAATTCGAGGGAGTCCGTGTACAGGCTTCTGCCTGCGTTGTCCCGGATGTCCTTAGCCATGTCCTCGAGTTCCCTGAGTAGTGGGATATGGGCGCCTTTCTTGGCTATGGCCTCGAGCATGTCGAGGGCTTGGATGTTGCTTGAGCCCTCCCATATGGGGGTGATGAGCGCCTCCCTGTGCCATCTTTCAACGGGGAACTCGGCGAGGAAGCCTATGCCCCCGTGTAGCTCCATCGCGAGCTTGGTGACGTGGGCTGCCATATCCGCAGTCATGTTCTTCGAGATGTGTGTGAGCAGCCTCGCATAGTGGTACTCATCCGTGTAGGGTGGGGTGTCCTTGTATGTGCTCTGGAAGTGGCGTATCGCGCTGAATGTGAGGGCCATGGTGCCCTCGATGTAGGCCTCCATTTCGAGGAGGTCTCTCTGTACGAGTGGGTGCTCAATGAGGCTGCGGCCGAAGGTCCTCCTCTTCTTAGCATAGTAGTATGCTTCGAGGTAGGCCTTCCTCGCTATGCCCAGCGCGCCCACCGCATTCGATAGTCTAGAAACCATGAGGCCCTCAAGGGTATAGTATACCCCCTTTTCTGGTTCGCCGAGTAGGATTGCCTCGGACCCGTGGAACTCCACTTCCCCCGTGGGTACCGCCGCCGTTCCACTCTTCTCCTTAAGCCTTCGCACACTGAAGTTTCTCCTACCTTCCGAATCGAACTCGGGCACTAGGAAGAGCGCTATACCCTTCGCACCGGGCTCCGCACCCCGAGGCCTCGCGGTCACCAGCGCGGCGCCCGCAAGGCCCGCGTCGCTTGAAAAATACTTGGTGTTCCCGTTCAGCCTCCAGGTATCACCGGTTCTCAGCGCCTCGACGGTGTTTGCGCCCAGGTCGCTTCCACCCTGCACCTCTGTGAACCATGTGGCCCCAAACATGTATCTGTCCCCGCCTGCTTGGGCGCCCTCCCCCGTCAACGGGGGGAGAAACCTCTTCTTTGTGGCCTCGTCACCATACTTGTAAACCGAGTACGCGGTTTGGCTTGTAACTGTGAGGATGCACGCAATCCCTGGGTCGCCTATCAGGTATATTGAGGCGAAGTAGTGGACCCAGTCGCCCGAGGCGAAGGGACTCCTGACCACACCGTAGTGGCCTACGAGCCTCTCAAGAACCATTCTCTCCGCGGGGTCAAGCCACACCCTGTCAACCCTTTCACCGTCGAGTGACCAGACGATGAGTTTGGGCCTCGCAACCTTATCCACATAGTCAGCCACCTCGTAAACATCCCGTCCCACAAACTCACCGAGGGAGGACAGCCCGGCACCCGCGTAATCATAGTTTAAGTAATCCAGAACAGAGATGAAGGGTTTGTCGAGTTCGAAGTGGTTCTTCCCGTAGGCACCCGAGATAAAGCGGTAGGGTGACTCGCCCATATGAAGTCAACCAATGGACAGCCATCCGCCAAATTAATTTTTCGGACCTGTGCGGATAACGCCCTGAGGCGTGTCATCTTCACCCCGCGGTGTATCACGCAGCGAACACCTCCAACAAGCAAGAAGTCCACTGGGGAGTGAGTGAACAGCGTCCTCCTCGGGCTAGCGTTGTTGTAGAACAAGCTGGCCGTGTTTTTGTGGTAGCCCCGAATCGCTCAACAGAGCTCCGCGGCCAGAAGTCTGGTGGACGTTACTGTAGAACCCGGCTCGGACAACGGAGTTGGGTTACCACGGATCAATGTCTGTGGGGATTACCGGGTTACCCACAGAAACACCTTCTTCTTGGTCTGCTTAGGAATCTTGGGGGTGTCCCCGAGGTCTTCCTTGGTGAGTGGGAAAGTGAACCACAAAGGCTGGCACGTATAGTCGTCCACGACCGCGGCGCATGCATAGATGGGTTTGCCGTTGCACCACACTATGCTTCCATCACGGCTATTATGGAGTGCCCACGTGGTTCCGTGGGGGTCCAAGCTGAGCCACCCACTCTAGCCTTCCTCACCCACCTACCCATTCGTGTGCACTCGACTTTGAGGCTGAAGGTGAGGATTTCTCGAAGTACTACAAGGTACTCCTTCGTTGAGGCCGGGTCCGAACGAGTAGAGTGGTACGGGCGTCCATCACCTTAAGCACGTGAAAACACTTCTTATTCCTCCCCAACAAAAGCTTGAATTCCTAAAATATTCAAAGATATCTGTGGTTGGTTTCAGGTTGTTCAGCGATTTGGCTTTGTGTTGGAGAGCTCTCCGCGTTAAGTCTTATCTGGAAAGCGGTACATATAGAAACTGCCTTTAAACAGTGTTTCGTTGACTTTTATGGTGTTGGGTTTAGGGTGTTCCAGATTTGGTGTTTCTCATCATAATATTCGTTCTTGGGCACGACTTATGCTTGCTGTGGTATCCACGGGTTATTGTATATGGTTGTCGCTTGGGGTTGGGAGTTGGCTGGGCGTGATTAGGTTGCTGGGTGGTGGGTTCAGTTGTTTATGTAGGGTTGATGCTTGTGGCATCGTTTTTAGCATATCTATGCTAATTTATCACGGGATATAGAATAAGAATAGACATAAAGATTTAAATTAGTCTGCTGGATATGTCTAGGCATGCGGCATAGGTATGTTGTGTTGTTGGTTTTGGGTGTGATAGCGGTATCCGTTTTGAGTAGTGTAGTGTACACCAATGTGCGTGTTCAGAGGGTGAGTATAGAGCACTCTGGCTATGTTGACTTAGCCAACTTTCTACTCTCGAGGAATCTTGTTAGTTTCACCTCCTCTAATGGTGAGAACCTCAGTGAGGTTCTCGCTACACCGAGGATAGGGATAGTCACCGCTATGCCGATGGAGCAGGCTCCAATACTTGCGGCGATGGATGTTTACGCTGTTGTGAACATATCGGGCTACGAGTTTTTCGTTGGCTCAATCGGGGGCCAGCAGGTTGTCTCCGTGAGGTCGGGTGAAAAGGAGTATGCTGTGACCATGGCGACGACACTCATGGACACCTTCTTTAACATCAGAGCCGCGCTGCTTTCTGGTACCGCTGGTGCGCGTGACCCTAACATCACGGTTGGAGACGTTGTGCTGGGTGGCTACGTCGTGGATAAGTCATCTATACACTACTATCTTGGTAACTCTACTTATAATTACTCGGAGGACGCGTATACGGGGGTTGAGGTTGTTAATCTTACACCTATGAATGGAGCCATCTTTGGGGGGGTTCGGTTCGGCGCAGGTTGTACCCTCTAATGCTTCAACCTACGGCTACGGCTACGGTTTAGACCATTCATACACTTATGTGGAGGCGTTTCCCGCCTCCCTGGGGCTTCTTCAGCTCGCTGAACAATATCAGTTGCCAGACACTCCTGTGGCTTATATTACTGGGGGTAACGTGAGTGGTGTTGCGCGGTCATATGTGGTTGCGGGGGTGATAGGTTCGGCCAACCAGTGGACGGAGCCCCTGTTTTGGATGGCTCAGCAGAACGCGCTCTATGAGTCGGATGCGGGTGAAAACGAGGGTATGGGGTTTGCCTATGTGAACGCACACTTTGGTATACCTTGGCTGATAGTGAGGGGGATATCGGATTCGCCCTGGTATCCCAGCACGTATGAGGGGGTGTGGGCGGCGGATGCAGCGGCCAACGTGACGATATACGTTGTCAGACACTTTTCAAGCACTCTTCCCAACCTCTACAGTGAAGTGTCTTTCGCCGACCTTTCACCCATGAGTAACGCGAAGGCTCACGGCTACATTGTGGCTGACCAAGTATACTATTACGGGCTCACGGTTGCCAAAGTTGTGTACACAGCTCAGAACGGCACCACTGTCGAGTTCACCCCAGGTGGTGAGTGGCTCCAAGAGTATAGCTATAACTATACGCCGCCGAACTTGGGTTAGTGGTAAATAGGCACCCCTCTTTTCTACACTTTACGCGGAGTTTAGTGTATATCCAAAAGCTAAGTGGGTAATACGCCCTGTAAGACCCGTCTAGCCTCTATGATTGAACCGTAAGTCTAAACGGACGCATCGGGTGAGCACCCTCCTCATGGGTGGGTCCTCTTTGAACTAGTGCAGAGAATAGGATTATATTAATAGGTTAATGATTGTAACAACGGAGCCGGTGGGGTATGGAGGCAACACGTTGTTAGCGTGATGTGGGCAGCGATTTGAGACCTCCAAATTTTTAAAGATGCAAACATGCTACACGCCGCTGAATTGGGAAACCGCTTGATAGACTAGGTCTCAGGGTCTTCAAAGTTCCCAGAAAAGTTTTATTCAGCACGTTTGATAATAAAACCGTCCGCAACAGGTGGTTATCATCCTTCCTAGAGAGGGTGTTTATCGATTTTTTTCGGCGTCATCCGGATCGCCTAGCCTCGATAGACGCCTAATACGCAACGAGCCTCTTATCTCTGCTTAGATCTTCGGGAGGCAGTTTGAGGGTCTAAATATACTTGCCCTATTATCCATGTTCATGTGCATAAGTAAAACTGTCTGGCTTCCTCCTGACACTGAGGGGCGGCGGGTGGTTTGGGGTGTGAGCGTTGCCATGGAAGTGTTCTATGACCGCTTTTGCCACTTTTTGCGTATTTCCCTAGCGATTTTCACCAGGTCCTCTGTGGTGAGGCTTTCATCGGAGGGTGGTGGCTTCGCGGTGAGACTCACTAGGCCGGCTCTGGGGATCCCCGCGCTTCTTATCTTCCAGGTGGCCTTTTCAGCCTCCGCTTTTTCTATTTCGCCGATTTTTACCTCGTAGCCCGCTATTGGTTTCCCGTGTTTTAGAAGTACTATGTCAATGTCCACTTTCGGGCTGTACGCGGGCTGCGCCCCGTTTTTCTCTGCGAGGAGTTCTCCCACCGAGAACTGTAGTTCTCTTGCTATTGGCCTTGTGAGGTCCACTTCTTGGTTGTTGTCGGAGACTCTGTGTTTTGCTTCGGCGTATAGTACCGCGGACATGAGGGGGGAGGAGAGTGTGTGGTACCACTCGGCGCCTCTCCCACCTCTAAACACCTTGATCTTCCTTATTAGACCCATTTTGCCGAGGGAGTCCAAGTAGGAGGAGACGGTTGAGCCGTTCACGCTCAGGGTTGATTGTAGCCTTGAGGTGATGATTGAGCTGTTCCATTCACCCTCGGCGACACTGATCAGAATCGCCTCGTAGATCTGCGTGAACCTTCTCTCCTCCTCTTGGAACACCTCCCCGATAAGTCCCTTAACCACGTAGTAGAATCCCTGGGGGTTACGCGACACGTCGGCCCAGCTGGAGGCATGCGCGGTCACCCAGGGGTCCCTAAAGAGTAGGGCGCTGAGTGGATCCCCAAAGTGCGCGAGCGCATCCGGGTAGTGTACAACATCCATCCTGTAGGGTAGTGCTAGGCCTAGGAGTGGACTGTTTCTGTCAAACGCCTTCTTCGTGATGCCCAGTGAGCTTGCGAGGAGTGTAAGCTTACCGCTCGGGTGCTGCGTTGTGAGCACCTCCCATAGGGCCTCGGGCACCCGTTGGAATTCGTCGAGTATCACGCTTTTTCCCGCCTTTAGCTCCCCCGCTATTTGGGTTACCGCCTTCCCTAACTCGAGCCTCTCACCACCGTTCAACACGTCCATTTGCCTCGTGACCACATAGTAAGAGTCGTGGGGGACGCAGCGTGTGGCCAGGTATGTTTTACCAACCTTCCTCCTACCGTATATAAGGCTCCAGCCCTTCAGGGTGCTTAACTCATAGCACTCTCTTCTCTCTATCATATATTCGCAAACATATATTCATAAATATAAGTTCAAGAGCGGTATGTTAATATGTGGTGGGGGTCTGTGGTGCGCGTCCGGGATGCATGGTGGACGTAGCCCCCACATCCCTTTCCAGTCTATCTGGGCACCGTGGGAGTCATGGAGTGGGTGCATGGGTGGGGGAGGGTGGACGCCCTGTATAATTCCACGAGTTTTTCCTGGGATCGCGCGCCGTGCTGGGTCAAACCGCACCCTCTTAACTCCTTCACTGCTGGTCGACCAGAAGAGTGGTTTGGGTTGCGCCGCCCTATCCACGTAGTCCACCACCCCGTATAGCTCACCACCCACTAAGTCACCAAGCTCCGAATTTGCGAGCCCCCATAGCCGAGGCATTCGAGTAGCTCCCTGAAGAGTCGACTCGCTTCGAAGCGATTCTCTCCGTAGGCATCGGAATATAGCCATGGGGATTGTGCCAACGATGGGTCGGGAACAAGGGTTCCCACATATTTAGCTTTTAATTTAAATTTCGGTTCCAGATAAGTGCTGACTCGCTCGGCTTTGTGGGCTTGGTTAAGCGTTTCCTAGTAGCGGCTGTGCCCTCGTGGCCTTCAGACGACACCGATTTCCCCTACAACTAGGTGGTGGCTTCCCGTGGTTGTACCCACATCTCGACTCAACCTAACACTGGATTTCAGGGTGATTGTTTCCCGGGTGTGGGCGCTGGGCGTGTTGGTGTGATCGGAGACACCGGCTTGTGGGTTGCTTGGGCGGCGTGACACTTGGAGGTTTGTTTGTATATGGGCGCTTCTACTCCCCCAATGCTTTTCCACTTCCGTTTAATAGGCCGCGGAGGGCGATGTATTCTTTTATTGCGGCTAGCGCTGCGCCCTGTGACCAGGTGCTAAAGGACCTCTTGGGTACGCTCCTATAGTATTGTTTATCCCCGGACCACGTGTCTTCGCTCACCCCTAGGTATCTTCCGTCGCCTGAGAAGGAGTTTTCCACGGCGCGCCACGCTCTTTTGATGTATGTATAGTGTTTGCGAGGTATTAGCCCGTGTGTTATGGCCTGGCTTGCGGCGATGACGTAGAAGGCTGCGGTGGATGACTCAGTGTAGGATTCTGGGTCGTCCACAACCGTGTGCCAGCTGCCCTCTGGGGTTTGAAGCGCCTCGAGGGCTTCGAGGCAACGCCTAAACCTGGACGCGATTTCGTCGCGCCCGCTGAAGCCATCTGGAAGCCTCTTCCAGGTTTCGAGTAGCCCCATGAGCGCCCACCCCTGACCTCTGCCCCAGTGGACGCCGTCGGTGGTCTGCGTGTCCACATTATACGTGTGGCAGAAGAGACCTGCGTCGTCTTGCAGTAGCCTCGCGTGGTTTAGGAGCAGCTCGCACGCGACGTCATAGTATTCGCGTTTGTACTCGCCAAGCGCGGCGAGGAATGGGGGGTGGATGCTCAGGGTGTCCACCCAGATGAGTCTTGGGTAGTCGTCATCGGTGAGCCACGCCCCTTCGACTCGTTCGTGCGCGGAGAGCCACTCGGCGTGACCTATCACCGCTTCGACGAGTTGCGCATCGGAGAAGCGGCGGGCGAGTTCGAGGCACTCTAGGCCTGGTAGGGTCTGGTCGTATTTACGCTGGGGAGTGCGCCTCGCGCACCATGCTTTAGCCAAGCCGTATGCGAAGCACGTATAGGAGTCGTCACCTGTGAGGGTGGATGCGGCTTCAAGCCCCCAGAAACCCGCATTGCCACCGAAATACCACACACGCCACTCCACGTTGAATAGCAGACGAGCTGCGCGCTCAACGATTTCCCTTTCAATGCTGGCAACACCACGCGTTACCCATCCGGCGCCCTGATTTTAGGGGTGTGTGCCCACGGAGGATAAAAATCAGGAGGGACATCCAAAGACCGTCCCCACCTTAACTAGCGGATCAGATGCGCACAGCGGATTTAGAGGCTTCAGCGTGTTTTCACAAAACGACCATGGGAGTGTGGGAGCCAGAAATCCCTAAAGCAACCTTGTTGGATAAGGAAATCAGAGACGCGGCTCCATTCACCCATTTTTCCCTAAGGGTTCTTAGCCGCCCTCCACTCCTCCCCCTCGCTCTTATACGTGACCCGCATGAGTGTGCTTATTTCTCTAGTGCCATCGTGTCCCTACTAGTGGTTTACCTTTTATACCGAGTAAAGTTATAGAGATTTTTGATTTTTGGTTTCACCGTTTCGCGCGGTGTTAGGCGTTCAGATGTTGAGTTTTCTCCTGATCCTATTGATTAGCCCTCTCCCACTTGGGCCCACTGTGTTATGGGTCCGCCTAGTGTGTGCCGCCTACACCCCTTCGGTTTCTCGTTTTGGGTTCTCCTCTGTGTGTGGGGTGATGGCTGGCTTGTTTGCTTGAGTCGACGGAGTGTTTCCCATTTGTGTGCCTAATACTGCGCCTAGGTCGAGCACCGTGAGTTTGCCGTCGCCGTCCAAGTGTGTTGAGTCGAGTGTTCCTTGTGTATGTCGTATATTAGCTTCAGGTATTTCCTCGCCACTATGCGTGGAAGGGTGTCTTCGTCTCTGTGCAGGGTGTTTACCCACCACTCGTAGAGGTCGCGGTCCCCTTTGGAAATGTTGCAGGAGGCGCGGGATGCGACCAGGTTGTCGGGGGTGTCTGTGCCCCCTTTCTAGGGGTATTATGTGGTGGAAGCCTATGTTGCGGGGTGAGCCACAGTAGGCGCAACTCTTCCCTCTTTCAAGCTCCTTTCTGTGTTCTCTTGTTAGGTTACTCCACGCTAGGCGACCCTCACGTAGCTCTGTATACTTTTTCATGATGAATGCATAGTTACCAGCGAAGCCCGCGCTTCTTGCGATAAGCTTAGCGTACTCGTAGAAGATGAGATCCCTGATGGTTTCACCGCCGAGGGAGGCATAGTGATATATAGGGCGCAAATCGACATAAACCTGCCTTCCATTTGCACGCTAAGAGTGCTTGGTGCTCACCACCCCTCATCCCTCAAACACCTACCCCCACGCAATAACCTCTTTGGTCGTTGTGTTTGGGTTGGGTAGGTGGTTGTAGCATGGCTGAGTGTGCTAGCGGTTTATTCGTGGCTAGTTGGCTGGGTAGTTGGCTTGCTGCACCAATGTGTTTTTGGGTTGGACTCCTTATTGGTTCATTATTTCGTCTAGGAATTTCACGTGGCTGGGTAAACGTTTTGCTAGTAGCTCCTTTTCCCTTCTAAACACGCTTTTGATACCTAAAACTTCCCCGAGGGTGATGGTGGCTGAGTCGGCTAGGGAAATTGAGTATTTGCACTTTGTTTTCCAAACCTCATCGGCTATACTCGGAAACGGGGAGACCTCGAAGTACCCGCTACCTAGGAGTCTACCAATGATTTCCTCGGTTAACTCCTCACCGTACTTTCTGCATATGATGTATTTGAGCTCGGTCAGGTTTAACTCTGAAATATAGACTGATATGCGGTTTTTCTCGATAAGCTGTAGAGTTTTTTCACCTTCCGCGCTTCCGATGAGTATCTCGAACACTACACCTGTATCAAACACCAAATCTTCGCTTTTCAAGCTTTAACTCCTCTCGTCTTTCTCTGCGTAATTCGCTGATGTCGATATCCTTCAGGACTCCGAGCAGGGAGTGTAGGGCTTTTCTGTCCCTGTTTTTGGATTCCGAGGTCTGTATGAGATACTTTATTGCATCGTCGAAATCAACCCTCTTACTAGTTTTTAGCTGTAACTCTGAGATAAGCTTGAGTAGCTTGGCTTTGGTTTCCTTGGAGACTCTTATGGTCTCTGACATATTGTAACATCATCACTTTGTGATTTATAAGGATTTCAGGGTTCTCATACCTCATATCGGGGCTTCTACTTTGGAGTCCATCCGTGTGCTTTCATGTAACAATGATTCTTTACTCTGCTTTGAACCTGAACCAGTTTTATGGATATTTGATTCTTACAGGTGTGTTTCGAAGATGACTTAAACCGTGGGTGTGTTTTCGGGTTGTTAGCCCTATGATTGTGTGTTTTCACGCTTGTGTTGGTTGGAGCCAGTTGAGGAGTGTGGGTGTTTTGGGGTTGTTGTACTGTGGGTTTTTGTCTAGGTGTAGTGTGTAGTGTTTGTTGTTTGGCTGGGCTGGGTGCTTTGTGAGTGTGGCGTATACGGTGTCCCGCCCGCCTACCCCTACCCCGACTTTTCCTCCTCTTTGCCGTTGTGTTTCGAGGTGTATTAGGATGTGTACGCTGGAGGCGTGGAAGTAGCCTCCTTTTGGCGTGTGTGTTTTGGTTTCCTGGTTGAATGTGACCACCCTCCTTTTTTGGGCTAGGCTTCTTAGGTGGGCTGTGATCTCTGTTTGTTGGCGTGGGGTTTCGGCGTGGAGGTATGGGTTGGCCACTAGGAGTGTGTACTCTGTCTGGCTGTCTTGGTTGACGCGGTTGAATGCTTCTAGGAGTGTGTTGTGGTCGAAGCATCTCACTATGAGGTTTGTGTCGGTGTGTGTGAGGGTGTAGGGGTTGATGCCTCCGAAGAGTTGTACGTATATGAGGCGTGTGTTGGTGTTTGCACTCAGCGTGTAGTGGAGGTAATCAAGCACGGTGGACCACTCACCGTAGAACTCTATGAAGCTGAACCCTTGAAGCGCCTCCTCGAGTGGTGCTGAGCCGAGCCTCAGCTTTGCCGTATGGTGGTGTGGTTGTTGGGATGCAGCGACCCACCACCCTGACATGGGCTCCACGGCTCTATCCACCCTCCCCCCTGAACTGCTGCGGTGGTTGTTGTGGGTCGAGTTGCTCCCAGGCTGCGTCGAGTAGTTTTAGGTAGTGTTCCCGGTCTATCCCCATGTAGCCCCACTCGGCTGGGTAGTAGCCTTCCACGCCTTTGAGGAGCCACATATAGCCCTCCACGCCTCCCCTCACAGCCCTCTTGGCGCCTTGGACGCAGAAGGTGAATAGGTGTGGCGGTGTCTCCGCATTCGGGTGGCATGCCAACTCTATTTTGCCCCTGTGTTTTTTGAAGGCTTCTTGGGCGTGTCTTAGCGCCGCGGCGAATTCCTCCGGTGTGCGCGCCTCCCCCAATATGCTGAGGGCTTCTAGCTGCGCGTCCCTTATGATTTGGGGGCAGCTTCTCTTTACACACTCTAGGCCTTTGAGTTTGAGTGCGCCGCTCGCCAGGCGTCCGTAGTAGCGCTGTGGGGAGGCGAGTGTGCTGTGCCTGTTCCTTGAGAATACCACCCAGTCGTATTTGGCCTCGACCTTGAGTTTTAGCCCGGTCGCTTGCTCCAGTGTGTGTATGAGTGTGTTTAGTTCATCCTCCCCGATGGGTGCTCCATCCCATCGCTGTATGAATACGCTGTCCACCATGACGTGGAGCACCCTGTAGCCCGCGCCCTCCACGGCGTCCACCGCCCTCCTCACGGTTTCACGTGCAAGCGCTGTCACACACTCGTACGCCTCGATTTTGCCGAACTTCGCATTCCTGAAGCCCAGGTAGCCGAAGCTCGCGACGAGGAGCCACTTCACGGCCTGCTGTCTGAGTTCGAGTGCGCGGTCCCCGAGCTCCACCGCTAGCTGTCTGAGTCTCTCACGCCGTGTGAGTAGCCGGCTTATCGCTTCGGGCACCACTCCTAGGCGGCCTGTATCAACCGTGTGTTTTGTTCTGGGCACGCTCTGTGTGTGTTGTGCGTGTGGGTTGTTGACTGTTTCGGGTGATATGTTCCATTTGTGGATGAGTGTGGGGTACATTGAGGTGAAGTCGAGTTGGACAACGTTGAAGTGTGCGCCCGGCTTGGGGCGGTAGAGTAGGCCTCCCCTGTCGTGCTCCACTAGCTGGGGTATCGTCTTCCAGTCTTCGAGCCTCGTGTTTGTCTGGGTTATGAGCCACTTCCTCTCGTAGGCCACGTGCGCCTCGTTGGCTGTGAGTGGCTTCCCAATGGAGGCGTGTGCTAGGAGTCTGAGGGGTGTGTAGCTTATCCTGGACCACTCGACTAGGCGGATTAGCGCCTCACGTACACCCTCAGAGGTGGGGGTACGCCTATCCAGTGTGAGTGGTACCCTGTAGGGGTTGAGCCCCGCCTCCACGAGTATTTGGGTGTAGGTTTTGGGGTAGCCGAGCACATCCACCCCGCTTACCCCACGCGCGTAGGCTCCTAGTGCGCTCAGCTCTTCGCGTCTCACCGTATAGTGTTCATCTCTGGTGTGCACCTCTAAATCAAAGTGCATGGGACTCTTCCCCCTATAGAGTAGTGTTTCACCGTACCAGTCATAGAATCGGAGCTCAGCCCACGAGTACCCCGGCTGCTCATAGTCCTCGGCGGAGGGGTTCTCGGCTGGTGTGAGTTGGCCGTCGCCGGCACACTCAACTTTGGCTGTGGGAGGATAGTTCAGGCTCCAGAATAACTGTGTGATCCTGTCGGGGTAGGTGTTGTACACCTCCGCCGCGCCCTCCGCGGTGAGCCTGCGCTCTAGGCTGCTGAGGGCCTCCAGCGAGGTGAATGGGAGGCGCGCCACGCTTGTCTTCTCCGTGTACCAGGGCGGCATCCACCACTCCTCCTCTACTCCTCCTTCTCCATCCCCACCCATACCTGTGTTTGGGTCGAGGTCGGGGTGGTTGAGTAGGTGGGGTATAAGTGCTGGTAGCTTGGGTTTAAGGTAGAGGTTGAAGCGTGCGGCTGGTAGACTGGTTTCTATACGTGTGCGGCCGTCTGTGATGAGGAGGGTTATGCCTCCTCGGTTTCTGGGTTTCGCGTCGATTATCCATCCTGTGAACACTTGGGTTCGCCTATCCCTACACGTCCTCCTGCTTTCTTCAGTGTGGGTTTCGTTTACACATATATTTCTAGGTGAATCTCTCATTGGTGGGTGTTGGCTGTTGGGTAGGACTGTTCCCTCGTATAGGCGTGTGCTCGACGACTACGTGGAGAGGTTGAGGCGGGCGGCGCGGAGGGTGGGTGACCCAGACGTGAGGCGCGACTTAGAGGAGCTATTGAACCACGCCCACGACCTCGAGAACGCCTTCGTGGAGGAGCTCGGCTCACCTGAGGAGGAGGTCCTCCTCTCACTAACACTACACCTCCTCCGCGAGGTCAAGAGGATGCGCCTCGACGAATACAGCAGAGAGCCCACTACTACCAGATAAGCTGTCGCCAAGAGCACGATAACACTGTTTGCACCAGTTCCACGGTCTGGTCTTAGGGAGACTGTGACGTTGCTCCGGCGTATTTGTGTTATCGAGAATGTCGTACCCTGTTACTTCTTCTCAGTGAGGACACTGATTATGGTATCCCTAAGACTATCGAAGCTACGCTTAAGATAGGTCATATCCTCCTTAAGATCCTGTATTCTAGAAAGAAGGTCCACTCTCAGCTCTTCAATTTTCCTATTAGTGTCATCCACTCTCCGATTTGTGTCATCTATTCTCTTGTTGGTGTCATCTATTCTCTGATTCGTGTCTTCGATTCTCTTGTTGGTGTCTTCGATTTTTGATAGTAGTTCTGTTCTGGTGTCTTCGATTTTTGATAGTAGTTCTGTTCTGGTGTCTTCGATTTTTGATAGTAGTTCTGTTCTGGTGTCTTCGATTTTTGATAGTAGTTCTGTTCTGGTGTCTTCGATTTTTGATAGTAGTTCTGTTCTGGTGTCGTCTAGTCTCTTGTTGGTGTCGTCTAGTCTCCGATTGGTGTCGTCTATTTTTCTGTTGGTGTCCTCGAATCTCATCATCACTATTGTTTTTAGGTCGTCTATCTTCTTGTTTGTGTCCTGTATTTTGCCGTCTAGGTCCCCTC
>Ga0208006_100249_pt1 | contig 22105 bp, 26 predicted proteins | sample ECH_Bnyco_MetaG_FD_187131 | JGI IMG/M metagenome (GOLD analysis project Ga0208006, IMG submission 187131) | Hot spring microbial mat communities from Yellowstone National Park, Wyoming, USA - ECH_B nyco_MetaG (SPAdes) (version 2) | ecosystem: Environmental > Aquatic > Thermal springs > Hot...
GATAGAAGAAGGATATAGGTTCCGGATTGAAAGAGGACAGAGGAGGGTTAAAGAAGTTAATAGAGTTAGCCAAGAGGAGGCAAATTGACGCAGTTGTAGCTCATAAGGACAGGCTAACACGTTTCGGCTTCCAATACCTCGTGGAGTTCAAAGCTTACGGAGTAAACGTTGTGGCTTCCCAAGATGATAAGGATTACACGCAGGAGTTGATGGAGGACTTCGTAGAGATCGTCAAGTCATTCGCCTCTAGAATTTACGGTCACAGATCTCACAGATATGAGAAGGTGGTAAAATGTGTTGAAAACCTTGAAAAGGACGGTTAAACTAGAGGGCGACTTCTTGAACGAGTGGAAGTACCGCGTTCTTAGAGAGGTTGAGGAATATCAGAGGAAGTTCGTTAATGAAATGATTGAGGTAATCCTATCAAAGCGCTTACAGACCACTAGGAAGAAGTTGCACGAGAGGTTTTACAATCATTATAAGGAGAAGTACCCCTTCCTACCTTCAAGGGTTATTGAAGGTGCCTACGTCGTAGCTGGAAGGATTGTTAAGAGCTTCAGGGAGAGGAGGAAGAGAGGGTTAACGAGGAAGGATAAACCGGAGTATAAGAGGGTTATGATCACTATTCCTAACATGGTTAATTGGAGGTTTAACAAGGTCTTAGTGAGCGTCCTAACTCACAAGGGTTGGGTCGAGATACCCCTCAAGTTCACCAAGCAATTTACCCGCTACGTACATGAGAGTTGGAGGGTTTCGCAAGAGCTTAAGTTAAGATTAGTTGGTAGGAAAGTCCTAGTTTGGTTGACTTTTGAGAGGGAGGTTGAGGTTGAAACGAAAGACGGCAATCACATCTCTATTGACGTTAATGAGAATAACGTCACGGTAGCGGTCTTCGAGGGTTTTAAACTCAAGGAGTTGAGGAGATATGAAACTGGGTTAGGGAGGGTCGTGGTTAATTACTCCTTGAGGAGGGAAGAGATTACTGAGGGGCACTCAACTAAGGAAGAACTGGTTAAGAAGAAGTTGAGGAAATTAAGGGAGAGGGAGAGGAAAATTGACGTGTTAAGGAAGACTGTTAAGAGAGTCGTGGAGTTAGCTAGGGATTTAAAGGCTAAGGTTATTGTTGGTAAGTTCTCCTCAAGGTCTAAGGAGAAGATGGAGGGTAACAAGACTGCTAAGCTTAGGCATAGGATTCACCAGTGGAGTGTTGTTAAATTTGTGGAGATGTTGAAAACTCAACCTATAGACGTCGCGGAGGTTTCTGAATCTTATACTTCCTCCATCAACCCGTTTAACGGTGAGAAGTTGAAGAGGGGTAAGCAGGTAGTTGAGAGAGTTATCAAAGTTTTTAACCCCTACCTGATGACGGGCTCTGCTCACGAGGGTGGGGGTGTAAAAGTACTGAAGGTGAACGCTAGGTACTTGGAGAGCGGTGAAGTTCTTTTGGAGAGGGATTCCATTGCTCCCCTCAACTTGGCAAGGAAGGTGGATGGGAGGGTAGTGGTGTTTCCCTCGACCAGCCCCAATGAGTTAAGGGTGACCGTGTATGATCCCTTGAGAGGGGTGCCCGTGGCGGAATTAGAAGTAATTAAAAGTAAGGAAAAGTTACGCCACGGGTAAACACTGGAGTGCATAATTCTTTCAAGTGGTCGACGTGCCACCTCTTCCTTTTAACCTGTGGTGCAAGGTGTCTACTCAATCTACCTGTACAAGACTTCCCACAGGAGCCCACGTAAAGGTAGGAACCCTCCTCTATTTTCCACTCTCTCTTCCCTGCTCTGACTATTCCGCTCTCGCACTCGTATTCCACGACGTATCCTTTCCTGAGAGTATTCATTGATTTCATCTAATCTATAGGAAAGATTTTTAGTATAGTTTATTCTCAATATCGAGTTAAGTGATAACATGGTAGTCGAGTCGAATTGTGAGATACCCGAGAACCTTCTCTACTATATAGAGGGCAAAAACACGGTGTGGGCTAAACAGGAGGGTCCTGACACCATAGTTGTTGGTATAACGGATCTAGCCCAGACCATGGCTGGCAAGGTAGTGAAGGTTAGGATAAAGAAGAAGGGGACGAAGGTAGAGAAGGGGAAGCCTGTGGCGACCATGGAGAGTGGTAAGTGGGCCGGTCCGGTGCCGGCACCAGCTTCGGGGGAGATAATAGACGTCAACGGAGAAGTGGAGAAGAGTCCCGTCTTGGTGAACAGGGATCCATACGGTAACGGTTGGCTAGTGAGGATGAAAGTTTCCAATCCTGAGGAGTTGAAACAGCTTCATACTGGAGCTCAGGCAGTACAGAAGCTAAAGGAGCTAATTGCGGCTGAGAAGATCTCCTGCAAGAGGCTCTGAGATGTCCTGGAGGTTCGTCTCTCTTCCGCCTCAAGACGGCTATCATATGGTCACATCTTTTGTCAGTGTGGCCGATTATGTCTCAAGGGGCGGAAGGAATACACTACTGGTTTTTTCTGTTAAGGAACCATTTGTGAACGTGGGAGTCCATCAGGAGGTCTGGCTAGAAGTAGATTTAGACTATACTTCAAAGGCAGGAATCCCTGTGGTGAGGAGGGACCTGGGTGGAGGAACGGTAGTTATCACACGGGGAGAACACGATTACTTCGTTGTGGTCAATCAAGATGAAGCGCCCTCAGACCCCAAGGCACTTTACGCAAAGTACCTCAGTCCAGTAGTTGAGGTACTGAGAGATTACGGTCTCAACGCTCAGTTGAAGGATCAGGACATAGTGGTGAACGGGAAGAAAATAAGCGGCAATGGGGCCATGACCCACGGGAAGGCTGTAGTGTTAGCAGGAAACATCCTGATGAAGCTGGATGTAGATCTCATGAGTAAGTGTATCAGGGTTCCCACCGAGAAGTTCAGGGATAAGATGGCTAAGGACATGTCCGAGTGGCTTACGTCTCTAGAGCGAGAGTTAGGATACGTACCCCCCAGGGAGGAGTTAGATAAGAAACTCAAGGCTAGTTTTGAACGAAACCTGGGAATCAAATTTGAGGACTCGTCCCTAACCTCTGAGGAGATAGAGGAGTGGGAGCGTCTAGCAAGGGAGAAGATGGAGGAAGAATGGATTTATTACAAGGACAGGAGACATCCTGAACTAAGGACGGAAAGATGCGTCAAGATATCCTCATCTGTGGCCATATGTCACGTGGACTATAAGGCCAGAAAGCTCCTGAGGATAACAGCGAAATTCCTGGGAGGAAAGCTGGCCGAGGTCTCGATTTCTGGGGACTTTTTCGTGATGTCCCCTAAAGGTTTCATAGAGCTGTTGGAGGAGAGACTGACCAACCTGAGTCCAGAGGATATACCCAAGGAGATCGATAGGGTCTTTGAGGAGAAGAAACCGACAATCTTCGGGTTCACTGCGGACGATCTGAAAAAAGCTTTCTTGGAGATCATGAATAAGCCAGAAGTACGAGAAGTGATCTAGTCAGGGCTTCGTTATCTTAACGGTCTTGCACCGAGATATGCATTCATTGATATCTGTGTACCTCCACTCCGACTTAGGCTTGAAGCACTCCTCCAGACAAGGATCTTCCACTACTGCCTGCATTTTTTCACCGTTTACTATTTTTAGGTAATAGGAAAAAACCTTTACGGGGGCATTAATCAAATAAGTGTGTGGTAAGTTGATAGAGAAGGTAGGCAATTTAGAACTTGAAGTAGAAGCCATCGTGGAATTGGAGGGGGACGATTACAAGGTAGTTAACGTCCCTACACCGGATGAATTCACGGGATTTCCTCCATCGTGGGAATTCGTGAAGTCAAATATGCTCACCTGGAGGCCTTACTTCAAGGCTAAGATGGTGGACTTCAACGGTCAACTCATTCCTGCAGTTGGACAATATCTCCTAAACATGGACGAGGAGATGTACAAGTTCCTCATGGACATATACACGATCTTCAAGGTAAATAGACCTTCAATTGAGACCAACATAAGTGTGGTCATCACCAAGCAGATAGACGACCTCGAGAGGGAGAGGGGTTTTCCATTCACTGGGGAGGAGAGGACTAGACTTCACATAAGGTATGCCATTGAGGCTGCCATCTTAAGAGACGTAGGAGTCATAAACTGAAGGTGAGCCCATGATAACTTTCACTGTTGAGGGGAGGTTGAATCAAGACGAGGTAGTCACTGAAGTTAAGGGGATGGAGTACAGAATAGGTCTCTTGGGTTCGGACCTTCCTACCCCTGAGGAGATGTTGCTAGCATCAGCGCTCTCCTGTATGATCCTGACAATCTATTACATCTCGAAGGAGATGAAGATAGACCTCAAGGGAGTCGAGGGTTACATAGAAGGAACTCTGGATCCAAAGGGATTTCAAGGGGATCCCAACATACCCCCCGGAATACTTGAGGTAAGGTATGATTTGACCGTATTCTCTAACGACGAGAGGATACAGGATGTAATGCAGCTCTCCATGAGGAGGTGCCCATTGAAGGACACCCTCACTAGGAACGTTAAAGTTGACGTGACCTGGAATGTAAGAAAGGCTTAAAAACTATTAATTAAAGTTTTTTTGAGATATAATGAGCGAACATCTGATGAAACCCGCAGAGAGGGAGTTAGAAGAGGCGAGAGGCTATCTCTTCGACTTATTAGATCAGCTCAACGAGCTCATGGTTAGAGAGGAGGCTCTTCTGTCATCTAAGGGAATTCTCCCTAGACTCTCTTTAATAGTCTCTTTGGTGACAATGCACAGGTACCAGATGGATCTGGTAGCCAAGAATTACTGGCCTCAGTTGGATGTGTTGATATCACAGCTGTCTCAAATTCCAGAACTAAAGGACAAGCTTAGAGAGATACTTGCAGACGCAGAGGCCATAAGAGCTCTCATAGGAGTCTCCAAGCGAGTCAGTTGATTTTTTCTATATTAAGTAACGATTAATTTAAAAAGGTTTGAAGGGAAAGAGGTGAGAAGTTCCTTGATTCAGATAACTTTCTTTCACGACGTGCTATGCCCTTTTTGCTATGTGACCAACAAGAGACTTAGGAAGGTTCTCCAAGGCAGAGACGACGTTAGGGTGAAACACAAGGCGTTCATGATAATCTCCTCCTTAGATGATCTCTTGGCAGCAGCTCCTACAGAGGAGGATGCCAGGGAACTCTTCAGGAGCGAATTTTCTATACTCACAAGGTACTTCCCAGACTACAATCCAGACAAGGTGCTATCGAAGGGAAAGATCGGTCACGTGTGGTCCATGCCCCCTCTCATGGCCTGCAAAGCGGCGGAATTTCAAAGGGGGGATGAAGGACATTGGGATTACTTCACGTTAGCTCAGGAAAAGTTCTTTATGGAGGGGGAGAACATCAACGACGATAAGGTGCTGATATCTATTGCAGAGGAAGTGGGACTAGACGTCGAGAGGTTCAAAAAAGACTTCAAATCTAAGGAGGCTAAGCTGGGAGTCATACAGGACGAAGAGGAGGCAAAGGCCATGGGGATAAGAGGGGTTCCTGCTCTTCTCATCAATGACAAATGGTTAATACGCGGAGTGCAGAGCGAGGAGTTCTTGAAACAGGCCATAGAGGAGGTAGCTAAATACGGCGAGCCCAGGAAGGTAGAACTGAAGGCCTACTGGGAACACACTAGCTAACTCCTTTTAAAATACACGTGCTTTATCTTCTCAAGTACCCTTGGAATGTTTATCTTCATGGGGCACACCTCCTTGCACCCACCTGAATGAGTACATAACGTTGCAGGCTTAGGATCCTTATGAGTCACGTAAGACCACATGGCCCCCATGGGGCCCGTGAAGGGTGGAATTCCCCATCTACCGCCCATGACCCTATAAACTGGACAATGGAGGTGACATCTCCCACACCTTATGCAGAGTAAGGCTTCCATTAAGTCTGGGTTCTTAGAGGCGTCTAACCTACCGTTATCCAATAGAATTAGGTGAAACTCCTTGGGTCCATGAGCTGGACTTACCCTCTTCATCTCAATGTCCCCCGTGGAGCTAGGACCTGAGGTGAGGTTGATGTACGTGGGTGGGTAAAGTCCAGCGTAGGCTGCTTGAACTAAGGCCTCTATCATCGCATGATAGAGTGTGGGCACTATCTTCTCGAAACCTGCCACTGCTATGTGAATTGGAGGAGATACTGTTGTGAACCTTATGTTTCCCTCGTTCTCTACGAGGATTATCGAACCAGTGTCCGCTGCTACTGCGTTTGCTCCAGTTATCCCTATGTCGGCTTTGAGGAACTTCTCCCTGAGGAACTCCCTGACCTTGTTGACTATCTCCTCATGGGTTGCACCTTTTCTCAGGTCACCCAGCTTGTCCCTCACCAGGTGTTCCGCTCTCTCCTTTGACATGTGAACAGCAGGTGCTATAATGTGAGACGGTGGTTCGTTGGCAAGCTGGATTAGGAACTCGCCTAAGTCAGTCTCCCACACCTCGTTGTTCCTCTCCTTCAGAAAGTCTCTCAGGCCCATCTCATATGCGACCATGGATTTACCGAAGATCACGGTCTTCCCCGTTCCCACGATCTTTCCTACCACATCTCTGGCCTCATCGACGGTGTTGACCACGTGAGGTATTCCCCCTATCCTCTTGACTGATTCCACAGTCATCTCAACGTACTTTTCCATGTTTCTGATTACCTCCATCTTAGCTTCCCTGAGTTGTCTGGCCAAGTCCAGAACGTAGGGGAAGTTTTCTAAGTTCTTGTATACCCTAGGCAGGTTGTTTTGGACTGCTCTACTTATGGCAACGTCCCAGCTCATAATATCACCTCAGCCACGTCCTTAACTTCACCCTTGAAGTGAGGCGAGAGGGTTACATAACAGATGGGACATACTACAAGAAGTTTGTCAGAGAGCCTGTTAAGCTCTGAAGCTCTCCTCTTAGCTATCTCTTCGCTAAGCTTTGGATCCACTCCTCCGATAGGTCCACCGCAACAGGTTGACGTCTCCCTCCCAGTTACGAAGAAGTCTTCTTTCAGGCTTATCCCGGAGTTCAGAATTAGAGACCTATACTTTTCCCTCAGGTTCAAGAACCTGGAGTAAAGGCATGAGTCGTGGATGGTGAACCCTCCCTCAACTTTCTTTGACGGATCTATTACCTCTAAATAACTCACCACCTCTACGTCAAATTTCACGAACTCTTCATACCTCTTCAGTGCGTTATGTGTGTGGGGATCCACTGTGATTACCCTCGTTATCCCTCTCTCCTTTAGCATCTCTGATACCTTCCGCGCATGTTCAGCGAATTCGTCCAGCATACCCATCTCCAGCAGCACCGCACCGCTATACGGCTCCTCCTCGTAGAGATAGGCCAGGTCTACTCCCTTCCTCTTTATGGCTTTTACAATATTGTTCAATATCCTGTATGCTCTCTCAAGTTCCTCCTTGGGGGGCTTGACCATCTTCGCAAGTGAGGCCACACCCCTCAGGATTCCAGTGTAGGGACCGAACTTGGAGAGGATTGGGACCACAGGTTCGATCTGGTACATGCACGAAGTGAATATGATGGTGCTTCCATTCCTGGGGAGTTCGTTGGTCCAGGAAGAGCAAACTTTCTTATCAACAGGAAAGGGCATCCCGTACCGGCTCAGACTTTCAAGGAGAAGACTCCTCAGGCCCTCCATGCGTAATAGAGGACAAGGACAATAATAAACTATGATATGAGTAGTAGAAGAACAGCTTTCCTGGCCAGTTTAACGCTGTTAGGCTCGATCTTCTTCAACACATTTCTTTCTGGGGCTTACTTAAAGATCGCTCATCTGAAAAACTTTTCACAGTTCAAAACCGGCGAATCTCTTTTTACCTCTACGTGTGAAGTTTAAGCATGAAAATCGAGAAATCTAGGATCGGAGACGCATATTATTATCCCCTTTCTAAGCTCTCGGAATTAGGTTTCAACATAGACGAACTCCCTTACTCTATCAAGGTCTTGGTCGAGAACACACTGAGAAATATGGATGGGGACAAAATAACGGAGGATGACCTGGAGGCGATAGCTGGTTGGAAGACAGGGAAGGATTTTGCATTCATGCCGACTAGGGTCGTGATGCAAGATTACACTGGAGTCCCCCTATTAGTCGACCTAGCTGCAATGAGATCTGAGCTTCAACGCTTAGGGTTAGATCCGACGAGGGTTAATCCCAGGATTCCATCAGACCTAGTCATAGATCACTCAATCCAGGTGGATTACTTCGGTACTGGGTACTCCCTGGCAATGAACATGAGGACTGAGTTCGAAAGGAACCAGGAGAGGTATAAATTTCTCAAGTGGGCACAAGGTGCCTTCACTAATCTCAGAATAGTTCCACCAGGAAACGGTATAATACATCAGGTCAATTTGGAGTTCTTGAGTAAGGTAATAGATGTCAGGGAGCACGGCGGCGTCCTCACGGCCTTTCCCGAGGTTGTCATAGGCACTGACTCCCACACTACGATGGTAGACGGTTTAGGGGTCCTAGCTTGGGGAGTGGGAGGCTTAGAAGCTGAGTCTGTGATGCTAGGTGAACCGTATTACATGAGCGTCCCTGAGGTAGTGGGGGTCAAGCTTAAGGGAGAGGTTCGAGATGGCGTTACTCCAACAGATGTAGTGCTCTATTTAACCGAACTTCTGAGGAAAAAGGGAGTAGTTGGAAAGTTTGTTGAGTTCTTCGGTCCCTCTCTCTCACTACTCTCAGTTCCGGACAGAGCTACAATCGCCAATATGGCTCCAGAGTACGGAGCCACTGTGGGTTACTTCCCCATTGACGAGGTAACCCTCTCTTATTTGAGGGCCACAGATAGGGACGCTGAATTCGTGAGGGAATACTCTAAGGCGCAAGGCCTGATGTACGGAAGAGAGCCCAGATATTCTGAGGTAGTGGAGGTGGACTTGGGCCACGTGGAACCTGCCCTTGCTGGACCTAGGAACCCAGACGAAAGGGTTCCCCTGAGGAAAATGGCCGAATTGAAAGTAGGAAACAAGGTGGGGAAGAAGGTCAAGGACGGAAGCGTTGTAATAGCATCCATCACTAGCTGTACTAATACCTCCAATCCCACAGTCATGCTCGGAGCAGGAATACTGGCCAGAAAGGCTGTGAGTCTGGGACTTAGGGTGCCAGACTTCGTCAAGACTAGCACGGCTCCAGGTTCACCCATAGTCGTGAAGTACCTCGAGGAGGCTGGTCTCCTTCCATACCTTGAGGCGTTGAGGTTCCATATTGTGGGCTTCGGCTGTACCACCTGTATAGGTAATTCTGGTCCTCTCCCCAAGGAAGTGGAAGACGACCTCAGGCAAGGGATAGAGGCCTATGCAGTGATCAGCGGAAACAGGAACTTCGAAGGAAGGATATACCCTCTCCTCAAGGGAACCTACTTGGCCTCTCCCATCCTTGTTGTTGCCTACGCTTTGGCTGGAAGGATCAACATTAACTTTGAGACTGAACCCATAGGGATAGATCCTAACGGCAGGCCGGTATTCCTTAAGGATGTATGGCCCTCCCTCAAGGAGATATCGAAGTATATGGAGATTGCCCTCAATCCCCAGTTCTTCAGGGAACAGAAGAGCAAAATATTCGAGGGAGACGAGAATTGGAAAAAACTCCCTGTATCTCAGGGAGTGACATTCTCTTGGGATCCCTCCTCCACGTACATAGTGGAGCCTCCGTGGTTTAGGGGGGAATCAAAACCCTTCCAGGAGATCAGGGATGCGAGGATCCTAATGATCTTAGGCGATAAGGTAACTACGGATCATATATCTCCAGCGGGCCCCATAGCCCCAGACTCTGACGCAGGGAGGTACCTTAAGGAAAGGGGAGCAAAGGAGCTCAACACTTTCGGGGCCAGGAGAGGTAATCATGAGGTCATGCTCAGGGGAGGCTTCTCCAACCCCAAGGTGAAGAACCTCATGGTACAGAGGGAGGGAGGATATACGATCCACTATCCTGACGGGAAGATTGACACCATATTTAACGTAGCCGCTATGTATAAGAAAGAGGGCGTGCCCTTGGTGATATTTGCAGGAAAGCAATACGGTACTGGGAGCTCAAGGGACTGGGCAGCCAAGGTTACATCTCTCTTGGGGATAAGGGTAGTTGTAGCCGAGAGCTTCGAAAGGATACACAGGAGTAACTTAGTTGCCATGGGTGTTCTCCCTGTGGAGGCGAACTGGAGCGGGGCGAACTTAAGGGGTGATGAGCTGGTAGACGTTATCTTGAGCGACTTAAAGCCTAGAGCCGAGGTTACTGTGAGGATTAAAGGAGGAAAGGGAGAACGAGAGATAAGGGGAATAGCAAGGGTAGAGACTAAGGCAGAAGTGGAATATTTAAGACACGGTGGCATTCTGAATTACGTCTTCACAAAGATTAAGAGCAACTCCTTTGTATAATTTTTTTAAAGATAGTTCATTTTTGAAAGTGTCGCAAGAGTAGGACAAATTCACATCTTAAGCCAGGAATAATCTAGGGAATCAAGCCCCATTAGTCCAAATGAAGCCTGCTTCGAATAGGAAATCTTTGAAAAAGGGGAAAAAAATCACTGTTTCATAGGTAAAATCTTCACTGCGTTCTCGTTTTCGTCGTAAATTACCCTCACTAGATCCCCTTCTTTGATCTGGAACTTCTGCCTTATCCTGGCAGGTATGGTCACCTGATAGTTCCTACTTACCTTTACTATATCTTCAACAGCCATTTTTATCCATAACCATTACTTACTATATACTTTTAATATTTTCCATATACTTTGAGGCGGAAGGGATGAGCTAGAGTGCTAACCTTTAATAGAACGTTTCCCTTCATTCAGGTTGAGGGGGGTAAAGGATAGAATTAACATTGGCGAAGGAGCTCGCAAAGGCCCTATTAGATATGGATGTGGACACCATATACGCCAAGGGAATAGAGAGACCTTTCCTTCAAAGGATAGCCCTAAAGTTCCTCCTATATGGCTGGGGGTTAGAGAGAGGAGTGTACAGGGGCTCGACTCTTGGCGAAGAGCTCGGAGTCAAGATAATTTCGGGTAGAGGCCAAGAATTGGCTACACATAGGTTGAGTCCAGGAGGAAGTAAGGTCATCTTCAGCTATCCGGAGTACCCTCTCTTCATCGTAGATCTAACCATGTGGGACAGGCACTCAGATAAGGAAAAAAGAAAACTCGTCAATCAGTTGGGCAGTGTCATATCCCTCCTGAGGGACCACCTTTGGGATTACAATCTTTCACTCAATCACGCTAATGATGAGTTTAGGAGGACGTTCAGCACTATTTTCTTCAATAAGGTTAGGTTCGACGTGGAGCCCTCCAAGAACTCGATTGTGTTGGATCCTTACGGTGACGTGGAGGCCAATGAGGAAATGCTACGGAGCGTGGACTGTTTCATCATAGGAGGAATAGTTGATGACTCTGGATGGAGGTACGCCACAAAGGAGTTGTCCGAGAGGGTCGGCTACTCCTTCAAGAGAGTCAGGATAACGCTCAGAGGTTCAAGGGTCGGTGTACCCGACAGACTGAACAAGGTGATCTCAATAATTCTTCGCGTAAGGGAGGGCCAGAGCCTTGAGGAGGCCATATTAGCTGAACAGTCCAATGCCGACAAATTCCTGAGGCTCCTGAGAGATACCACGTTAAATGGTGACCTTGAAGGCAACGCTAACTGGCTCAGGGCAAGTGAGAAAGTTAAGGAGAGAGTGAAGAAAATAGTCAGTCGAACTCGGCCTGGATCTTCTTCCTCCCCTCAATGAGATGCCTTGGGAAAGGAGGTCTCTGTACTTCCTCTATGAGTATTCCCTTCTTTTTGAGTTCACTTACGGCCCTTGTCAAGTCTTCAACATGGGTAGCGTATTTAACCGCGTCCCTTATTGCCGTTAAGGAGGGATCACTCGTCTTCAACCTCTCAGCACTCACCGATTCCCATCTATTATTGTTGTTGTAGATGAAAACGACGTCTTGGAAGTAACTTGGAACCACATGTTCCACCCCAGCTATGTAGTAATCCCTGTATTTGTACACGTATGCCATAAGCGTATTTAATTCCCCAGAGTTAAGAATCTTTCACATGAGAGTCGATTACGTTGTAAGGGCCATAGCTGAACTACTGAATGATGGAGAGCTTGTTTACGTGGGGCTGAACTCAGGCCCTGCCATACTTGGGGCCTTCATGGCCAGGGATTTAATGAAGAAGGACATTGATATAGTGGGGGTAGCGGAAGCCTTCAACCCTAAATCTATAACCCTTTCGCCTTCAACTGGAGATCCGTTCTTTTTGGAGGGATCACCGGTCATGATAACGGTGGACTCATTCGATTTGGCCCAGAAGGGTGAACTTGATGTGATGTTTTTAGGCCCAGCTCAAATAGACGAGGAGACAAACGTTAACTTGACCGCCATAGGAGATTACGAGAGACCCAAGGTCAAGTTACCTGGAGGTGCAGCGACGGCGTACTTGATGCCCTTAGTTAAGAAGATGATCTTATGGAACCTCAAACACTCCAAGAGGAGTTTTGTAAAGAGAGTGGACTTCGTGACTGGATCCGCCAGGCTGTCTCGAAACTCAGTTTACGTCGTCTCGGATATGGCAGTCATGAGATACGACAGGAGCGAAAGGAGGTGGAAAGTGATAGGACTCTATCCGTGGTCCACCCTTGATGAAGTTAAGGAGAGGACCGAATTCGGAGTCGAGGAGGAAAACCCTAGAGTAATCTCCATAACTGAGGAGGAAAAGAGATTTATAGAGAAATTAGATCCCTATGAGTTAAGGTCTGCACTCGAGCTCCCTTGAGTCAATTCAGAGTCTTTAGTCCGCTCCCAGTGAGGACAACTACTGGCATCTCACTGCCCCTTTTCTTCAAACCTGCTAGTGCTACCGCAGAACTGTACTCGGCCAAAATTCCCTTGGAAGCCAAATACTTCCAAGACTTCATAATCTCCTCTTCGGTTACAGTGACACAATCTCCGTGCCTTCTCAAAACGTCCACCATCTCCTTGAGTAGGAAGGGATTTGTGGAGACTAAAGCGTCAGCTAAAGAGTTCACTGCCCTAGGGGGAACGTACTTCGTCCCCTTGAGGGATGAGCATACTGGGTTAACCTGCTCTGTTTGCACAGCAACTAGAGTTGGCATCTCCTGGATCACTCCGTCCTTCAACATGTGCTGAAATCCCTCGAAGACTCCGAGAAGTAACGTTCCTGCGGAGGTGGGCAGGAACACCTCCTTGGGTGTCTTCCACGAGAGGTCCCTCACGATCTCGTAGGCGAGACTTCTTATCCCGTCTCTGAACTCGGGCTGGAGTACGTGGGAGGCGTAATATAGTCCAGAGTTTTCCGCGGCTCTAGACACGTCGTCCCTGGTTCCCTCTATTTTCACTACCTCTGCACCGTATGCCTCTATTTGTTTTACCTTAGTACCTCTGGCGGTAGAGGGTACAAATATTCTCACCTTCATCCCAGCCGCAGCACCATAAGCTGAAATTGAGGCCCCTGCGTTCCCTGACGAATCTTCCGAGATCCCCTTTACTTCCATCTCTCTCAGCCACGATATCAAGGCAAAGGATCCCCTATCCTTATAGGATCCAGTGGGATTGAGGAAGTCCAACTTATACCTGATCCCCTCCAATTCTATCATTGGCGTATTTCCTTCTCCGAGGCTTATGGGCTTAGTTAAATACGGGAAGTTTTCCTTCAATTCCCTGCGAAACGGAAAGTCTACCTGTACCTTGTAAGGCCCCCCGCACCTACTACACCGGGCTTCAATTCCCTCCCTCTCCTTTCCACACCTCATGCACCTAACGGTATGTAAACCCATATATTCTAGGGAATCTTCTAAGGTATATGAGTTTAGAACCACTGTTTAAACCGAGATCTATAGCAATAGTTGGAGCTTCGAGAAATAGAGAAAAGGTCGGGAACGTAATCTTCAGGAACGTCACCTCCTCCTTCAGAGGAAAGGTATATCCCGTGAACGACAAGGCGGAAACAATTGAGGGGGTAAAGGCCTATAGGTCTCTCAGGGAAATCCAAGATCAGCCCGATCTAGCCATAATAGCAGTCCCGAGAGACTTCGTCCTAAACGTCCTCGAGGATGCTGGGGCATCAGGTGTAAAGGGAGCGATAGTCATAACCTCCGGATTCAGAGAAGTGGGAGGAGAGGGAGTAAGGCTTGAAGCTCAGTTGGTGTCTAAGGCTAAATCCCTAGGGATCAGGTTCCTGGGACCCAACACCATGGGACTCCTAACGCCAGACTACAACGGGACATTTGCGTTCGCTGACGTGAGGAGGGGAGACATAGCGTTAGTCGTACAGAGCGGAGGAATAGGGGCGTATATGCTCAACTGGGCCCAGAGGTCCAGGATTGGGATCAGCTATCTTGTCAGTCTAGGGAATCAGGCCGACGTAAAGGAGTATGAGATCATAGAGTATCTCTCGAGAGATCCAGAAACGAGGGCAATCTTCGTATATATAGAAGGAGTATCGGACGGTAAGAGTTTCCTGGAGGTTCTTCCAGAGGCCACATCTAGGAAACCAGTGGTCTTCATAAAGGGAGGGGCTACGTCCCAGAGTGCGGAGGCGGTCATGACACACACTGGTAGTCTGGCAGGGTCATACGACGTGTTTAAGACAGCCATCAGGACTGTGGGAGGCATGTTCGTCGAGAACCTCAAGGATTTTCTTAACCTCTCCAAGCTGATATCCTCGTCTGAACCAATTAGGGAAGAGGTCCTAATAATTACTAACTCTGGGGGTCACGGAGTTCTTACACTAGATGCCATAGTGAGGGCTGGTCTCTCCCAAACACAGATACCTGAGAGATTGAAAGTCCAGCTCTCCAAAATCTTACCTCCAACTAGTCTCCCCAAGAACCCCCTAGATCTATCTGGTGATGCTGGAAGGGAGAGATATCTTAACGCGCTCAAGGTAGTGGGGGACCTGGACTGCACTAAGCTAGTCGTAGTCGAGTCATTGCCTTTCCTAAGTTGTACAGAGGTAGCAAAGGCAATGTTGAGCTTCAAAGGGAAGGGAATAGTTGGAGTGCTCATGGGGTACGATGAGGATTCAGCGTCGAGAATATTGGAATCCGCTTCAATCCCAGCCTTCAACTTCCCAGAGGAGGCAGTTAGTGCCATCAAACACTTAGTGAGCAGACCAACGCCTAGGAGGAAGATAAGGGTCTCTCAACCTATCTCATCTGCCATGGAGATCGTGAAGGGAAAGAAGGTACTCAGCGACATAGATTCCCTCAAACTCATGGAACTCTATGGGATCAGAACCCCTAGGTGGGGAGTGGCACAAGATCAGGAGGATGCTCAGAGGATAGCGGATTCAATAGGTTATCCCGTAGTGATGAAGATCTCCACAGATGAGCCTGTACATAAGACCGAGTTAAAGGGAGTCTTCATGAACGTGGAGGCAAATCAAGTCAGAGAGGTTTACTCTCAGTTATCTAAGTTGAGCGGGAGGGTGATGATTCAGGAACAACTCTCGGGTCTCGAAGTGTTCGTAGGAGGGATTTTGGATCCCCTATTTGGACACACCGTACTCACGGGGCCAGGAGGTATATACGTCGAGGTGTTAAGAAACGTGAGTTATGGACTCTCTCCAGTGTACGAAGACGAAGCCTTTCAGATGTTGAAGGAGAGCAAACTTCATGACATGTTAACGGTCAGGAAGAGGGGCTACGATGAGGGTTCTCTTGTTAGAACCATCTCTACAGTATCGAGGCTGATAGTCGATCTCAACGTGGCTCAGTTGGATATAAACCCCCTCATAGTCAACGAGAGAGGTTCCTTCGCAGTGGATGTGCGCGTGGTCTTAAATAGATAATTTTTTAAACTTTAGGGTAACCCTAATTCCTATGAACTTCATTGATTATCTGTTAAACCCACCGTCTAATCTAACCCTAGCCGAGATACTTTTGGTGTCCTTCCTACTCGGTGTCATGCACGGAGCTACTCCAGACGAACACACGTGGCCCATCACTTTCAGCTACGCTGTGGGAAAGTACAGTACAAGGGGCGGAATGAAGGCCGGTTTTCTGTTCTCTCTGGGGTTCACCGCTCAAAGAGCTCTGTTAACCACCCTAGGATTCTTGGGATTAGCAGCAATATATAGCAAGTATAACCTTGATGGCCCAGTGTATATAGTGGTGGGAATAGTGATGGCCATAGCAGGTTCTTACATACTCAAGGGTAAGTACATACATCTACCCATAGATAAACTCCTGGGAAGCGAACATCATGACCCCTTAGCTGAGAGGAGGGAGCTCAGAGATCCCCCCATCAGGATGACGGTGATTCACGGCTTAATAGCCGGATTCGGCTTCGGTGCCTACGCCTCCATAATAACGTTCGTGTTGGCTCCTAGAGTACCGGGACTGATCTATGCTCCGTTGCCTGGAGCTATGTTCGGCTTAGGGACTATGACCATGCAGGTAATATTCGGGGCTCTGTTCGCCAACCTGATGCGTTTGAAGAAGTTGACAGAAGAAGACATAAGATACCTGGGCAGCAAAACCGCAGGAAGAGTTCTGTACTATGGAGGGATGATCTTCTCCTTAGTTGGTGCCTTTATACTGTTATTCCCAAGCGTAGATAACTGGGCAATATCCACGGGGCTTCAGGTCCCTAACTTAAACGCGGTTGATGTGGGTTTCCTGTTGGTAGTGTCTGTGGTTGGAATCCTGGGAGTAGGGAGCATGGTCATGAGTTACAGGGAGCTCATGGATGTGAAAAAGGAAGAAAGGAAGAGAGCGGCCGTGGAGTAGAAGTTACTCGATAAGTTTATTTCCTTTAACGGCAATTACGTTTTGACTATGAAGAGAGTTAAGGATATAATGAGTTCTCCCGTGCTTCAGGTGGAGGCCAACACAACCCTTCAAGAGACATGTAGACTCATGTTGGAGAAGGGAGTCGGAAGTGTGGTCGTGACTGACAACGGAACTCCTCGAGGAATATTCACTGACAGAGACGCAGTGAAAGCTATAGCTAGCGGAGCTTCTCCAATGGACGAAATAAGGGTAGTAGCAACGATGGGCGAGCTGGAGACCATAAACGAGGAGGCTGATATAAAACTCGCCGCAAAGGTCATGTCGGAGAGGAAGATAAGGCATCTCCCTGTGGTTAACGGAGAGGGGGAAATAGTAGGGATGGTGACAGTCACCGATTTATCCATGGAGATAAAAGATCTTTGATGTAATCTGTTTAAGCGAAAATATTTATGTAAGGATACTTTACTTGCGTAGATGAAGCTAGCCTTTCTCCATGACGATAAGGACGAACTCTCTCCACTCTGGAGGGCCTTATCCCTTCTGGCGGTGGACGGAAAAGAGGAGAGAGTAGGCCTCGAGTACGGCAGAGCTTCTTCCTTACTGGAAGCGGATGCCATAATAGGTAGAGACTTCCTGAGGGGAGAGATCTCAGTCTTGAGCCTCATATACCCCTTCGTAATCGATGGAGAGAAGATTGGTCTTGGAGACGAATTGATAGACGAGTTCTCCCTTCCGCCTCTGAAAGGCAGAATATTGGGGATCGGGCTTTGTATGCCGTGGTTCGCTACATGCATCTCCAGTTATGGAGGAGATAACGTAAGTGCTATTCATCCCCTACCTTTCAGGGACTCCTCATTCGATGGAGTCGTAATTTATGAGCTTTTTGATCACGATTTCACTAGAGAGGCCCATAGAATCATAAAGAAGGGAGGAAAACTTCTACTAATCTTTAGGGATCAACTCTACGGAGGGGTCTCCCCAGTCATTGCCCTGAAATTTGTGGTTAAATTCTCGGTAACTTCTGTGACCTTTATGGATAAGCATTGGATCATTGAGGCCACTAGGGTAAAGTGAGGAAAAGTTTATGAGCGCAAAGTTACACTAAAAGAGTTAAGTTGCGAGAGAAATTAATGCCATTGGAGGAGGCATTAACTCTAGTACACGATGAAGATCTCATAACTGTGAGTGGGATCTCCATCCACAGGAATCCAATGTCTTTCGTGAAGGCTCTCCCCAAGTCTGGGGTGAAGAACTTGAGCTTTATCGACAGGGAACCGGGGATAGCACTGGAATATCTCCTTAGGGAAAATTTGGTAAAGAGCGTGAGGGTAGCTATGGCCACTCTGGAGTGGTTCGGAATGCTCCCTGCTTTCAGGAGCAAGGTTGAGAACGGGGAAGTGGAATTCCTTGAAGATGTCTGTGGGGCCTTCATAGCTGGGATAAGGGCTGGAGCGGCTGGGGTTCCCTTCATGCCAGTTAGGGGAATTTTAGGCAGCGACCTCGTAAGACTACATGAGAGGAAAGGTACGTGGAAAATAGGGAGGGATCCTTTCTCAGGAGAGGAAATATTGTTCGTCAAGGCTATAGTACCCGACGTTGCAATACTACACGTAAACAGGGCCGACAGGTACGGTAATTCCGAGATCGTGGGCCCCCTTTACGAGGACGAGTTCAAAGGAAAGGCGGCTAAGAAGGTTATAGTCACGACGGAGGAGATAGTAGACCCTGAATATTTCTTTGGTAGGAGACCTACCCTTAATGCGGTTTATGTGGATGCTGTGGTGAGTGCACCTAGAGGGGCAGAACCAACTAGCATGTTTCCCTTATACGATGCGGACTACGAAGGCATACTTAAGTTAATAGGCCAGGGTTAGTTCTCACGTTCAAGCTTTTTATCCGCCCCTTTACCCTTCTAGTCATGAAGTTTCCCATATTAATCATCAATTTCAAGGCATATGAGAACTCGTACGGTGAGAAGGCCCTTCAACTATCAAAAAGCATCGACAAGGTGGCAAGGGAAAGCGGTATTGAAATCGTTGTGGCTGTTCCCTCGACCATGATCCACAGGATATCCAAAGAGGTGAGCATTCCAGTTTTCGCTCAACACGTTGATGCTGTTCCAGAGGGGGCTCACACTGGAGCAGTGACCCCGGAGATGATTAAGGAGGCAGGGGCTGCAGGTACTTTGGTGAATCACAGCGAGAGAAGGGTAAGGGCTGACGAGATAGATGACGTCATAAAGAGGTCCAGAAGACTTGGGTTGGAAACCATAGTTTGCGTAGACAGGTATGAACTAGTAGTACCTATTGGTCTGCTCGGACCTGATGCGATACTGGTGGAACCCCCAGAGTTGATAGGTACTGGTGTGTCAGTATCTAGGGCAAGACCAGAGGTGATAACCAATGCCGTGGAGATGGTACAGAAGGTTAAGGGTCTAAAGTTAATAGTAGGAGCAGGGATCTCGACGGGGGACGACGTTTATACGTCCATAAAGCTGGGAGCTCACGGTATAGGTGTGGCCAGTGCAGTCATGAAGTCCAAAGATCCTTCTAAAGTAGTGAGGGAGTTCGTAGAAGGGGCCAAGAGAGCCGTGTCTGAGAGGATCACTGGGACTTGAGTTCCTCCTCAAGCAGTCTAGAATATTTATCTAGGACCCTTCTGACCTCCTCTTGTGCCTGCTCGTAGAGTCTCACTATCTTAAGTAGTTTGGGATCTATCTCCGTTCCTCCAGCGTTTTTCCCACCCTTCCTCATCTCTATTCCCCCCAATTCCAAACTTATCCTCCTCACGTATTGCCAGGCGAACTTGTAGGAAACGTTCATCTGTTCAGACGCCTTAGCTATGGAACCAGAGTCTAATATGGCCCTCACCAGTTGTACTCCTCCCTTCCCTAGTACTGGCTTCCCTTCCTTGTCCTCGATCCATATCTTAAAGTTGAACTTCATAGGTCCAAACCATTGGGATAAGTTAGTTTCATGACATTTTCAATTTTTGCTCTAACGTCCTCCAGATCCTTACCCACCACGTTGACGTGCCCTACCTTTCTTCTTCTCCTAACCTCCTTTCCGTACCAGTACACCGACCCATACCTCAGTACATCCATCGGTGGGTAATGCACTCCAAGGAGGTTCACCATCCCTGAAGGGCTGAGAAGCCTTGTCTCCCCTAACTCCATTCCTGTTATGGCCCTCAAGTGGTGTTCAAACTGGGAGATCTCTGCACCATCTAAAGTGTAGTGACCAGTATTATGAACTCGAGGAGCGTACTCGTTAATCATCACTTTGCCTCTTCTGATGAAGAACTCGATTCCCATCACTCCCACGTAGTTCAGCTTCTCTGTCAGCTTCTCGGCCAGTCGTATCATCTCAGGGTTACCGTAAGGTCCGTAGTTGTAGACCAAAATTCCCTTCTCGTTGTAATTGAAGGTAGGTGGATATACACGGAACTCGTTTCCGCTCCTGACTGCTATTATAGACGCTTCGAAGTCGTAGTTCACCAGTTCTTCAACCACGAATAGACCCCTCTCTTCCCTGAGGAATTGGTACCTATCAGGGTCTCCCCTTATGAAGTACTGGCCCCTTCCGTCGTACCCCCCCTCAGACTTCTTGACGACTCCTACATTATTGAACTCGTCCCTTAACACCCGAAGCGCCTCGTCTCCTCCTTCCACAGTGACGAACCTGGGGACAGGAAAGCCCTCCCTCTTGAGGAACTCCTTTTCTAAGTGCCTGGCCCTCTTGAGAACCACCGAGTTGAGTCTAGGGAGGAGTTTTCCTAGGTCTTCAGCAAGTTGAAGGGGTGCCTCGTCCACATGTTCGAACTCGAACGTTACTATGTCGCATTCCTCAATTACCTTTTCGTAGCTTTCCTTAAAGCATAAATCTGCAATCCTGCACGCTGGCTCTCCCTTTTCGGCATACACTAGGAAGGTTATGGGAAACTTCCTACCCTCCAGTATCATCATCCAGCCAAGTTGTCCTCCACCTAGGATGCATACCTTATAACCTGAGTTCGGTTGAAAGTACCTCACTCCTGACCTCCTCCATGAAGTTCCTCAACTTTTCCCTCAACTCTGGATGTTTTAGCGAGAGTATTCTCAGTGCAAGTAGAGCGGCATTCTTAGCTCCTCCTATTGCCACCGTGGCGACTGGCACGCCATAGGGCATTTGCACAATTGAAAGGAGCGAGTCCAACCCGTTCAGGTTTTTAGAAGGAATAGGTACTCCAATAACAGGAAGTGTGGTCAATGAGGCCACCATACCAGGCAAATGAGCAGCTCCCCCAGCCCCAGCTATTATAACCTCTATTCCTCTCCCCTCAGCCTCCTTGGCATATTTCACCATGAACTCTGGTGTTCTGTGTGCGGAGACGACCTTAGCCTCGAACTCCACCCCAAACCGTTGAAGAGTCTCTGCAGCTTCCTTCATGACCTCCCAGTCGTTCTTACTACCCATTATGATTGCCACAAGGACCATGGATCTACTTTAAAGAAGGGGTTAAAGGGGTTTATCTTCGTGGATGCTTTGTGTAACACCTCAATTTTTACCAGGGACAATGCGAAACATACTTTTAAACTGACATTAGATTTTGAATCTAAGAGAACTCACTGGGCCTAACCTGGGCTCAACGCCTAAGAAAATTGAACGGTCCCCACAAAGCACTTCGTGGGCTATGAAGGGTGAAATATCATTTTGTTGGGGGTTGGGCTTCAAAGGATTTCATGAGATATCAATCCTCACCCCTTGTGCCTCACCGGAGTCACTGGGAAACCCGTTACTCCTCCGCCCCTTTAGCCGGGTAACTCACCATTCTGCCACAGTTTCAGACAAGTGGGGAAACCGTAAATCTTCAGCTCACCGCTGCACCTTCGGGAAAGATCGTCCACAACGGGCGTGGCTTCATATTATTTCCTAAATATTTTTTGAAAAACTTTGCTACCTTTCGGAAACTGTTAACCACGGCTAGGAGTATTCATCTTGCCAGATCTTTGATCGGTTATTCATGATTAACCACTGCTGAGGGGACTTCAAAGAGAAGTCGCAGTAAAGGTGAGGGGTCTGCAAGATAGACAGCACAGTTCATAGTTAGCGGGAAAGAGCAAAGCTGTTAATGTACTCACGTAGGGACATTCCGTATAGCCATTAGAGTCCTATCCGTCACCACTGCTTAAGGTAAGGTTGAGAGGATGGAATTAGCAGTAACTGGAAGGAAGTCCCATCCCATAGCGAGCTTCTTCCTTTACGTGTACTTGAACCTGTGTACCTTTAATTACTTAAGTTACAAAATGGTCTAGATGGGAACTAGGCCAAAGCTCACAGCCACCGAAGTGTTCTTCTTGTCCTTCGGGGGACAGTCTCCCTTCATATCCTTGGTGGCATTCGGCACCATAATGATTT
>Ga0208006_100257_pt1 | contig 21620 bp, 19 predicted proteins | sample ECH_Bnyco_MetaG_FD_187131 | JGI IMG/M metagenome (GOLD analysis project Ga0208006, IMG submission 187131) | Hot spring microbial mat communities from Yellowstone National Park, Wyoming, USA - ECH_B nyco_MetaG (SPAdes) (version 2) | ecosystem: Environmental > Aquatic > Thermal springs > Hot...
CTCTACACCACAGGGCACCATATTTACAAAAATACACTATTTTTTTCAAAAAGTGCTAAATAAAATGATCTTTAAATTCAAAGTATAAGCATACTAACTCATGGTAAGTATAGAGGTAGGTGTAGTTATCCTAATCGTTTTCCTAGTAGTTACCCCAATGGCCATTCTCAACTATACTCCCGCACTACAAGCATCAGCTATTGTTGGCTTACATGGACTGCTGGCTGACAAAGCGGCTCAAAATAAAGCTACAGGCTCAAATCAGGCGGGTTGTATTGTTTCAGCTAAAGCTTCAAAAGGTAGTGGAGACGGCTCTGTTTCGGTGAGCGCGGAAGCAGACTACGACACATGTAACCAGCAAGGAAACGGTCATAGCGGGATTGACTTCTTGACCGTCGGTGCTAACTACCCATATACCATAACCGACCCCTGCAATGGGCAAACCTATACAACCTACGACTACGCGTTTGGATATGCACTATACTATCTTAGCAATGGTAAGATAGAAATAGCCTGCGCATACAGCCCGAATCTAGGACCTGGTGGATATTCCACGTCATACCCATCTGTTAACGGTGTGAGTGATGTTCTCGTCAACACAACAGCTTGGAGCGGCACATGTTCTAATCCCGGGGTGGGAAGCAACTGCGTGGCGAGCACTGCTGCATCTTCACCAAAAGGCTAAACATATATAGGCAAGTCCTACTTCACTATAGCCTAAAAGACAAATAGATTCGACAAGGAGGGCTCCGAGGGATGATTATGATTCACACATTAATGCGTGTACTGATTGCTCTATTATTGGTGAGCGCAATGAGCGAGACTGCGTGGGGTGGTGTTACCGTGATTAGCCAATCCAACTATCCCTGGCTTAAGCCGGGTGTCTACTCGGATTACAAGACAGCGCTCCAGTTTTTCCCACCATACTTCGTAACGCCTTCAGGGGTGCTTCTGTGGGTTGGGAGAAACGCAAGCGCCGAAGCAAGCTTTGGGTGGATGGTTATCCAGAGGGATAATAACATGGTTACGCTGCGTTTGAGCTATCAAATATCGGGCGCACTCAGCGCAGCCAACGGCACCGCTTTCCCCTTTAACTATACGAGGACAATACAGGTATCGGTTAACCTCTTCACAGGTGTAGTCTACATTAACGGCACACTTCAGGGCGTGGCGCCGTATTTTTGGGGTCCTCCTCTACCATCCGCTAACCAAACATTCAACACGACTGTGTACATCGGCGGTGAGCCAGCTCTGGATGAGGGGGTGGTAACCCAGCCCGCTCTGGGAAAGTTACCAGAGGCGGTAAACGTGTCGGGATCGCAGTTCACCAAGTCCATCTTCATGTACTCTGTAGACTACGTGAGCTATGGCTCCATTCAAGGCTATCAAGTGGGCTTTTTATACTTTAATTCGAGTGTGTGTATCGCCCCATGCCAGACTCCAAGCTTTATCCCCTCCATTAGTGGGGGGATCTACGACTACTATAATGGGTTGGCTTTATCCTTCGGGGGGCCAGAGTACCCGGTTAATAGAACCGTGTGCCCAATTGAGCATCACACGCCCGTAAACTGCGGTTATGTGAGTTTTGGAACCCCCCTCGGGGCCTACTTCCGCTCGGGGAACACTATGTTCTACCTTGTGGCAACCAATGTCCCACTGTTGCCTAACGGGGGTACTAGCCGAGTACCAGTGTACGTTGTAGTAGGAGTAGTCTTGGCAATTGGGGTAGCACTCACTATATATGTTTGGAGAACGCGTATAAGTGTCAGATAACGGTGGTCTTGGTAGTGGGTGACTTTGAACTCGCGGTTAGGGGCGTGTCAAAGCGCTTCGGCAGAACGGTGGCGCTCGACAGCGTGTCATTCAACTTCTCACGAGGGTAAACCTCCTGCTTGGGGCGAACGGTTCTGGGAAGAGTACTCTCATCAACATACTCGCAGGGCTCACATACCCGGATAGAGGCGTCCTGGTAGTGGATGGCTCAGAGTACTCCTCAGCTAGGAGGGGTGATTGGCTTGCCGGCGTGAGGAGTCTGGCGCCAAGTTTAGGGGTGTTGGCCGAGAAACCCGGCTTCCCACTATGGTACACGGGGCGTGAGCTTCTTCACTCCACACTTCGAGCGGCTGGGCTACCAGCTAAAAGCGAGTGGGTGGAGTGTGTGCTGGATGAGCTGGGGCTCACAAGCAGTATTGACAGGAGGATTAGGGAGTATTCCTCTGGGATGATGCAGAAGCTGGGTGTGGCCGTATCCCTAGCGGTTGAACCCAGACTCGTGTTATGGGATGAGCCCACAGCCAATCTAGATGCCGCGTCGCGGCGCATCGTGGTTGAGTTGATGGATAAAATGAGGAAGAAGGGGACCACGTTTATCGTGGCCTCACATATACCAGTTGACTTTGAAGGTAAGGCTGACTGGGTTGGCCTACTTGAGCTTGGTAGAGTGGTGTGGAGCGGTCGCCCAGAGGCTTTCCAATCCCCTTCAACCAGGGTCTACGTGACGTGCACAAACACCCATGATTCACGCGAGCTGGGCTCACTAATCCTACGCATGGGCTTATCCACGGAGGTGAGCGTGGAGGGTAACCGCGTGCTACTGATGCTGGGAGTCGACTCCCTGTTGGACCAGTCACTCGAAGGCGTTAAAGAGGGTGTTCTAGAAGCCGCACGTGGGCTGGGAGTGGAGGTCGTGGACTTCATGATTGCACCCAACACGATCTCGGAGCTCTACTACAATCTTCTACGGATAAATCGTTAGCGGGTGTGTATCCTTGGGCTTCTTCAGAGAGCTGGTTCGCTGGACATACTGGAACGACATGGTTGCACCCTTCCCCGAGGTGGTCATCTTTCTCTTGGTGTACCTCGCAGCCGCAAACACAATTTTAACTCCAGGAGGAAGGGTATATTCCTAGGAAAACATTTCTGGAGGTTGCTTTACCCACTACTGCTACTCGTCGGCCTCGCAGGAGCCAGAGCCTACGCCTCGGCGATAGAGAGTGGTGAAGCCTCACGTCAACTCCTGATGGCCAACCTCAACAGGCGTAGGTTCCTACTGGAGAAATTCACCGCGCTCTTCATACTTGAGTTCGCCCTCCTAATAGTGGCCGACCTCGTGTACCTCTTCGAGTACCTTGGTTACTGGCCAGCCCTCCAATTCTACTCGGAGTGGGGAGCCGCACCCCTCCTAGCCTTCGGGATCTCTCTCCTGGAACAAGCTCTGTTGGTCTTCTTTTTGAACGCCCTAATAGCACTTTTTTGTGTGGGCCTAAGGGACACGAACCTATCACTCCTCGTCTATTTAGCCTTCTCACTCGCAGGCGCCTACTTCTACGAAGTTAACAGCCCCCTTATCTTAAGATTCATACAGCTAGGATACGGTGACTGGGGAATAGTCAACCAGCTCTATCCAGCGATGTACTCGCTCTTATACTATGGGGGCGGGTTGAGTGGGCTGAGCGCCGCCTTCTATGTTAGCGTAGTGTTCAGGGGTGTTGGGGGAGCATGCATGTTGGCTGCTGCCTCACTCATATTTGGGAGGATAGACCTAGATTGAGGGGGTGCTAGGTGGGTGAACACTCTTTTACGGGTTGCATTCGCACTAATCGCCTGCGGCCTGGCGCTGACAGCATCGTCTCTGGCTAACAGCGGGGAAGAATTGTGTCCCCCACATCATACACCTGCACGGTTTTCATACAAGAGTGCGCCTACTTTTTCTACCTTGGGCGGGTTAGCATGTCGGTGAATCTAATGAACACGACATCGGCCAGGCTTATCGTTTCACCTATAGAATCAGACCTAAAACTCGGACCGCCAATCGTGAACGTCACGTTAAGCCAGAAATCGATAGTGGTGTTCGACGTGGGCAACCGAGGCTACTACTACATCGAGCTAACATCCCCCAGCGGTAAACCGGTCGAGTACTTCCTAACACTATCAGAGGGGGGTGCCGCGACAGATATGTTGACGGCTGGCACACTCACCCTCACTTTTGGCACACTTCTTGCTTTGGGAGTTAGGCTCAAACGTACACACCCAGGGTCGAGGGGTCAGACTCAAAAGGTATAATTAGGTGTAGCTAGCCGCTTTTTCCAGTCGCATCGATCAACCCTAGAATTGAGTTTCCGCGACCAGTCGCCTGGGTGGTGGGTGTCTTAGGTACGCTGTATTAGATTCAAGTAATTACGATATATCATCGGGTGTTATACCCATTAATTTTGATTTATGGAATGCTGGGTTTTGTGTAGCCCACCCAGTTATTTTAGGGTCTCGGTTAGGATTACTCCGCGAACGGTTCGAGTAGGCTTACTGTGTAGTTGTATGCATCCATCTCGACGCGGATGCCTAGGGGCACGGGTTCACGCCCATAGCCGTGACAGCATGGGTAGTTGATGAATGACGGATAGTGTTTGCCCGAGAACACCCCTCTGAGCTGCTCTTCTGGCCTCATTGGTTGAGGGTTACCATCCTCCCTTGGGAACTCGCCTATGAGGACTCCCCCTAACTCGTCTAGGGTTCCCCGCGCGTCGAGGCTTGCGAGGTGGTTGGATATGCGCCACGCCTCCTCCTTTATGTCTTCCAAGAATAGTATGTCACCCTTGGTGAGAGGGTCAAACCTTGAGCCCGCGATGAGTGTATAGAGTATGATGTTACCGCCCACCAATCTACCCCTACCCACACCACCCTTTAGTGTGAGAGGCTGGGGTCCACCTCTCCACCCGCCCAGAGTGGGTGTTTCACCCCTGAGTACACTGATGAGGGTGGCCCAGTAACCCTTTGTTCGTTCAATGTCTGAGTCACCCGCGAAGCCAACCGCCGCCATAGGCCCTTGTACTGTTGGGAGGCCGCACAAACTCAGCACGGCGTTCTGTATACTCGTGGTGTCAGAGTATCCCACGAAGGGTTTTGGGTTGGAGGCTATCCCCTCATAGTCTAGTAGTCGTAGTAGTTCGAGGGAGCCCACTCCCCCACGCGCACAGATTATGGCGTCCACACTCTTATCCGTGAATGCCCAGTTGACCTCTTTCGCCCTCTCTTGTGGTGGGGCACTTGTGAGCCCATTCATTAAGGCGTGTTTGAGCGTATCCCCCAGCACGACCCTGTAGCCTAAGCTTCGAATGTACTCTAAGCCTCCGTAGAGGTTGAAGTGGGGGTAGTCCGGGTAGCTTGAGGGCGCTATGACCGCCACGGTGGCACCCTCCCTAAGCCTGGGTGGTTTACTGTTCGACTTCATCGAGCAACGATTACATCCAGATTCTGCTTAAGTCTTTCGAAAGGCTGATGGGATAATCCTTTTAGGAACGAGGAGTTAAACCCAGATCTATGGATAGACTACTCCCACAGCGTTTGGTAAAAGGTGACCTGATCCAGGTTATCACACCCGCCTCACCCGTGGACCTCGAAAGACTCTCGAGGGGGGTTGGGCTCCTCAGGCAGTTGGGCTTCAGGGTGAGGTTGGGCAGGGTGTTAAAGAGTTTATACGGGAACCCCATGATTTCCGCCCCAGATGAGGAAAGGAAGAAGGAGATTGAGGAGGCATTCGCTGACAGAGAGGTAAAATGCATCATGGCTTCACGCGGCGGGTACGGAACCCTGAGGCTACTCGGAGACCTCGACTACACCCTCATTAGGGATAACCCCAAGCTCATAGTGGGCTACAGCGACCTGACAGCGCTTCTAAACTCTATACACAAGATGACTGGGCTCGTAACATTCCATGGACCCATGGTGGCAACTGACTTCGGCTCTGAGCAACCCTCCAAGTACACCTTGGAGTGGTTCCAGAAAGCCACTATGAGTGGGCGCCCAATCGGGGAGGTAGAGCAGCCTAGTGGCTACCTGCGGCGTGTGGTTGAGGGGGTTGGACGTGGACCCATTGTGGGAGGCAACCTATCACTCATCACAAGGATGCTTGGCACACCCTACCAACCAGAGTTTGAAGATAAAATAGTATTACTCGAGGAAGTGGACGAGGACCCATACAAGGTTGATGGGATGCTCACACACCTACTACTCAACGGATCAATAAAGAAAGCCGCGGGCATAGTGTTCTCTGTGTGTAAAAACTGCCCACCACCCGAGCGCGCGGGTAAACCCATCAACGCCATCACAGTGGAGGAAGTCGTAAGGGAGAGGCTTGAGAGAATAGGAGTGCCCAGTGTTTACGGCTTTAACGCAGGCCACAATCCCGATATACCAACTATACCCATCGGCGTAATTGGTGAGCTGGACGCATCCAACCTCATCTTCAGCGTAACCGAGACGTGCACATCATAACACCCCTCTACCCCCTTCCCCATTAATTTTATCAATATGTTGCACACAATGTTTATAACCGTCTTTCCCCGTGTTTGATGCATGGGTTTTAGACATAGTAAACGAGGAAGTAAAATAGGTGGAGCACTATCACTCATAGCGGCGGGGGTACTCATCACCCTTTTAGCTATCTCAGTATCAGCGCAGTCAGGTGTTTATCCACTGATACCCAACTATAACACCCCGGTGCTTGCTCCGAATCAGGCGAGATACCACTACCCATACGTGAATAAGGTGGTGTACGAGTGGACCTATTCCAGCGATGAAGCTGTGTACGAAGCCATGCTCGCCGGTCAGGGCGACGTTTATTCGTTCACCGAGCCAAGCATAATCCAGAACGCAGAGACAAACCCCAACTTCAATGTAACAGTTATACCCACATTCGGGTTCAGACAGATCCAATTCAACTTCGCACGTTACCCATACAACAACACCTACTTTAGGAGAGCCATAATTTCACTTATAGATTATAGCACAATCCAGTCCACAATATGTGACGGGGGATTGGTCTGCGTTGCCTCACCCATGTTCCTCCTACCATCATCATACCCAGCATTCGCAAGCCCACAAGCCTACCAATACTACCTCCAATACGAGTCATATAACCTTACACGCGCAGCCCAATACCTCAAGGAGGCGGGGCTAGTGTACAACCAGGCCAAGGGGCAATGGTACCTCCCGAACGGCACAGTCTTCCAGCCCACATTCCTCTACTGGGCGGGTCACCCCGGCTCCCAAGCTTTCGCTGAGCTACTCCAGTCAGCAGCAGCCAAAATCAACCTAACCATTACACCCGTGGGCGAAAGTATAAGCACAATAATAGCGGCTACAAGTGTACCCTACAACCAGCAGACATGGGACATGCTCTACTTGGGTTGGGTGTACGTCTCGGACATCGGCCCAATACAACTTGAATTCCTATTCGGAAACGAGGGATATCAGAGTGAGAACGCTGGAGGATTCTATAATCAGACAATATTCAACATATTGCAGGAGGCGGTTAGCACCTCTAACTATACGAAATCAGTGGAACTCACCAAGCTCGCACAGGTCTACCTCATGCAGCAGCTACCATACGTCATGCTCTCCTGGAATGTGGCTGACACGGTTGTGAACATCCACAACTTCGCAAACTACATTATATCGCCGGGCTTCGGTATCTCGACCACATACGTGCACCCCGTCGGAGACACGATTAACGGTACACTCTATCTACCAGGACTATCCAACTCTGCACCAAACCATATGAACATCTACAGCTCAACCTCGGCCGCAGCACTCGGATTACTCTACACACTATACGACTCACCATTCACAACCAATAACTCTGTACCCGGGCAAATACTCCCATGGATCGCTCAAAGCTGGAGCATCCAATCCCATATTAATACGACGACGCCCGACGGTAACATAGTGAACGGTCAAATCATAACACTCAACTTCGCGAAGAACGTTACATTCCAAGACGGCGTACCCCTCACAGCTGCGGACTACAACTTCACGTTGTGGTACCTGGATACACCCGGGCTCAGCAAGGGTGTCTACAACCTAGATGGACTGCAAATCAACTATTCGGTGGTAGCGCAGAACTCCGCGCCATTCTACTTTGGCTCTCTGCCAACACTTGTATACTCCAATGTTAACGCCACCAACCCATACCAGATACAGCTATACTTCAACACGAGCTCTGTTTGGACAATATACCAGATAGGCATAATAATACTGCCTATGCACATATTCGACAAGATACCTCCACAGGATTTGGCTAACAAACTCTACATTAACGAGCTGGGATCCGGTGCCTATATCTTTGATGGGTGGAGCAAGCAGAGCGGTATAGCTGAGACCACTGCTAACTACGCTTACTGGAAATTCGACCCACTGACCCAGTGGACCAACCTAACCCAGGGTCAAGCGTACACGCTTAGCGCCAACGTTACAACCATTGTTTGGAACAACCAAACAGACTTATTCGACACCTACCCAATAGCCAACGCGAGCGCGCAGATACAGGTGGTACACTTCAGCGGGCAACCAGTAAGCTTCACAAATGGTTCACCCGCGGTTGTACCGATGACACAAGTGTCGGGTAGTGTTTACACTGGTAGCGTGAACACCGCGAACCTTGCACCAGGAACATATGAAGCCGTGGTTAACGCAACCTACACCATCGGAGGCCTAAGACACGAGTATCTAAGGTTCTACTCGTTCACGGTGAACCCAGCGCACACAACAACCACGACCACTTCGAGTACAACGACCACCTCAAGCACCACTACACCCACATCTCAAACCACACCTCCAACTTCGACTCCGACCACAACCACTGCCACACATGTTAACACGGGGATAATAGCCGCAGTGGTAGTTGTGATCATAGTGATAATAGCGGTCGCCGTGCTAGTATTAAGAAGAAGGTAGAACGCTGAATACACCCATGGGAACACTAAGATACATCGCCCTAAGGGTCGTAGAGCGACTGGGCGTCCTCGTCGCGGTCGCAATCATCAACTTTTTTATTTTCGCGATACTACCCGCAATAGCACACATAAATATAGCCTCCCTATACTTGCCGAAGTCGGCTCAGGGTTTGAATAGCCACGACTATCAGCTCGCGCTCCAGAACCTTGACCGAACCTTCGGGTTAAACCAGCCCCTCTACGTTAGATTCGTCAAGTATATGGTGGCCATGTTCACGTTCCACTTCGGCTTGGACTATACTGGGTCACCCGTCATAAGCGAGATAGAGGCGGACTTCTGGAACACATTCGCAGTGGTTATACCAGCCCTAATCCTAAGCACTATTCTCGCAATTAACTGGGGGATATACGCAGCCTCAAAGAGAGGTAACAAGGTGGACCATACAAGCTCGCTGGTATTCCAGTTCACCTACAACATCCCCTCATTCTGGGTGGCCGTGGTGGTACTTGTTGTGTTCGCGGGGATTCTCCGCTGGTTCCCCATCTCAATGACCACCGCACTCCTAAAACCCAACGGCAACCCATACACGGGTTTTTCCTATTATGAGAGATTCGCTTGGGCTGCGACTATGCCCATAGTCACCCTAACACTTCTAAGCTTCGGCGCAAGAGCTCTCCTCATGCGGAACAATAGCGTCGAGGTGCTCGACTCGGATTTCGTCAAACAAGCAAAGATAAGGGGTGTACGGGATAAGCTCATCTATAGTAGACATGTGATGCGTAACGCCATCCTACCCGTTGTGACCAGGGTGGGCATAGATGTTGCCTTCCTCTTAAGTGGTGTTGTGTTCATCGAGTACGCGTTCAACTTTAACGGGCTCGGCTCACTCCTAGTGAAGGCTGCGGTTAACTATGATATACCCCTACTCGAGGGAGACTTCTTTATAATTTCGTTTATGGCCATCATGGTTTTCCTAGCTATGGACCTCATATACCCCCTGATTGACCCGAGAGTGAGGTACTAGCCTTGCTGGATTTTATAAAGAGACTGCTACACAGAAAATCCGCCATAATCGGCGTGGGAATAGCCGTCTTCTTCACCCTTATAGCCGTGCTCGCACCGGTTCTCACAGTGTACCCCAACGCGTACCAACCTCAGGCGTGGTATGCCTCAACACCCTATAGCATGCCTGCCTGGATAAGATACCTGCCAGGCCTCTCACACTACTCCACAACACTATACCTACCATCCAACCCCGTCGCGGAGTTCAAGTCACCGGGCTCCCTCAAAGCATGGAACATTAGCACACTGGGGGGAACACGGGGTGTCAGTGTTACGCTGAACACAACCTATGGTCCAAGTGGAATACAGGCTCAAAGACTAGCATCAACTCTAATCAACACGGGGCCGGGGAGCCTGCAAATAGTTGCTGTGGGCCCCACCAACACCAACATCACACTTACCTATAGCTTTAGGTACCCGGGTCTACCCACAGACCTCTATGTGCAGTACGCTACGAACCCAGTGGTTAAGGGTTCAGGTATAATGTCCATCGAGGGCTACCTGGTTAACCCACAGCACAGGGTTTTCTGGGTTCTGGACTCGGGTACCACTGCGACCCTGAATAGCTCATCAGCATTCCAACCACTGGTGGGTGGTGGCTGGCAACTTGTGAGCGCGGGTACACTGTCACCCTCCACCATGCCGTGGTCGCAGAGTATACCCCTCTCGGAGCTACCCTTCGCGGCAAGGGTTTTCTCACAGCAGGCATTCAGCCACAGCGGTGTGTACACGTTCAGGCTCACCGTGAACGTGGACCTCCCGAAGGGTTCTGCTGCCAAGGTGTACTTGAGTGATGTGCGCATAGTTGTGTTCGGTCAAACCTTCGGCTTGCTTGGGACGGATAACAATGGGGCTAGTGTGTGGTCGGAGTTCGTGTATGGTGCGAGAACATCACTACTCATAGGCTTCATAGCCTCCGTGTTAATAGTGGTCATAGGTTTGATGTTCGGTCTAATAGCCGGCTACTTTGGTGGGGCATTCGACATGGTTTTGGTGGCCATCAACGATATCCTACTCGTAATACCCTTCCTACCCCTACTCATAACACTGGGCACACTTGTCTTCGTACTCCACATCAACATAGGCAAAGTCTACCTCATAATAATACTCATATCACTCCTATCCTGGCCCGGCACCGCGCGCATAATCCGCTCCCAAACACTCTCACTCAGGAATAGGGCGTACGTCAAGGCATCAGCCGGGTTCGGCGCCGGCTGGCCCCACATCGTGTTCAGACACATCCTACCAGAGCTAGCCGGCATACTATTCGCCCAGCTAGCAATAGACGTACCAGCCGTGATAGGCATAGAGGCGGGACTCGACTTCCTCGGCCTCGGGATAACGGGTTTCCCCACATGGGGCAACATGATTGGCTTCGCCTCATCCCTCTTCTCAGCGCAGAACGCGTTCCTATGGTGGTGGATACTGCCACCCGGCCTAGGCCTCACGGTGCTCGGGGTGGCCTTCTACTCACTGGGAGAAGCTGTACGGCAAGAGATAACAGTGAGGCGCAAATAGGGGTCAGACGCTCTCCAGCTGGGTGGGTGGAGCCACTTGGCCTGCGAAGTGGCAGGCCGCATAGTGGGATTGACCTATCTCTAAAAGCTGAGGCTCCTTCTCTGCGCACACACTCTGCGCGTAGGGGCACCTATTCCTAAATCTGCACCCACTTGGAACATTCATAGCCGACGATATCTCACCTTTTATAAGCTCCCTGTCAACGAACTTTTTACCTATCAAGGGAACAGCGTCGATTATAGCCTGAGTATATGGGTGTAGGGGGTTGGATACAACATCATCCGCCCTACCATACTCAACTACTTTACCAAAGATACATCACGGCCACATAGTCGGACACATAGTCGGCGAGCGCTATATCGTGCGTTATGAACACAACACCCATACCCCTATCACTCTTTGCCTTAATGAGGGTGTTAAGAACCTCAGCCCTCACAGAGACGTCAAGCATGGATACGGGCTCATCCGCCAACACCACTTTAGGCTCCAGGACTAGGGCTCTGGCTATCGCAACCCTCTGGAGCTGTCCACCGCTTAGCTCGAAGGGTTTGCGCATAGTGAAACTCTCTGGTGGGCTGAGTCTAACGTATTCTAGCGCCCGGTGAACCCTCTCTTCAACCACCCCCTTCTCCTTTACGCCCTGAACCCTCAGCCCCTCCGCCACCGTGTCGAACACAGTGTAGCGCGCATTGATAGCCTCGTAGGGGTCTTGGAAGATCATTTGAACATTCCGATGGAACTCCTTCTTCTTAGACCTAGACATACGCCTTAGACTCTCACCGTTAAACAACACCTCCCCATCCGTGGGCTCTTCGATACCACTTAAAACACGGGCGAGGGTGGACTTACCGCAGCCGGACTCACCCACAACACCGATGATATATCCGCCCCCCACCTTAAAGTCAACGTCATCAACCGCCTTTAGAAGAATGTTTGACACACCACGTCTTACACTATAGTACACCTTAACTGATTTTGCTTCGAGGAGGGTTGAATCCTGTGCAGCCAATCCAACATCACCCGTATAAGAGGCAGGCCACATAGTGCTCATCCCCAACCCTAACCAGCTTCGGCCTAATCCGCGAACACTCACCCATAACCCTCTCACATCTGGGTGCGAAAAGGCAACTCTCAAAGTTGCCCTCGGTAAGCGACGGCGGGGTGCCGGGTATATACTTCAGTTCACCCTCCCTTTTACCCCCCAATCGGGGTATACATGAAATCAGCTTTTGAGTGTAGGGATGAAGGGGGTTAGCGAACAGCTCGGAGGCTGGAGCCACCTCAACTATTCTACCAGCGTACATCACAGCAACCCTGGACGCCACCACCGAGACGACGCCCATATCATGTGTAATATAGATGCTGGTCATCCTGCGCTCAGAGCTCAGCCTCGAAAGTAGGCGCAGTATCTTAGACTGCACAACCACATCGAGAGCCGTCGTGGGCTCATCCGCAATCAATAACTCAGGGTTTAGGATGAGAGCCAAAGCAATCATAACCCTCTGCTTCTGGCCGCCGCTAAGCTGGAATGGGTATCTATTGAATACTTCGACGGGTAACTCGACTTCACGAAGCATCCCTTCAGAAAGCTCTTTAGCCTCCCTCTCACTCATATCCGAGTGCTCCTGAATGGTTTCAACCATCTGTTTACCCACAGTATAGATTGGGTCGAGTGAGTTCATCGACGACTGAGGAACCATGGCTATACGCCTCCACCTGTAATCCTTTCTAAACTCCTCCTCCCCAATCCTAGTTATATCCACATCTCCAAGCCTCACTGAGCCTTCAAACAAAGCGACATTCTGTGGGAAACTCCTAAAGATCGCGGAAGCCAAACTCGACTTACCGCAGCCGGACTCACCCACTATGCCAAGCGTCTCACCACGTTCGACCGCTAATTCAACCCCATCAACCGCCCGCACAACGGATGAATCCTTCTTATAATAAAGCTTTAGTGAGGCCACTTGTAAATGGTGCATGTAAAACCTTTTACCTACACATGGATAAAAGCTTTAATCGATTTCTCCCCCGCCTAAAACCATGGAAACCAGCACATGATATTGGAGAGATATCCACTCATTCAACCATCCTGCTTTAGGACCTGGTCATGCAGATCGGTTGGGGAAGCCACGGCGGCGTACCCTGTGGCTATAAGATATTTTTCATCTAAGACGCTACGGTACCTTTGAATATAGTAGAACCATACTCCAAAGCGTCTACGAATAACTCTTAGCACAACATAGAACTCAATGTTCGCGAGCGGCCAACACGTAATAAGTAAATATATTAGAGTAACCCAGTACTTAAAGGGTAACACATAAACTAGGAGCAGAGGGATTATGGCCCCCAAAAACTCGAGCGCGAACACGAGTCTACCACGTCTTCTATCACTCCGGGTGACACTATCCAGCTTCATACCAGGGGTGAAGCCCAACTCAAACACTGGTCTAAGCCTAAAATATAACACAGCCAACGAAAGTAGCACGTCGCTGAATAAGGCATATCCAAACCAACTCCGATAGAGAAGGATTATGAATGCATTACCGATAATTAATAGAAACACTGTATATATGAGCGACCTTAAACTGGGTAACAACGGTTTAAAATCCTGGGATACGTGTGCATCCCTCTGATCAACCGTCATAAAGTTAGAATGATAAAGCCTTATAATAAACCAGACGTGGGACCAGAATCTGATGGCAGACGGCCACTCATACAGACCCCTATAAATCTAAAGCAACCCACATCCCATATAGGGTATTAGGATCGATCCTAGACTTTACCCTAGCTATCTAATTTGTTTTCTGCAAATCGACATATTACCCATCCCTACATATGTCACATTGAACTTTATCTAGGAGGATTGGGAATCGCGTGGGGGAGTGGTGGAGTTTTTGCGTTGGCTATTCGAGTAGGAGGTATTCTTGTTTTTCCTGTCTTGGTAGGGTTTCAACCATCCTGTTGAATTCTTGGAGTATGCTTGTTTCAGAGAACTCTTTTGTTCCATGCTCTTCGAGCATCATGTATATGGAGCCGAGCACCGCGTGGTAGCCGTAAAGTGGGTCTATAAACGGTGTGTTAGGGTAGGCCCTACGCACACATTCCTTTAAAGTATCCCAGTAGAGGGGTCCAGCTCTGAAAACGCCTCCGAAACCACTCACGGGGAGGCTCTCCGCGTGGAGGCTCCTTTTGAGGGCTACGACGTTTAAAGCCGCCTCTGTGGCTGCCTCTTGAATAAGCCTCTTCGCTGTGGACTCACCCTTGCCCGCGAGCAGTGCCACCTCTCTTGCAAGCAGCCCTATCCTCCTTATGTTGATGGGAGACGTGTACACTTCATCCACTAGTCTTCTGGGTTCAGAAACGCCGAAGAATGATTTGACGGCCGTAAGAAACTCGTCTGAGCCATCAGACCTCCCATCAGCAATCTTAGCGGCCTCTTGTAGCGCTCTTCTACCAATATAGAACCCGCCTCCCTCATCGCCTATGAGCCAGCCCCAGCCACCCGACTTCTCCATTTTACCATTAAGCTTAATGTAGGCAATCATACCTGTACCAGCAGCCACAACCACGCCATCCCTGCTAAAGAATCTACAGTTGAACCCCGCCTCCCCATCGTTGAGTAGGGTGTATGGCTTACCAAAGCCTAGCTCACGCACGAGGGCGTCCACGATTTGTGTCGATATAGCTGAATCCTTGACTCCTGCAAGTGCGAAACTCATCCTTTCTACCTCGTTTAACCCATGTCTAGACCTCTCAACGGCCGCCTTCACGCACTCTATAATATTCTTCTTAGCGGGCTCCACACCTATATTCCTAAAATTTGACGGGCCGCGTGCACCTATACCTAGAATATGACCACTGGAGTCATAGCACACACCAACAGTCTTAGTGGCTCCACCATCAACTGAGACAAACACCATGTAACTATCCCTTTACTAAGGTGTGAACCACGCAAATTTAAACACTCATATAGGAGGCCTATCCAAGGCATCTAGAAGTAAGGAGGCTACAGCGTCCCACAACCACGCTGCTCAGCTAGAATTAGGCTTGCGGCAACTCGAAGAGAGAATACTATTACAGAGTTACGCTGGGGTACACTAGAATTGTATCCTTCAACCATCTTGGCTGAGAACCTATGTTACAACTTGAATTCAGCCAATTTAGTGTCGTGCGGTTTCTACTTCGGATTCCGTGCTGTCTCTTCAGGGTAGGATTCCGTGCGCTCGATTCCCCCATGCACAGCTAAGTGTGCTATGCCGCCGACGATAGACACGATGCCCACCACATACCACGCGTGGCTTGGTGGGTTGAATACCAGAAATGTTATGGGGGTGATGAATGATGCGAGCGTCCTGCCCGTGCTTGTCGCAGCTGAGTAGTAGCCCTGGTAAGCGCCCCTGTTGCTCGGGCCGCTTAAGGCTGTTATCATTAGTTGCGTGGGCACAGTCAGAAGTATTTCACCCACTGTGGCCACGGCCATCGCCACGATGTACGCCTCGAAGCTGTGCGTGTTGGCTACTGCTATATAAGCGGAAGCCATGAGTATGGCTGAGAGTGTTGGAGCATAGTTAATCCACCCGCTTCTTTCTAGCAACTGGATTAATGGTAGTTGGAGTACCGCTATTAGCAGGCCGTTCGTTGTGAAGAGTAAACCTATCTCTTGGTTTGAGAGGTGTATGAAGCCAGCTGAGTAGAGTGATAATGGTGTGTAGAGGGAGCCGTCAACATAGAAAAGCACCACGACCACCCCCAGAAAACCCAGCGTCTCCTTCCCCTTTGGGAGAAGACCGCTTAATTTTGGCTTACTACCACCCCTAACCCTCAAATCAGTGCGTGTAAGCTCATCAAACCTGATAAGAACCAAGGCGAGCGCAAGCGCGGCGGACGCGGCTAGAGCGCTGAGCGCGAACACCGATGGGTAGCCTAATCGCTCCGAGAGTATCCCCCCAGCGGCTGGACCCAGGCCGAAGCCTATGTTCCCACCCATGGTCTGCAGTGAGAAGCCTGAGGCTATCTGCGTCCTCTGTTTTTGAGACGCGATCAGGGCGGATGTGGCGGGGTTGGAGAGGGCTCTGAAAAACGAGAAGCCCACGTAGAGAAGTATTATTGGTAGGACGTTGAATTTCGCCCAAAGCATGTACGCCATCAGCGTTGAGGACACTATGGATGAGGTGTAGCCAGTGAGCATCACGCTCTTTGAGCCGAAAAGGTCAGTGAACCAGCCCCCTAAGAGTTGTCCGCATAGGGACAGTAGCCCGGAGACTAGGTAGGCTGCGCCTATGACGCCGAGCCCAACCCCCCTCTCCACTTCTAGGTATATTGCGAAGAATGGCATTGCGGCTGACCACCCGAATGAGTTGACTGTGCGGATCAAAAACAGTGTGTGCGTCAGCTTCAAGGAGATATCAGCCTACACTAATCGGTGAAACCTTTGGGGACTATCCTCTAGAGAGGTTGTGTTTAAATCACTCACATGCTGCTTCCGTCTTTGAATTGGGCCTATTAGACTCATCTAGCTACAGGGCACTAGCTCCTTGATGAAGGGTTTTAGAGCTTCATTCACAACTTCAATAAGTTCGGATAGTACTTCCTGGTCCGACTTACTCGTGAGTATTGTGTCTCGTGCAAACTTGGCTACCCAGATTAGCTGGGAAACGTTGCTGGGCGCCTTGAACTCGACCGGTTCACCGCCAACCACTATGGGCGTGATGCCCCCAATGTTTTCAAGGTTCCTCCTAAATTTTGCATCCATGCACAGGACCTTAAAAAGGGAGTTTAGTACATTCGATTTGGAAGCGTATTTGAACTCGGAATCCCAGTCGTGTGATTTGGTCGCCCTCGCCAGGTAGAGCTCTATTATATCCCAGGCCAAACAAAGCCTGGTGGTGTTATTCTTGGATGAGGTGTACATGGTGTATAATTCCCTAAAGGTATCTTCAACTTCTTCGGCTAAACTCGACATTTCCACCACGCATACCACTCATAGCGCTGAAATAAGCTTATCCAAACCCCACAAAAAGAGGCTATACAACGCTTTCCATAATTTTTACAAAACGAGGTGTGGGGTATCGGAGATTATGAATGTGTCCAGATAATGGTTTTCCACGCGTGGATACCACGTACACCGCCCTCTAATCCGGGCACAATCAAGATTATCACACAACGTTTTTTAGATATCGCGTATATCTGCATATGACTCAGGATGGATAAAGGAGAACTTGAAAGGGTTTACTCCTATATAGATGCACACTTAGAGGCTCATATCGAACGCATCAGGGAGATCATACGCATACCCAGCGTTGCAGCCGAGAACCCTGAGGGTGTGAGACGGTGCGCACAATACCTGCTCGACCAATTTAAAAAGCTTGGATGCGTGGACACAGAGCTTTACGAGACGAGGGGTCAACCAGTGGTTTTCGGCCACTATGATGCTGGCGCAAAGAACACACTTATCGTCTACATGATGTACGATGTCAAGCAGGTCTCAGGTGAAAACTGGACTCTGATAAAGGATCCATTCGAGCCCCAGCTGGTTAAAATGGAGCCATTCAAGAAGGTGTTAGTGGGTAGGGGCGCGATAAACAGTAAGGGTCCACTTATGGCCTTCTTGAACTCCCTGTTCTCTATTAAGGAGTGCGGTTTGGAGCTTCCAGTCAACCTCATGTTTGTGGCTGAGGGTGAGGAGGAACTGGGCAGCGCACACCTCATTGACTTTGTGAGGGATAGAGTTGGTAAGCTGAGCAGGGCTGACGCATGCCTCGCGCCCGGCGCCTCCCAGAACATTAACGGGGAGGTATCGATGTCGCTTGGATGCAAGGGTGTGGTGGAGTTCGAGCTTGTGTGCTCGGGTGAGAAGTGGGGTAGGGGTCCCACTGAGCGGGCGATACACAGTAGCTACGCGGCCATAGTTGAGAGCCCAGTCTGGAGGCTGATACACGCGTTGGCGAGCATGACCGACCCAGCCGACCCAACCAGGGTGCTAGTTGAGGGATTCTACGACAACGTGGCCCCGCCAACACCAGAAGACTTGGAGCTTGTTGACAAACTGGCGCAGAGGCTTGATGAGGAAGCATTGAGGAAGGTCCTGGGCGTGAAGCACTTCTACCGTGACCTCCACGGAAGAGACCTGCTCTTGAAGGCGCTATACACAACCACCCTAAACATTCAGGGCATCTACGGAGGCTACACCGGTCCACTCGTGAAGACCGTGCTACCAGAGAAGGCGTCAGCGAAACTCGAATCAAGACTCATAGCCAACCAGACAACCAAGGAGACCGTTGAAAAGATAAGAAGACACCTTGACCGCCACGGCTACACGGATATCCAAATACTGGAGTACGAGGGGCAGAACGCGGCTGACGACTGGTCTAGGACAAGCCCCAAGGCGGGAATAGTGCAGGCCACAATACAAGCCTACAGGGACTTCGGCTTCGACCCGCTCGTCTGGCCCTACTCCCTGGGAAGCTCCCCACAATACATGTTCACCAAGGAACCACTCAAGCTACCATTCATCTCAGCGGGAATAGGCCATGGGGCGAGAGCACACGCGCCAGACGAATACTACGTCATCGAGGGAAACGAACGCGTCAGGGGTCTAGCCGACGCCGAGAAATTCTATGTATGGCTACTATCCAAATACTCAAACACCAATCTAAAATGAAGCATCCAACCCTACATAGTAGATCAAATGGTGTGCACGACTAACAGCGAATTCTAAGAGGGATTTTTAATACACGGTTAATGGCTGGGTTATAGGAACATTATAAAAACGTTTTTTTAAAAAAAGGAGGGAGATAGGCTTGGTGTTTGTGTTATGCGCTTATAGTGGGTATGGGTATACGGCTGGGTCGCTGAAGTATAGCACCATGTTGCTGTTGGCTGATGATAGCTGAAATGGAGAGCTTATCCCTGGTACAACAACCTGGAGTGTTGGTTCACCGAGAGTCTGCCAGATCGGGTTCTTAGCGTTTGCGGCTGAAACAGCTGAGGAGGGAGTGGTCATAGCTGCTTGGAGAGCCTGGAAATTGTTGAGGCAGTTGGCTGTGGGGTTGCTTAGGTTTGAGGGGACTATCGCTGAGCATTGGCCTGTGACTGGGTTAGGGTAGATGTTGGGGTCGAATACGAGAACAACCACTATGTACCAGGGTATGGATGTGTTTGTGGCGAAGGTGACCAAGTGGTCGTGGGCTGGTGTTGGGAGAACGCCTTCAGGTAGTCCGAATACACCGTTCTTAATGCCTAGGTGTTCTTCGACAGCTGTGAACGCTGGTGAATATATTAGCGACATGTGGTCTGGGCACGCTGTCTTGGTGAGCGCCGCACCGCACTGTGTCACAATCGTGTAGTTCTGAGACCCATAGATGAAGGTTGGGAAGCCGAGGTCTGTGGCTCCGAGCTGGTGTACACCGAATATTGAGAGACCTGCGAAGGCTGGGACAAGCACGTAGAATGGGGCAGCGTTTGATGGGAACGCTGACATGTTAGCGGCGCCAACCTCACACCCCATGGCTACCTGGTTGGCTGTACTTTCGTTGGGGAAGAATTGTGTTAGCGGTGGGGTGCACATGAATTGCGCAGTATAGTCGAACGTTATAACCTGCCCATTATAGAAAGCACCACTGTAGGCTGGGGTCACCGTCTTGGTTATTGTGGCCGTTGAAACAGAGGTTTGATATATTGTTGAATACTGAGTCACAGTTGAGTACTGTGTTGAGTATTGAGTAACTGTTGTAGGAACGGTCACAGTGGACGCCATAGAGCTCTTTGTGGCATAGAGCCCGAAGCCAACAACCACCAGTATGGCTAGAACAACTGCTGTGGCAGCAAACACTGAGTTTGATACACCTAAAACCTTTCTGTTTTTCATATGCACCCAATAACACGGTTTGGGAGATAGGCTTTCGCTGGGAACGGTTATACCAAAAAGCTTAAAAATGGATAGATTTGGAGAGTCATTCCTCTTCTAGGCTGGTGAGGAATATTTTCCCGAGCGCGGTGAGCCTTATAGCGAGTCTTCCACGCTCAAGTCTCTCAGTCTCCACTAATCCCAGCTCAACGAGACCCCTACTCTGCGGGCCACCGTTGACGTGATGGCTTATCTGAGCCTTATCGTATCCAGTGGCCATCACCAAGTCCTCTAGGCTCTGGACGCCATCCCTACTCCTTTGGATAGCCTTTAAGATATCAAGCTTGGCGTCTGATATAGCTCGATGATAGCCGAGCTTGATTATGGGGAACACATAGGGTTTAACGCCATCGGTCCAGAATGCCCTCAAACCGAAAACAAACGCGGATGAAAGAGCGTTACAGGTGAGTATCTTATCACCCTCAGTAAGGTTGAGTATTATGTCATCATACTCTGACCTATACTTTTTGACTATCTCCTTTACAGTGTCGAACACATCCTCGAAGAGGTTGGACTTGAGCTGGATCACTTCTACGCCTATCCCCAAAACCTCCTCTACCTGGTCAACGTAGGTCTGAACCCTCTCCTCCAACTCTCTTCTCGAGACATCCTGGGGTGCTAGGTGGTAGAGGAGTATTAAGCGGTTCGATGGGAACATCCTCAACCCCGCTTTAATACCATCCAGCTTATCATGATATAGCGCAACCTGAAGAACCCTTTTTACCTCAGCCCTAGTCTTAAACATCTCTTCAAGCATACAATCATCCCCATTAAAACTTCGCACATCACTATAAGATTTTACCATAATGGTCAGCTAGATAATCCCACCTTATAGATAAGCGTGAACTTAAAACACTCTGTCACACCCACAGATGGGCAGTCTTAAGATGATTCATATCACCGGTTTTGGTGGGGTTTTCAGTACCACTCCGAGTATTACTGCAACAACGCCCACTATGCTGAACACTATCCCTGTAAATATGAGTGTGGCGTAGACGGCCGCTTTCAGTGGTGTGATAAGGTAGCTCACAGTGGGTGTAACGTTAGAGAAAACAACATAGTAGTAGTCACCACTTATATTTGTGTAAGAATAGATTCCCCCACTTGAAGCGGTGGGTCTAACGGCATATAGATAAATATTTGACTCGTTTACAACACTCAAAGCGTACACTGGGATTAGACCAGAATTCTTTGATGATGACTCCACAGTCAGCACTGAGGGGACGCTCAAGTTAATCACGCTTGTAATATATTCTACCTGCGTGTAGGCTGTGACCTGAGTTGAGCGGGTGGATGAGCCCTCCACCCGAACGAGGCCAAACCCAGTTACGCTTGCACCAAGAATAAGAATCGTCAAACCTACCAAAAGTAGCTTTCTACGCATAACCAAAACAGCCGTCCCACC
>Ga0208006_100279_pt1 | contig 20788 bp, 23 predicted proteins | sample ECH_Bnyco_MetaG_FD_187131 | JGI IMG/M metagenome (GOLD analysis project Ga0208006, IMG submission 187131) | Hot spring microbial mat communities from Yellowstone National Park, Wyoming, USA - ECH_B nyco_MetaG (SPAdes) (version 2) | ecosystem: Environmental > Aquatic > Thermal springs > Hot...
GCTCACTTGCCCCTCCTGTAACTCAACGTTCGACAGAGATGTAGCCTCAGCTTTGGTTATTCTAAAGGAGGGGCTTTCCCTATGGAACGTAGGGGAGACGCCCGGGGATGAAAACGCCTCTGCGATGTTGGAATACTTTTCAAGTATTCCACACGTAAGCGTTTCGATGAACCGGAAAGCCTTGCCAGTGAGGGCAGGGTAGTTCACTCTTGAGCTGCCGTTGCTGACACGTCATCCTAACCGCGAGGCGAGGATTTCCTGTTTCCTTCAGGAAACTTACTATACACTCCTTCACCGAAGGGGACTTCCGCCCCTTAACTCCCATAAGGTTAAAACGTTTAAATAAAAACACAATCCCGAGCTTAAATCAATTTTAGAAAGATTTTTTCAGTAGTCAAACTCTCCGACCATCTCAGAAGATCCGCTTGCCAGCTCAATCCTCTTTTTTCCCTTACCTATCTCATAAACCCTGATCACTCCAAGTATTTCCAGCTTCATCAGTTCCTGGTAAAGCTTTTCCTTCGTAAGTTCGTTGTACCTTTTCTGAAGCTCAGCAAGCAGTTCATCATCTGTCAATACTCTGTTCTTCTCCATAGTTTCCACAATGGCGTTCCTGAGCGGAATCATATTATACATTTAAGGATAGAATATAAAAGCTTATTTTATAAAGTTTCAAAAAAAAAGAAACGCTTTTAAATATCGAAACCGATAACGTTTTCGATGTGGAACTTTATGCTTTATAAATACAAGATCAAAAAATTTGGAGGGTCGAAATGGATAATTCTGATGCTCCTGTCAAACGGAGAAAAAACTGGGGCTGAACTCATGAAGGAAATAGAAAAGCTTTCTTTCGGTTTCTGGCGTCCTTCCCCCGGTACCATCTACCCGACCCTTTACAAGCTTATAAAAGAAGGTTACATAGTAAGGCTTGAAAACGGAAAATATGCTCTGAGCGAAAAGGGAAAGGATGAAATAAAGGGTTTTGAACCCATAACTGCAGAAAGCTTTACAGTGGATCATGTGCTTGACCTTCTTGAAGGTTACATTTACTACCTGAAGGATCTGGATAAACAGGAGATCTCGAAAAGAAGGGATAAGATAAAGGAGATAGCAAAGAACCTTGAGGTGCTAGCAGAATGAGCCAGCCTGTAGTAAAGGTCAGCGGGCTTACAAAGATTTATCCCGGAGGCGTGCTTGCGGTAGACCACATAAGCTTTGAAGTTTATGAAGGAGAAATATTTGCGCTGCTGGGACCAAACGGCGCAGGAAAGAGCACCACCATAGGAATGCTGACAACGTCTCTTAGGCCCACGGAAGGCGAAGCCATCATAGCCGGTTACAACATAAATAGAGAGCCATCCAGGGTGAGGTCAGTTATAGGCGTTGTCCCCCAGGAGTTCTCTGCCGACGAAGACCTTACAGGCTGGGAGAACATAACGCTGATAGGCTACCTTTACGGGCTTCCAAAAGATACAGTTAAAAAGAGAGCGACAGAGCTTCTTCAGACGGTCGGGCTTTATAACGTAAAGGACAAAAAAGTAGAAACTTATTCTGGAGGAATGAGGAGAAGGCTGGAGATATCGATGGGGCTTATAAACAGGCCACACGTACTCTTCCTGGACGAACCAACGCTGGGGCTTGACGTTCAGACAAGAGCCGCCATATGGGAGTACATCCTTAAGCTCAAGAAAGATTATAACATAACCATCTTCCTGACGACTCACTACCTTGAAGAGGCCGACGCATACGGGGACAGGGTCGCAATCATAGATCGGGGCAGAATCCTCGTAATAGGTAAACCAGATGAGCTCAAAAGAAGCGTCACCTGGGACACGCTATTCATAGAGGTTAGCGGATCATACGATTCAGCAAAACAGGCCCTCGCATCTTTACCTCAGGTAAAGGACGTGAGCTTTGTTGACGGTCAGATTGTGATAAAGGTTGCAGATGGACCTACAGCGATACCAGTTGTCGTCAGCGCCATAAACTCGTCGGGGCAGGAGGTAAAAAGGCTCTCCCTTAACAGGCCATCTCTTGACGAAGTTTACATGTACTATACTGGCAAGAGCTTGAGGGAAGAATCAATGTCAAAGGAGGAGGCTTTTGCTCTCAGAAGGACGCTCAGGAGGGCAAGATCATGAGCGAAGGCAGGTTGACCCCTCTTCACGGCCTCTGGGGTCTTACAAACAGAGAGCTCAAAAAGTGGTACAAGGAACCTGTGATACTTTTGCTGAGCCTTGTGCAGCCAATTCTCTGGATAGGAATTTTTGGGAAAGCCATGAACTTTGCCAGCATGTTCAAGAGTGCGTCCCTCGAGATCCCGGGGCTAACAGTGCCCAAACAGATAATAGACGAGATTGGTTCACTGGTTCTCAAGCAGACCTTTGGAACAACAGACTACTTTTCCTTCCTTGCAGTCGGCATGCTCAGCTTTATAGTTCTTTTTACTTCTATGAGCAGCGGAATGACCATAGTATGGGATAGGAGGCTCGGCTTCCTCGGAAAACTCCTCACAACTCCTGTTCCCCGTGGGTCGATAATAGTATCGAAGGTAATTGCTTCAATAGTTAAATCTCTGGTTCAGGCAACTATTATACTTCTCATTGGCGTCCTGCTTGGCCTCAGGTTTGCTTTTGGAATGTTTGCGCCAGTAGCGTTCATCATGACTTATCTTTCGCTTTTTCTCCTGTCGTTTGGCTTTTCTTCTCTATTTCTTATGCTGGCTCTGAGGTCAACTAGGTGGGAGACGCAGATGGCAATAATGAACCTGCTCAACATGCCGCTGCTTTTCTCTAGCAACTCCTTCTATCCAATATCATCAATGCCATGGTGGCTCAAGCCTGTAGCTCTTGCCAACCCCCTTACCTACGCTAACGCTGTGTCCAGGTGGGCCCTGCTCGGAATAACTCCACAGGTCAGCGTGATGCTTTCCATGATTTACCTCGTTGCTTTTGCAGTAATATTTACAGCCCTTGGTATAACGCTTTCTTGGCGTTATCTTTCGCTCTGATCTGTTTTATTTTTTGGATAAACTTTTCCCTGCAGATAATTCTTTATTGCGGCAAAGTATATGTCCTCTTCATAGTTTACAGATAGTTCAGCTTCAACGTCTCCGTCAACTACATAGTCTGAGAGCCCCCTGATCAGAACTATCGGCCTGCTTTCGTTCGATTCCCCCATTATCGGCTGAGCCATGGTGGCCAGCTGGTCAGCTATCGCTCTTTTTGTAACCTTCAGCTTTTTACCGAAAAGGTCTTCGGAGCCCCTTTCGTCAACGATCGGCAAGATTCCACTGTAACCTATTGCTATGCCAGTCGTTCCCTTTCTCGTTGGGTATATCCTGCTGTCGGTAACAACAACTCCAACCCTTACCCCGTATCTGTCCAGGACAAAAAGCCTGATCTTTCTTGCAGAAGCGTCAGGGTCCTCTGGATAAAGCACGACGTACCCTTCCTTTATGTTGGACTTGTCTATGCCTGCGTTTGGCTGCAGCATTCCTTTTACGCTTGCCATAAATATTCCTGCGAAGCTTGGCATAACAGCTTCGCTTTCCCTCAGCACGAGCTCAGCTATTTTAGGGTCGCCGCCGTTGGCTTTTGCAAGTTCATAAGCTTCATCAGTTGGAACAACATCTTCGAGCCTGTAGAACCTGCCTTCTGAAATCGCCAGATACTTGCCCGAAACCGCCAGCACATCTCCGTTTTCAGGGTTCAAGCCCGCTTTTTTAAAGAACGTTTCAATTCTGCTGTAAATGTTGAACTTTTTGCTTTCTTTTTTCATCCTGCACGAAATCAGCTCTACCTTTATCATAATCTATCCGAATGCACGCTGCTTAAAAGCGTTTTTTGTTCATCTTTACCAGAGACCCAGTCTGTAAGGGCGCGGTAGTTTACTTTTTCAGCAATAAACAAAAAATTGCTTTACCAGAGCTAAAAATAGAATCAGTATGTTAACAGCTGAAAAGGTTAAGCTTAAAAAAGGAAATACCTGTTTGATTTTTTACATTATTTTTTAAAAATATTTGAGCAATATTTAAAAAAATCAACATATGTTTAATCTCTATGACTTCGGTTGACGATGAAGAACTGATAAAGCAGAAGATATTAAGACAGCTGATCTCTCAAAAATCTGCTGCTCAGGAATCTCAGGCTTATGAAGGTCCTGTTGTTTTAACTGATGAAACTTTTAAAGATTTTATATCAAAGAACGAGAACGTTGTTGTTGATTGCTGGGCAGAGTGGTGCTACCCCTGCAGGGTGGTCTCGCCAGTAGTCGATGAACTGGCAAGAAAGTACAGAGGAAAGATAGCTTTCGGAAAGCTGAACGTCGACGAAAACCAGATTACGGCGATGGAATACGGAATCATGAGCATCCCAACTCTCCTGATATTCAAGAACGGTCAGCTCGTGGATCAGATAGTTGGAGCGCTTCCTAAAAAGTTGATAGAAGTTAATATATTACGGGCTCTAGGTGTATGAGTATGAGCTTAATATCAGAAGATGACCAGGCAGTACTGAAAGAGGTTTTCTCCAAGAGGCTTCAGAACCACGTAACTCTGGCGGTGTTTACAAAGAAAGAGAACTGTGAATACTGCAAAGAGCTTGTTGAGCTGGCAAAAGAGGTTGCATCCCTCGATCAGAGGCTCAGCTACGAAGTGTATGACTTCGATGAAAACCCTGAAAAAGCGAAAGAATACAACGTTGAAATGGCGCCAGCCCTAGGTTTTTCTGATGGAACAAAGTATAACTTCCACTTTTACGGCATACCGGCAGGATATGAGTTTAACGCTTTCGTAGATGACATCATAGACGTCAGCAGGAATTCAACAAGGCTTGCGCCGAGCACGATAAACAAGCTAAAGACGATAGAACAGGACGTAAAGATCCAGGTTTTTGTTACACCTTCATGTCCTTACTGTCCAAGGGCTGTAAGGATAGCACATCAGTTCTCTATGGCAAACCCCAGGATAAAGGGCGATATGGTTGAAGCCCTTGAATTTGAAGAGCTTGCAAACGAATACGGGGTCATGTCAGTTCCTCACATCGTGATAAACGGCTCCTATGTTTTTATTGGAGCTGTTCCGGAAGCCCAGTTCCTGAACTATCTGTTTGAAGCGCTTGAAGGGAAAGAAACCCAGGGACCCGTTGAAGGCGGAGAGGTCTCAGGGATCTAAATTTTTAAGATCATCAAGAGAATCTACATCGATAAGAGAATTTTTATCAACCTGTTCTACAGGCACTAAATAAACGCTCTTAATGTAGAGCAGGACCCTTTTTACTTCATAATCTCCAGCTTTAATCATCCTTCCGCACGCATCCAGCAACGGTTCTTTTCTGTACCCCGCATGTATTACTTCAACTCTTCCATCAGGCCAAAGCGGAACTGCCGCTTCTGTCCATATTTTTTCAAGGTAAGAGTTCATCGTTCTGAAAAACTCGGGAGAAACCAGAGGCGAATCTCCAGATATTACTATCACGTTAGGGCTTTTTGCGGCTTCAGCACCACTGCATAAACCTGCAAGAGGGGTAAATTCCTTTAAACTGTCCATTACAACTTTAATTCCAAGCCTTTTAGCAATTCTGTCATAGCCATCTTTCAGCTCCTTAACCGTCATTATTGCTTCTTCTGCGCCGCTTTTTACTGCAGCTTCAGCGACCCTTTCAAGCATGGTTTTTCCCCTGTACTCGTAAAGGAGCTTATCGCTCCCAAACCTGCTGGCTCTTCCTCCCGCCAGTATTATTACAGAAAACTGCATAAGCTTATATTATGGCTTTCCTGCTAAAAACCTTTGCAGCCAGTTTTATCTTTATCGATAATGGGGCAAAAGCCCTTTATGTAATTTTGTGAACTAAGTGATATATCCCTCATGAAATGACAGAGATACACTAGCTAGCTCTATAAGCCATTACTAAAAATGCTAAATGACATCGTTCTAAACAGCATTATAGTTACTATTGAAACGCTATCATACAGAAAAAGCATTGTCGATAAATTAATAAGCAGCTCACATGGGTACCCCATCCTTAAGGACTTGGTCTCAAGTGAAAAAAAGATGAACCGTAAGCTCATACTAAAAGGTTAGGACAGCCCACGAGTTTTAAAGGATAAATCTTAGGTCTTTTAAATTATAAACATGGGAGTAGACCTCTCCCCTCTGATAGAAGAGGGTTTAAAGCAGGATATACAGCTGGATAACCTTAACGGTAAGAGGCTTTCGATAGATGCTTACAATGCAATCTACCAGTTTCTCACGACGATAAGGGGAGAAGACGGGTCCCCGCTGATGGATTCCCATGGGAGGATAACGAGTCATTTGAGCGGTCTTTTTTACAGGACAGTCAACTTTATAGAAAAGGGGCTCAAGGTCGTTTACGTTTTTGACGGAAAGCCTCCCGAACTCAAGGCAAAGGAGATAGAAGAAAGGAGAAAGACAAGGGAGGAGGCCCTGAAGATGTACGAAGAAGCCAGAGCCCAGGGGAACGAAGAGCTTATGAAGAAATTCGCTACTAGAGCTGCTTTCCTTAAAAACTACATGGTGGAGGATTCAAAGACGCTGCTTGATCTGATGGGGGTACCGTGGGTTGAAGCCCCTTCCGAAGGAGAAGCTCAGGCAGCTTATATGGCAGCCCGGGGGGTAACATGGGGATCTGTCTCACAGGACTATGACTCTCTGCTCTTTGGCTCCCCAAGGCTCGTACGAAACCTTACTGTGTCAGGAAGGAGAAAGCTGCCGAACAAGGATGTATACATTGAGATATCCCCTGAGATGATAGAAACAGAAAAGCTTCTGAAATTTTATGAAATAACGAGGGAACAACTCGTTGACATCGGAATACTCGTGGGCACTGACTTTAACGTAGGAATAAAGGGAATAGGCCCGAAGACCGCGCTCAAGCTGGTAAAGAAATACGGAAAGATCGAGAACATAAAGGAGGTTCCCAGCCTTTCAGAGTTTCTCCCCCCGGAAATTCTGTCTGTGGTAAGAAAGATATTCCTGGAACCCCAGGTGAAGGACGTTCAGGGGCTTGAATGGAGGCAGCCTGATGAAGAAGGCGTGATAAAATTTCTCTGTGACGAAAGGAACTTTTCCGTTGACAGGGTTAAGAACGCGCTTACAAGGATAAGGAAGAGGCCTGCCGCGAGTTCCCTTGATCAGTGGTTTTAGTTCTAACGCTGAGCTGGTTCAATCTCTGATAAGAGATGGATACATAAAGAGCCAAGCAGTAGCCAGAGCCTTCCTTGAAGTCGACAGGGCTGACTTTGTATGGCCTGGAAGAGAAAAGCTCGCATATGTTGATGAACCTCTGGTTTTGGGCGATACAGGTCAGACGATTTCGGCCCCCAGCATGATCGCGATAATGCTCGAAGCGCTTGAGCTGAAAAGGTACGAGCACGTGCTTGAGATAGGAACAGGAAGCGGCTACAGCGCCGCGCTTATATCTAGGATGGTAAGCCCCGGTTCAGTAGTAACTGTCGAGCTCAGCTACAGGCTTTACCTGTTTGCCCGTAAAAACCTGGAAAGGTACAGCAATGTAATCCCGGTACTAGGTGATGGCAGCAAGGGCTTTCCGCCTTATTCAAAAGAAGAGCTTTACGATAAAGCTGTCATCATGGCAGCAGCGCAGAAAATACCGGATGAACTGCTTGCGCAAATAAAGAAGGACGGCTTTGTTCTTGCGCCGGTAGGAGGAAGTGGTTATCAGGACCTTATAAAGAGGTGGAAAAATGGAAGAGAGGAGAGCTACGGGGGCTGTGTATTTGTGCCACTGAGGTCTCTTTGAACAGCTTTTTCAGCAAATAACTGAATTTTCCATCTTTTTACCAGAGACCACTTCCGTTAGGGCTGGATAGTTTACGAACAGCACTCACCGTTTATCGTGCTGTTTTTCGATCAACTGCGATTTTTTAAAAAATTGAATTAAAAGTTTATTTTACCACGACTTGTAAGTATCTGGTGAGATGAACAGGACAGTTTCGGTTAACAACGGTATAATTGTTACGATGAACGATAAAAGGGAGGTTTTCAGCGGTTCAATCCTCATAGAAAACAGCAGAATAGTCCAGGTTGAAAAGGGCGTTTCAAGGTTAAAAGCAGATGAGGAGATAGATGCTACGGGCAGCATAGTTACCCCGGGTTTTGTCTGTTCTCATACTCACCTTTATGGAATACTTTTGAGAGGGGCTCCGTTAAAGCTTAAACCCCCGAGCGATTTTACCCAGAACCTTCAGAGGATATGGTGGCCGATGGATGAAACCATGAACGGGGACGACGCTTACATCAGCGCGTTTACAGCTTCTCTCGAGCTTCTGAGGAGCGGAACCACGACATTTGCCGACACTTTCTCTGGCCCTAACGCAATAAAAGGAGTGCTCGACATGATAGAGAAAGGCGTGCTTGAAGCCGGCATAAGGGGTTTCATATCTTTCGAAGCCACTCAGAGAAGAACCAGCGAAGAGGGGTTTGAAGGTCTGAAAGAGAACGAGAGGTACATAAAGAAGAGCAAAGATGAGAGGATGAACGGTATGGTGAGCATCCACGCTTCTTTCACAGTTCACGACGATCTTCTGAAAGCCGGAAAAGAGCTTTCTGATAAACATTCTGTTCCGATAACGATACACACTTCAGAGGGAAAGTGGGACCTTTATCACAACCTTGAAAGGTACGGCAAGAGGACTTTTGAAAGGCTTTACGACCTGGGAATACTGGGCAAAAGAACGCTCGTAGCTCACGCCGTTCAGGTAAACGAAGATGAGCTCAGGCTCATATCCAGCACGAGAACTTCTGTAGCTCATAACGCGCTCAGCAACATGCTTAACGCTGTGGGCATAGCTCCGGTGCCTGAAATGCTCGGTATGGGGATTAACGTAAGCATAGGCAACGACGGCTACATATTTGATACGTTTGAAAACATCAGAGCAACATACCTGATACACAAGGTTAACAAGCTAGATCCTAGGGTCATGAGCTTTCAGCAGGTTCTTGAAATGAGCACCGTTAACGCGGCAAAGGCGCTTGGCATAGATGACAGGCTCGGTTCGATAGAAGCTGGAAAGCTTGCCGACGTAGTCATCATCAGGCCATCAGTCAGGCCAACGCCTCTTAACTCTGGTTCTGCTTACGGTTATCTCGTAAACTCGGTTAACGGCAAAGACGTCGACACCGTGATTGTCAACGGCGAAGTCCTTCTTAAAGGTGGCAGGTTCGTAAAGGTTAACATAGAAGAGGTAAACAAAAAAGCTGAAAAAATGGTTGCTGACTACTGGAAAAGGCTCGAAAACGCATCTGAAAAAGTAGAGGTTTTGGACCTCTGATTGGCTATAAAATTCATAAAGGCTTTTAAGTAAGTAACTATTCTTTCAATAGGTGAGAAAAGTTGCCAGACGGAACTGTCAAGTACCTGATAAAGCTGAAGTTTACAATAGAGGGCATAGTTGAAAAGGCTGACATTATAGGCGCTATATTTGGACAGACTGAGGGCCTTTTTGGTTCAGAGCTTAACCTTAATGAGCTCCAGAAAAACTGGAAGATAGGCAGAATTGAAATAAACATGCAATCGAAAAACGACAAGGTTTTTGGCGAGATCATAATTCCCTCTTCTACCGACATAGTAACTACCGCGCTCATTGCGGCTATGGTTGAAAGCGTCGAAAAGGTTGGCCCGTGCGATGCAAAGATTCAGCTACAGGAAATACAGGACATAAGGGAAGCAAAGAGAAAGCAGGTAGCGGAAAGGGCCAAGGAGATACTTAAGGAATGGTACATCAAGTCCGCAAGCGAGGGGGAAAAGATTCAGAACGAAATATACGAAGTCCTTAAGCCATACAAAGTCCTGGAATGGGGGCCTGAAAAGCTTCCAGCCGGTCCTGAAGTGAACAGCAGCGATACAATAATTCTGGTTGAGGGAAGGGCCGACGTTATAAACCTCCAGAGGGCCGGTTACTATAACACGCTGGCGCTCAACGGCGTTAAGGTGCCTGAAAGCGTCGTTCAGCTCAAGGGCAAGAAGAACCTTATAGCTTTTCTTGACGGAGACAGGGGAGGGGACCTCATCCAGAAAGAGCTGGAACAGATGCTGGGCGACATACCAATATACAGGGCTCCTGCGGGCAGGGAGGTCGAAGAACTTACGCCTGCTGAAATAAAGAGCATACTAGAAGGGAAGCCAGCCAAAGAAGTCGTCCTGCCGGAGATAGATGCGTCTCTCCTTGAAAAGATAAAGTCAATATACCCGTCAATAAAGGAAACGCTGGAGGCTGTAGTCCTTGATAAAGATCTTAACGAAATAGCAAGGCTTCCGATAAACGAGCTCATGTCAGCTCTTGATAAGCTGAGCGAAGGAAAGCACATCATCCTTGATGGTATAGCTACACAGAGGCTCGTTGACAGCGCAAAAAACTTCGGTTTTGTTACTATCGTAGCTTTTAAACAGGCAGAAGGAATCAACGTACCTGAAGGAATTAAAGTTTATACTTTTTCCCAGCTAGGACTGGGTTAATTTTTTGGGTAGGTAGAGAAGTCCTTCATCTGGATCTCCAAGAGAAACGGCTGAACCCTTCAAGAAGAGAATCCCAAGGTACGCTATCGTTGCAGCATCGGCTTCGTGGTCGTTCATATCATCCCCGCACCCTTTTATTCCTAGTTTTTTGAGCCCATCTATCAGCCCTTTCATGTTCTTCTTCCTCGGTATACCAAGAACATCCTGAACGCCTCCAGGGTAAGATTCAATAACCCTGAAGCCGAGTGAGACGAGCTTCTTCGACAGTTTTATACCCCTTTCAGTGAGCATCCTCATCGGCCCGAGGGTAACTGGAAAGAACTTTATTCCCATCTTCCTGAGCTCAACGTCGCACGCTCTGAAGTGCGGCCCGTTCCTGTCATCTATATCCTTCCTCCCCCGCGGTATGCTCAGGGGCGCATCGATAACTATTACATCAGGGTCTTCTTCCAGCGCCATCTTTATTATGTCTCCATCAGTATAAACAGTAACGTACCTGCATTTAAGAAGCCCGTCTAAAAGGGCTAACCCCGTTTTTCTTTTTACAGACCCCGCAAGGTCTACTCCCATGCTAAGGCTGTTCGTCAGCCTTCCACCTTTTGTAAAGGCTGTGCTTTATCTCAAGAATGTCAAGAGCTTTCCCCACTATAAAGTTAACCATATCTTCTACGCTTTTAGGTTTCGAATAGAACCCGGGAGAAGCTGGCATTACAATGGCCCCCGCGATCGAAACCTTCAGCATGTTCATAATATCGATCGTAGATAACGGCGTTTCCCTGATAACGAGCAGCAGCTTTTTTCTCTCCTTTAGATTGACCATTGCAGCCCTCGTCAGCAGGTTGTCAGCTATACCGTTTGCAACCGACCCCAGAGTCCTGATGCTGCAGGGAGCGATTGCCATAAAGCTGAAACCGCTCGAGCCGCTCGCAGGGGCTTCATCTATATCTTCTTCTCTGTAGACCTTTTTTGAAACTTTTTTAACCCTCTGGTATGCATCTTCAAGCTCGTACTCTGATGTCTTCTTCGCAGCTTCTGTAAATATTGTGTGAACCTCAACTCCGCTCCTGTTAAGCTCTTCAGCAAGCCTTACACCGTAGATTATCCCGCTGGCTCCTGTTATTCCCAAAACTCCTTTCAATCTAAATGCTTTATAGCAGAGTAGAAATTAAACGTTTTCACTTAAAAATGTAGCTGGCCAGGAGGAGAACCACGAGAAGCCCCATGAACACTCCGTAAAACACCCACATCATCTTCTTTTCCCTGCTCTGCGCTTTCAGATCTCTGTCCCTGCACTCCTTGCTGCAGTATATCTGTCCTTCAGGAATGGCTTTCCCGCAGACCTTGCAGTGAGAATGCGGTTGAATGTAAAGATCCTTTGCCCTTTTTCTTTTTTCCTCAGATTCGCTCAAATACGATCATACTTCCGACCTTCTCTCCATATAAGGCTTTCTTGATTTCTGTGGTTCCTGTTCCCGTTACCAGCGTCCTGATCTTGGACCTTTCGATTATCCCTATAGAAACTTCGTCAAGAAGCTCGTATGTACCGGCTTCAGAGGACCCCTTTATTATCTTTTTCAATTCTTCGACATCAACCATTTCCATAAGCCTGGCATCAGGGTACTTCTTTGGGTCCCTGTCAAAGACGCCTCCAGCTTTTGTTGAATTTATAAAAAGGTCAGCCCTGAGGTGTTCAGCTAAAAGGGCAGCAACTGCGTTGGTGCTGTGCCCGGGGGATAGCCCTCCAGCAACCGGTATCTTTTTTATCGACCACGCTATGTCAGCTTCTCTGAGATCTGTTATAACCTTCGGGTAAGAATCCTTCATGCAAGACATCAGCAGCTTTGCGTTGATTCTTGTAACGTCTATCCCTATCTCGTCCAGCACATCTTCTGTTGCTCCCAGCTTCCTCCCGAGCTCTATGAGCTCCCTTGACCTTTTGCCCCCTCCCACGACAAGTGCCAGGCTGTTCCCATCCTGCACGTACCTTTCAAAAACAGACGCAAGCTCAATGATCCTGTTTTCTGCTCCCGCTTCGTCAAAAACGCTTCCTGAAATTTTAACTACTGTCTTCATCTGCCCTAGTAGAATGTATAAAAACGTTTTAAAATTAACGTTTCTGTATTTTATCAGGATAACTGATGCAACAGCAGTATGATTCGGTTGAAATTTATAGAGTTAAACGGCTACTTAACGAGCTATCTAACGTTACAGGTCGAGGGACTGAGCTGATATCCCTTTATATACCGCCAAAGCGACCTCCTTATGATGTTATAAACCAGCTCAGGGATGAATACGGCACGGCTTCAAACATAAAGAGCGATCAGACGAGGACGCACGTTCAGGACGCGCTTACTCACATCATGCAGAAGTTGAAGCTTTACAAACAGTTCCCGGAAAACGGGCTCATAGTTTTCTGTGGATACGTTCCCTCCCCCGAAAACCCAGCAAACGAAGAGCTGAAGTACTATGAGATAGTGCCCCCAAAACCAGTTCCAACCTACCTTTACAGGTGCGACGATCACTTTCATTTAGACATCTTAAAATCGCTTTTAAAGGAAGAAGACCTTATAGGCGTAATATCGATAGACCTCTCTGAGGCTGGCTTCGGGATAATCTCAGGTGACAGGGTTGAGGTAATTGAAGTTATAACCAGCGGAGTTGGCAGCAAACACAGGCAGGGAGGACAATCTGCAAGGAGGTTCGAAAGGATCAGGGAGAACGAGATAAACGACTTCTTTCACAGGGTTGCTCAGCACGCAAAGGAGATCTTTATAGATACTTACAGGGTAAAGAGGCTGATAATCAGCGGTCCGGGCATGTCCAAGGAAGACTTCTACAAGGGTGACTACCTCGATTACAGGCTAAAGCAGGCAACCATAGGTCTCGTCGATACAGGCTACGCAGGAGAAGAGGGCATAAGGGAAACTCTCGAAAGGGGTGAAGAGCTGATAGAGGGTGTCAGGCTTATAGAGGAAAAGAAGATAATAGACAGGTTTCTTTCTGAGGTTTCAAAGAAGGACGGGCTTGTTGTTTACGGGCTTCAGCCATCAATACAGGCTTTGAAAGAAGGTAACGCCGACAAAGTAATATTATCAGAAGACATCAACACTTTAAGGCTGGAAGCTGTTTGCAAGAACTGCGGCTATACTTCTGAAAAATTTGTGAGCGGCACAGATCTTTACAAAGAAAAGGCAACTCTGTCACAACAGGTATGCCCCGTTTGTGGCAAGAGCCTCTGGAACATCAGCGTTCAGGACGTTGTGGACTACGTTTCAGACCTTGCAAACCAGGTTGGCGCAAAGGTCGAGATCGTTTCTTCGCGTTCAGAGGCAGGAGTGATGTTTAAGAACTTCGGCGGCATTGCTGTGATGTTAAGGTATCAGAAAAAATGAGCATACCAACAAGATGGAATCCAGATATTGAAAAAGAGATAGCCAGAGAATGGGAAGAAAAGAAGCTCTACAGGTTCGTCAAGGACAGCAGGCCAGCTTACATCATAGACACTCCACCTCCTTATGTTAACTCCCCGGTTCACATAGGTCACGCCTACACCTACGTATACATGGACTCCATAGCAAGGTACAAAAGGATGAACGGCTACAACGTTCTTTTTCCGCTGGGCCTCGACAGAAACGGCCTTCCAATAGAGGTGCAGGTAGAAAAAGAGCTAAAGCTGAGCATCAGGAACACTCCCAGGGAAATCTTTGTCCAGAAATGCAGGGAGAAGCTTGACGAATACTCTGAAGCTTCCAGCAGCTCTTTCAGGCTTCTTGGCATAAGCTTCAGTTCTTATGAAAAGGGATACAAGCTGGGAGATATGTACGAAACCGATGACCCTGATTACAGAAAGCTCACCCAGGACATCTTTATAGACTTGTATAACAGGGGCCTTGTGTACGAGAGCGAAAAGGTTTCAAACTACTGCCCTGACTGCAGGATCTCCCTTTCAGATGCCGAAGTTGAGTACGAAGAAGAAGTTACTGGCCTTTACTATATAAAATTCAGGCTCGAGGACGGCTCTGATGTAGTAGTTGCGACGACAAGGCCAGAGCTCCTCAAAGCCTGCAAGGCCATAATCTATAACCCTGAAGACGAAAGGTACAAAAATCTTAAAGGAAAAAAAGCAAAGGTTCCTCTGTTCGATCACGAGATACCAATACTGCCACATCCATACGCAAAACAGGACTTCGGCACAGGCCTGGTCATGATATGCAGCTACGGCGACAGAGGTGACATGATGGTCTTTAAAGACCTCGGACTCACCCCGACTTTTCTCATAGACGAAAACGGGCTCATGAACGAGAACGCTGGAAAGTACAGCGGCCTCAAAGTAAGGGAAGCGAGGAAGAAGATAGTGGAGGACCTCAGAAAAGCGGGCTACCTGGTTAAAGAAGAAATGATAAAGCACGAAACTCCCATATGCTGGAGAAGCAAAACGCCAATTGAGTTCATACCGAGGAAGGAGCTCTACCTCAAACAGGTTGAGTTCAAGGACGAGCTCAAGAAGCTTGCTGAACAGATGAAGTTTTACGCTCCCGAAAGCGCTGAGCTGCTCTTTCGCTGGATAGATTCGCTTACCGACGACTGGGTTATCTCAAGAAGAAGGTATTACGGGACAGAGATACCCCTGTGGTACTGCAAGAACTGCGGTTACGTCTACGTACCTCCCAAAGGTAAGTACTACGTGCCGTGGAAAGAAAAACCGCCTGTAGAAAAGTGTCCAAGGTGCGGGGGGACAGAATTTGTGGGCGAAACAAGGATCTTCGATACATGGTTTGATTCGAGCAACACGCCTCTTTACATTTCAGGTTATTCCCATGACAAAGAATTTTTTGAACAAAATTACCCGGTAAGCCTGAGGCCTCAGGGCAAAGAAATAGTCAGGAGCTGGCTCTACTTCACCCTTTTAAAATCCTACCTTGTTACGGGCAAACCGCCTTTTAAAGACGTGTGGATCCACATGCACGTAGTGGACGAAAAGGGATACAAGATGAGCAAGAGCCTCGGTAACGTGATAGACCCCATGGACGTGATAAAGAAGTACGGCGCAGAAGCGTTCAGGACATGGGTATTTCTCGAGGGTGATATAACAAAGGACGACGTAAAGTGTTCTTATAACAGGATCGAGAGCGCATCAAAGTTTCTCACAAAGCTTCTGAACATATCAAGGTTCATACAGCTGAATTCAAAGGAAGCCTCTATGCCTGAAAACATATCTTTATCAGATCGTTGGATACTCTGGGAGTTAAGGTCCCTCGTAAAGAGCGTCAGAGAGCTCAACAATTCCTATTATTTTAACAAAAGCTTCACAAAGATAAGGGACTTTACGTGGTTCCTTTTTGCTGACCATTACCTTGAAATGGTCAAGCCCAGAATCTACAACCCTGAATATTCTGAAGAAGAGAAGCAATCAGCCTATTTTACCATGCGCAAAGTTCTTGACGTAGTGATCAGGTTAATGTCCCCATACATACCGTTTATAACTTACTACCTTTACAAGAACATCTACGGTAAGAACGTTCACCTGTCTTCTTACCCTGAAGAATCAGAGGTTCCGGTAAAGGAAGACCTTTCAGCTTACACTGAGAGGATCGTTGAGTTTAACCATTATGTATGGAACACCAAAAAGAGCATGGGCCTGAGCCTCAAAGACCCGATTGAAGTTAAAGTTCCTGAAGAACTCAAGCTTTTTGAAAAGGATCTTGTAGCTATGCACAACATCAAAAGTTCTGGGAAAGATCTAAAAGCTTAAAAACATATACAGTTAACATTTTTTGAAGCCTCGGTAGCTCAGCTGGTCAGAGCGTCGCCTTGGTAAGGCGAAGGTCGCGGGTTCAAATCCCGCCCGAGGCTAAATATGAATAAAACACGCTGCGCTCGTTATGACGATACAGCCAATTAGCGCATTAAGATTGGTGCAATTGATTACACAAACATCGAATGGAGTTTGAACTCTACACAATCACTGTTTAAATGGCTTCAAGAATCCACATCCGAGATCCTTGAGCCGCTGTGCCTGTAGACATCAAGCCATCCTTGCCAAGTTTCCTGGGGCACCCTCTTCACCAGTTCCCAGCCAAACGAATTCATTATGGCCTCAACTATGAACGGGGACCAGACAGCATGTGTGAATGTTATGCTATTGCGCCTTTTGCCTTTCTGCCAGGCTATCTTCTTAACTTCGCCTGATTCTGAGTTGTAATTCAATGTAATACTGATGGTTGAAACATTGTTCTTGGTTTCTACCATGCGCTTCTTCCATTTCCTTATCATAAAATAGATTTACAACATCCCTATAGTCCACTATGAAAGTTGAGCCCTCTTTGCAAAGTTCGTTCATCCTGTTGATGATCTTCACGAAAGCCTTAGCATTAAAGTGAGCAAGGGCATTGCCCACCAAAAAGAATGTATCGTACTTTCCGGTTAAATTAGCTTCAGTTATATCACCGAGAAAAAAAATTTACCTTTGACCCAGTGAGCCTTGCATATTCTTCGGCCTGATCGATCATGTCTGGATTTATATCAATTCCCGTACATGATTTGCCATCATTTTCAAGGATAAAATCAAGTATTCCGCCACCACACGCAAGGTCAAGCGTTTCATGACCAACATGTTCCTTTACAAGCGTATAAAGGTTTTTCAGCTCATTTACCCTTTGCTCATTTTTCATGGTATATCTGTGGAAATTCTCAGAAATTCTGTAATAGTACTTTATGTTTTCCATATATTTTTTTATAAATACGAGTTAAAAAATGTTTTTTACGATTAAGGCAGTTGATCAGTTTAATACTTTTTTAAGAGTCATGTCCTCGAAGATCTGTCTAACATGTATACCTTCCAAGAATAGTAAATGCCCTTACGCTCTGTCCGAGAACGCTCTCAAAGTTAAGGCTGATTATCGCATCCGATACAAACCTTACGTGTTCCGCCACAGGGTTCAGGCCCTCAGTTATGAGCACAATTGATGACTTTTTCTGCTTGACCGAACCGTAAAGAAGCTGTAAAAAAGGCCTTATTGAGCTCTCATCTTTAATTCCAAAGAACATGGCATCAACTGTATCAATTATAACAAGCTGATCATCAGAAAGGGCTTCAGCTATGTCAGAATAAACAGTATCTACCGAACCGCTCATCGCGCTTATAACGTTAAGATTGCCCCTGTATTCAGGAGCAACAACCTTCATCTTCTCCCTTAACGAGCTTTCAGGGTCAGCGTATGAAACGTAAGTGCATTTATCTTTCATAGAACAGACTTTAAGGGCCAAAAAGGTCTTGCCTATTCCCGGCGGACCTTCTATGAGCGAGACGTATCCAGATGTTGTTAGTATGTCAAGAACGCTTCTCATTTATATAAAAAATAGCATTCATGTAATTTAAATTTTCTAACCAATTTCTTGGTTAGTGATCAAATACATATAATCTCGGTTTCTTGATCTTTTGCAAGCAACAAGGTAATTCATCAATTTATCATCTTATTAAAAGTATGTACTGATCAAAAGAGTAATTTTTTATTTTTTATTATTAAAAAAATAATGCATAGGATCATAAAAATTTACTTTTTCCTGCGAGCTATAAATACTCCAGCTGCGACTATAACTACTATGAATACAGCAGCAACGTATACAACAGCATAGGCAGTAAACTGTGACGGCACAGGGCTGACGTATACTTCGTTGCCGACAGCAGTTGCGTACCCCTGAATGCCTATTGTATAAGTCGGATCAGAAATCACCTTAAGAGAATAGCTCTTTCCGTTTATTGTAAGGTTTTCAGAATAAATGGTCTGTGTTGAGGCTGATTTGGTAAACAAAGTCATGTTTGTGTTTGAATTGTAAACTCTGTTCCACTCGTTTAAAGGCTGATTAAATTCAGAAAAGTTGAGCGTTGAAACTTCTGGCAGTGCTATAATTCCCTCCATTCCAAGCCTGTCCATTAAATCGTTACCTAAAAAGTTCAGGTCTTCCATATTTCCGTTTTCCATCAGGTACAGATGTTTGTCTACCTTGAAAGATTTCCATGCAAAGTTCCCAACAATCCTGGTTCCGTTCTTGGTGAATAATCCGCTAACCCACATTATAATTTCTGAGCTCTTTACGTATACTGCTGCTGTTTGGTTAGCAACGAACTTTTTCGAAATTATAACGCTAACGTTGAGGAGCTGAATGCTCTGGTTCACAGGATCTCCTTCATCGTGATTGTCGTTTTCGCTGTGGACTAAAGCTTCCTGCAGGTTCTGGAAAAAGTCACTGTTTTGAGGAACGTTGCTGACGTTTGCGCTGTAGCTGTAAGACGTGCCGTTCAGCATCCTTGAAAAGATGCTATCTGCAGGATAATGAAAAACGGCGTAAACGGTATCGTTTACAAATATCTCTGCGACATTTTTGCCTGGATATGCAAAAGCAGTCACGCTCGATGCACCAGCTGGTATTGCCGTGTAAAGCATCATTCCCATTATAAGGGGTATCATGATGAGCAGTTCTATTTTGTGCATCATCAAGACCGATTGTGCAATGCAGGTTATAAGGAATTTTGTGAAATTTTAGCGGAACGATAAGGAGCAGAGAGGGTCTTTTTTGCTCGCGCTCCTGTACGAGGCATATACTCTTACAGGACATCATTCCCAGTATGCTGGGAACAGCGTACAGCTTTTGAGCTCATACGTTTCTCTGCTTCTGAAGCTTTTTTAAACCATTTTTCTATATCCTCCTAAATCGTCAATAGGCGCGTTTCCTTCAAGAAATGCTGGCACCAAGAGTAGATCGCAGCCATAGATCCCGCCATCGGGCCCAATTACAAACCGGCTCCTGCCTGCTGGACATCTTTCTTCGCTTAATCCTGATGAATTCAACTGACTGTTGATGGTTTAAAGAGTTAAGCATTAAAGATGTCGAAAAGTCCAGCATCTCTCAGGTTAAATGCTGCCTTCAGAACGGCCATGAACGATCCAGGGCCTCTTATAGAATCGTTAACTTCTTCTGTTTTTCCGTCGATGCTGAGCTGTACCCGTTCAGTTTCTACGCTTTTCAGCGTCTTTGTCACATTTCTATTAAGCATGAACATATTGTGCCGAGAGCCAATCTCATCCGTTTTCCTTTGTTTCCTTTATTATTGCCGTCAGGTGTTCCAAAGGCACCATCAGCGGCTCCCGGTTCAGCAGGTATATATAGTTGGTTCCTGCTTTTGCGAGCTTTTTAGTAATTTTGATCCAGCCTGCGCTGTCCAGCTTATTGCCACCTTTTTCCTGCTGATGCATAACAAGTTAAAAAAAGCGCAGCGTTTTTGAACATCGTGGATAAAATTTTAACTTTATGGGGGTTAAGGGGGCGAAAGTCCCTCTCCGTGAGCTTTAGATAGCCCCTTACAACAGGTTTTTATATAAAGAAAAACATCACATTGTTAGTGCCCAACTTAGAGAAGAATTCAAAGATCAGGGAGAAGAGGAAGCAAACCTTACTTAGGAGGAGGACTCAAGAGGCAAAAAATTTCGAGCTGAAATTTGAAAAAAGCAAGATCTCAAAAACCAAGCTTGCTATCCTTAACCGCCTCTTTCTTGAGGCTAAATGGTTCACTAATTACATCATAGCAAACGGAATACTTAACTTCAAACCACATGCGGACTACAAAGTAAAAACAGTTCCTGTTAAGGTAGGTGGCGCGTTTCAGGAAAGGGAAATTCAAGTGCTTTCATCTCAGATGAAACAAGCCCTGATAAAAAGGCTTCAGGACAACGTAATAGCTCTTTCAAAGTTAAAGGAAAAAGGCGTGAAAGTAGGCAGGATAAAATTCGTAAAGGCCGTGCATTCGATTCCTTTGATGCAGTACGGCGTGACGTATTGGGTGAAAAAGGATAATAAAATGGTCCACATACAAGGCATTGGGAACTTTAAGGTATCTGGGCTAGATCAGATACCTGAGAACGCAGAGCTTTCTTCAGCAAACCTTGTAGAAAGGAACGGGGATTACTACTTATATGTTACATGCTTTCTGCCTAAAGAAGACAAGCTCAAGAACGGAAAAGCCATAGGCATAGACCTAGGCGTGAAGAACCAAATAACCTTCTCAAATGGGGTCAAAATTCAATACTTAGTGCCTATGAGCAAAAGGCTAAGGAGACTTTATCACTTCTTTTCTCGAGCAAAACCTGGATCAAGGAACAAAGAAAAGCTCCTTTTGAAGATTAAACGCGAATTCGATAAACAGAATGATAAGAAGCGTGACATAATCAACAAAGTGGTGCACTTCCTAACGACAAACTACTCGCATGTTGTATTACAAGATGACGACATACGCT
>Ga0208006_100299_pt1 | contig 19955 bp, 16 predicted proteins | sample ECH_Bnyco_MetaG_FD_187131 | JGI IMG/M metagenome (GOLD analysis project Ga0208006, IMG submission 187131) | Hot spring microbial mat communities from Yellowstone National Park, Wyoming, USA - ECH_B nyco_MetaG (SPAdes) (version 2) | ecosystem: Environmental > Aquatic > Thermal springs > Hot...
ATGCAACTCTAAACGGATCACAGAAGTGGAAGGACACTATGAGGGAGTTTGTCACAGACACATATCAATACCTTAAAGAGTACTACAAAAGGGAGAATTCTGAAGCTGGATTTTCTGCTGACAAAAGGCTCTTTGGATGGGAAATAGCGCAGAGGAGAGAAGACAGAATTGACAGCGCTTTATTTTGCACAGGCCTGTGGCACAACCTATTCAACCTTAACGGATAGTCATGCAGGAATTCTGTCCCACAGCCGGCTATAACGAAAAGTTTAAATCATGCCAGCCATTAATATAAACTACAAATGGCTGATAAAGCTGAGGGTGTTTTTCTGAGGAACTCTACAGGGCTTGTAAGAACGATATCCCCATGGAACATATTCCTGATAAACATAGGGGAAATAGGCTTCGGAACAGGGCTCATAACGCTGAACGAGGCTGACAGCTTTTTGCCGAACGGAAATCCGGGAGGTTACGTGACGCTGACAATTTTGCTGATGACGTTCGTTGTCCTCTTTGAAGCGTACATATATTACTTTATAGTTAAAAGCGTCGGAAGAACAGCCGGAGACTACGTCTGGGTGAGCAGAACCCTAGGCCCGGTGCTTGGAGGCCTTCTTATCTTTGGCTTTACGTTTACGGGATTTCCTTTCATAGCAATAGTGCTTAACTGGATGATAACGCTTTCTCTTGCCCCGTCAATTTCTACGATAGCGGTTGCAACCGGCTCTTCATCATTGCTTTCAATGACTTCCTTCATGATGTCCACGGGTTTCCTGATAGCTTTCTCCTTCATAATGCTGATCATACTCCTTTTGATAGACATATTTTACCCGAAGTACGGTTTTGTGATACTTGGAATAATAGTGCTGATAGCTCTTATAGGAACCTTCATGATGGTAATTCCGTATCTCGCGCTTGGAAGCGCGGGGAGCATAAGCTCCATAAACTCTTTCCTGAGCTCTTATAATTCATCTTACTATTCGATAGCATCGCAGTACAAAGGCCCGGTTATTTCATGGCCAGCAATACTTCTTCTTCTGCCTTTCACAGCGTACGCGCTACCATGGATAAACAACGCCGCTGATTTTTCAGGAGAACTCAAAAACCTCAAGAGGGCAGCGTGGATGGGAACCATTTTCGCGGCTTCTTTTAGCGGAATATTCCTGGCTCTGTTCCAGCAGATCTACTATAACATGCTAGGGTTTAACTTCGCCACCCAGGCAATGCTCTCCTGGCCTTCATCACTATCAGGCATGGGCGTTGTTCCGAACATGCTCACGGTAGCAACCATACTTTTCAGGAGCAATCCGGCTTACATATGGATAATGAACATAGCGTTCTCGTTCTGGTACCTGGCTTCAGTCCAGCAGACAATACTCTCAATATCAAGGTACGTTTTCGGAATGAGCTTCGACAGGCTCCTGCCTTCCTGGTTTGCGGCTGTAAGCGAAAGGTTCCACTCTCCTGTGAACTCTCTTGCCATAACCGGAATTCTGGGCGCCATAATGATAATAATAACGTCCTTCACGAACTGGCTGTACCTGTACTCAACTACGGCTCTGGGAATGGTTTTCTTCGCGTTCGTCGGCATAACTGCGATAATCTACGGCATAAAGAGAAAGTCTGAAGCCGGATCTCACTCTCTGCCCCTGGTGATCTCAGGAATAATAGTGGCCATAGGATTCGCCTACCTTTCGTACCAGTTCCTGTTCCTGCCTTATTATGGCATAAACACGCTTTCATGGGGTCTCATGCTGTTCTTCTGGATAATGGGAGCCCTTCTGTACCCGATTTCAAAGTGGTACTACGGTAAGAAAGGGCTCGACGTAAGCATGATATTCAAGGAAATACCTCCAGAATAGGGCTCAAACAATCATTCTTATTTTTTATGCTTCAATTTACAACTTTAACTAAATTTTTTGAAACCCAATGCCTGTAAATATATTTAAGGAACTTTTTATAATAAAAACTTAAGATGAACATATACGACGTTAAATTAAAGATACGCCCCAACATCGCGATTGGAGCTTCTCGGTTCATAATCGTGCCTTATTTGGGGCGCGATCATCCCCGGAAATTCCGTCGTTTTCCACAATAAGAGCTATGTTTGGGCAAATATTCAAATTCTGTCAGTCCTGTAAATTTATTGCAGTTCGTAGGAAGCTATAACTTGTGGAAGTAAACTTTTGCCTAATTAACTTTCGTAATGTTAAAAACTTCTCATGATTTTGTAACGTACGATTCCCCGTTAATCTTTTCGAACGAGAAGACTGCGTTCACGCTTTCGTTCTCAAATATCTCTTTGTCGTGGGTTATTATGACAAGCTGCCTCACTGCCTGTCCCATGTTCCTGACCAGGTCGACAAAGGCCTTCTTCCTTTCTTCATCAAGGTAGTTCGTAGGTTCGTCCATGATTATGAAGTCTATGTTGCCGGTGCTCAGGAGCTTTGCTATGGCAAACCTTATGGCAACAGCTATGGCGACCTTTTCCCCTCCGCTCATCGCGTTGATGTCCTGAAAACCTGAGCTTGTGTAGCACTCTATGCCCACCTTTGATTCGCCCTCGCTGATCTTTATCTCAGAGATGCCAGTGCCAAAAAGCTGTATATAATCTGTTGAGAATGCTGAAATGCTCCTGACGGCCCAGAACCTCATGCTCTTTGCGAGCTCGCCGTCCCTGTGAAATATTTCGTTTCTTATCCTTTCAAACCTTTCCACGTAAACTTTTGCCTTTTTCATGGCTTCGCGTACTGGTTCGAGCTGCCGCAGCCTTTCTTCAGTATTTGTAGCGCTCGTATTCTGAAACACGATTTCTGCTTTGATCTTATCAACCTTTTCCCTCAGCTCCCTGAGCCTGTTTTCAAGCTTTGCAAACTTTTCATCGCTGTACCCTTCTGTTTCATGCTTCAGGTTTTGTATTCTTTCGTGCAGTTCCCATGCATTTTCGTCTATCAATTCATCAGGCCCAGATACGCTTTTTTCGAGCTTAGACAGTTCCTCGCGCCACGCGCCTATCTGCTCTTCCGATGATACGCCCTTTGAAGATAGCCATGTATTTGCTTCTGTAAGGGCTCTGGAAAGCTCATTTCTGGTTTTTGTTAGCTCTTTCTTTCTGTTTTCAAGAGCGCTGTACTTTTTGCTGAGCTCGTCCAGAGCTTTTGACCTTTCTGTGTACTCTGCAAGCTCTTTCTCCTTATCAGAAAAGCGCTTCTTCAGCTTTTCTAAATTTTCAGATAGCATGGAGATCCTTTCGTTTATCCCCCTGTTTTCTATGACGGTCTTCTGGGCTTCGCTCACGGCCTTCAGCTTTTCCTTCGTCGCCCTTTCTTCGTTTTTAAGCTTTTTTAGCTGGTCTACCACTCCATTTATCTCGTCAACGATGTGCTGCCTCCTCTTACTCAGATCTTCGCCCTCAACACGTGAACCGCACACCGGACAGACGCCGCTGCTCTCAAGTTCCTGATAGTTTTTCAGAACCTCCTCAAGCCTTGCTTTTTTCTCCTCAAGCTCCTCAACCTGACCCCTGATTTTATCAAGAACGTCTTCAACATCCTTTTCTGGTATGAGCAGAGCCTGTTCGACGGGCTTCACAGAAGATCTGAGCTGTTCTATCTTCTTTTCGCTGCTTTCTATATCATCGTTGATATCACTGATCTCCTTCTCAAGCTCTTTAGCCCTATGAAAAGCGCTGGATGCAGCCTCAAGCGCTTTTATAACGTCCTTCTCCTCTTTATCAAGGTTCTCCAGCTCTTTTTCGGCCTGTTCCAGCTTACGCTGCGCATCGCCTCTTATGAATGAAAGGTACTTTTCCGCAACGGGTATGTCTCTTTCGAGCTCGGCTTTTTTCTTTGTCAGCTCTGCCCTCTTCTCTGTGACGTACCTGGAGAACTGTCTTTCAAGGTTCCTGAGCTCATCAAACTTTGTCTTCAGCGCAACCATAACACTGTGTTCGTTTTCAGCTTTATCCCTTTCAGCCTGTAAAGGTTCAAGCTCGTTTTGCAGCCTTTGAGCTTCAGCCATTGCCTTTTTTATCTGCTGTTTTAGGTTCTCAGTATCGCTTTCCAGCTGAGACAGGCTGTCAACGCCGTAACCGTACCTCTCGGCAAAGGTTTTCTTAAAAAGATCTATGGCCGTGCCCATTTTTTCAAATGCGTTGCCCAGGACTTCGATGCCAACCACGCTGTTTATCAGCTCTTTAAAATCCTTTGGAGTAAAGTTGATTATTCTGTCAAGCTCGCCCTGCTGTATTATTGCCACAACCTTCATCTTATCGTAATCAAGCCCGAGTATTCTGGCAACCGTGTTTTCAACGGATTCACCGTACTGCTTCCTTTCTCCTGCGACAACGATCCCTTTTTCATCCCTTATGACTGCTCCAGCAAGCCTGCCGTTTTTCTCGAACTTCCTCTCAACTGTGTACCTCCTTCCGTTGACCGAAAAAATGACCCTTGTATAGCCCCCCGATGAGCCCCGGAAAACTATATTTATGTTGTTATCCCTGGTGTGCTTTCCATAAAGGGCGTAAGTCAGCGCATCAACGACCGATGACTTTCCTGATCCGTTGTTCCCGACAAACACGTTGACGCCGTCCTCGAGCTCTATGCTTGTGTTCCTGTGCGAAAGGAAGTTGAACAGGTCTATCTTCTCTATCATCCGAGCTCACCCTTTTCAAAAGCTTCCCAGAGCCTGTTTGCCATTCCTTCAGCGTCATCCGCCAGGGGAAGGAGTTCCTCTATCGCAAAAACACCATCCTTTCCCAGTATCCTTTCAGCCTGTTTAAGCATCTCTGTCTTCAGGTCGGAAGGCTTTTCTCCCAGCAGCCCTTTAGTTTCTTCTTCCTCAAACTTTACCTGAAGCAGGAGAGAAGCCTCGTTCACCGGCCTGAGCGCAGAGCTCACCGTGGCCCTACTTATGTTCTTTCCGCTAACGACCACAGTTACAATGGGCTTCTTCCTCAGCCCGGATATTTCTTTCAGTATTCTTTCAATGTGCTTCTGAAGCTCATCGTATTTTATTTCAAACTTAAAACTTTTTCTTGCAGTCTCAAGGTTCACCCTCTCTACCCTTGTTTCGTCGCCGCTCAGATCTACAACGTTAAACCCTGCTGAAGCTTCAGTGGATCCTGCGTAGCTTACAGGTCCTCTAAGATCAGCGAACTTTTTTATCCCTGGTTCATGAATGTGACCCATCGCGTAGTAATCAAACCAGACCGGAAGGTCAGAGGTCTGTATTTCACCTGCATACTTGTTGAACTCTGTCAGCCCCTGATGAAGAACAAGCACGTTCTTCCCAGGGTTCTGCTTAAGTTCCGAAAGCTTCTTCCTGAGCAGGTCTATTTCGCTCCTTCTGTGTTTGCTGAACCCGATAAAGTTTATCCCTTCTATTTCATGAGGCACTCCGTCTCCCACATAAGTTGCAAAGCCCATTTCTCCAAGGAGAAGAGGGTAAGGGACATCCTTCATCCTGCTTATGTCGTGTTCTCCAAGGACAAAGAGCATCCTGGAGCCTGCGTCCTCGAGCTTTTTTAACCCGGCATAGAGGTTCTTTACAGCAAGGCCAGGAGGCTTGGGAGAGTCAAATACGTCTCCGGAGTGAACCACTATCTTTATGTGGTCCTTTATTGTTATCTCTATAGCTTCGTTGAAGACGTCATAAAAGTCGTCAGACCTTTCCTTCAGGCCGTACGGCATCGCCCCAAGGTGGGTGTCTGAAATGTGCGCTATGATCAATGCAAGATCAGCTCGTCGGTGTGCTCTTCAGCAACTCCGGACATCTCTTTCTTCCTTGCCCACTCCTCTGTGGCCTTGTAGTCAGAACCGACAAGCTTTTCTTCAACCATGTCTATCTTTGCGACTGTCGGAAGCTTTACCCACTGACCAAGCAGTATCGCTTCTCCGCTGTTGAGAGACGGGAGCCCGGCCGCTACCTCTTCAGAAACCAGCTCAGATGACTCCACTATGTAGCTCTGATCCCTGGGCTGTGATATCCTGAATACTGCGATTGAACCCATCTGGCTGAGGACGTCCTGGCTCAGCCTGCTTGGTCTCTGAGAAGCAACTATTAGCCCGACCCCGAACTTCCTTCCTTCCCTTGCAACCTTTGATATTATTTCGTGAGCGTCGCTCTCCTCCCCTTCAGGCAGAAAAGCGTGGGCCTCTTCTACAGCAAGTATTACTGGCGTGTCGAACAGTATTTTTTCGGTTTCGTTGCGCCTGTAAGCTTTCCTCTGATCAAGTATCTCTCTTGCATAATAAGATATTATCAGGCTTGACTGGGCTTCGTTCAGATCGAGCATGTCTATTACGTTTACCCTGTTTGGCTTTACCATGCTTATCGGATCGCCTATTTCTGTATCGAGAATTTTTCCCATCCTTCTCCTTGCTCTCTCGATTATCTCAATGACCCTTGCAGCAAGCCCCACGTCATCGTTTTGAATATTTGTTTCAAGATCTTTCCAGAAATCTCCAGAACTTCTAACTTCCGGGGTAAGAGCCCTTGCAAGGGCCTCCCTCTGCTTTGAAGCATTACGCCTTATCTCGATAACGTCAGCCAGCTCATCCGGATCTAGGATTCTCGGGTTTATCTTTGCCCTTACCTTAACAGCGCCTTTAAGCGAAGAATATTCACCGTGATAGTCAAATATCAGCATCGTTCCTCCCAGCTTCATAACCTCCTTCGATATCAGCGCCAGGAGGTTTGACTTTCCGCTCCCAGTTGCGCCAAGTATCGCCAAATGCCTTGAAGCAACAGCATCTATGTTCACTCCAACCCTCACTGAGGGCTTTCTGAGCAGCGAGCCTATCTGAATGCCGTAGCTGAACACTGCTTTAAGCAGATCTTCTGGAGCTTCTTCAACAGAAGTGCCCGGTTCAGGCGGAAGAGATGGCATTTCAGGCTTGCCTTTTTTCAGGGAATCAACCAGGCCAACAACCCTTACCAGCGAAGTATAGCTCCTGTCCCTTGCGTTAGATGAAGCAAATTTTTCAGCTTCGCTTGCAGTTATGTAGTCTCTTGCCTTCTCCATTATCGCGCTCGTTATGATGCTCTCCTCTACCATGCCAAGGACGTCTCCGTCCCCTGTGTGGGCCACAAAGTATTCCCCGAGCCTTGCGGGCCTCTCCGATATTATGCTGAACCTGTCAGCCTTTGACCCGTTGGCAACTATAGCTTTCATTCCCAGAGCACCTCTCTCGCTCCGGGCTCTGCCCCGAGCCCCAGCAGAGCCTCAGCTGTCTCCATATCTTTAACGTCAACCTTGCACATCTGGTGCGCAAGCAGCAGTGGGTAAGGGTAACCGTTGACGGAAACGGAATAAAGCTTTCTTACAACGTTAAGCGCTTCTGATTCTTTTATCTGTCCGGGGACCTCAACCTTTATCACTGGGGCCCAGTCGCTCAGCCTCGCATAAAAAACTGAAACTCCCTGAGAATCGTACCTTATCTTTGAAATTCCTGCTTTGCTCGTGTACTTTGTATAGTAGTACATATCTCCAACCTCTCCTTTTAGGTCTGTGTTGCTTTCTGAGGCCTTTGCTATGAATATAACGTCTTTGCTGTTTATCAGCTCTTTTGCGTACTGTATGAAAGTTACGGACATCCTGTTTCTCCTGTCATAGATCATCGCAAGAGCAGAATTGTCTATCAGCGCTGTGTAGCCTCTTTTTATGGCTTCCAGGGCAAGCTCGTACTCAAAGCTCATGCCGACGCTCTCAAGGTACCTTTGAGTGTTGTATGCTGTGATTCCTTCTTCCTCAGTTACGGGAGCTCCGATGTCTGCTTTGTACTTAGGGTCAACCACATAATTGCCTGAAGAATCAACTGCCACAGCGTCAACAACGTAGAAGAAAAAACCGTGGTGCCTGGTGCTGTTCCAGCTGCTGTCTATGCCGGCAAGGTTTGCCCCTGATATATCAGGCATGTATTCGGTCCACATCTCCCTTACCATTTTTTTGATGTCTTTTTCCTCCCTTATTTTTCTCATTATGAGATCTCTGTTTTCGCTTAAGTATTTATAAACCTCGGGTATCACGGACTTTTTTAACCTTTCAAATATTTAATATTGATGTCAGAAAAATTCAGAAAAAGCTTCTAGAAGTTTATCTGGACGCCGCCACCCCCCTGCCTCGGTATGTATGGTTCAACGACGTTAGCAAGCTGCTGGGCTGTTGTCGTGTGCAGATAAACGCGGCCCGGTCCCTCTATTTCAACGAAGAACCAGCCTTCGTGAGAAAAAAGCATCGATTTTATACCCCCGACCCTTGATATCCCGTAGCTCATGTTCCCGTCAAAGGCAAGCAGATGACCTGCTTCAATCTGTATCCTTTCGCCCTCTTTCAGCTCTTTCACTATGAGGCCCCCATAAGCGTGAAGGAAGATCTTCCCGTACCCTGAAAACTTTGCGAGGAAAAGGCCCTCTCCTGCTAGCAGCCCGGCACCGAGCCTTGCCATCTGCGAATCATAGTTAACGCTGGGTTCCATGGCAAGAAAAGAATGAGATTCGGCAAGAAGCGAAGAAGAGCCGGTCAGCTCAACCGGAAATATCTTTCCCGGGAAGAAACCAGCCAGAACAACCTCTCCAGGACCTGTAAGCTCAGATACAAAGAACGTGGATCCAGTTACAGCTCTCTTAAGTCCCGATAGAAAACCTCCCTGTGAAACGGTGCTGAACCCAACATACATGTCCTTTGATATTAGGTGTCCGGAATCAGCGTAGATCTTTTCACCTGAAGAAAGCGCGACCCTAAGGTACTGCATGTCTGCCCCTTCAACAGTATATGAAACCATAGCCTACCACTCACCTTATTACAACAAGGGAGTTTAAAAACGTTGATTGATTCACTCGAGCTGATGCTGCTTAAGAAAAGGCTTCACTGCAATGTCAAACGGAGTTATTATATAATGCTGTCACAAACAGTTTCAAAATAAATAGCTTTATATTGGTGCTTGTCATATAATATTTTGTGCCTGAAAGATTATATGCATTGAAAGAGGCATGTTTGCTCCTTGACCTTCACCCAAGGACTATTCAGAAGTGGGATAAGCAAGGCAAAATCAGGGTTGTGAGAACACCTGGCGGTCGCAGGAGAATACCAGAATCAGAAATCAGGAGGTTGCAGGGTGAAAAAGGCATACGGAGCGTTATTGGATATGCAAGAGTTTCTTCTAGTAAACAGAAAGATGACTTGGAGATGCAGGTTGAATATTTGAGGCAGAGAGGTGTACAAGAAGTTATTACCGATATTAGGCTCAGGCTTGAAAAATAAAAGCTAAAATTTTTTTGTCTGATCTTCGTAAAGCTAAAAAGCCAGAAAGCACAACGTAAAACATGGTATACAGAAGCGCTGGGATTATTGCTCTGATACTTATTTCACTGATAGCTTTATCACAGGGATCTATAGCTTCCGCCCAAAACTACAGGCGAATAATAGTAATTTCCCCCGGGTTTTACCTTTTTAGCCCTGTAAATGTTTATACTGGCATGAATGTTACATTTTCAGTGTACTCCAACACTTCTGTGAACGTTTACATAATGAATGGACAGCAGCTTTCAGCGTTCGAGCAGGGTTTATTTTCAGGTTACGTCTATCATACAAGCGGGAGCACAGTTTCAGGGAGCGTGGGGCCTCTCGTCAGGGGGGTTTACTACCTCGTAATTTCAAACGACATAGGAAAATTCAGCGCTGCCATATCCTACACACTTTCAACTGTTCCTGTAAACGTCTACAGCATACGCTCGTCTCTCCCAGCACCTGTTGGTATTGCAGACTATGGCGTTCAGAACAGCTCGGGAATCATAAAGCCTTACACGGAGAGGTTCAGCGAAATCGCTGGCGGAGCCACAATATACAGGATAAAGGCTTATAACTCAACTCCTCCGCCTGGCGTTTCGCCCTACAGCGCCAGCCTTCAGCTGAACTCAGTGCTGAGCGTCAACACAAGCTCAGGAACGTATTATTACTGGCTACAGAACGTAATCATGTTAAACACGAACAACGACACAATGCAGTTTCTTAACGATCTTTGGAACCTTTCGTCGAAAAACTCTGTCCTTTATTCCAGAGACATAAGCGGGAAAGGCGTTATGAAGCTTGTAGGGCTCGACAACGTTTACATCTACGGCAGCAGCTTCAGGAGCTACTCTCTCCCAATGGCAGCTTACCTCTTCTTAAGAATAAGCCAGAGCCCTGATTCCGTAACCGTCAGCTACGGGTACTCCAGAAACCCGGTTAGCGTGAACTGGTACGACAACGTAACCATAAAGGAGAGCGGGGTTAAATCGGCATACATGGTGGTCAGCGGTTACAGCATGGATCCACGGGGCACTTTCTTTGATTCTGAGCTCATCTTTGGAGGGGGAGGCAATGGAGAATACGCTTATTTCAGCGAGATGAATGCATCGCTCAGCATGTGGTACGTTCTTCCAAACGGCTCAACAGAATATCCCAGGGCTCTTTACGGCTTCGGGAGCGACACGGTGGAGATGGCTGACGATCTGAGTACAGAATTCGTCAACGGGATACCATGGGTTTCTACGGGGGGCGGAAACTTTAAACCGCTCACAGGATATTCAGCCCCTGGAAACTTTAGCATTAAAGCCAGCATCAAAACAGGCAGGTACAGCTATGGCGAGCCTGTTCAGATAAACCTGAGCGAAACTTCTCTGAACGGGATAGCTCCGTACACTGTATACATAACGCTCAACGGAAGCGTTGCAACAAGTTTTATAACATACCAGCAGGATTTCAGCAAAACGTTTACTTTTCAGAACCTGAACAGCGGAACCTATCTGCTAAAGATAGCTGTTGTGGACGGGACAAACAGGACCGCTTTCGCCGGTCCCTTTACGGTAACGATCTATCCAACTTTAGTTGAGCAATATTATACTGAAATTTACAACCTGATGACTGTAACTGTCGTTGCGCTTGTAGTCCTCGGGCTGTATTTATCCTTTAGAGGGAAAAGGGGAAAGGCCGCAGAAAAACAAGAACTTAAAGAAAACAATTAAAAATCTGTTCAGGGCAATCCATGTTGTATTTTGCTGTTTAAGCTCTTAGCGCGCATCATTTGGAAACAAAACAACAAATTTTTAATGCTTTAAAAAATTGCTTATAAGTAAGGGCTCTGTTAATTTTAGATTAAGGTTTATCTCTATCTGTTACTTTCTGACAAACGATTGTGCAAACCACAAACAGGACCCCAACAGTAATTATTTTCTTTGCTTTATTTCTCAAGTTTGAGTTTAAGCTTCCCATAAACTTAAACCGATAATGAAGAAGGGCCATGTTGCCGTTTAGAAATGGATACAGAAATATTCCTCTGTGCTGAATTCTTTGATTTAAGCAGAAAAGATGTTAATGCTATATTCGTTGATGAGACTGAAATAAAAGCTGGAGATAAGCTTAGTTATGGGTTGCGTTTGAGCCGGAGATCAAAGCATTCTTTTTCACATTAGCTGGCATCAGAACTCGCTGGATGCATATTATTTCATCATCAAGTACGGAAAGAAGCCAGTATACACAGATGGAACTCTGTGGTACGTAGATGCGTGCAGGTGGCCAGAGTTGATCGCTTATAATTAAAGCTTAAAGAACCTCATGGAGAGGATGAACGAGTACATTAAGGACAGGACAGAGGCTTTTGAGATCCTCTAGCAAAAAGTTTAGCTTTAAAACAATAAAGTACTGGATTACTTTAAATTCTTCTACAACTTTGTGTTCACGAGCGAAGACTTTAGACAGCTTTCTGACGACCTTTTGCCTGAATGGTGAGGTTCATTTCATAGATAATAAGCCTTAGGTGATCAGAATGAGCTAAAGTTAACGGCACCGTATAAAATTCATAAAGGCTTTAAGTAAGTTAAGCAAAATTTAAAACGTGATTTCTTCAAAATTAAAAGAAAGCGTAATAAGGGCAGAATATATTGAGCAGGTTGCACTTAACAGCCTGCTCGAGTTTTATAGGATTACCAACCGAGAGGGCAGAGATTACCTTGAAGTCGAGATATTTGAAACGATGATACACAGGGAAATCATGAAGGCAATAAGGAGAGCGGAGGATGAGCTCGAAGAGATAAGGAAGCTTCCTGAAGGAAATCTTTCTTTTAGGGATCTTATAGAGTCGCTTAAAGCTCAGGATAACATCGAAAAGACTGCTGAAATCTTCTACCAGGAACAGTCGTCAGCCGCTCCAACACCCTTTCTAAGGGGGCTTTTCGAGCTGATAGCTCAGGACGAAAAGCTCCATTCTGACACGCTGAACTATGCGCTTACCGCCAGAGATTCCATTATTGAGCTTTCAAAAGGCTCATCGTGCCTGATAGAGGGCAGTCCCGGAAGCAACTTTTTAAGAATCCTGGAACTTATAAACAAGGACCTTAAAAGAAAAATGTTCATGGTGAAAACGCGGGAAGATCTACCTTCCATATCAGATAATGAAATTCTGATAATCCCTTCGTACTTTATTGACAGGGATAACGCAAAAAACAAGAGAGACGCAGTTGCGCTCGCTACTAGGCTTGCTGTTGAAGTTTCAGAAAAAGTTGAAGATGGATCGATGGTAGTATTTTACTATGCCAACGAGCTCTGCCCTTCTCATGAGGAACTGGTTTATGACTTCTGGGACAGCCTGATAAACACTCTCAGGAGAAACTTTAAAGATCTATACGTTGTGTTTGTATGCACCACAATGCCGGACGGAAGCGGCTGCGTAAGGGTTTACCCCCTGGTTGACTACGTCGTTGACGTTCAGGATGTCTACGGGCTCATGTACAGGGTCAAGAAAGTGTCCCCATGAAGGTTCTGAACCTGACTTTCTTCAGTCTGCCTTTTGTTACCGCATTAATAATAACATATTTCACTTATACCTCTCTTTGGACAGCGTGGTTTGATTTTCTTCTCTGGACATCAGTTACCCTTGGCTTTTTTCAGTTTATCACGACGTTCATTCAGACAAAGGGTGCCCTTAATTACAGCCTCCCCTATGCTGTAAAAGTTTCTAAATTCAGGGTTGCAGCCTTTGTAACTGCTTATAACGAAAATCCTGAAATAGTTAAGAAGACTCTTCTTTCTGTCAAAGCTGCTCTGGGAAACAGGGGGACAGTATTCCTTCTTGACGACTCAACGAAACCAGAGATAATCAGAGAGCTATCTGAGTTCTGTAAAAGTAACGGAATTGTTTATTTTCACAGGACCGAAAGAAGAGGGTTCAAAGCAGGAGCAATAAACGATGCCATAAAAGCTCTTGGAGATGAGTACGATTTAGTCGCTATATTTGATGCTGATCAGAGACCAACAAAGAGCTTCTTTGACATAGTTCTGCCCTTCTTTGAAGATCCCAGGGTAGCTTTTGTCCAGATCCCCCAGTACTATGAAAAAACGAAATCGCTCATAGGGCAGGGCGCAAGGTATCAGCAGGAGCCTTTTCTGAGAAGGATAATGAGAGGCAGAGATTTAAGATCAGCTTTTTCCCTGGGGTCAGGCACAGTCTACAGGATAAGCGCTCTGAAAGAAGTGGGCATGCTTGAAGAGAATTCTGTCACGGAGGATATAGCTACTTCAGTAAAGATACACGAGAAAGGTTATATCTCAAAGTACGTTGACCTTCCGCTTATATGGTACGGCACACCTCCTACTGAGGTATCAGCGTACATAACTCAGCAGTCAAGGTGGTCACTCGGAGGCTTTCAGCTCATCGGGACTTTGCTAAATAGCGATTTAGACTTCAGGACGTTTATAGATTATGTATCTGGAGTTTTTTACTGGCTTGAGGTGGGACCGTTTACGCTTGTTCAGATAGCTGCACCAATTACCTTTATGTTCGGGATATATTTCCTCAAGCTCAGCCCGATGATATACGTATCAGCCTATGTTCCTTACTTTGTTTTTTCTTTCTATTACTTTTACTACCTGATGAGGGGGACAGAATATGGACTTAAAGGGTTTATTCTTCATCAGGCTCTTGAGTATATTGAATTCATCGGCGTTACTGCATCTTTCTTTGCATGGGTACTGAAGAGAAAGGTGCCGTTCAAAGTAACTGCGAAAGGCAGGAGCGCAAGGTCCATGAGACCATTGATCTACCATGTCATAATACTCACGCTTCTTGTGGCCAGCATAGTAAAAGGCATCTTGCTAATCAGGGGTGCAAGCCCGCTACAGCTTTGGTCCATAGGGGTTAATTTGTTCTGGGCTTCATGGCACTATTTCTTTTTAATAACGGGGGTTTACATAAGCATCGCTTCAATGAGCGAAGAAGAAAAATCATACCTGTCCTCTTTGTTTTGAACAGTACTTCAAAACTTTTATCTGACTTTATGATAAATTCGTCATCTTAACAGTTTTATGAGCGGCTTTAATTTAAAAATAGCTCCAGAACCGCCAGGCAAGTTAATCAAATTTCTCAGATTCTTTTAATTTCTGTCATCGATTACAACAGATGTTGTAGCTAACTGATACTCCCAGCTGCTCCCCTTTTTGTTCTGTTCCATTAACTCCTTCAGCTTTAGAATCGCCGTAGAACATTATGTCGTGCCAGTCCATGGCAACGATTACAGGCTTTCTGAACGCCCCCATTTCCCTCATCTTCTTTTTCATTGTACTTTAGAACTCGCTCTGGGTCCTGCTCTTTTAGGTTGTTCCTTACAGTCTGTCCGCATACATCAATTGATGAAGCAGTCCCCTCAACATAAGAGTTCTTTATTGAAGAAAGAACTATTACTTTCTTTATCGATCCGCTATCTAGAGCCTTTATGTTCATAGCCTTGTCGATAGATTCATAAATGCATAATAAGTACTTGTTACCATTATTAGATCGCAGGATGCTGTTTATGCTATCCATAACGTTAAACAGCCATCCTGCATTAAAAAAGTTTTGAACTACTTTCACGAAAGGGAATTTTCGCCTTCTTAATCCCCGTTAAATTTAAACATGAAAGTGTTTAAGCTGGAAACCTTTTATGAGATGACAACCATAATTCAGGTACGTGATGCTCATATCTATTTTTCAGCTTCAAAGAGAATGGGGGTCATGGAGAATGATGGTCTGCTCATGAAAAAGCACTGAAATAAAATAGAAATACTTGTAAGCAAGTTTAGGAAAGTTCGCGGAAAGCAATAAATATGCGAAAACTTGACGGCGTTTTGGTACACAGATGTACAAATGGTTAAACTCATTTAATAAAAACTTTTACGGGATTCATTATTAAAACGAAAAGCAAAATCTTAATATGCTTTATGATCAGGGAAATCCCCTTGTTGAGCTGCGCAGTGAAAATGTTAGCATAGCAATAGGAAACACTCCTGTACTAAGGTTAGAGATAAATGGGGTTTCGTTTCTGGGCAAGGCTGAATGGTTCAACATGTTTGCGGTTGATGGAACAGTTCATGGATCAGTCAAGATGAGAGCAGCTTACTACATGGTCGAATCCTACATAAAAGAGCACGGTAGCATCAAAAAAATAGTTGTGGAACCAACGAGCGGAAACACGGGCATAGCAATGGCGGCGCTCTCAAAAATTTATGGGTTCAGGTTTGTTCCAGTAATTTCAAGCAAGGCGACACAGGAGGTTAAAGATATTCTAAAAAAGCTGGGCATTACGCCGCTAGTTGTAGATGAATACATGTGCCCAGTTTCAAGCGGGACGTATACAGATCAGGCCATAGAGTACGTTAAGAGAATGATGAAAAACCGTGATTTTGCTGAAAAACATATCTGGCTCAATCAGTTTGATAACGATGCAAACCCAAGAGCCCACCAGGAGACAACGTCAAGAGAAATCATGTCACTGCCCGGAGTCGACACTGTAGTAACCGGGATAGGAACCGGTGGATCATTTGCTGGTCTCAGACGAGGGTTAAACAGAAGCGGAATACGGCTCGTTGGAGTTCAACCCAGAAAGGGGCAGAGCATACAGGGATTAAGAAACGTTTCAGATTCCTTCTTTATCCCTCCAATAATAGTAAGAGAAGTTTTGAATAGCAGGATGATTTATGAGGTTGATCTCAGAAACGCTATCTGGATTATAGAAAAAATCTTCGATAAATACGGCATACTTCCCGGGTTATCTTCCGGCGCTACAGCGTACTGTGCATATGAGATGGCAAAAAGCGGTAAGCGCCCTCTGGCCATCTTTGCAGATACGGGGCAGAACTACACGTATTTCTATGAGACGCTTGGTATTTCTCTTAAAGATTTCAGCTTCAGAAAGCTTTACGATCCTGGTTTTTTGCCTCTTTTGTGATCATAGATGATAAGAAGGTAGAGCCCAATTCTGTCTGATATTGGCAGATATAGATTTTTAACTTAAATGAGGGTTGAAGGGAGCGAAAGTCCCCTTTTGTCAGTTAAAAATAATCCTTTATAGAAATGTTCTTAACCCTTCTGCACTGCTTTGTTGAATAATTCTTTTTTTATCTTAACCGATAGGTTTTAATTGTTCATGCCATTAGCATTGCGTTCTTAGCATAGCTGACCATTGCATCGTATGCCCAAACTTTTTGCATAGCTTCCGCTAGCAAACCACTTCTGCACATTATCTTTAAATACTGCTGCCCCGACCGTAAACTACTCCGCCCGTTAGGACTGGGTCTTTGGTTTTGAAAAATGAAAGCGAAAGTTACGAACAGCAGATCAGGGCAGCCTTTGAGGTTACAAGTTTTGCTTGACGAAACTGGAAATTCATACCATAAAACGTTATTCACATCACATTAAGACAAAGTTACTTTAAAAATAAACGAACACGGCAGTGAAAAACAGTAAGAAGCCAACGAGGTAGTCAAAATAAGCCGGGTTCACCTTTTTGAGCGCGAAATCAGCTATAAGTGAAGCAGCAGCCACGACTGCCAGAAGTGTAGCAACGCCAACCAATATAAATACCGCTACAATAACTCCTATCTGCTGACTGCTAAGCGTTGACCCCGTCAGGAGCAATGGTATTATTGCAAAATCAGGGAGCACACTAACAGCAAGCGATGCATGCCCAGCTATGGAGCTCCGGTTTATTTCTATATATCCATTTACTACGAAATACACGCCAATGATTATGAGCAGGAGCAGCCTGGCAAAGGTTATATCCTGAACGAATTTTTTCAGAAAAAACAAGCCAACATAGAGGACGGCGACCGCGATTGCAGACGATAGAGCTCCGTGTATGGCCGCTATTGAGGAGGCAATGCTGTACTTTTTTGCACTCGAAAATCCGTACTTATTTGATATGATCGTTATCGGGAGCCAGTGGTCTGGGGCTATCATATAAAACGTTGCAACCATCATGGCATCCAGCAAAATTAATAGAAACATTCTGGTTAAACGTCCTGTTGTACAATCGTGCTAATATATATATTGCTAACGCTTTTTAAGAAGAATTTACATAGACTGAAAACTTTGCCGCTTGCGGCGGAGATGTTAATTAAACGATTAAAGATTGAATAGATAAAAATCCTTTTATAAACCCTTCGATCTCTGTTTTTCATTGTTGAGTTGGTCAAATTATAAATGGTGGGGTGCCTTAGCCGACTTCTCAGGCTATACCGTTTCGTGCCGAAAAAGCTGTTGAAGTAAAGCCAAGTAGCAAAAGGACGTTCAGGATAAAGCTTCTGCCAAAAGGAGGCGCTGAAAGAAAGCTAAGCTACGAGCTGATGAGCGCCATAGGGCTTGAAGCTCAGGAATAGGGGATAAAAGCTTATGAAGCGATTGAATACAATACATCAAGGATTTGCGCTTATCACAACAATGAGCGGCACGCAGTCCTAGATGGATGATAAAATGTTCTACTAAAAAAAGCAACCGGAACGCTGATCCAGAGAGCTGCAAAGTCGCTTTCATATCTTGTGTTTCACAGCGGAGTAGCTCCCGTAAAGTGGTATAACCCTTAACTTGGGAACTATCGCCTTTTAAGGCGGTGAAGAGGTCAGCAATAAATTTCCTGTGCTTTCATTGTTTTAACTCTTTAAGAGCAACACACAAAACATTGAAAAACCTATTCTCTGTCCTGAATGATAAGCCTCCAAGGTCTCGATGGCTACTCCTTTTCCACGTCATGATCTGTTCAAGCTGTTTTATGATCTTATGATTCCCAGCTGTGTTTTCTTGGTTTTTATCAGTGATGGCATAACTCATTATTTTGAAATAAAATATTTAAACCGATATATCAAATGCAATAAAGTGCATGTCTCAGGAAACCAGAAACATAGCTCTCCTTTTTATTTCCAGGTCCTTGAGAAGCCTGACCGCCGGCTTTGTAGCCATAGCTATAAGCCTCTATTTTTATGATGTGCTCAAGCTTTCCCTCATACTAGTCGGTGTTCTGTTCACGATAGGCTCTTTTGCAACCCCGCTTATATCTCTGCTCGTAGGAGTCCTCGGTGACAGATACGGACGCAAGATAGTCCTGCTTATAGACCTTCTTACACTGCCGGCAGCCCTGCTCATAGTGCTCTTTACAAAGAACTTTTGCGCGCTTGCTTTTGCGAGCGCAATAGGCGGCTTTGGCGTTGCCGGCGGTTTAGTCGGAGGAGGCGTTGGCGCTTCAGTGGGTCCCGTCGTTACTACGATGCTCGCTGAGAATACAAACGATCAGAACAGGACCTTTATCTACTCTCTTAACAGCATGCTCTCAACATTTGCGGGAGCTGCAGGAGCTCTGCTCGTTTCTTTTATAAGCTTTATATCGCTTTTCTGGATCGGCGTATTACTTTCACTGCTTTCAGCTGTGGTCATAATTCCTGTACGTGAAAAGTACAAAAGCTCAAGAAAACAGGCTAAAAACGTGGACCGGAAAGTTTCTGAAAAAGACAGGAAGTTCATAAAGGCTTTTGCCATAACCGGTTTGCTCAACGGTCTTTCCATGGGCCTTGTCACTCCTTATTACCCCATAATATTTCATGCATTCTTTCATATGAGTACTGCGCAGGTTGGTTATCTGATGAGCGCAGGAGGGTTACTCTCGGGAGTTGCGGACATGTTTACACCTTCTCTTACCAGCAAGATGGGTTTCCTCAGGCTGATAACAAGTACCAGGGTGATTTCAGCAACTATGATGCTGCTGATACCTTTTTCTCCAGCAGCTTACATAGCTGGGCTGCTCTACCTTATAATGACGCCGCTGAGGGCCATTTCCCTTCCAGCTCAGAGTGCACTTCAGATGACTCTGATAAGCGAGAGTAGGAGAGCAACATCTAGCGGTCTAAACCAGGCTGCAAGGCTTCTTGCTTCTGCCATAGCAACGTATTCCGGAGGCACGCTGATGGCGCTCGGCCCTCTTGCGTTTCCTTTTGTGCTTGCTGCTGGTTTCACGTACTTTAATACCGGGGTTTATTACTATTACTTTGCCAGTATACCTGAGGCTAACAAAGCGTGAACTAGTAATATGTGAGCAGGATTAAGGATATTAGGAAATCAGTTGACATAAAACATATGTACGTTGGATTGGATCTTCATAAGGCAACTATAAATGCAACTGTAATGGATGAGAATGGCACTGTACTAAATGAAGTAAAAATAAAGTCTGCTAATAGCCTAAGGAACTTTTCAGATTCAATACCATTTGGATCGGACATAGTAATAGAGAGCTCTTCAACATGGTACTGGGCATATAAGATATTATCTGAAAGGCACAACGTTACCTTATCAAACCCACTAAAGACCAAGGCTATAGCTGAATCAAAGGTAAAGACGGATAAGGTAGATTCTTTTACTCTTGCAAACCTGCTAAGGGGAGGATATATAGCATAAAGCATACCTCCTATGGAATTGATGCAGCTAAAGGAGATAGCACAGGGCAAGCCTTGTAAGAGTTAGGTCAATAATAAAGAACAGAATACACGCTCATTTGCTGATGTACAACATAAAGATCAATGCATCTCCTTTCACAAAGGAATACATTAAAACATTAAGGGAGCTGAACGATTACAAGATAAACGGCTACCTAAACGTCCTTGAAGTTTTAAACAAGGAAATAGA
>Ga0208006_100304_pt1 | contig 19796 bp, 26 predicted proteins | sample ECH_Bnyco_MetaG_FD_187131 | JGI IMG/M metagenome (GOLD analysis project Ga0208006, IMG submission 187131) | Hot spring microbial mat communities from Yellowstone National Park, Wyoming, USA - ECH_B nyco_MetaG (SPAdes) (version 2) | ecosystem: Environmental > Aquatic > Thermal springs > Hot...
TTCAAGTGGAGCTGGCCAATTTTCCGGACAATAAGGTTGGCTTCTCTCGCAGCGGTTATAAGGTAGTGGATAGGGGCTTCGTGGGGAAGTCCTCGACCTGGTTGATAGGTTTCTCTAGTTTCAGGAGGTATGTGGAGTTCTTTGGGATCTTCTTGAGGAGGTATTGGAGGCCTTACGCTACTGAAAAGGGTATGGTCGAGCTCTTTGTCTACGTTATCGCGTTGATTTACAACTCCTACATCTACACTTCTGTGTTATCGCGTGTTCCGGAGAGTCAACTCGCCCACTAACTTGTACCGCGAGAGTTGATCAAGGTAGTGTGGACTATGTTGGAAATTCTGTTTTTCTCTATACTTGATTATTTTCCATTACAATATAAGCTTAATCTCTCGTTATACTGAAAGATATAATTATATTTTATTCTTAATTAATTATAAAATTGTTTTTCTATCATACTATATTTATTCAATTATTTGCGCTTGGGACACTCTCTCGAAGTCTGTTAGTATTTCCAAAAAGTTTATAGACTAGTATTTCCAAATTGAATTATACAAGATTTGGTTCAAGCTTATGAGGAAGAGAAGGACGCTAGGATTAAGGAGAGAATTCTCGCAGTAAAGTTGCACTTAGTTGACGGTAAATCGGAGAAGGAAGTTTCGAAAATGCTGAACAAGGGTTATTCCACAATAAAATTGTGGGTTGGCGAGTACAAGAAAGAAGGTCTTGATGGACTAAGAGACAAGCCCAGATCGGGAAGACCGAGAAAAGCTGAGAAAGAAAAACAAATACTGGAAGACCAACCACAAAAGTACGGAATGCAACAAGAATATTGGATAATGAGAACACTAAAAATAAAACAACAAGGAATAGAGTACAAGAAATCAAGATTATACGAGCTAGTTCACGAACTAGGATAAACCTAGTGAAACCTAGACCAACAAACGTTCAAGCGGAAAAGAACATGCGGGAAGACTTTAAAATTGGAAGGAGAGGCGCTGTTCTTTCTAGAGTAGGGCAGTAATTAGTACGTTGATCAAGATGGTTAAGATTGGTAGTAAGCTTGTTATGTGCGTCAATATGGGTTTTTCTTCGGTTCGCGTTTTTCTTGCTATAAACGCTTGGTGATGTAATTACTGGTATCTTCAGTAGGCCTAATTCCGAGTCTTTGAAGTACTTTTTGAGGTATTTTAAGTTTTGGTAATGGAGGGGTTTATATGGATAATTATTCTCCTCACAAGACTAGGCTTGAGGTTTGTGGTAGGAAAGGGTATTCATCCCATTTTTACTCCTAAATACTCGTCTGAGGTTAACATGGTTGAGGCGGTCTTCAAGTCCCTCAAGGACTACATGAGTAATAAAATATTTTATACGATAAAGGACGTTAAAAAACTGTATTAAGTAGTTCTTTGAGGAAAATAAGTATAGGTTTAATCTTAATATAATAACGTACTTAGGATTAGATAAAATTGAGGTCTAAGAATTTTCCAGAAATACTAACGGACTGATATACCGTGGATATTTTTCTCTAACCACCAGTAGCGTAACTGAAGCAAGTAACAGATAGAATAAGTAACTATTTCAATAACTTTTACAAAAAAGTATTAGAAACTTTAATAACTCACCTAAAATCGGTAATTTTCATATTGGTAATTTACCTTTTGTAGGTGAAATGACAGTCAGTTCTTTAGCACTAAATTTGTCCTTAATTTTAGGCCACACTTTCAATATTTTACTCCAATCATTTACATCCTCTGTAACAACTACTTCAACCTCATTTTGTGCAACTAGAGCAGCATGTAGGGAATCGTAATTGACTTCAGCCAACTCGGATATTTCCTTGGCATAACCAAACGTATCCCTATTTAATTTAAGAATTATTATTGGAAGATCTAGATACGAATTAACCGCTTCATACGCTACATTAACATTGATCTTAGCTAAGCTACCGAATAGCTCAAATAAAACAAGATCAGAGCCGTAACCCTCAAATTCGTTAGATATAAGCATTTCCAAAACTTTATAACACTCATCGTAAAACTCTGGGTTTTTTAATGCTACATAAATAAAGATATTAGTATCAATATATACCCGTTTCCCTTTCAATAGATTCTTCAACAAGTTTCACCGCATCAATGGCTCTCGGTCCTCCAAGATATCTGTCAGCAAGCATGGATAACCTTTTTAACGCATCTTGTGCTCTTACAGGTTCCATTATTATCTTACCGTCCTCAACTTTCACAATTAGCTTGTCCCCCATCTTTATTCCTAAGGCTTCCCTAACCTCCTTAGGGATTGTAACTTGGTATTTTCTCGTGACCACAGTTTCTGGCATACAGTAGTATAGTAGTACTCTTAAATATTTAAACTGTTCTATCATGATCAGGGGAAGGAAGGCTGTCATTAAGAAGTTTTTATATTATTAAAAAAAATTAAAAATTAATCTTTATTTCAATATGGCTTTTTATCAATTTGATGGTTTTATGGAACGTAATAGTTCTAATTTATTTTAGCATATTTACTAGCATCCTCTCAAGGAATGTTTATAGTCATGGTATGCTGAAGTTGCAAGATAGTAAGGGTTAAAACGTTATTATATTCTTGCGCAAATTAATATTGGACTCTAAAAACGCATTAACACTTACGCTCAACCGTGCACAATGAATCACTTTTAGTAAAGTTCTTTCAGGATGTAATACATTTATTACACGGACGTAAGGTTTATAATATACGGCGAGAACAATAAAATATGCCAATAATTAGTAAAGGATTGATGATGAGTTGAAGAAAAATATGGATGAGCTTAGTTAAATTAACTGGAGTGATGTAATAAGGAGGAAAATTGAAGAGGTTATTGAAGAGGAGGAGAGGAAGAAAAAGAGGGGGAAGGATTATAAGAGAATTGCTGAAGCCTCAATCAAGTCATACGAATTCTTCTGAATTACGGAGGAAAGAAGTCTGAGGAGGTTATAAGGGAATGGCGTGATAAGAATTGGCAGTTGTAGATGCCTCAGTAGTAATAAAGTGGTTCGCTAACGAGAATTACAGTAAAGAAGCACTTTTAGTAAGAGAAGCTTACGTTAAGGGTTTGGAAGACTTATCAGCCCCTTGAATTCTCCCCTTTGAGGTATTAGATGGGCTAAAATACACATACGGTTTGGGAGAAAAGGAATTACAAGAGGTGGGTAAGATCTCATCCGATTTTCAAATAACCCTCTATCCTCTTGACGAGATATTAAACGATACTGTCTCCCTATCCCTTAAATACGGAATAACTATTTACGATTCAGCATACATATCTCTTGGAAAAGTTCTAGGAGAGAAAGTTTACACTGCTGATGAAAAATTGCTCAGAAAGGTAAGCGATCTACCTTTCGTTCACCACATTAGAGATTTCAGAATTTAATGAGCCTACATACTATTTGTAATAAACTTAACCTTTAACATTTTCTAGTCCTTGAAGCTTATTAGAGCATTTTCTAATCATAAGCTAGATAATCAAATTTATAGTCGATTTTAGATTTTTAAAGTGTTAAGCTACCCAGTAAACCAGATACATTAGATATTTTATCCTAAAAAGCAGAAAATGTTTAGGGGAAAGCAATGAATGAAAAAAAAGACTGTCCTTCTCTAAATGGCTAGGTTTAGCATTACTGTTTATAGGCTTACCTATAGCAATAGCCTTTATATTATCGTTTTCCATCACTTACTACTTATTGCATAACTTGACGTTAGCCAACATTCTTATTATTGTAATTCCCTTGGCAGTGTTTGTGACTTCATCAAGTTACTTTGATAGATACCTTAGAAGCCATGGTCTTATATCCCCCTTTATGAAAAAAGTGACAATTACAATCTTACCGGATAGCGGGCAACCGATTGATGAAAGATACATTAAGGGCTTTGAGGCTAATCTCAAGTTTGCTAAGGGTGAGGAATATATCAAGCAGTTAGCTATGATTGGTATGGTGTATTTGCAAAACGCTGTAGCTTATGATAACAAGGATCTCTACTTGAGGGCTAAGGAATACTTATCAAGGGCTGAGGAGGCCATGGAGGGGAAGAGTGTAAGCTTCGAGACTAAAGCACTTGTTGAGAATTTGAAGAGTAAAATTAAGACTTACAAGTATAGATTCGGAGAAAGATAAAAGCTTAAACTTATACGATGTTATTAAGATATTATTATTTAATCCTTACTTTTTAGCAGTTCCTCATCGAGAAAACCATCTGAAATTATTAGCAAATTTAGTTAAGGTACCGCCGCGGGGATTTGAACCCCGGAAAACTTGTTCTTAACTCTAGCAATGCTCCTAGTAACAAAATCCCATTGGCTTGTTAACTCCCTAACATCACTCATTGCAAACTCACTACATTACAACTAGTTCAACAAGTTTTTTAGCATCATTCTTGTCGCTCTTCTTCCCCCAAAATCCTTGAACTTCTTGAGTATGAAGGAATTAATAATCCTCACGTCGTACTCTTTACCCAAGTACTTGGTGAGGTTAATGTGGTAAACTCCGGTACTTTCTATACCTCTCTTACAGCCCTTAGGCAAGATCTTCCTTATCTCCTCAAACGCTTGCCTATCATTTGGTAACTCGTAGAATTTATCTTGGAAATATATGACTAGTTTGTCTTTTGATACATCTATTCCTGCAATTGGGGCCTCCGTGTATATTCACCCTTATTCGGGCTTTAAGCCCAACTTCCGGTCCGAATTGGAGGTAAAGCTCACCGTTGAGCTTTACGCTCAAGGAAGTCAACGGTCTACACCCCAGTCAGATCTGTATTACACAGATCTGACTAATATGTTTTATATAAGGAAGTCAGTTTTCCTTTTAGTTCTAAAAATTCTCGTTTACGCGAATGCTATTTGTTATAGTAATTTGTGATAGAGTAAATTTCTCTCCCCATTTTCTAAGTTCATCGAATACTCTCTTCAGTTCCTTACCTTTATCTGTTAATTCATAAACTATTATAACCGGGTGAGAGTTTATAATTTTCCTCTCAATTATTCCGTAATTTTCCAATTCTTTTAGTGTCTTTGAGAGGGTTTTGGAGCTTAACAAGGTAAGCTTTTGAAGCTCATTAAATCGTTTAGGTCCTTCGAGTAGATACCTTATTGTTAACAGCTTTGGTTCACTTCCTATTACAGCTATTGCGGAAACTATTGGGCATATTTCCTTTGGTTTATTAGATTTAGAAACTCTCATTATTTACACTTAACGAAGTTACGTCTTATATACTTTATGTGCTATAATCTTCTTTTTCTTATTGCTACTATTGATGCAATAGCCAACAAAATTACAACTATTCCAGCGATTAAAACAAGATTACTAGCTCCATATGGTATTAAAGCTTGATTAGTTTGTGTTGTAGTTAGTAATGGATGGTTAGAGTAGACAATATAATACGTTTCACTAGGCCTAGAAGCTACTATGTATAAGGTATTATTACGCATGAAAAAGTCTGTTTCATTTACAAATAATATTGAACCATTAGGCAACTCTTTTAATATGAAAAATGTATAATTATATTTAGGAGTTATCGGTATTAGTGAGATTGATGAGTTAATGGAGACAATTATTTTTTCTGCTAAGAATACTGTGTTTTGAATTGTAATATTGGAAACAGATATATTTTTTGGATATGAGATTTGAATATCATAGACACTACCATTATTAAAAGCTAAGAACACACTTGATGTATTTTCAGTACTAAATAATAACCCTATTTGTTTACTAACATCTACGAAGTAAGAAAACGCAATATTATCAGTACTTTCCACACTGTTATTCCCAATTCCCAATATTATTGTCATATTGTTAATTGTTGTAGTAATGACGTACTTAGGTGTATAGTATTCTGCGTTAAGATTCTTCAAGATCAATAGTCTTGGTCCATTTACCTCTAGGAATCCTGCAATAGTACCATCAATTCCAAAGAACTCTACTGCTGTGATATTACCTGATTTCCATACCATCGAGGGTAATAACGTATTATTGAAAAAAGATGACATTGAGATGTAAAAGTCACTTATATTTTCAAATGATCTATACGGTATAGGTAATTCAGTTGAAATCGTTATTTGGCGATAAGAGTTGAATGTAAGCATTGTATAGTTTAGGCCTATAAGGGGAACTGAGAGTTTTAGGTTGGTCCCAATTGAAACGTTTAAGCTATATGTTGAAGAACCGTTTAGGTATTGTAATTCTAGAGTTCCAGTCCCATTTACATAAGCGTAAGCCGAAATAAAGGCTGGTTTTGATAGATACCCGGCCCATATTACTTCTTGTAAACCTGGGGTATAAAGTATGGCCTTAATTAATTGTGGAATGCCGCTATATATTTTTAGTTTTTCTCCAATTATTGTAACATTTATGATTGAGTTGTTATAATATACTAAACCCAACGGTTTAAGCAAATATGTGGTTTTATTATAGTTGATTACTATCTGTGATACATTGCTGTAGAGTATCTTGTCCTCAACTCCACTTACCACGGTGTAATTTAGATAGTTACCATTTTGCATTAAGTATGTCGAATATTGTTGGATAATTACTTGTTCTTTTTGTATATTAGCATGTTCTAGAGGTATAATACCCAATGATATCAGAAATAAGAATAAAATAAAATACATTATAAATCTATTTTTCATCTTCTCCTTTTCCGGATTATCCCATTTAAATTCATCTACTAAATTAGTACTAAAAAATATTTATAATATGGAATTAGATTGTTGTCAATATTTAATTCGTTGTGATTTTAACAATTTACTTCAGTAAGATAACCTACCATATTGCCAGATCAAGTGCCAACAGATTAACTGCCTTAGCGGCATCTCTTATAGATATTACTCCGACTAGCTCCCCATTTTGTCCAACTACTGCTAGATGTCTAACGTTATTTTGATACATGATTATCAATGCCTCTGTAATATCCTTATTTGGGGCAATAGTTATCAAACCTTTAGTCATGATTGTAGAAACGGGAGAGTCTAATAATATCTCATCGGCTACCGCTCTCAAAATATCCCTTTCAGTAACTATCCCAATCGGCCTATTTGTCTCGTCTACTATTATAAGTGAGCCTAGATTTTCCTTTTTCATAATCTTCGCAGCATCTCGTATACTTATTTCAGCTTTGGCTGTAACTGGGTTTCTAACAATCAAATCTGCAACATACATAATATTATATAAACTCGATTAGACTATTTATTTTTTCTCTAATATATGGAAATATCACACAACATCATGCCATGTTGGAACTCTAACTTCCTCTGCCCTATCCCATTTGTCGTATGGTTTTATATCGAGAACTGGAGTATTGTTAAATGCATTTATGCCCTTGGCTATTATTATATTATCTTTAATTTCAATCAATTCGGCTACAGATATACCTATAGGATTCGGCCTAAATTGGGATCTGGTTGCAAAAACTCCTACCATAACTCCTTCCCTTTCTTTCAATAATCTTCCATCAAAGTTAGCTAAATGTAAATGATAAATGACTATAATGTGCGAGAACTCCTCTAATCCTTTTAACCCCTCCTCATATTCCTCATTTATATGGATTTCCACGGTTGCATTTCTAGATGCGGAATTGTCATTTCTCTTTATAAAACCTATATACTTAAAGCAAGCTTCCATTAATATAGTTCTGTGCTTGAAACTATTAACCTTACTAAGATTTATAGAGACGGGACTATAGCATTGGATAATTTAACGTTCATTGCGAATAGTAGAATAGTTACGCTTTTAGGTAGGAATGGGGCCGGTAAGACAACGCTAACTAGAATTCTTTCTACTCAATTATTACCCACTAGCGGAATTGCGAGGATCGAAGGTTTTGATGTAGTGAAAGACGCTAAGAAAGTTAGAAAAATAATAGCTTCAATACCCCAAGAGGCTAAATCAATAGGCATAGCTAGTCCTATGGAACACTTAGTCATGTACTTAACAGCTAGAGGATTATCGTTTAAAGAGGCTACCGAAATTTCTAGGAGTGCTCTCAAAGAAGTCGGGCTATGGGAAGTTAAAGATAAACCAAGTGATGAACTTTCAGGCGGAATGAAGAGGAAGATTTTTGTCGCTATGGCTTTAGCATCAAATGCTGAGTTAGTACTACTGGATGAACCTACTACAGGGTTAGATCCATATTCTAGGTTAGAAGTCTGGTCTGTGTTAAAGAGTATAAAGAGTAAGATTTTGTTAACTACACATTATATGGAAGAGGCTGAAGAGCTTTCGGATGAGGTAATCCTTTTGCATAAGGGTAAACTCATAGCTAAAGGAAGCATAAAGGAACTTTTGGCTAAATTTGATAATAAGGTTAGAGTGGAGGGAATTGGTGAGTATAAGATAGGAAGATTAAGGATTAGTTATGTGGATAGGAATGAAGCATCTGATTATGTAGGAAAATATGTTATTAAGCCAATTACGTTGGAGGATCTGTTCATAATTTACGGAGGTGAGAGTCTTGAGGAGTAGTTTTCTGTTAGCTTTTACAATATTTTATGGATGGTCCTCAATAAGGAGAGGATTTGTGTACGTATTAACTTATCTCAGTATACCTCTAGCTGAATTATTTTTAATATATATTATCACGAGGGGGGATTTCGTAAAGTTCGCCATCGTTGGAGGATTAATTAGCGTTATGGCCAATAACGGATTTTCACTAATTGGCGATCTAGTGTTCTTAAGACTTGAAAGTAGACTTCAAGATTTATTGGTTGCAACTAGCATAGGGCCTAGTGACTATATCATGGGATTAATGCTTGCAAATTTACTATATTCCTCCCCAGGTGTTATACTATACATTATGCTTGCAGTAATTTACCACGTTTTGACTTTAACCAACTTCATACCATTATTAATTGATGTCACTCTTCTCCTGTTCTCAACATCCTCCATAGGGTTCTTCTTAGCTAGTCTAGTTCCTCATACGAGATATGGTTGGGGTCTTGCTGGTCTTTTATCTAGCATTTTAACTATAATACCACCAGTATTTTATCCTTATACATTCCTCCCTAAGTCTCTTTACATTCCCTTGCTTATATTACCAACTACAGCTTCTGCAATATTCTCACAAGGAATCACAAATTTGGTAAATACAAGCGTAGAAATGTTAGTTGTATCGTTTCTAGTTCTGTTACTCGAATCTATATTGTTCTTTTTCCTCTCTGTTAGATTTAGCAGATGGAGAGAAAGATGATAACAAAGAGGAATTAGACTTAACTTCATACTCTATAAATACATAACCACAATTAGGGCACTTTTTCACAACCTTATTATTAACGTGTTCCACTAAGATTTCAACAACCTTACCGCATTTAGGACAAGTTCTTCTAGCCATAGAATACCTCTTTTTTCTATCATCTTTTTAAGCATTTTTCCATTTGATAAGATGTAGAGGTAGCAGCGCATAAAAATTAATTGGAACTGTTTTGAGTTTCTAATTATGAACATAAGCAAACTTCTTCAGCTACCACTAACTGATGATAGTGAGAGCGATGCTGCAGTTGTAGTATTAATAGCTAAAGGCCAGTATATCTTGTTGATAAAAAGAGTTATTAATCCAAAGGACCCATGGTCAGGTCAAATGGCGTTGCCAGGTGGCCATAGAGAAGATAATGAGACTACTCTTAAAGCAGCTATTAGAGAATGTGAGGAGGAAATTGGAATCAGGCCAAATATAAGGTCCAGTCTAGGAGTATTCTCACCTAATAATGCTAGAATAAAAGTTAGGGCATATATTGCATTACTTGATGAGCTAATAGAACCAAGGCCAAATCCAGCGGAGGTGGATAAGGTATTTTGGGTTCACGAGAGTGAATTTGCAAGGGGCGATAACGCGTTTTATTATAAGCAATATAGAATTTGGGGGATGACGTATAGGATACTTTCTAAATTGTTTGAAATAGCTGAACTTAAAATTTAAATTTTATATATAGTTAACGGCAATTGAATGATAAGAGCTGAGATTCCAATATCGTTATATAAAACTTTTCAAGAGGCAATAAAAGATATAGTAGTCAGTGATATGGAAGATGTTGTCCTAATATCGTTAGACGATTCTTTAATTGAAATAAGAAGTTACATTGGCTTTGGACTTAGTAATACCACTTTCTACTATGGACAGGAAAAACTATGTGAGATTTTTGATTTAAATGAAGTCCATGACTACGTTAATCAAGGTCTCCACAAGTTTAATGAATATAAGGAATCTGTAAAGTATTGTTTGTTTTCAATTTCAAAATTTGTTAAGGAGAAATCTATTGGGGTTTCTTCCAAGAAATTTCTTTACGTTAATTCTGAAATTTTTGTTAGTATAATCAATATTATTGAAAAGAATTATCCAATAATTGGTAGGAATAAAATTGAAGATCAAGTTCAATATTTGATAAAGGCTAATGATAAGATAATAATATTAAGCCTAATAGTCTCTTCAATAGAAAGCAAGAAAATTTACGCTTTTGCTAATATCGAAGATGGAGACGATAGTAGGCAAATAGCTATCCTATTCTACGATAAGATATACTATGTTGATAGGTTAAAATTTGAGACTATTAATAACATCGAGACTGGGATAAATAAGATAATTGATTATATAATTAATTATGACGAGAGTAAGGAGGAAGAAACTGATAATTATTTGTTGCTAACGATAAACAGCATAGGGACTCTATTCGAAAGGTTTATTTTTATAAGGAACGTTATAGACGCTATTAGTGATATCGCTTCTGACGTTAATCTAAGGATAAATTTTGATTACTTTGAAGGAGGGGATTTTGATCTAAAACTAATTAAAGGTGCAAATATTATTAGCGTTGGTAAGGTTAAAGATAATAAAATTCTTACAATAAATGGTTATGAAATAATAAATGATGCATATAGTGCAATTAGAAGATTAATAGAAATTGGGATTGAGAAAATGAGGAAAGAAGCTATTCACTCCTAATACAAATTCTCTTTCCTTTTCTCTCGATAAATACATCGCAGCCATTATGTGAAATCCAAAATTTAACTAGATCTCCTTCGCGTGAGATGAAAGAAGCATACTCATCTTCAGTGTTCAACCACATTGCATACCTTCCATCTATAGTGTCCATATGAGATTTGAATTCCATAATTCCTATTTCATCTAGAACTCTTTTAGCTAAAACGATTTTATTAAGCCACTATTTTACGAAATTTACCTTGTCCTTAGCTTCCTTTAGTCCAAAATATTTATAATAAAATAGTGATGGTGTATATACTGCCTCTAATACGGAGTTGTCACCAATAAAATAGATTTCTATATTATATTTTATAAGAAACGGAATTATTTCATCTATTTTATCCATTATCTCATCAAAGATATCTATCTCGTAAGCAAACCTATATTTCGCTAATTCCGAAATGATATCGTCAACCTGTTCCCAGTGACCGTTTTGACATCTAGATAACAACAACCCATTATTCCTCATATATTCAAACACATAATAAAATTCCCTACCCTTACAATGTATCAGTTTATCTTTATTTACGCAGTAAACGTATCTTGACATAAATATACTCTCGATAAAAAACTATTTTTATGATTTATCCACTTTATCTATTAATGGAGTGGATTGATGAATTAGCCAGAATCGTAAAGATATCTGACGGAAAAAATGATGATTCTACTCGATGGAAAATTACAGTCATACCACAAACTTACGAAGAACTTAGGGACGTAATTAAGTTTGCTAATGAGAGGAAGTTATCTATTTACCCTTTTTCATTCAATATGCATCATATAGGTCCTCCTATTAATACCGATATAGGAGTTAAATTAAGCCAATTTAATAATGTTATTGAAATTTCAGACGAGGATCTTTATGTCACATCGCAAGTTGGAGTAAAAGTTTCCGATTTATTTGAAATGATAAAAGCTAATGGCTTATTTCTTCCAGCATATTATGATGGATCCTTAGGAGGATTATTGGCAACCAACTTACCTACACCTTTCTCTTCATTTTACGGCTATCCTAAAAACTTAATATTAATGGCTAAGATAATCACTGGAGACGGTATTATAGCTAAGGGTGGTGGTAGGACCCTTAAGTTCTCTTCCGGATATAAAATACACAAAATTCTATCTGGTATGCTAGGTTGGTTAGGTATTTATCTGGAGGCGACACTAAAGGTATACCCATTTCCAGAAGTGATTGCTACATTTCAGACCGATAAAGTTGCCTTAATTAGTAAATATAGACCAATTTCCATAATATATGAAGTTGATGAGAAAGGTGAGAGGACTCACGTTACATTTATCGGATTTAGAGAAGCAATGAACAAAATAGAGGAGGAGATTGGAGTAAAAGGACAAGATGGTTTCTATGATATAAACTATGTTGAGAATGAAAGGATTGTTTCAATCCATACCGTAAGAGGGAGAGAAGTTGAAGAGATTAAGAGGGCTAAAAGTATTATGAAGGTTAAAAGGGCAATAGGAATAATTGGGACTGGGTATTGTAGATTGGAAATAGCTTCATTTGACAATCTTGAGGTATTAAGACGAGAAATAAGCGGACATGTGGTTGTTGAAAAAGGGGATTATAAGGGAGATTACTGGGGAATTAATGATAAAGGAATATTGCGCAAGCTAAAGGAAGCTTTTGACCCCAATAATACTCTTCTACCCGGATTATTACTTTAGTAACTAAGTTTATATAAGGCAAAGAGAAAATAGAAAGGGTATTTTATAAACTATCTTGAAGACATTAACCATGTGATTGAAAAATTAGCTGAGATAGTAGGCGAGGAGTGGGTAATATCAAGTGATGAAGCCAAGCTGTATTCTTATCCTGCATTTATACCTTTGAAAATAGAGCCACCACTAGTTGTTTTACCTGGAAGCGAGGAGGAAGTAATTTCCTTAGTGAATTTTCTTAACGAGAATAATATAAAGTATCTAGTAAGGGGTTCTGGGACAAGTTTAAGCGGGGCAACTACTCCGACACAAGGAGAGGTCATAATTTCGTTAACAAGACTAAACAGAATTTATTCACTGGATAATTTTGAAATCACCGTAGGACCAGGATTAGCAAACTTTCTAATTAATAAAACGTTAAGTAATCCTAACCTTTTCTATGCCCCAGATCCTTCAAGTTATGTAGTATCATCAATAGGTGGTAATATAAGTCACGACTCTGGGGGGATGCACACTCCAAAATACGGCACCACTTTCGATAGTGTAATAAAATTAAGGGTTCTTTTAAGTGATGGAAAGGTTGAGGAAATTGGTGGTAATAATTTCTTTGATCCTACATCAATATTTGTAGGTGCAGAGGGTACTTTAGGGGTTATTTTAAGAGCAACGTTAAGGTTATTTCCAAAACCCGAAGTTAGTAAGACCCTTCTAGCAGCGTTCAATTCAATTGACAATGCTGGAAAAGCCGTTGTAAGTGTTTATAAATCTGGGGTAACACCAGCTGCAATGGAGTTTCTGGATAAGAATTCCATAATTGCAATAGAGAATACTCAATATAAGGCAAATTACCCTATGGCTGAAGCTATCCTTTTAATAGAACTAGACGGATACAGTGCAAATGTAGAAGAGGAAGAGGCTAGAGTAGTAAAGGTGGTAAGGGAAAATAATGGTGAAGTTTTCATTCCCAAAGATGATGAAGAGAAAAACAGATGGTGGTGGGGCAGAAAAGGAGCTTTTCCGTCTTTTGCCTACTATTCCCCAGCTTATTTAACATTAGACGCCAATGTTCCTAGATCAACTTTGCCAACTATGTTGAGATTCACATATGAAATCAGTAAGAAATATGGATTGCCAGTTGCAAATAGTTTTCACGCAGGGGATGGCACTTTACATCCGCTAATAGGATTCGATCCTAAAAACGTTGATGAGACAATTAATGCAATTAAGGCAGCTGAGGAGATAACGAAACTTGCTATAAAATTAGGTGGGGTACCTAGCGGGGAACACGGTATCGGAATAGAAAAGATAAAGTTTATGAAGCTTTATTACTCAGAAGACGACTTAACCTTAATGCGAAGACTGAAGACAGTATTTGATTCCAAGAGACTTCTAAATCCATGTAAGTTAGTCCCCCCAGCTAAGAATGAAATATGTAATACCGTTAATAGGGTGCATACTTACTTGTTGGAGGGAGATATATGATCTCATCTTTGAAATTAACTGAAATGTGTACCCATTGTGGATTTTGTCTAGAAACTTGCCCAACTTATGTTGTAACTAGAAACGAAGTTCACTCACCAAGGGGTAGAATTGAGGCCGTAAGGCTTGGAATAAACAGTGTTGGATTTGAGACGTGTATGTATTGTAGATTATGCGAAACTGCTTGTCCAGCAGGCGTTAAATACGGTCAAATTATCACGCCAGTTAGGAAAAGCTCCACAAAGAAAACCCTAATGGAAAAGATGTTAGAGAACCCAAAATTACTAAGCAAGTCATTAAAACTGTTAGATAAGGTAAGTAGCTATCCAGAGGTGGAAAGGTTTATGAAATTCATTAAACCTAATGAGATCTCAGAACCATTAGAAACTAATGATGAGGGGGACATAATATTATTTCCTGGTTGTATAGAATCCGTTATATTTAGAAGAACTGTTGAAAAGGCTTACAAATTCTTAAGTAAAAATTATAAGATAAAAATTATTAATGGATGTTGTGGTTTAGCTCATATAAGTAATGGAAATCATGAAGGGGCTAGAAAGTTAGCAATGAAACTTGCTGAAAAGGTTAAGGGTAAAAAGGTCATAACATTACAGTCTAATTGTGCTGCATTTATGAAGGAGTATAAGGAATGGTTTGGTATAGAAATCAATTCAAATGATTTTGCAGAATTTTTAATCAAAGAAGGCATAGAATTACCTAAGGTTAGTGATACATTTACTATTCACTATCCTTGTCATGCATATAGGCAAAAGCTAACTACGCATATTCGTAATGCAGTCGAGAAAATGGGGGTTAAAATAAGTGAAATGGAAGATCCACATTTTGAATGTGGTGCTGGTGGAGACTATTGGATATCTCATCCTAAGCTGTCTGATATGGTAATAAACGTTAAGAAGGAAAAGATAGCTAAAAGTAAAGCTAAAAAGGTTATTGTAACAAATAGCGTTTGTGCATTAGCCATAAGGTCAATGGGTTATGATGTATATCATATTGCTGACTTATTGGATACCTAATAAATTCCATCTCTCGTTAGAATATTTTTCCTTGTAAAGTCTATTAGCTAATTTTATTTCGTTCGGAGTTAGACTCCCCATAAATACGTCTTTTTCATTTAACGCCTTAGCGAAGCCTTTTATCATTGCGTCGAATATTTGATCTAATCCCACTTCCATAAACTCAAATAAGCCCACTATCCTACTTTTTAAGAACTCTTCAGTAACTCCTGGTGCTCTAATAACCTTTAGCCAAATTTCTGGTTCAAACTTAAGCAGCAATGTACCATGTTGTAATAACGCTTTATCATCCCTTACTTGAGCTGATCCAGATATTTTTCTCCCGGCTACTACCACATCGCTTGATCCACTCCTCAAATAGCATAAGTCATGTTTTTTCATATCCCCTAAGCCTCTAATATCAACGTTCTCCCCTAAGATTTGAAGAGTATATAATATGCCCTTAGCGATCTCTATGGCAGATTCATCAACACTAGACTTAGCTATTGTACTATTTGTTGACAATACTACACTATATGTAATCTCGTTATCCTCTGGGTGTAACAATGCCCCACCACCAGTGGGTCTTCTCACTAACCTAAAGCCTAACTCCTTAATCTTATCCAAATACGATGCGTTGGCGTTCTGTCCCCTCCCTAGGCTTACTCCAGAGGGAGACCACATATATAGTCTTAACGTATCGTAATTAACAGTATTTCTATTCAGCATTATTGCCTCATCAATTGCCATATTATAACATGGATCTCTAGGACCATCGACTATTACTCTTAGCATTTTCAATCGCCTTAAAATATGCCTCTTTCGCCTTATAAGAGGTTCTAGCTAATGGTAAGGAGAGCACTGCTGAAAAACCCATAGAGTAGGCTATTTCCTCAAGCTTCCTAAATTCCTCAAAAGTATAACGCTTCTTAACCTCCAATTGTTTACGACTAGGCCTCATGTATTGTGAAAGTACCAATATATTAACTCCTACACTTCTCAAATCTCTCATGGTCTCAATTATCTCATCCCAGGTCTCACCAAAACCTAAGAGGATCGAGGATTTTTTTATTACGTTTTTTGCGTATTTTAAAACGTTAAGGCTTTGTTCATATGATGCTCTAGGGTCTCTTACTATTGGCGTTAATCTTCTTACAGTCTCAACGTTATGTGCAAATACGTCAACTCCCGCATTAATTACCTTTTTGACTGAATTAATATCTCCCCTAAAGTCTGGAGCTAAAACTTCGACTATTACAGATGGGTTAAGTTCCTTTACTGTTTTTACTACGTTAACGAAGTGTTGTGCTCCCCTATCAGGTAGATCGTCTCTATCAACACTAGTTATTACAACATAATCCAGTTTCATCTCCTTTACCGCTTCTGCAACTCGCTTAGGCTCTTTATCGTCCAATGGCGATGGCTTCCCCTTTAATACATAACAAAATCTGCAACCTCTAGTACAAATGCTTCCCATGATCATAAATGTTGCAGTCCCAGATCCCCAGCATTCCATAATGTTTGGACATAGTGCCTCTTCACATACAGTAGCAATACTTTTTGTCTTTACGATCTCTGCCACTCTTTTGAAGTTTTCATTCTCGTAAACTGTAATTTGAACTTTTTTCTCCATCGTCTAAACCTCTATTAATGCTATAACTGATCCCGGCAATATCTTATCTCCTTCTTTTACCAAAACTTTAATTACCTTGCCATTGTACTGGGATAAAATCTTCAATATTGCTTTCTCAATTTCAACCTCAGCTATAACATCTCCTATTTTAATCTCACTTCCTTCTTTTATGTATAATGAGACTATTTCGCCTCCCCAATCTCTTCTTCTAGGCCATATATCTTCAGGGATCTTTAACTCAGCTTGCACAAACTATAAATTGATAATGGAAAATAAAAACATAGTGAAGCTTAGGGTATTATTAAAGGAATATCCTAATGATCCCTATTTGAATGTTGCAATGGACGAAGCACTTTTATTAAATAGTAAAGATGTTCCTACTTTAAGAATATGGAGAAATGATAAGAGCGTAATTTTAGGAATATTGTCAACTGTTAATGATGAGGTTAATTTAGAAATGATTAAGAAATATGGTGTAAAATTGGTTAGGAGGATTAGTGGGGGAGGGTCAGTCTTTCATGATATGGGGAACATAAACTATACTTTCATAACAAACGGTCAAGGTGGCATAGATTACCTTTACGGCTATTTACTAAAAGGCACGATTAGTGCTATAGAGAGTTTAATAAATGATAGAGTTGAGGTTTATAACGAAACTGATATTGCGTTTAAGGGTTACAAGATTTCTGGTAATGCTGGATATATAAATGAAGATAGGTATCTTTTACATGGCACTCTTCTCGTTTCATCTAATTTGGATATATTGCATAAGGTATTAATCATACCTCCTAAAAATTACATAAAAAAAGACAATATTAACATGATAAAGTATAAAGTCAGCAATCTCCTAAACCTGATAAACGGCAATATAAGCTATGATGAAGTAGTTGAAGTTTTCATAAGAGGTTTCTCGTCACTCTTACATTGTGATGATTATTTTTTAGACGATATAAGTGATAGGGAATTGAAGCATGCAATGAGGCTGGCTAATGAAAAGTACTCCAAAAAAGAGTTCATTTATAAACGTTAACATCTCAACTTCTTTGCAACTTCTGCAACTCTTTTACCTAGGAACTTCGCAATCTTAATCTCATTTTCATCTAACTCCTTCTTATTTCCCAAGTGCGATGCCCCATATGGGCTTCCTCCAGTCGTAGTACTTGAGACTTCCTTTATTCCATATCCTAATGGAACTATTATCATTCCATGATGATAAGCGTAGTTCGCCATTGCTAATATTGTACTCTCATGTCCTCCATGTATTGTTGATGCCTCTGTGAAGAATCCCACTGGTTTTCCGTACAATGCCCCTTTCGTCCACAATTCAGCAGTTTGGTCTAAAAATAATTTTAGTTGACCAGTCATATTTCCATATCTAGTTGGAGATCCCATTACAATTCCATCAGACCATTCAAGATCTGATAGCGTAGCCTCCGGTATATCCTTAACAGTATCAATAGGGATTCTAAACTTCTTAACCATTTCCTCTGGAAGATATTCTTTTACTCTAGCCAATTTGACTTCTTTTGCTATTTCCTTAGCTCCTTCTGCTACATTTTTAGCTAAATCCACTATCGAACCATATCCATAGAATAGGACAAGGATTTTAGGGCATTCCATAAGGTAAGAGTTTCATGACAACTAAAAAAGTCAACTAAGCTAGAGATAAAAAATATCGATTTAAGTAAAATTAGTCAAAAAAGTTATTTAGAAACCTTTTGCCCTTTAATCTCCAAAACTCCTCCTATTATGCTCAGAATTGAAAGTATACACGGTGCAAAGAGGCCCAGTATACCTCCACTAACCATATACTTCCAGTTGTTCTTATATACACCATATAATGTTGTTAAAGAACCGATTAGCCCTATTATTCCTAAACCTATTACTGCATCTCCAGTGATGAGTAATATTTTTATAAGATGATCAATTAGTGGTTCTCTTGTAGTTATACTCACCAAACTAGCTATTAGAACAATAATACCACCTATACCACTTAGTGTTCTTCCAATCATTTTTTATCACCTATATTTCTATAACACCGTTAATAGCTTAAAATTTTTCTCCGCTTTCCTACGTAATAACAGATCTTGTTCATAGAGTACTGAATATTAAAAATACTATTATTGATTTTTAAAATATAAAGTTTGCTCCAAAGAATGAGGAAACTAAATTGTCAGGCTTATTTACTGTCTAATCAAATTCCAGATAATTTAACATTAGGATCATAAAACCATATAACATTAACATTTGGGCGATTCAGGTATCTTTTGCGAATTGTAATTTGTGAATAAGATGGATAAAACAAAGTAAACTACTGAGCGTGGATCTCCACCTAGTCAGTGGGGTGGTATTTGATTAAATTCATTACGATTCTTTAAATAAACTGAATTCGCAAAGGATGCGTGAATGACCCTAACATTTATCTACATAACATTTATATATGCTCACTTATTTCCTTTTAATTTATTGGATTATACAAATAAATCTAAAAGAGTTAAAAAAGAATAACCATTTAAAATTATGTAAATTCTATCCCTGTTATATCTTATTGTTCTACAAAAGTATATACTTTAACATACTTTACTTATAGCTAACTTTATCCATAATTATAGTTGGTGATAAAATGGCTTTATTCATAGATCCGTTAACAAGTCAACTTATAGCCATGGCAGTTAGCTTCTTCGTATTAGCCTATTCCTTAATTAAGACCTTTAGAGTTCACAGTACAGTAGTCGACTATAGAATGCTATGAAGAGTACTTACGTACCACTTCTCGCCTTAGGAGGCTTTATGGCAATTACGGGAATTTACGGATTACAAAGTTGGGGGGTTAAGGGGGCGAAAAGCCTCGCCTCTCTGCGGTAGACCCAAAATCATATTAGAAAAAATATTTCTGGTAGGATAATATCGAATTTATAAAAGATAAAGAAATTTATAAGAGTATAAAGAATTCAATTGAAGAAAGGGTTTAAGGTGAGGGAGATGGAGTATTACCACGT
>Ga0208006_100305_pt1 | contig 19795 bp, 11 predicted proteins | sample ECH_Bnyco_MetaG_FD_187131 | JGI IMG/M metagenome (GOLD analysis project Ga0208006, IMG submission 187131) | Hot spring microbial mat communities from Yellowstone National Park, Wyoming, USA - ECH_B nyco_MetaG (SPAdes) (version 2) | ecosystem: Environmental > Aquatic > Thermal springs > Hot...
CTATCTATTTGGCTAATCTTTCTCCTCCTTTCTTGACCCATCAAGATACTTGCACGAGGTTATGAAAATTACATGCAGGTACTAAACCCTCTTAAATCTTTCGCAACGGGGTTTAACTCCATAGATATAAGCCCCAGGAGGGGATTGAACCCTCGACCTCCTGTTTTCCAGTTCTTGATTAAACTTCTCTTAAGAAGTTTACGAGACAGGCGCTCTGCCACTGAGCTACTGGGGCATGCCAACTATTAAATGCGGTTTAGATAAATATAAATATATATTATTCAATTATCATTTGTTTTAGGCATGATTGCATGGACTCGGTGAGCGACCAAACACAAAATTCACAGAACACTCAGAATCAAAATTTACAAAACTCTCAGAATCAAAATTTACAAAACCAGAATCAGCAGAACCAGCAAGCCCAGGCAAATGAAGCACAAAGACCACCAATAGAAAGCTTTATACCAGGTCAGAGTGGCGAAGGCGCAACTCCACAACAGGGTAACGCTGGACAAAAGGTAGCCAAAAAGAAAGGCCGTGCAGCGCTTTATGCTGGCATAGCAATCATTTTGATAATGATTGTGGCTGCTGTATTTTTAGTAAGTAAACCAACCCAGCATGCAGTAACAACTACAAGTATATTTACAACTACCATTCAGCAGCCGGTAATGACCGAGATAGCAAATTGCACCACTATAAGCAAGCCTGGTAGATACTATCTAACAAAAAGCATATCCACAAATCTCGCAAGGGGTGCATGCATTTCTGTAGATGCTAGCAACGTAGAAATAATAGGTAATTTTAACAAGATAAAGGGAAATGGGCCTTTTGTTGGTGTGCCACCATTTACATATGGCATATTTGTAAAAAATGCGAGTAATGTAACTATTAGCAGCATAGATATAACACAATTTTCATTTGGAATATATTTTCAAAATGTAGATAATTCAACAATAAGCAATAGCAACATCACCAAAAACACAATCTCAAACATCTTTCTAAACAACTCACGATTTAATGATATAGAGTATACAACAACCTCTCTTTCTTCTAGCGCATCTGGTAGCATAAGTATATTAGATGGCGGGAGTAATATATTTTTGAATGATAGTATATATGGCAATGCTTATTATGGCTTTGTTGTAAACTCGATAGGCAACAGGTTTATAAACGATGTTTTAAGTAACAATCCTCAGGACTTTGTCTGCTATAAAGAAGCAGGCTTCTCAAACTCTAACCTGTTCAGCGATACCACGTGCAAAAACAATCTATATTGCAACTTTGCTTGGTGCTCACAATCGAATGTTGAGCTTAATATAAGTCAAATTACACTTCCATATAATATAAGTAATTGCGGATATATAAATACTCCAGGAACCTATACACTTACAAGTAATATACTTGCAAATGACTATTTCAACATGTCTAATCCTAGCTCAAAATCAATTACATGTATAACCATTAACTCACCTGACGTTGTGCTGAATTGCAATACCCATGCAATAAAAAATGCGGGCATAGGTATAAAGCTATCAGGAAACTTTAATAACACAATAAAGAATTGTCTTATTGAAAACAATTCATATGGTATATACCTAAACAATTCATTTTACCCTCGCCTTGAAAATGTGACTCTAACAAATAACACATATGGTTTGTATGTTAACAACATGAATTCTGGATCTGCATTTTACATAAATGGTAGTGGAAATAAATATGGTGTATTTATCAACAACACAAATACCTTTACCCTAAGCAACTTCAACTTTTCAAAGAACCAGTATGGTATATATGTAAATACCGGAGGAAGCAATATTTACAACAATGGCGTAGCGGAGAAGAACACATATGGCGACATATACTGCACAGCAAGTTCATACAATGTATCACCTAGCCTCTTCACAGATGTTTCATGTGGTCTTACAGATTGCAACTGGGGCACATCTTGCGCTAGACATGCATTGCCACCCATAAGCGTTTATCCATTAAACAATTGCACAACAATAACAATACCTGGAAGCTACTCGATAAATAGCAACATAAAGGCGGTTCCAAACTGCTTCAATATTAAAACAAGCAATGTAAGCATAAATTGCATGAATAATTATATAGCTGGAAGCTATTCAGGAAGTGCTTTCGAATTGCATAATGTAAGCAATGTTGATATATCAAACTGCAGGATAAGCCAGTTTGCAACAGGCTTTTCAATAACGAATTCAAGCTACATAACAATACAAAATATAAATATAAGTAAGGTTGGATTTGGCGTGGATGCGAGCAACCTTGTCTACAGCAAGATTATAAATGTAAACACAACAGGATTTTACAACGCTGGGTTCTACTTTAATAAGCTGAATTCAAGCATAGTGAATGGAGATACAGCACTAAATGGTGTAAACAGCTCAAGCGGCTTTATAATAAGCAATTCTACTAAAAACATAATAAGCTTCAACAACGCGAACCAGAATCAGTTATACGGCTTCATGATATATAATTCGAACAACAACAATATATTCAACAACACCGCTTATTCCAACAAAATTGATTACTATTGCTCGCCTTCCTCTTCAGGGGTTTATGCTGAGCTCAACGGAGTAAACTTTGGCTCTACAAAAGCAAACTGCCACTGGCTTGTAGAACTTAATAGCCAGAGTCTCTCACAAACGCCACTTTCTATAAGCAGCTCTTCAACGCTTGTGCTAACGCAGGATATACTTTATCCTTATGGTGAAATACTATACAACATATACAATACAAAGCAAAGCAGTGCAAATAATACTTTGATAAATTGCAACTATCATACAATCCTAGCAACGCATGGTGGCACCTTTGCAAACATAGAGAATGCAAGCAATGTAAAGATTGAGAATTGTTATCTTATAAACTTTACAAATGCAATAAAGGGAGGCTCGCAAACAGAGCTAGAAGCACTAAATAATACAATAGTGCATTCAGATATTGCTATCTCAGCAACAAGCGCTTCTTATCCAAAGATAGTAAATAATACCATACTCAATTCCTCTTATGGAATCTTCTTTGTAAATACAAATTATGGAACTTTGCAGAAAAATTATATTGCTGATTCAAACATATCAATAGAGCTTGCTGGAGGACTCGGCTACCAGATAACTAAAAATATAGCAAATCATGGCAGCATAGGAATGTATATTATCAATTCTACCACAAACATACTGCAGGGCAATATCTTTACAAATATGAGTAGATATGGCATTGCTTGCACAGGTCTTGCCACAAACACCTCTATAAGCCTAAACAAAGACTATGGGAACAATGTATGCTCATCCAATTTTGAGTGCTACTGGATGACAAGCTCATCTCTCTGCACAACAAGTTAGCAAAACATAATATATTTTTATATCTATAATTTCTAATAGCTATTAATGCACAGAATAACTATAAAGGAAGTAATAGATAAACTTAAAGAATGCACCGATCCAGAGATTGGAATTAATATAGTTGATCTTGGGCTTATCTATGGCGTACAGATAGATGAAAATAACAACATTAAATTAAAGATGACAATGACAAGTCCAATGTGCCCCGTAACAAGTATAATCCTAGCAGATGCACAGTTAAGGCTAGAGAATATACCGGATATTGGCAAAATCGAAATAGAGCTGGTATGGGAACCGCTCTGGAGCCCAGATATGATAAGCCAAGAGATTAAACAAAAATTTGGAGCATAGACTATCTGAACATAACGTTTTCGTCTGCTCTATTATATTCTATTATCTCCTCTTCTTTGAACCAGATTGGAATTTCTCTCTCCGCATCTTTCTTCTCGCCAGAAGCATGCACTATATTTCTTAACGCCCTGCCTTGTGAATCTGCAAGAGTGTATGAATCGCTCGAAAACTCTCCTCTAATGCTTGATGGATCTGCTGACTTTGGCTCTGTAGAACCTATGAGCTTTCTCACTATAAATACAGCATCGTTTCCTTCTACAACCATCGCAACGACAGGCTCGCCTGTTAGGTATTTTATTAAGGTATCTCTTACTCGCATGCCTATCTCTAGAGGGGTTTCATTAACGTGCTTACCCTCCTTCTCTGCAGAGGCTATACTCTTTTTGCCTACTGATTCAAGCCATTCTTTATCCGCGTAATAATGCCTTTCGACAAGCTCTTTGCTAGGCCTTAACATCTTAATTGCAACTATTTTAAGTCCTGCACGCTCAAACTTACTTATAACTTCACCTATAAGTGCCCTATATACACCATCTGGCTTTACAAGAACCAATGTTCTCTCCATTCAATCACCAAATTAAAGTAAAGAAGTAAAAGTTATATAGTTATAGAACAGAAAGTTTATAATGCATTGCTGGTGCTTCTTATGATAAGGCAGCCTATAATCGTTGTAATGGGTCACGTAGACCATGGCAAAACCTCACTCTTAGACAAGATAAGGAATACAGCAATTGCAAATAAGGAAGCGGGTGGAATAACACAGCATATAGGTGCAAGCGAGGTTCCAATTGATGTTATTAAAAAGATCTGCAAAAGTATATTATCATCATTTAAGATAAACTTAACAATACCAGGTTTATTGTTTATAGACACGCCAGGCCATGAGGCTTTTACAAATCTAAGGAAAAGAGGTGGCAGTGTTGCGGACCTTGCTGTACTTGTTGTTGATATAACTAAAAACTTTGAGCCACAGACATATGAAGCTATAGAGATATTAAGACAGTATAAAACACCCTTTATTGTAGCTGCAAACAAGATAGATCTTATAACAGGCTGGCGAGCAAATGATAATGAATGCTTTGCAGAAACTATAGCTAAGCAGCAGCCAAATGTTGCAAGCGAGCTTGACAATAGGATATATGAGATAATAGGCAAGCTCAGTGAACTTGGCTTTAACAGCGAAAGATTTGATAGGGTAAAGGATTTTCAAAGAGAAGTGTTAATAATTCCTGTTAGTGCTAAGACTGGCGAGGGTATTCCTGAACTGCTTTTATACGCTACTGGGCTTGCCCAAAGATTTCTAGAGAAAAGGATTAGCATAGAGGTGAACGGCCCTGGAAAAGGCAGCATTATAGAAAAGAAAGAAGAGAAAGGGCTTGGCACCACTATTGATGTAATATTATATGATGGCACACTTAAGGTAAATGATATAATTGCGTTTGCTACAAGCACAGGTATAGGCTTATCAAAGATAAAAGCTTTGCTTAAGCCTAAGCCTTTGCAGGAGCTAAGAGAGAGCGCAAGCAAGTTTTATTATGTTGATAGCGTAAGCGCTGCTAGCGGAGTTAAGATTAGTGGCACCGGCTTGGAGGATGCGCTTCCAGGCTCGCTGGTGCTATCAACCGATTATCCAAATTATGAGAATGAGATAAAGGCAGAAATAGCAGACCTGTTTGCAACAGAGCGGAAGGGTATAATATTAAAAGCTGATAGCATAGGTACAATAGAAGCTGTGTCTAAGCTTCTTGCAGGCATAGGAGTTAGCATAAGCAAAAAAGGGCTTGGAAATGTTACAAAAAGAGATGTACTCGATGCTTATGCTATGCGCGCTATAGATCCATATAGTGCTGTTGTTCTATCTTTCGGAGTTAAGATAGACGAAGATGCGCTTCGCGAAGCAGAAGCAACTGGTATAACTATTATAAATGAAAATATAATATACAAGATAATCGATGAATATAAAGAATGGCTTGAAATTGAGAGAAAGAAAGCAAGGGAGAGTGCAGAAAGATCACTTATCTTTCCAGGCATGGTAAAGGTCATACCAAATACATGCTTTAGAATTTCGCATCCTGCAATCTTCGGCATAGAGGTGCTTGCAGGGAAGATAAGGCCTTCTTATCTCTTGATGAATAAAAATGGAAACATTATAGGCAGGATAAGAGAGATACAAGACAACGGAATAGCCTTGCAAGAAGCAAAGAAGGGCGATAAAGTTGCGATCTCTATCGATGATATTACATTCGGCAGGCAGGTAAAAGAAGATGACATACTTTATACGCATGTAAATGATGAGAGTGAGAGGCTCCTTAGGCAGAAATTCAGCGACCTATTGAACAACGAGGAGAAAGAGTTGCTCAACGCTATATCAGAGATAAAACAGAAAAGGCAGAAAGGTATTTAAAAACCGAAACAAAAACCGAAAATTTCCTAAACCATCTTTAATCTCTTCTTCTATTGTAAAGTAAACTTTCCAACTTTACACTTTTATCTTTTTCTTTCGAATAAAGTAGAATGGGCAGATAGAAGAGTTCAGGAATGGTACAACAATTGCCGTTTCCACCACGGAATCAATGCCACACCGAAACAACTATATCTGTCAAGTTAGAAACTTTACATTACATCTATATAAAACTGAGCAGTTATTAACAAGAGTATATGAATTATTATCAAAAGCTTCAAAAGCTTGAAGAGCATGCTCCTGTAATGTGCCCTATGTTTATGGTAGCAGGCTATACAACATGCTCATGCATACACAATACATGTGTTCCTGTCTACCATGGCTCATACATAATGCCTTCTAAATCCTAGCTCTTTTTAAAAAGAAAAATAAGTCGAGAAGCGAGCTTGTGTGTTAGGATTTAGTAGTGGTGCGCTCACAAGTCGCCGAAGCTCCCTGTTTACACGCCCACCCTATCAAAGCCATGTACTATGGCCACCCTAAGTGTCTCGTTTCGGATGCGGCTTCGTCCTTAGATGCTTTCAGGACTTATCCGCTTAGCGCGTGGCTACCCGGCAGTGCCAAATGACAACCGGTAAGCTAGAGGCGCCGGTTTCCTGTTCCTCTCGTACTACGGAAACCTTATCCTCTGACACTAACACTTCCAGTAGATATTCCCGTCCTGCCTCGCGGCGGACTTAACTCAGCTCATGTAGGTCTTTAATGGACGAGCAGTCCAGCCCTTGGCGGCTCCTGCACCGCCAGGATGACCTAAGCCCATATCGGTGTATCAAACGGCTGGGTCGATATGTACTCTCACCAGCCACGAACCGGTTACCTCTAGAGTAACTTGTTTGACAGCTTGGAGCCCCATTAAAAGAGCTTCCAACGTTCGTTAAGCCCCTGTTTCCAGTCTGCATCCCCCGCTTTTCGGGATACAGTCAGCCCTGCATTTGCCTTTGTGCTTGACAGTGGGTTTCCAACCCACCTAAGCAGAGCATTGGTCACTTTCGTTTCCTTATCGAAAGCAACCGCCCAGTCTAACTACCCACCTGCAGCTGTCCCATTTCTGGTAAGTCGCGCGGCAGGTGCAGAGTGGTGTTACATGGTCGCTCCACATGAGCCGAAGCCCATGCTTCGACGCTCCCACTTACGCTTTGCAGCGCCCACAGCACAACAACAACAGGCTGTAGTCAAGCTTCATAGAGACTTCATTTCCCACTGGAAGTACGTGGCATGTTCACCACGCAGTGAGTTCACCGGATCCCAGATTGGGACAGTGGGGGAGTCGTTACGCCCTTCATGCAAGTCACCTATTAAGTGACGAGGTATTACGCTACCTAAAGAGAGTCAGAGTTACTCCCGCTCTTTGCTAGCGCTTCGCTCCGTTGGAAGGGAGTTTCGCATACTAGCGGTGAGCAGGCGTCACCCACTGTACTAAGCCTTACGGCTTTGCGGTGAGTTGTGTTTTAAAGAAACAGTCGCTCCCCCCTAGTTATTGCAATCTGCGCTTACCCAGCGCAGACATGGCTTCTCGAGAACTTACGCCACCAACTTGCCGATTTCCCTAACCTGGGTTCTTCCGCCACACCTTGGCCTTTTCAGCCAGCAGCACCTGTGCTGGTTCTAGGTACGGTTCGGTATGATCGTTGTGGATTCCCTTTTCACGGGCCCAGGAATTCAGCCATCTTAGTTCATTTAGCTGCTTCTCCTCATAATGAGACTCCGCAGCCATTTGCACTTCTTTGCAGGCCTATCCCCAGGCGTCAGAAATCCACCTTGTGTTGCCACACCTACATACCGAGGGCCTGAATATTAACAGGCTTCCCTTTTGCAGGGTAGTGATTGGCTCCCTGCTTAGGACCGCCTAACTCCCCGCTGACGATCATTGCGAGGAAACCCGTGTGCTTCCGGTGTACGGGATTCTCACCCGTATATTGCTGTTACTAACACCAGGATTTTCACTACTATACGGTCCACTCGATCTCAAGACCGAGCTTCTACCCATATAGTACGCCCTCCTACCCGTGCTTTCGCACGCTAAGGTATCGGTACCTAGTTTAGCCCCGTCCATCTTCGGAGTGCACTTTCTCGATCGGTACGCTATTACGCGTTTTTTAAAGGGTGGCTGCTTCTGAGCCTACCTCCCGACTGTCTAAGAAAGCACCCTCCTTCAACACACTCAACTAGGATTTAGGGACCTTAACCTTAGTTACTGTCTTTACAGTCTCGCTGCACTAGCTTACCCAATGCAGCCGACTCCCGGGTTCTACGCAGCACGCACATTCGGAGTTTGAAAAGAAGGTGGAGCCTTTCGACTCCTTACCTTCTGATCGGTAGCTCTACCGCACGTGCAAGCTCGCCCGAGGCTATCCTAAAGATACTTCGGAGGGGACCCGCTATTGCCATGTTCGAGTGGTCTATCGCCCCTACCCGCGGGTGACCCAACAGGATATACCATGACAGGTTGCGGGCCTCCATCGAGCGTAAACTCGACTTCGCCCTCCCCGCGCGTAGCTCACAATGGCTTCGGGTCGCAAATGAGTGACTTAGGCATTTTCATGCCCAGCGCCTCGTTGCCTGCGCGCTCTCGCTTTCACTACGCGGAAAGCTTGCCACTCAAATGCACTCCCTGGCTCTTGCTTCAAGAAGAAGGATATGACATTAGTCCATGCCCGTCGCTAGTGCTTAGGCATTTCGCTTCCAGGCACTTCATTCCTTTCATGCCATATCTTCTTGTAACCACCTAGTTTCAGATCTTTTCAGCCCCACGCGTGTGGGTTCTTTTCAGCTTTCGCTCGCGCTACTTGTTCGCTATCGGTCTCTAGCTATTATTTAGGGTTGGAGTTTAATGCCCCCATATTCGCTCGACGTACTCAGGCCGAGCTACTCTTTTGCAGCACGTCCAAAGCAACTTTGCCTACGAGGCTCTCACTCTCTATGGCTGCTTTTTCCAAAGCATTCGGCTCGTCGCCATGGACTCAAGCTGCACCACATCTCCTAACTGCTTGCGCAGCGGATTCGGTTCGCCCTCTGCCGCTTTCATTCGCATTACTAACGGCATCGCGTTTGCTTTCTTTTCCTCCGGGTACTAAGATATTTCAATTCCCCGGGTATGCGTGCACCACTATTCATAGTGCACAATTCGGTAATCCTAGGTTCAAAGGCTGACATGCGCCTACCCTAGGCTTATCGCAGCTTGCCACGACCTTCGTCGCAACTAGAGCCAAGCCATCCACTAGGTGGCTTATATACAAGCTCGCTTCTCCTCAAATCAATCATGCAAAGCATGATCTCATGCTTATGGATAGTGAGTCTAGAGATGTACGATCATAGCATAAGGAGCGCTCTCGGTACATTGCCTCTACAAACTCAAGCTACCATAAGAGCACCAGAGTATATTTTGCTTATATAGATTTAAATATCTTGCTTTTCGTTTTTGTAGATTATTCTACCCAAAGATTCTTCAGGTGACATCCTCCACACGACTAAAGGTCGTGGGCTTCCCAAGTGAAACACGGTATGATATTGAAATATTGAACGACAAGGTATATATGTTTGTAACAAAATTGTATTATACGGCGGGACACGCCGGAATTCACGCCTTGGGAGATATTGGCCTCTGCATTCCGATATGGAATGCAAACCGTGTCAATGAACTAGGAACATACCAAGTGAAACACGGTATTGATGCCACAAACGCATTATGCGTTCCCAACCGAGCCCGACAGGACGATGAAGGTTGGGGTTCTGTTTCTGCGGTTCGCTTTTATCCCACGATTAAAATCGTGGGTCTTCCGCTCACGTTTTATAAACTTTCTCAAATCACCGCTAGCTAAGGCGCATAGAGCATAAAGCCATGACAAAAACATATAAATATAACTCTGTTATAAATGTTATAAGGGCATGCTTATCTGCTCAGCAAGCATTGTTTGCTGCGTATGCATCTTATAGGGTGGGAAAATACCTTTAGTAGTGAAAGAAGATAAAAGAAACAACATAACAAAGGCTTTGCTTGAAAGCATAATGGAAACGCCGGTGCTTGAGCTTACCGAAGAGGCAAAAGAGATAATTGAAAATAGTTATGGCAAACGTGATTTTATTCTTAATCACAGGGTGATCGGCAAGTTTGAGCAAAGCTTGCCGTTTTCGCATTCTATTAAAGACAGAGCAGCGGTATATATGCTTGTAAACGCGCTAGAAAGTGGAGAGATAAATACTAGCACAAAATTTATAGTAGAGGCAACCTCAGGCAACATGGGCATCGCTCTTGCAAAGGCATCGCAGCAAATAAGACTGCCTGTACTGGTAATAGTCTCTAGAAGAATCGAAGAGGGTGTTATAAGGGAGCTCGAGAGCGCTGGAGCGCAGATAGTGTTGCTAAATACTGAGATATGCCCTGTACCTGGCGCTAATGAAAACGTTAGCATAGAACAAGCAAAGTTTGAGCTCGAGAAAATAAAGGAAGCGCTTGCAAAAGTGGGGGTCGCTACAGAGCACAAAGAAGGAGAGGATGAAATTATCATGGCGCTCAAAGAAAACGATGCAATAAGAGTTGCAAAACTTGTTGCTAAGGTATATGGCGGCTTCTGCCCACGCCAGTACGAAAATCCAGCGAACTATTTAGCTCACGTTGCAACAACAGCACCAGAAGTTGAACATACACTAAAGGCAATAAAGGCAGATCCGCGCTTGACAACATTGTTTTTATCAGCAGGCACTCTCGGCACAGCACTTGGGTTCTTAATATACTATAGCAAAAGCGGCAGCACGCCGCTTATAGAAGTAGTTTTTCCGAAGGATGGGCAGGATGTTCCTGGTATTCGAACCAAGAAAAGTGTAGAAGAGCTTCCGTTTTACAAAGAACTGCTGAGGCTACAAGAAACAAAAGAGGTAAAAGTAGTGTTTTCAGAGGTGGACTATTTAAAAGAAGGTATGCTTGTATATGCAAATACAGGTAGAGGCGTAGGTCCAAGCGCCTCGCTTGCATTTGCGGCTGCAATCACTAGCATACTGGAGAACGAAGAGATAGCGAGAATGCTTGCGGAAAACAAGCTAAACGAAGCTTTGAATAGATACGGCGCTTATAGGGTAGAGATGGTAAAAACAGCACTAAGCGGTTCTGAGCCGCTTGTTTATTTTGTGATGATGCCTGACGGAAAGGATAAGTACAAAAGCAAAACAAGAGAGATTAGCATTGAAGAAGCTCGCGCACTTATTAAGATGGGTTATTCCATAGCCTGGGTTTATCCAAGGAAGCTAGACGAAAAGAGTAAAGAGGCGATAGCAGAAAGGCTAGGAATCAACAAGAGCAGCATAGAAGAAATTGGGGAAGAAGCCTTAGATGTGCTGAATGCATACTACAGTGAAGAGGCAACATATCATGCAAAACTTGAAAAACTGATGAAACGGTTGGAAAGGGTTGGGAAAAATGTGATATTTTTATGTCCGCGCGGCAATACGAGCAAGTTGGTTGCAGATATAATAAATGAAAGCAAAGGCGAGAAGAATTTGCAAGTGTGCTCGCTTTACGGCGGTTCTGAGGGTGTGCTAGCAGAAAGCAAATAGCATGCGCAGATGCAAAATGCAAGTTTTCTTCTCCTCTTGCCTCGCGCAAATCATGGTGTATAATTTTCGAGAAGGTAGAACGCTGGATGCTTATCTGTAAAAGGTATAGATCCTATAGCAATAGTATTCATCTTATAAGAATCTTTATCGTATAAGCAGAGCGTATTATTGTAAGGTGGTACCATGCACCAGTAGCCATAATCTAATACATAGCAACTAAAGTTCCTCTCAATCTTTGCAATTGTACTATTTTCTGCACCAAGATAACCGATCTGCATAGATGCCCTGTCAACCTCAAACCATATGTCAGGAGTAAATGAAAAGACAAGGCAATTTGAAGGTACTTTCTGATAATTGTTATAGAAGAATTCGATTGTTGGCGCAATTATAGTTTGCTGAGGCATATCATTTATATTTAATGCAACAAGTTTAAACAGATTCGCAAATGGGTATGCAAAAAATATTGCAAAAAGGATTGTTACAGAAGAATAAAATACAATGCTATTCTTTGAATTTTTCATCTTTGTGCTTTCTATATTATGATTTGGGTTTATTGTTGATGGATAAGATTCGTTTTCATCGACTTGCTTTTTGTGCTTTAGCTTAAAAGAAATCCACTCTACCACGCTAGAGATATAAATTGAAGTAAGTATAACACCTATCCCCGCAAGAAGCGAGATCTCTGGCGTGATCTGAAGCATAAACCTTGCATCAACACCGAAGAGTGCAGAGCCTGCATAGAATAACGCATAGAATATGAAATAAGCTGTAAACCAAAGGAATAAAGTAAAGAAGACCTCAAATTTCATTCTCATGCTCCACTTTTGGAGGAAGATACAAATCGCTCCTATGATTGCAAAAATAAAAGAGAGGGGTGGGAAGGCTGCTGGGAAATAAGCTGCAGAGTTGTAAGTTCCCAAAAGATAGTTTAAGTTTGTGATAAAATTCTTTGGAAAGTAAGAGAGTGAGATAGCAGATTGGTTTGATGGCTGTCCATACTCCTGAGTTGAAGCTTCTATGCCTATATAGATAAGCTGTGGAACTATCAATATAAAGAAGATCAACGCAATAAAGGTGATCTTTGGATTGGTATTTAATATATTGTATAAATCTTTAGCCCTCTTCTTAATAGATCCTATACTCTCGTAATCAAATACAAATAAAAGCAGGAAAAATACGCCTAGAAGAAGTATGGCTTCTGTTCTTATATAAAGAGTTATTAAAAGCGAAGAAAGAAACATTATAAGTGTGCTTATCTTTTTTCTGCGCATAAACAAGGTGAAGAAGAAGAATGTAATTATAGAAAAGGTCATAAAAGGTAGATCAGGATCTGCCTGTGTTCTAGACCATATAAGAAGCTCAGGCATTATTGCAAAGATCAGAGTTGATATAATTGCTACATCTTCCCTCCTTGTTAGAATATACGCAAAGAAGAAAAAGGCGAAAACACTTAGCACGCCAGCAAAAAGCTCTGCACCATATGCTGTGCTTGTGCCTATTCCAAAAAGTGCAAAAGCTATGGCGAGAAAATATGACCACCCAACAGGATCGTGATAAAGAACACTATAGTAGCAGGAGTTTAAGTAGCCTGTGCCCATCTGACACCAAAGCATAAGGCCGTGCTTAAGTATGTTGATCGCAACCCCCTGATAAATATTTTCATCAAAATAAAGCTCTTCGAATGCGGTAACATAATTAAGCGCTATAAAAAGGAAAAAAATTATTATTAGAGATAGTGCTAAAAGTGAAAGCTTGCTTATTCCTTTTAATTCGCTAATTATCTCTTTTCTACCTATTATCATAGATGAGATTAACAAAATAAGAGCTACTGAAACAGCAAAGGTAAATGAATAACCAAGGATTAAATCATAGTTCAATTATTTCCCCTTCTTATTTTCCACAAAATAGTCGCCGATGAACATATATTTTGTGCTTGTCTTCTTCATTGTTTCTATAGCATCTTCGGGGCTCATCACTATCGGCATGCCATGTATATTAAAGCTTGTATTTAATATTACACCATAGCCTTCAAGTTTTTTTACATGCTGTATAAGCGCCTTATATTCTGGATTCTCATCTCCAACCATATTTGGCCTCGCGGTATAATCTACATGCACAACAGACTTCATAGCTTCTCTCACTTCCGGCTTTACACGATAAGCCATTGTCATAAATTTATCATAGCCCTTTACATCTTCCAATAGCCTTTCTGCTTCGCTTAAGAGTAAAGAGGGTGCAAAAGGCTGGAACCATTCTCTCTGCTTAACGTATAGATTAAGCTTGTCCTTAACATCTTCAGAGCTAGCCTTTGCAAGTATACTTCTATTTCCTAGGGCCCTTGGACCGTATTCCATCCTTCCCTGGAACCAGAAAATGTAATTATTTTCATCTATGAGCTCTGCGGCATGCTTGCTTTTATCTTTATCATATTCATAGCTCAAATCCTTCTCTCTCTTCAATGCAGATACTATTTCATCTTCACTATACTCATTTCCAAGATAAGCGTTGTCAAATTTATAGCTCGAAATACCATTAAGAAGGTAATTGGTATACATTGCTGCACCCATTGCCATGCCACCATCACCCATATGTGGGAAGACAAACCATCTCTTTAGCTTTTCGAGCTGCCTCACCTTCATGTTTGCTTTTACATTAGAGAATGTGCCGCCAGCCATAGCAACATCACCAATGCCATATTCTTCTAGCAGATTTGAGAAGAACCTCACCATTACATTCTCAAGAAGCTGCTGTGCCATATAAGCGAACTGTTCTCTAGGCGTATTCCACAATATTTTATCAAGCATCTTTAGCTGCTTATAGAAGTGGTATTTTGCTATTATATTTGTTCCTTCCACCTTGAAGAAATCTTTCATCTTGTTAGCAGAGAAATCGAAAGGATATGAATAGTCGGCCATCGCCATTACTTTACCCTCATCTTCAAGCTCGCGCATGCCAAGCAGGTATGTTACCTGCTCAAAGAAAATGCCAATAGAATCCCTTGAGCTTATAGCATGGTGCCTCTCTAGCTTGCCATTCTCAAATGTGCTCACAGAGCCGCTAAGCCCATCACCAAGCCCATCTAGTGTGACAACAAGCGCTCTGTTAAAGCCACTTGAAAATGCCGCTGTTGCGGCATGTGAAGTGTGATGCTCAACAGTATACAGCTTGAACTTTTCGAAGCCCATGTGCTTTAGTTGCCTCGATACTATTGCCTTGCTGATAGTGCCACAAAGGGGCCAGATACCAAATTGCAAAAAGAAATATCTCAGCCACCTATTAAACTGTTCAAACGCTGGTTTAGGTATCTTCCTTCTTCTATACAAGTAATGATACTCTTTTGAATATGGGTATATCCTCTCCAAAGTCTTTGTAAGCTCGGTTGTAGGAAACGCAATAACCTCTATATCACTTGGCTTCAAGCCTGCATATTTCAGCGCAGCATTTATCGAATTGTAAGGAAACTTTACCTCAAGCTTTCTTTTTGTAAACCTCTCCTCGTTTGCGGCAAAGACTATCTTATCATCTTCAAGAAGCGCTGCTCCTGAATCATGACCATCCCACACGCCCAAAATATACATAGCAAAACCCGCCATCTACTTAGTTTAGCTTATTAAGAGTTTAATATCGTTTGGTATATCACCTATTATGCTTGCTTCTTCGTCACAGAAGGTGTAATGCTTTCTATCATCATCTTCTATTATGCTTATGTTCTTTTCTATCATCTTCTTTAATTCGTAGCCATCCTCCCTTATGCTTCCAAGCCTTTTGTTTACAAGTATTGAAGGGTATATATTACCAAAACTATCCATGTATATCGACGCTTCTCCTATAAGCCTCTTGAAAGGATTTTTGCCAGTCTTAAGGTATTCAAGCAGGCCTTTAAGATAAATATACTCGCCAAGCACAACCAAGTCTAATGTAAATCCCATCTCCTTCTTATAAGCTCTTATTATCTCTTCAACCTCCTTTATGGCCTTATCTCTATCAACAAGTATATTCTCACGCAGCGATAGGTTATTGCCATAGTAGCCTTCACTTAAGGCACCAAGATTTAGATGAAAATCGATTAGCTTTACATCCGGAAGGTCTTCTTTTACCCTCTTCACTGTCTCGAGGAACTTGCCTTGGTTTAGCCCAATCATTGTAAAGCCGAACTTAAAATCGAAGTTTTTGTTTGCTTTTTTTATCTCAGCAAACCGCTTGTAGAGTGCTATCACTCTATCATAATTCCCTTTTACTCCCCTAATTTCGTCTTCGAGCTCTCTGTAACCATCGAGTGAGAGTGTAATAACGATCTTTTTGTTAAGCTTAAGCATCTCATTTACCTTATTTACAACCGCTTCAATATTAACTAGGGAATTTGTTGGAATCGTTATTGCATAAAGTCTCTTAGAATACTCTGCAAAAGCTTTTGCTATCTCTACCAGGTCGCTTCTCATGAATGGCTCACCTCCAGTAAGCTCAACTATAACAAAACTAGGATTGGCACGCACAAAAGCGCGTATCTCCTCTATAGTAAGCTCGTTCTTTGGCCTCAGCTGCCAGATATTGCAGTGCTTACATCTAGAATTGCAGTTAAGAGTTACAGCAAAGGTAAGCTTATAAGGCTCCTTTGGTCTAATAATATTTGACTTCAATCCGTCACTCAATAAAGAAAGCAAGCCCAAATTATCGCCTACATTATAAAAAGATATCTTATAAGCTTTAAGCTTTTAAGCTTAATAATGCTACAATATATTTAGGTAATGAAAATGTCTAAAAACCTTATATCAGTGGTAATACCAACATTGAATGAAGAAGAGAACATAGGCAAGGTTATAGATGAGGTAAAGAGTGAGCTTGATAGATATGGCTATAAATATGAAATAATTGTAGTGGATGGTTATTCTACAGATGGGACTGTAGAGATAGCAAAGAAACATGGCGCAAAGGTGATATTTGATTCTATAGGTAAAGGATCTGCACTCAGAAAAGGTATGGAATATGCGAAAGGTAGCATACTCGTTTCTATGGATGCAGATCTTTCAAACAAACCTAACGAGCTCAGGCTACTAATCTCAGGCATAGAGATTGGCTACGATGTGTGTATGGGCTCAAGGTTTATTGCTGGTGGGGGCACAGAGGATATGCCCCTACTTAGGAAGATCGGTAACAAGGCATTTGTCATATTGGTAAATCTGTTTTTTGGCACAAACTATACAGATCTTTGCTATGGATACAGAAGTTTCAGAAGAGATGCATTCAGGAAATTAAAGCTAAAAGAGGATAAGTTTGGGATAGAAACAGAGATAAGCATAAAGGCTGCAAAGCTTGGATTAAAGGTCATGGAGGTGCCGAGCTTTGAGAAAAAGAGAAATGCTGGCACTGGTAAATTAAGAGCATTTAGAGATGGCTATGCTATATTAAAGACCATTTTCAAAAATCTTAGAGATAGTTAGGGCTTGTGCTCCTGCTCATGTATACGCTCTTCATGTGTGTGCTCACGCTCGTGCCTTTTCTTGTTCTTTATAGACCTTGCCAAAAGGAATAGAGCTATTAGTAGTATTATTGCAATAATTATTGTGGTTATTTCCAATGGAGATAAGGGCACACTCTTTGCAACATATGGTATTATTGAGAATGTAGCCATGCTTGAGTAATGTAGATTGCTTATGTTAAAGCTTGCAACCGCAGCAGCTGAGTAAGATGCATCATTGTTAGGTGATTGTAGTTTGAATGTGAAGCTCTCGTTTGTATAAGGCTGAAGGGTGAAGCCATAGCTCTTATTTGATATGAATGGAAGGGTAGGAGGGACAATAAGAGAGATTGTACCATTTATAGGTGTCCTCGCTGCATTAAACAATGAAACATTAACAATTACCATATTCTTTAACGGTGTTGTCCTAACAACTTCGTATATTGGAGAGACTGTTGACTTATTGATAAAAACAAGGCAAGGGAAAACCGCACTAAAGAATGAAAAGCCCTGTTGATACGTCACATAAAAAGCGTCTACATAAGTGCCATCAAGCCCAAAATTAGTAAGTTTAACATATAATGTTTTTGTCTGGCCTGGTGATAGCACGCTTATAGAATAGGATGTATTAACAGGAGTCGCACCTTCGATTATAGGAGAAATAATAAGATTGTACGCAGAGTCATTGCCAGAATTAGAAAGGGAGAATACAATCGAGCTGTTTACAAGGGTAGCGTTGCAACTGCCTGTTAATGTGACTGTACCAGCATGCGCTAAATTCAAGAATGTTAAAAATGCAAACATAGAAATGAGAATGTTAAATTTCGGCATAAAAACACATCTTTTCATCGCTCTTAAAGTTTATATTCTTTTACTTCTGGGGTATAATTCTTTGTATAAGTCAGAGCTGACATCACAAGAATGTGCATAAGCGCCGTATATATAGCTATATGACTTTCAGAACTACGGTTTAAAAAGCCTCTTAGAAAAGTCGGTGTTGTCCAATAATTAACTAACTTATCCTTCCCTCCACTAATCCGAAAAGCATAAAGTCCCCGGGGATGCATATTGGTTTGGTGACCAGTATGCAAAATATAAAGCGAAATTGGAATTTATATAATTTACGTTTGGTAAACCGTTGCAGACCCTCCAATTATCTCCTTCCCGCAGTAGAAAACAGAGAAAAATGATTTAAAGGTTATGAATAAAGGTAAAGTAGGTAGACCTTACCAATACTCAAATGTGGAGATCTTTGCAGCATACGCAATAAAATGCATCTTCAAACTAGGTTATAGAGAAGCATCGGGAATTGTAGAAGATTTTGAGCAACAATACGGTGTAGATAATACACCCAACTTTAGAACGATACATTGGAGAATAAAGAAGTTGAGAAAAGAGATAATATCGATTTCCATACTGGCTACCATATGCGATCTATTGTAGAGAGTGTATTCTCAGTATTCAAAAATACGTTTGGTGAATATACATTTTCAAAGACAAAAGAGATGAAAGAAAAAGAGTTGATGTTAAAGGCACTCGTTTATAATAAATATATTGTGTAACCAAAAATGCAAACTTAGTGCAAAGTATGTTCGTTATTGCCTATTTATTGGACAACGCCGTTAGTTTTGTTTATAAAGATTTCGTTCAAATCTCTGCTATTTTAGATGATGAGGCTTAGGCAAGATATTTTAAACTATATTGCACAGTTGATTGCATGGAAAGGTGTATTGTAGACTGAGCATACTTGTTTATATAGAATCCTGACAAATTAAAAATCTTTCCTTAGAAAAGTCCATATTTTCTTTAAATTTTCAGACATGCTCTTTTAACTCTTTCAAAAAGAAGTAGCCTAGGGTAAGATAAGCGAGTTTAGCGGCGGTGAAGTTTGGCGCTTCAAAGTGAGGTATAGGACTTAGCTCTACAAGATCTAATCCCGCAAGCCTCTTCTCCTCTGCTAAACCTTTTATAATTTTTATAGTCTCATTGAAGCTCAGTCCATTAGGTTCTGGTGTACTTACACTTGGCATAATGCTCGGATCAAGAACATCGAGATCAATTGTAAGGTATATCTTCTCTGTTGTGAGTTCATTTATGGCATTGATTGCATTATCTATATCTTCGTGTAGTGAATCAACAAAGAAAATGCGCTCCGTGTTTGCATGCCTAGCATAATCCTCATCTATGCTTCTTACACCTACATGCACGATGTTCTCAAACAGCTCCTTCGCCCTTGCCATTACTGTCGCATGCATATATTTGCTTCCGAATAAGTTATCTCTAGAATCTGTATGTGCGTCAAGCTGCACTACGCTAATATCAGCGCCTACGCTTTTAAAGGCCCTAAGCGCACCTATTGTAATTGTATGCTCTCCACCAAGAAGCAGAGGAAGCTTCTTCTCGCCTAATATAAGCTCAACCTCTTTTTCTATTCTACTTATCATGTTTTCAGGGGAGCTGAAATCTGGGGCAAGCTCCTCTGTTGTATATACGCCTATCTTGCTAATATCCACGCCAACCTCATAGCTATATAGTTCAAGGTTTCTACTTGCAGTAATTATTGCGTGTGGCCCATATCTTGCACCAGATTGATAAGAAGTTGTTGAATCATATGGCACAGGTAGT
>Ga0208006_100321_pt1 | contig 18752 bp, 19 predicted proteins | sample ECH_Bnyco_MetaG_FD_187131 | JGI IMG/M metagenome (GOLD analysis project Ga0208006, IMG submission 187131) | Hot spring microbial mat communities from Yellowstone National Park, Wyoming, USA - ECH_B nyco_MetaG (SPAdes) (version 2) | ecosystem: Environmental > Aquatic > Thermal springs > Hot...
AAAAAATATAAATAGAAATATAACACATCTTTTCATCCTCATTCAATATGCTAAGATCAACCACCCCACACCTCCTTAGTGGTCGTGCTAGTTGTCGTCGTGGTCGAGTTCGTGGCCGTGGTGGTGCTAGTAATAGTAGCCTTAGTCGTGGTTGTGGTGTGATTTGGGTGATGCATCCCCATGTAGGCCATTGACACGAACACAGCCCCCAGCACTATCACGATTACTGACACGGTTATTAGGGCCACGTCTAAGCCGCTTATACCTGTTCTTAACGACATAATCATTGGTCTACATAAAATTTAAAAATATTTTATTCAAGTGTTCGCAAATTAGTAACGCTTGGGCAAATGCTTTATAATACGTAACCACCTCGCCCCCATGAAGTCAATATACTTAAGGTTACCGGCGGCCGTGTTATTCATAGCTTGGGCGGTGCTCCACATGATTTATGGCATTGATATAGCCTCCATCCCCCAGCTGAGGGTTATTGGTGGCTTCTTCATTGCTGATGCAGTACTAGCCATAATAGCCGCGGTGCTGGTTTTGCTTAACGTTGTGGTGATGTTCATACCTATCCTAATTTACTCATGGATCAACTACCTGCTGCTAACGGAATCAAGGGTATTCCCAGCACCTGTGTTAGGCCATGCAATACCCGTAATTGACCCAACGGTAATTGCGGTTATGATACTTGACGTGGTGATCATAATTCTGGTGACGGCGCTGTGCGTGGTGGGTAAGAGGGGTAGCTGATGGGTAAGGTTAGTGGGTTAATGCTGCTGGGTTTCTCACTGAGCACAACTGCACCCCTAGTGTTGGCTACGTTGCATGAGTCAGTACTGGTCACGGCACCCATGGTTGCCTTAACGCTACCAGTGGCGTTGATAATTTACCTTTACGTTAAGTCGTATTGGGGTCCTGAGGGCCTATACCACTACGCCAGTAGCGTATCCATTAGGCTTGGTGGTGTTCAGTTTTATAGTTGGCTCATAAGCTACTTCCTCTACATAGTCTACACCGTGGATTACGTGGACTACATGGTGCTTAAAGTACCTGACCAGGTAGCCAACGCCCTAACCTTAATCCTACCCCTGGTGCTGTCAATACTGGTGTTAACCGGGGCCTCCTACGCGGCATTGTTAGCGTTAGCCATAGCCCAGGTGGTGCTGGCTTTACCAATACCCCAATTGGGCTGGGCGCTATTCCTAGCCCCGCCAAGTGCTGTGAACCAGGGCTTATTCGTAAACATACTCTCCTCAAGCCTACTGATAGTGTGCATAACGCTAATACCCTATGCCAACGGGGATCCACGCTCATCCAGGTACGTAATGTACGTATTCCTCGTCTCAGCTATACTCCTAGTAATGGGTAGCTTCTTTAAGGCATCGACCATTGTTAACCAGTTAACCAGCCTAAGCTACATTGGGCTTATCTTGGCCGAGTACGTTGCACTCTATAACCTGCTCTTCCTAGGCTTTAGGATTAAGCCGAGTAGGGTTGTGGTGCCGGTACTGGTGGTGCTGCTTGACGCAGTTAGCCTAATAAATTATAACGAATTCTACGACCTAACCATATACCCATCGGTATCGGCGCTTTACCTAACGTTACTGGTCTCCTTCGCGGTGGCGCCCATTTACCTAACCAGGGCTAGGCCAGGATCCTCAATAGCGGTTAAGGCAGCCTACATAGCCCTAGCCGCCGTCTCGTCACTGATAGCCGCCTATGGAGCCTACTCAGTCATATCAACCTCCAGTGGTGTTGAGCTGTACGAGTCGTTGGCGGCCATAGTGGTGCCCATTGTTTTAGGCGTTCTGAAGCCTCTGAAGCCTCCTAGCCCAACGAGGTAACCTAGCCAGCACATCCCTAACATCGTAAAACCTTATGTTACCGTATGGGCACGCCTCAACGCAATCACCCACACCAATGCATAGGCTGCTCTTATAGTAGCCCTTGGATATGAAGCTACCCGGTAACCCAGTATTACCCACTGGGCATGCGTAGGCGCAGGCCTTTGACTCGCAACGGACGCATAGGGATGAGTCCCTAACCACCAGCCTAAAGAACCCAAGCCTACCGGCCACCTGGTTCAACAATCCCCAGTGGCACCAGCCGTAGGTAACGCAGTTATAGGTGCCTAGTACTGGGGCTAGGGCGAAGAAGATGTACCAAATGAAGCCGAAGAGCAGTAGGTATAGGAAGACCAGTGGGTCCTCGCCGTAGACATACACGTGCACCAAGCCCAGTTGATCAAGGAGTGATAGGGTAGCCAGCAGACCAAGCATCACGTAAACGGACACACCCACGTACGTGCGTAGCTTAAGCATAACGCCCTTACTGCCATGTCTCATGGGGTTTAGTGGGCTTAGCTTCAACTTATTGTAGAAGGTGCCCTGCCACATGTAGGACGCTGAGCAGGTAATTGAGCATAACTGCCTACTCCCAAAGAGCAGGGACAGGACCACATTGATGATGTAGGTGCCCACTATGGCCCAGACCAGAACTGGGGCTAATGGTCCAGCGGTCCCTAACCCCATGCTCCAGAGTAGGTATGGGTACTTAATGAAACTTGGTGGTAAGAATGTTGGGGCATAGAATGTGTATAACCAGTAGGCTAGGAACATAAGTAGGTAACGGATCCTGTTCTCACCATTCTTAATCGTTCTTAATCTATCAATGACAAGCCAACCCATCTCGGCACCCATCATTACGAGAAAGCCTGGGCTGCCGGTTAGGGTGGCTGTGAAGACTATGATATTGTAAAGCCCAATCAATGGTGAGTTGAGGTTTATAAGAGTACTGAATGCACCGGTATTCAGGAAGCCCATCATTATCGATAATACGCCACCCATGAATATCTCACCTACGAATATGGCGATCAGGGTTACCGTAATGGGTATCGGCCTAGTTATCCACGCAACACTAGGCCAATGATCACTACTATGTAGGTATAGGAATAAGTACCAAGCCATGTCAGCCATGACAATTAAACCGTAATACAACCAGTAGGTTGGGTTTAGGAGTGGGTAAAATTGGAGAATCATCATGAGGGCCATTACGATTGGGTAACCCAACACGGTGATCATATCGTACCCAGTGACAACGCTCTTCCTATACAGGTAATCCAGCATGATCACTATGGCAATTATCATGAGTATTGATGATGCATAAATTGATGTTTGAAGCCAAGCGGTGCCGCTAATCATCACTGGATTGAAGAGCATCATTAGGGCCACCAGGGGCGCCAGTCTATTGAACAACCCCCATGGCCTAACAAATAGGTAACTTAGAAGCGCCTCGGCTGTCATCGGTACAGTGAACCACGGTGAATTAAGTGATGATAGGAGGAGCGTAACTGCACCTGCATTAACCCTAGGGTTTAGGTAGAGCGTGTAGGTCATGCCCATCAAAACCTCACTAATTATTGTACCTGATACAACCACAACATCACCAATGGCATTGCTAACCACTACACCACTCCCCCACCTTTCGGTTAGTAGGAATAGCCACGCAACCATTGTCACGTTGGATACTAGTATTGCCATGAATAGGCTGTACATGTCCCTAACCAGTAGGTAGTATAGGGCTAAACCGTACATTAGGCTCATTGAGGTTAATATGTAGGTGGACCAAAGGAGGGCCCTTAAGGGTACCCCCTCTTCTCTGGATAGTTTATAGTACCTCAGCGTTAGGGATATTGAAATAACCATTCCGGCGGCTCCCCCATATACGAAGCCGGCGCTCCAAAGATCCATGCCTAACTACCCTTACTGACGCCGCCAGATGGACTTAGTGGGGCTGGGTACATTATGTACCTGTAGAGCGCCACTATCTCCCCGAAGGCTACCATGGCCACGCCAACCAGTAATCCCACTAAGGGCTCCATATTGATGGACATGTTCATTGATATGCGCCAGAACACGGCCAGTATAGCCACCTCAACCGCCGTTAACACTATCAAGACTAGGGTGGCGTATGCCCTCCTAATGACGATTTCCCTCAACGCAATTCCCCCACTACCCTTAACTGATGAAACTCCATTACCAACCTTAGTCGAGTTAACCCATGTCCTCCTAACTAGGTATAGACCAGTTATGATCACTACGGTTGGGGGTAATACGATGATGGCGGCTATGTTTACCGGTATTATCACGCCTGGGGTTAAGGCACCAAGTACAGAGAGCAGTACAAGCCAAACAACCAGCAGCCACACCATGACTATGGTGTAGCCAACCCTATCAAGTGGATGCAGCTTATCACTCCTATCAAGCAGAGGTAGTAGGAAGAGAAATATTAACGGTATACCACCACCTATAGTTGCAGCTAAGGCAGCCCCAGTGGTTCCTTGGAATGCCGGTATGCCCAAGTCAACTATCTTGTATATGTTTAGGAAGAACCAGAGTGGGTAAGGTGGTATGGTAGCCGCCGCTGGGCTTGTTGGCGGTGGGCCTGGTGTTGGTGATAATAGTATCGGTATCGAATTGGAGGGTAGCATTAGGAGCACGGATGGTATTATTAATATGAAGCCCCAGGTCCAGAATAACACGGCAACCATGTAGAGGAAGTTTCTGGGCCACCAAGGCGGTACCTCGCTCTTATTAATAAGTGCAGGGGCTCTATAACCACTGACCCTTGGGTTAGGCATTATGCCGTGCTGCTCGGCAAGACCGAGATGAAGCATTAGTAGTAGGAGTAGTAAACCAGCCAACGTTATGTGCCAGGCTAATATGCGCGTGTACTGCTGCACCTCACCACCATTACCGAAGAACATGCTAATCAATACACTACCTCCCGGAAGCCCCTGAAGAAGCCCCTTAGCTACATCAGCCCCATCCACCGATAGGGTATCCCCAATTAGTGAATACCCGAAAAACGCTATACCAAGGGTTACTGCACCCATTATGACGCCAAGCATCCACTGCAGCTCCCTCGGCCTCTTATATGCTCCCACGAAGTAATTACGGAACATGTGCACGAAAGCCAGGAATATCATTATGTAGGCACCGTATAGGTGGGATGCCAGAAGTAGCTTACCGTACATAGTAGTGTTTATTAAATCCATTGTTGAGCCATACGGGTTACTTGGCTCATAATACATGAGCAGTATTAACCCGGTTATTAATTGCCAGAAGAACGCCGCCGCAGCCATCCCACCAGTCCAATAACCCAGCCTAAACATGTAATCCGGCACACCCATGAGGGGTAGCTCATTAAGCCCAGCCCTCTCACCAATCCAACCCCAGAAATCGAAATCCTTAACACCTTTAATTAACCTATTGATCCTGTTCACAAGGTCTCTTGGAGATGCCATGCCAACCACCTCACGTGCATTGGGTCAACTTACCGAGATTACTAACCACTGTGTTTGTTGTTCCTGCTGGTGTTCCTCCTTGTAGGTCTCCTGTTGGGTTTTTGACTGTGTCTTGTGTTGGTGTGTCGAAGCCTGGGTGTCCGTATATCACTGGCCCAATCATCTTAACCGCATACAACTCATCAGTGGCTTGATCCCACTCAAGAACCACAGCTGGTAAAGGCCTCACGGTGGGTCCAGTAACCACAGCACCACCACGATAAGGATCATAAGTAGAACCATGGCATAGGCAATGAATAACACCCTTAAGGTTCCCTGCTGATGTTGCTGCAGATTGGCAAGTTGGTACATTTGGGTAGAAGGACATGAGAGGCATTTCACAGCCGAGGTGTTGGCAAACACCACTGTAGGCTACTATCGACTTACTAGGCCCAACACCCCCAGGGAATTCGTACGAAACCCCATTCTGCGGTACCACAACCGTTGTCGGAGGAACCTCTACCGGCCTACCACTCTCATCACCAAGATTAAGCAACATATTAGGCTCATTACTAAGTGGATAGAAGAAGCGCAGTATGTACTGTGTATTGACGGGTATTTGAGATGCCTTAATGGGCTTACCGCTCTCATCGACAAGTAGCAGCCTTGGGAATTCCTTAAGCCCCACCTCAGGGGGTATTACCTGGTCAATTAATGGAGGTAGTGAAGTAGCCAATAGTGCAATACCGGCAACTGCTATTAAAGCCTTAAGGGTTCTCCTTCTAACTAAGTCGACACCATCATTACCATTCGGCATATTAACCACCCCTAACTGCGGTTATAGACTTCTCAGTCTCCTCAGCCATGATTCTAATCCTCTTTATAACAAGCTCATAAAACAGCTTAACAGCAAATATGCCCTGCGCAACGCCCAGTATTATGGCGAAGACCACGGCTATGAAGTCAAGGCTGGTTACAGGTATGCCGAACACTTGTAGTGTGTAGTGGTATGCGTACCTCCTGGGTACCCCTAGGACACCCTCAGCAACCCATACGTTAGTGAAACCGAAACCACCCACCAGCGTCATCCAGAAGTGGACTTTACTCCACTTATCGTAAAGGTTAACGTATGGGTATATCCTAGGTACTAGGTAGTATATTAGGCCTATGGCGACCATGGCTATGTTCATTAAAGCCATAATATGGAAGTGGCCCACCACCCAAAGCGTGTTGTGGAGCGTGAGGTTCCAGGCGACTATAGCTTGACCAACACCCATGTAGCCAGCCTCAAGCCAGGCGAATAAGGCCATTAGGCCAAACATGATGGGTGGCTCAATCTTAACGCCACTCTTCCACATTATGGCTAGGAGGGCGAACACGGACACCGCGGACACTATGGATATGCCCATTGTTGACAACTGCCCCATTAAATCAACTGGCAAAGGTTCAAAGGGGTATAGGTAAAGGTGATGTGACCAAACGAGCAAGTTAGTTACCGTAGCCAAAATCCAAATGGCACCCGTCACCGTGTAGCCAATCCACTCCCTATTGCTATAAGTCTCAAAGAGTAGGTACAACGTGGCTGCGGCTGGGAATAGTAGATCATAGACTATTGGGTGGCCGAAGAACCAGAACATGTTATCGGCAAGACCTACGTTAAGTCCAAACTTCGGATTTATGGCAGCACCAATAAACATGGCTAGTAGGAGCGCTGCTAGGGGTGGCGTGGCCACTATCATGTCCACGGCGTTGGCTACGAGCGGGAAGGTGGCTGGGTCAAGCCTATGAGGGTTAGCCCTTATTACGCCAAGCCCATCAAGCCCCAGCCCCCTGGCCACCGTGGCGAAGCCCTTCTTAATTGCGCCAAGGCTCCTAACCCCACCGCCACCCCACCTGACCAGTACAGCTATAATCTCAATGCAGTAGAGGATAATGGCTAAGCCCAGGAGGAGTTCACCAAGTGAGAATAATGCAACACCCCAATTAGTCCACTGATCCTGAACTGAGAATAATGGCAGGGGGTATAGGAAGTACCAACCAGCAGCAAAACCCCCGTAAAGCCCACTGATGCCTATTAACCCAAAGCCAAGCACCAACACCCAGTATATGAAGTCAATGAACCTGTAATCTAAGTCCCTCTTCAATGCCTTAGCTAAAACGTACCAAGTCATGCCAAACGCTCCGAAGGTGCCTAGGCCTAGGAACATGAACTGACCGTGAACCGTCATCATGGTGTAAAAGGTTGAGTCACTAACATTAACCAAATTAGCCTGCTGACTTCTCATGGTTAAGCCAAGTAAACCACCAGCCAAGAAAATCCCCAACCAGGTGAACAGGTATTTCAATGCCACCTTTCCAGCCCTAACCTCGTAATCCTTACCTTGTTCAACAGCCTCAACCATGGTATGATTATTCCTTAGAGACTATAAATCAGAAATTCAACTGTTCACAAGTTAAGAATAGGTGTTCTTAATTTGTGAATAGTTGAATAGTAAAATTAAAATTATTTTTAATACGTCATTCCCATGACATCCCTAGGATATGCGCCTAACGTTGGTCTCAACTCATTTTTCATGGGAGACCTACTGATAACCGCATCACTAATATCAGCGGCCTTCATAATATGGGTAGCCAGAAATGCCAGGGGAAGTATGAAGGAGGAGGAGTATAGCAAGTATAAACATAGGATGGAGACTATTGAGAAAGGTTGGATATTATTCACGATAGCTGCAATAATAGTCTTAAATGTTATTACGTTCAATTACACGCCTCAGATAGTCACTGCAGATTACTTGAGTAAGCTTGGGGTTGGTAATGTAAGTAGTACTGCATGCCCCACAGTCCCACCTGGATCTGGCTATCAGACAGTCTGTAACGGGATTATTCAGAGGTATGTGGATGAACTACTGCCCCTTCAAAATGAGGGTAAGTTAATGATTGTCGTTGTGGTGGCTGGCCAGTGGTATTGGCACTTCTACATGGTGCTTCCTAATGGCACATTGATGCTCACCAATAATTTGACTGTACCGGCAGGTAAACCCGTCGTGTTCATAATGACCTCGGTTGATGTTAGCCACGACTTCGGGGCGTATGATGAATTAGGTACCTTACTATTTCAGTACCAAGTATCGCCGGATTACGTATCAGTGTTCACCTATAAGTTTAACCAACCCGAGACCATAGTGGTCAAGTGCCTTGAGTACTGTGGTCCAGGGCATTGGGTGATGGTGTCATCATTCAACGTAACAGTGTCGTAAGTGATCCGCATGGCTAGACGTCTTGGCCTCAACAGAACCGTGGTATACACAATCGCAGTGGTGGTGGTAGCCCTAGTAGTAGGTTTAGTGCCGGTAATCTACTTCTACGCCCCACACCCAAGCCACGTTACGCCAACGACCACCAGCACCACTAGTACAACCTCCTCTACAACAACCACAACGTCAGTGACGTCAATCACGACCAGCACATCAAGCACCACCACTACCTCCGTTAGCCCAGTGGCCTCACTCTACCAGTCACTGTTTAGTAATCCCGTGGGCCCAATAACCATATCACCCAGTGAGGTTAATGAGCTGCAATCCTATGTGCCAAGCAATGCTAGGGTTATATCAAGTAACAACACCATAATCTTCAACGGCACTGATATCGAAATCCTAGTTTTGGCAGGTCCAGGTAACAATTACCTGAGCTTCCAGGTCTTTGGGCTATTAAACCCGACCATAGAGGTGCCCGCGGGGTCCGTGGTCAAGGTTATTGTGCTTAGTGTGAGTGTCCTACCCCATAGCTTCGGCCTCACAACCAAGGGACCACCCTACTCCTCAGCCCCAACGCCTGAACAATACCCAGCACCGTTCCCTGGATCCCAGATGCCCAGCTCCATACTGACTAACGGCTTATCACCTGAGTCATCAACAGTGAGTGGGTATGTACTTGAGTTCAACGCCACAACACCCGGTGAGTACTGGTACCTTTGCTTTGTTCCAGGCCACGCAGCCTCTGGAATGTACGGTAAATTCATAGTTTACCCGGGTTCATAGTTTTATCAGTGGGGCGGATGTTTATACAGTTCCTAGCGTCAGTTGTGGTCACTGTTTTAGGGCTGGTTGTTACTTTGCTGTACTCCTCACTCATGATGAGGAATTCATGTAGGATACTGCTCATATCCCTAATTTCAACGGCGGCCATAGCCGCCTTCTGGGCGTCACCACTACTGTCACTCATCATCATGCCCCTATCCGTCCTGGCCCTCCAGGTGAATAGGTGCAGCCCTTGGATTAACTCCCTAAGTGTTGTGCTTGGGGAGGCAGTAATGGGGGTGATATACCTTGAGGTTGTCTTCGGGGATTTAGGTAAACTCCTCATAATAGTGCCCCAGGTCCAATTCGGCTACTGGTACCTAGACAACCCACTGGTTAACGCTATAGGTGCCTTAAGTGAATCGGTGAATTCACTACTCTTCATGTTAATGATGGTTATAACCCTAATGCCCCTTTGGGATAGGTATGACTACACACTCCACCTGGTGCTGCTCGGGGTGCTTTTCCTGAACCCAGGTGACTGGGTTGATCTACCCACGTTACCAATCCTATCGCTAGCCATAACCCCCTACGGGGGTTTAGGTAGATTAGTAGCTAACCTGGTGGTGTGGGCTAAGGTGGCGACTGTGTGGGTTAATTACTTGCTATCGGCGTCGCTGGGCATCATCCTGGTGCGTAGAATGGACCGTGGGTTTAGGGTTGGTGATTACGTCATACTGCTCATGATACTGAACAGCTCTATTAGTGATTTACTCTACTTCTATAGGCTAACTATGATACCGAGGTCAATGTTGATAATAATCCTAGCCGCCATGACCATAACCTTAATGCTTAAGGATGAGTTAAGGGGTAGGGTGAGGGGGTTATACTGGGTTGTGGTTGCCTCACTGACCATGTCATACCTACTCTACACAACCACCATCATAGAGTCCCTTAACCCCGGTGGTGACCTACTTTACCCACTATTACTGGCGTTAAGGTCACCAGTCTTCCTAACACCCACATTACTCACGTTCCTCATTCTAGCATTCAATAAGGGCAAACCAGTGATGTAAAATCAATCTCCATAATTATAAGCCAGTAATATGGCAAACATTAATAAAAATTAATCAATCGTATTATTATATAAAATTAATTATATAAAATTATTAGATAAATGGATTGTGGACTTAGGAAAGTCTAAGCGTTATCTTTCCGTTTAACCATGAAAAGTTTATTAGGGGGTTTGTGATTAGTCCTTGGTAAATTATGGGGGATGAACCATTGCTAATGGTGTTGGAGTCCCTATTTAATGCCCTGGCTGATGAAACCAGGCTTCAGATAGTCCTCCTGCTGATTAACCAAGGCTCCCTGCCTGTCCAGGAGATTTCAAGGAGGATTGGTAAATCCCAGTCGTTGGTATCGCACCATTTGAATTGCCTAAGGAATTGCGGTGTAGTTAAGGTTGAGAGGAGGGGTAAGTACTCTTACTATTCCATAAGCAGTGAGGAGGTTGCTAACATAGTTAAATTAGCCATGAATCATGCCGTTAAGTACAGTAAATCAATACTATCCTGTGAGGTTCTTAATGAGGAGAGGCAGAGTAGCCTTGATTTAAAGGAGCATACCAAGGTTAATATTTAGGAGTTGATATGCTCAATTAATTGTATTAACTCAGGGTACGTATCAGCTAGGCCAGTTCCACTGTAAAGTATCTTACCACTGGGTGATATTAGGTAATACACCTCCAGTTGGAGGGATGGATTATACACCTTAGTCATTTCTAAACTGGCCTCACCGGTTATGAAGTAGGTTGATGCATTACCGGCGTAATACTTGACAAAGGATGTTATCGATGGCCCATTATAGCCTAGGTCATCGTACTGTTCAAGCACTATAACGTAGATTGACTTAGACTCAAGTAAACCTACGTAACGAGCCAGTATGGCTGTCCCAAGCGCGCAATCAGGACACCAGGTGGCCACTAGGTACAGTAACACGTAATGTCCCTTGAAGTCGCTTAAGTAAACCACTGACCCATTGGATAGCGTGAACTCCAGGTTGGGTGCGATATCCCCAACACCAATGCCGATGGAGCTACCTCTATCCAACCCTGTTAACGTTATGTATAGTATGACAGCTGAAATAACTAGAAGCACTAATGCTACTGTTAACCTACTCACCTTCATTTAACCACCCTACAGCATCCCCTAGCCACATCCCTTGAGGCTAGGTATAGGCTAACTAAGGCTAAAGATGTGGCCAACGCCACGAAGACTGGATCGTAGACTCCCAATACACCTTGGATCTTACCAGTGGTGGTTATGGCTAATGTGGCGCCACCTAATAGGGCTATTAATGTTGGTATTAGTGATGTGCAGCAGGCTGAGGGGAGTAGGCTAATCACGATAACTGGGATACTGAGCTTACCCCTACCCCTTAGGCCACCGTAGGCTAAGATGTTTATTGCCAGTGATAACCCAGTTATGACTGAAAGAATTAATGACACTGAGGCTATGTAGACTACGTAAAGTCCCCTAAACAGTAGGTAACCCACAGCCGAATTCATGAAAAGCCAAGTATAAGTCAGGCCAAGCAGCAATGTAGACGCTATGAAGATAGCTAGACCCCTAGGGTTACTTAGGGTTAACTTAACCGCATAGGGTATGTAACCCAACCCCATAGGGGATTGAAATTAAGCGGAACTATATTTAAATATTTCTTAGATATGAAAAATTTTTCATATGTTCAAAAATACTTATAAGCATTGTAATGCATGAGATAACCCATGAGGTTAAGGGGAGGTGCAACTAGGCCAGTGTTAAGGTGTGAGAACTGTGGCATGCCGTTAACGCCGGATAACGTATACGTTAGGGAGATAATGGGCATCAAGCACTACTTCTGCTGCGAACACTGCGCAAACGCCTTTGAGGAAAGGTTAAGGAGAGGCGGCAGGTAAACTCAGGTGGATGCTATGCGCATCTTACTAAAAGGATATTCGTATTTTCCTATTCTACGTCTACCCAAAGTACATGCCACTAGGGGGTGGCCATGGAGGATCTAGTCATCATAGGCTATGGAGCCGCAGGCTTCGCCGCCTTAATCAGGGCTAATGAACTTGGCGTTAAGCCAGTCATAATTGGCCACGGGCCTATAGGTGGTACGTGTGTTAACGTGGGTTGTGTACCATCTAAGAGGGTTCTTAGAATTGGTGAATTGCATAAGTACGTTAGGGACTTAGTTGATAAGAACCATTACCCTAATTATGAGGAAGCCTTCAGTAATGAGAGGAGGCTGGTTACTGAGTTAAGGAAGCTTAAGTATGAGGATGTGTTATCAGCCTACGATGCCAAGGTTATTGAGGGTAGGGCATACTTCATATCGCTCAATAGGGTTAAGGTTAACGGCATGATCATTGAGGGTAGGAGAATAATAATAGCCACTGGTTCATCACCAAACATACCAGATATAAAGGGGTTAAGGGAGGTAGGTTATTGGACTAATGTTGAAGCCCTGAACCCTGATAGGAAAATTGAGTCCCTAGTGATAATAGGTGGTAGGGCATTGGCTCTTGAGTTCGCCCAGATGTATAGGAGGCTTGGTGTTGATGTTGCGGTTATCCAAAGGAGCCCAGTTTTAATACCTAATTGGGAGCCTGAACTATCCCTCGAAATACAGAGGGTGCTTGAGGATGAGGGCGTGCTGGTCATGACCAACACCAGGGTTAAGGAGGTAAGAAGGGGGTTAGGTAAGGTAGTTGTTACCGATAGAGGTGAGGTAGAGGCTGATGAAGTACTCCTAGCCACGGGTCGTAGACCCAACGTGGACCTGAACCTTGAGGCAGCTGGCGTAAAGCTGAATGATAAGGGCGGCATAGCGGTTGATGATGAATTAAGGACAAGCAACCCTAACATATTCGCCGCTGGCGATGTTCTAGGAGGGCCCATGCTTGAGGCGTTAGCCGGCAAGCAGGGCGCCGTGGCCGCGGAGAACGCCATACTTAATGCGCACAGAAGAATTGACATACTTAGTGTGCCTCAAGCCATATTCACACAGCCAAGCCTAGCCAGGGTTGGATTAACGCTTATTGAGACTAGGAATAAGGGTATTGATGTTGATTACAGGGTGGTTAAGGCTACCAATGTGGCTAAGGCCCATATACTTGGTGATACTAGGGGTCTAGCTAAGATGATTATTGAGAAGCCAAGTAAGAGGGTGATTGGCTTCCACATGATTGGCGAATATGCGGCTGAGATCATTAATGAAGCTGCATTGGCAGTGAGACTTAGGGCCACTATAGACGATATCATAGACACCGTCCACGTATTTCCAACAATGGCGGAGATAATAAAACTAGCCGCACAATCCTTCTATAGGGATGTGAGTAAAATGAGCTGCTGCGTTGATTAACCATCTCTTTCATTATAAGGAAAAGATGTTAACCTAGAAACGCTTAAAAAAATGACCATTACCATAGTGGCACATTTATGGCACCTGGTTATGTAGTGCTCATGGTAGCCGCCACTACCCTAGGTCTCCTACACATGACTGCGCCTGACCATTGGGCACCTGTAACTGCCCTATCACTAAGGAGGCGTTACAGGGACCAGATAATTGCTGGCATTGCCCTTGTAATCGGTGCACTGCATGGATTATCTTCCCTAGCTCTATCGCTACTGGTATTGTTTATCGGCATGCGCTTCATACCACTTAACTACATCAACACAGCGTCCATAGTACTACTCATACTAGTCTCCATATACATACTACTAGGCGCATTACATGAACACAGTGGGAACGTTAATGAAAGCTACTCATTAACCGCGGCCGTCACGGTAAGCTCATTACCGGATCCAGCCCTCATACCGATAGTACTATCAGTATTAACATATGGAAGCTCGTACACGCTTCTGGCTGGTGTTGCTTATACCTTGGCGAGCATGTTCTCCGTAACATCAGTAGTCCTACTCATTAACCGTGGGTTGCTGAGAACCCTCTCAACAGTTAACCCAAGGTATATGGATTATGCCGCCGCTGCAATACTGCTACTCACAGCATTGTACATATACCTAACTTAACCCCAATTGCTAATAAGCTACTGTTAGGGATTGGTTACCCTGTATATAACCAGTTCGTGAAATGAATCAATGTCACCGTGATCCTCATACTTTATATCACCTATGAGCAGTAGGGTGTTTTTAATAACCAATAGCCAATCGTAGTCGTTGACAAGAACCCTAATGCCCTCGTTAGCCTTCAGCTTCTTCACCTCATCAAGTAGCGTGTATATTGGGTGCCTAAGCCCCATTTCACATGAATCATTCTTATCAAATCTCAACGTGTTAATTATCACCACGCTCCCCACAATGTGGCATCTTTGACCCAGCTAATAAACCTTCCTCCTCTGGTATTTTCAGCATTAATATGCAGCTTATGCATTCATAGGTTAATTTATAATTAGATGGGGCAAATAGATTTCGGTGGTTACATGGGTTATGCACACCCAGAGGTACTGGTGGACACGGAGTGGGTTGTGAACCACCTGAAGGATCCGAAGGTTAAAATAGTGGAGGTGGATTACGACCCAAATACGGCTTACTTCGCATGGCACATTCCAGGCGCATCACTGCTTACATGGAAGGATCACATTAGGCATCCGGTTAGGAGGGACTTCGTTGAGCCGGAGCAGTTCGCCAAGTTCATGGAGGAGAGGGGAATATCTAACGACACCACTGTGGTGCTCTACGGTGACTACAATAACTGGTTCGCCGCCTACGCCTTCTGGGTATTCAAGGTCTACGGGCATGACGACGTTAAGCTGCTTAACGGTGGGAGGACTAAGTGGGCTAAGGAGAATAGGCCGACCTGCAGTGGTCACAATGAACCACACTTCTACAGGGAGGCTGGGGCTAAGTACACTGTGAAGAGGGTTGATTGGGGTGGGCACAGGGTCTACTCCTGGGAGATACTGCAGAGGTTGAACAAGGGTGAGGTGGGTAAGGATCTAGTGCTGGTTGATGTGAGGTCACCTAGGGAATACACTGGCGAGATAACAGCACCACCTGAGTACCCCAATGAACATGCCCAGGTGGGTGGCCACATACCAGGCGCCTTGAACATACCATGGAGCCTAGCCGTTAATCAGGACACAGGCGAGTTTAAGCCGGTTGACGAGTTGAGGAGACTGTATGAGCAGTACGGCGTTACGCCCAACAAGGAGGTTATTACGTACTGCAGGATCGCCGAGAGGGCATCTCACACCTGGTTTGTGCTTAAGTACCTACTGGGTTACCCATCCGTGAGGGTTTACGATGGGTCCTGGGCTGAATGGGGAAACATGGTTGGTGCACCTGTTAAGAAGGGCCAGGAACCGTAACAGGTTAAATCCTAAAACTCATAAATACTGGGTTAAAATATTCTTTATTGCAATAAAATTACAATAAATACATAGTGAAGATTACAATTACCAGAACTTGAATCCATACCATTAGTGCCATACCTCAAGCCCTCTAACTGTTAATTATCTCTAGTCAGGGATGCATGGTTTATAATGCTGGTGGCCTAGGAACACTATGGATGCCTCAGACTCAAGGTTGAATTGCATAATGCGGAGCAGGTCACCATATATACTCGAGGCCTTGAAAAGCCCGGTTAAGTGGTGGGGGTGGTGCAAAGAGGCCTTTGAGGTTGCTGGGCGTGAGGATAAGCCAGTGCTCCTAGACATAGGCGCCTCCTGGTGCCACTGGTGCCACGTTATGGATGAGGAGACCTATGGGGATCCAGAGGTGGCTAGAGTGATTAATGAGAACTTCATACCCATTAAGGTGGATAGGGATGAAAGACCAGACATAGATAGGAGGTACCAGGAGGCAGCCCTGTTGATATCCGGGCAGGGTGGTTGGCCATTAACAGTCTTCCTAACGCCAACGGGCGACGTCATGTTCACCGGCACCTACTTCCCACCCAGGGATAAGGCCGGGCTACCTGGCATGGTTAGGGTGCTTAACGCCGTGTTGGATGCCTATAGGAATAAGAGGGAACAGGTTAATGAAATAGCCAGGGAGGTTAGGAGAACTGTGTCCTCAGGAATCCAGGGCGGCACCATTGCTGAGGGTAATGAACCAGACCCCTCGGTAATAGGGGGTATTGTCACCAGCATCCTGGACATGTACGATAACGAGCATGGCGGTTTCGGGGCAGCGCCCAAGTTCCCTCAACCCACCTTCCACGCCCTTCTACTCCAAAGGGGCTTCTATGAGGGTAAGGCGCTGATCAACGTGGTTACTAGGACATTAATAAGCATGGGTAGTGGGGGTGTCTACGACCAAATCGGTGGGGGCTTCCATAGGTACTCCGTGGACCAGGAATGGATGATACCCCACTTCGAGAAGCTACTAATCGACAACGCAGAGTTGCTCATGAACTATGCGGAGGCTTACGCGATGACTGGTAATGGCGAGGTTAAGGCCATAGGCACTGGGATTGCACAGTACTTAAACGGTGAGTTAAGGAATCCTGAGGGTGGATACTACTCAAGCCAAGATGCTGATGTTGATCCAGGGGATGAGGGTGGGTACTATAGGTGGAGCATTGATGAGCTAAGGAGCGTATTAACACCTGAGGAGTATCAGTTGGTTTATTGGTATTACGGTGTGTTTAGATTTCAACATGGGGAAAAGGCCGTATTGCACATCGCCATGCCCCTCAAAGACGCTGCAAAACACATTGGTATTAGTGAAGAAGAGGCTAGGGCTCTCTTGGATAACGCCGTTAAGAAGCTGAGGGAGGCGAGAAATAGGAGGAAGGCGCCTAAGGTAGATACCACGATATATGCTGGTTGGTCCGCCGCAGCGGCTATGGCCGATATGGCGGCCTACGACTACCTGGGACTCGATACCCTAGGTCACGCACTCAAGACGGTAGACTTCATAATGGATAAGCTTTACATTAACGGCGAACTACATAGGGCTTATAGGTGCAGTGTCCTCAACCTTCCAGGTTACCTCGATGATTATGCATACACACTGCTGGGCGCCCTTATGGCATACAGTCATACGGGCAGCCGTAAATACCTTGAATTTTCCCTGAGGCTTGGCTATGATATTTTGGGTAAATTTGAGGCAAGCGACGGCGGCTTCTATGACACTTATCTAAGCGAGGACATTGGGTTAACCAGCATTAGAGTAAAGCCAATACATGACACACCCAACTGGAGCCCAAACGCACTCGCCTTAATGGGCATGTACTACCTCCATAAGGTGACTGGCCTAGGTGAATTTAAGAGAGCCTTCGAGAGGGGTATTAAGGCGCTTTATCAATCGGCATTAAGTAGCGGCGTATCAGCAGCATCTTACTTCATAAACCTAGACTGGTACTTCGCAAACCCACCCACGGTGGTTGTTATTGGCGATGATAAGCAGTTTAAGGCGCTATGGCAAACTGCGCTAAAGACCTACCGCCCAGGTAAATTAGTCATCCCAATACTTGGTGATGAGGTCCTAGACTTAATTAAGGATGAGGCCATATTGGGCATGGTAAGGGAGCAGAGGAGGAGGGGTGAGAGCCTAGCCTTCGTATGCGCACATACGGCATGCAGCATGCCGATCAACAAGGCTGAGGATTTGGGGCGAGTAATATCCAGCTTCATGATCGATAAATATGTTTATTGATCTGCAAGATTGTCCAAATCCTACAAGGTGTCCACAACTCTCTGCATAGCATACTTGTAAAGAGCTAAGTCCCACAGCAAGTCGTTTAAGCCGCCATCAATGACCTTCACCTCAGCCTTAAGAGTTCCATAAAGCGCACCCTCAGGGATCCACCAAGACTGACGGATAAACCCCCTCACAGGGCAAATACCATAGGTTCAGACCCACGGACTTAAAAACCCTTTGTATCGGAAGTGTGTAGTTTACATAGTTACAGCTATTCACAAGTATCTACAGTTAATGCAAATCTTACAATAGCTCTGCAGAAAATAGCAAGTATTACCTCCAATACTTAAATCACTTTCGCCGACCAAACACAGGTGACATAGGCCACTGTACAATGAAGATTATAAAAACGAAGAGTAAGAACCCGCAAGACTGAGGAAGTAGCCAGACCTTGTTCGCTTTGGAATGTACGTTAACATACACCTAAACAGTTAAGTAAGGAAACATAGATATTTAAAGCTTAGGTCTAGTTAAGGTATTAGTGAGTAGTTTTAAGGATGAGGTGCTTAAGCTACTTAGGGAGGATGAGAACTTTAGGCTTGAGGTCATGAGGTTACTCGGTATTGTCAACACGAATACCTCACTTAACCAGTTAACCGACTCAGTGAATAGGCTAACAAAGGCCGTGGAGGAGCTTAAGGAGGAGATACGTAAACTGTGGGAGGAGAACCATAGGATATGGGAGGAAATACATAGAATGTGGGAGGAAATGGGCAAGTTAAGGGAAGAGAA
>Ga0208006_100331_pt1 | contig 18563 bp, 25 predicted proteins | sample ECH_Bnyco_MetaG_FD_187131 | JGI IMG/M metagenome (GOLD analysis project Ga0208006, IMG submission 187131) | Hot spring microbial mat communities from Yellowstone National Park, Wyoming, USA - ECH_B nyco_MetaG (SPAdes) (version 2) | ecosystem: Environmental > Aquatic > Thermal springs > Hot...
TTCTGATTGCGATTCCTTTAGGTGTCGCGTTGGGGTTTCACTCTACGTAGGTATACGTAGGTACATATCATTGTACCTATCATACACGTAGAGCTTGGGCTTCACAGCATCATTTAGGAACCTCACGAGTTCATTGGTCCCACTCCGCTTTCCCCCTGTCTCGACGCACCCACCCACTCACACGCCGGGGAAGGCCTCATGGGGAACGCCCTCCATCTTCAGTCCCCCGACAAGTGTGCGCGCACCCCTCAACCAGCGGAGGTCTTGGGTCTCTACTACCACCCTACTGCGCGTGCACACACTCAAATCCAGAAATCTATATAAACTTATTTTGAAACTGCTGACTACGGCGTTGATCCATTTCATTCTTTTTTGGTATATAGCAAATATTCTTCTGTGCGTACTCTTGTTGATTCTTTTAGAGAAGATTCAAAAATTTCCAAGATTTTTTAACCTCTTTTCAAAAAGAGTTGATAAAACACTTAAAAAAGCAAATCCACATTTGCTTTCTTTTGTGTTTTATTACTCCCATTTTGGGTGTTTACGCAACTTCTCTTGGTACACAAATCATTGGCTTAACCAGGATGCGATCTTTTACAAGCCACAGGGGTTTTTGTTTACGGTATTTCTGAAACACTTATATTTTTCGGAATTCACCTTTTTAAATTTTCATAAAACTTTTCAAGAAACTCGAGTTGCTCTTTTGTCGGAGAGGATTGTGGATGAACGCTTTTTAAATACTCCAGCGCTTCCTTGAGCGAGAATCCTTCGAGAATAAGATAGGCTGTAACGACTGTTACGGACCTTCCCATGCCTGCATGACAGTGCACAAAAACCTTCTTTCCTTGTTTTATCTTTTGCTTTATCCAAGACAGAGCGTCTAACAACTCCTTTTCGTTTGGCGCGTGTTTGTCGAGCACGTCAAGGTATTTACATTCAAAGTCAGCACAGTCGAGCTTTGCACCCACACTTAGCACCGCAGTTATTCCTTCTTTTTTTAGCTTATCCTTACTCACATCGCTTGACCCTATTGCCAAATTCTGAGTTACCCAATCAAAGCTGTGCTTTCCTGTGACAATACTAAGAAATCTGTAAAGCTGTGCGTCTATGTCCACAAGAACTGGTTGCCATTCTTGTCAAATAAGCTTCACTGTTAAGAACCAATGTTAAAGCTTTTAACAAGGGTGTGAACTTTAAAACTAAAAAGAGCGAGATGAAAGGTCCAGTTGCAGTTTGCGCTAGAAAAGATAAACGACACCGTTTATATGATAGACCCTTACGTTTTTGGTCAAAAAGGATACATTTCACTTTATTTTGTGGCGAGCGACGCACCACTTCTTTTTGATCCAGGACCGGATTCGGCTGTTGAAACTGTGTTTTCAGCAATCGAAAGCATTGGTTTTAAGCCAGAAGATTTGCGATACGTTTTTGTTTCTCAGGTTTATCCCGATCACGCTTCAGGTTTAAAGAGAATTTTGGACCGCGCTCGCAATGCGTGCGCTCTTGTGTCTTCCACAGGAACAAGACACTTGATAGATCCCTCAAAAATGCAACAGACTTACCAAGCGTATCTTGGTGATTTCGCAAAGCTCTTGGGCGATTTTCCACCCGTTCCCTCGGAGCGAATTAAAAGCGCGCCCACCGAGTTTGAACTCGCTGGACAACCTGTAAAAGTGGTTTCTTGTCAAGGTCGCGCGCACCACCAGTTATGCCTTAAGATGGGCGAACTGCTTTTTGGCGCTGATGTGCTTTCAACGCACATCAGCTTGGACGAACACTATTTGCCCGCAAGTTTTCCGCAGGGTTTTGACCTACAAAAATATCTTCAAGATTTGGACACACTACTCGCGCTCAATTTTTCAAAGCTTTGCATCTCGCACTATGGGCATTACGACTCGCCCACAGACGTGATAACCAGATCGATCGACTCTGTAAAGTGGTTAAGGTCGCAAGTCGACTTGCTTCTTAAAGACGGACTTTCGGCTGAAGAAGCGAGCGACACAATTTTGTCCACAAAAACTTTAAAGACAACTTTGGACGCGGATTTCGTGAGAAAATATGCAAAGGCAAACCTTTTGAGCTTTATTGTAAGCGTGCAAAAGATTCAAGTGAGAAAGTGAACCGCTTTTTCACGCTTAAGGTACGAGTCTTGATATTTCTTCAAGCCTTTTTGTGACAAGCTCAACCCTTCCTGAGCTTATGACTACAAGATCGTATTTTTTTCCAGTAAAAACCAAAAGTAGCGTGAACCTTTCGTAGTCGACCAAAATTTTTTTGGGTCTTTCAAAACCAGCGACTTCGGCAAAGCGTATTGAGCTACCCCCTATTAAAGACGCAAGCTTTGCAAGACTTTCCTTCGGTAAGTCAGTTCTTCCGGCTGATATAATGAGCGTTCCATACCTGTCAATCAAAAGTGCCAAAATCGTGTCTTTGTCTATGAGTGATTTCAAAGCGTTTTCTAGTTTTTCGAAAGACGCCATTAAGCTAGGTGAGTATTATTTAAAATATTAATTTTTTGAAATATACACGAACAACAAATCAAAACCTTTTTCTAACCTTGTCAAATTCCCGCTTTCTTTATATTTGAAAGCCTCTAAAGGGTGGGGATGAATATTTAAATTAGTGGCAACCTACCCAGCTCGGTTGAAGACTTAATAAGAGTAAGTAGGAGCAACCAGCACCACAGGAGCCAGAACAGGTGAACGGAGGTGGTCCTCTGAGCCACCGACTGTCCACCAAGTGAGGGATTTTATAGCGAATCATCGTGGGAACGATGAACCCTTTGTGGGTAAACGCTCACCCTTCCAAGACGGGGAAGTCAGAACGAAACCATCCGCAAAGATGAAGACGCTTGGACAACGGAATCTCGCTTTTTCGTGACGTAAGCGCTTAAATCACACCAAAAATAGTAAAACTGATGACCCAATCAGTCACAGTCAGGTGGTCTAAAAACTTTCAACTTGTAGGTTTTGACGAAAAAGGTCATTCGGTAGTTATAGACGCAGAACCGCCAAATGGCGAAGGAACTGGAATGAGGCCTATGGATTTGCTTCTTGTGTCCTTAGGCGCGTGCACCGCAATGGACATCGTGCAAGGTTTAAAGAAGTTCAAACAGCCCCTAAGAGGCTTGGAAGTCAAGGTGAGCGGAGAAAGAAACGAAACTCCACCACGCTATTTTAAGCGTATTCACATCCACTATATCGTGCACGGTCAGGGGGTGGACAAGTCAATCCTTGAAAAAACGATCAAAGAGTCCGACGAACTCTTTTGCTCTGTGGGAGCCACTCTCAAGGGAAAGGCGGAAATAACTACGAGTTACGAAATTGTGGGCGAGTGAACGTGAAACTTTCTAGTGAAGTTTTGGAAGTCGAACCGTATGTCATTTCGATGAGGCGGAAGTTTCACGAGTATCCTGAGCTCAGCTTTTCTGAGCACAAAACCGCGCAGATTATCGAAGAAGAGCTTAAAGCGATGGGTCTTAATCCTAGAAGGATTGCGCAAACTGGGGTGATCGCAGACATCGAAGGAGAAAAGGATGGAAAAACTGTGGCGATCAGGGCGGATATGGACGCACTTCCCGTTTTTGAAGAAAATGAGCTACCTTATTCTTCGAAAAACAAAGGTGTGATGCACGCTTGTGGTCATGATGCGCATATGGCAATGGCACTAGGCGTCGCAAAGATTTTTGGTGAAAAGCGCTTTCGCGGAAGAGTAAGGCTTCTTTTTCAACCCGCTGAAGAACAACCTCCTGGTGGTGCGTTAAAGCTTATAGAAGAAGGAGCGCTTGAAGGTGTGAACTATATTCTTGGTCAGCACGTTATGTCCAACATACCCTCAGGGCATATAGCGGTATACTATGGCACGATGATGGCAAATTCCGATAAATTTGTGGTAAAGATTCACGGAAAGGGTGGTCACGGCTCTGCGCCACATGAGACTGTCGATGCTCTGCTTGCCGCCTGTTACTACACCGTTACACTGCAAGCAATTGTGTCAAGAAGGGTTGACCCTTTAAAAGCCGCCGTGGTAAGTGTTGGCACACTAAACGCAGGCTATAGATTCAACATAATTGCGGCGCACGCCGAGCTCACAGGCACCGTAAGAACGCTTGATGACGACACAAAAAGCCTTGTCAAATCCGAACTCAAAAGGATTCTTGAGGGTGTGTGTGCCGCTACGGGAACTACTTACGAGTTTGTGTACGAGGATGGGTACCCGCTACTTGTAAACCACGAAAGCGTCGCCAAGGTTATAGAAAGCGTCGCGCGTGAAGTTGTGGGTGAACAAAAAGTGCTACACCCACCACCAGTAATGGGCGGTGAAGACTTTGGTTACTATCTTAAAAAGGTGCCTGGCGCGTTTTACTTCCTTGGTGTGGGAAACGAGAAAAAGGGAATAACTAGCCCGCAACACAGCCCAACATACAACCTTGACGAAGACGCTTTAAAGATTGGCGTTGAAGTTCTTTATAAATCAACGCTCAAGCTGCTTAGTCATTAGCTTTTTTGTTTGCCTTTTTCAATTCTTCTTCTAGCTTTTTGGCTTTTCTGTCAAGAGCGAGTGCGCCGCCCAAAACCATTATCACGCCGAGCACCGCCTCAAAACCGTCGGAGGACCTTGAGCCACCTATTGTAAACCAAAGTCCAAGAAAAATGTACGTCCAACCAGAGTGCACAATCTCAGAAAAAAACTTTGTTAAGGCGGACACGTTTAAAAAAGATTGCACCCAGCTTTAAAACACTCGCCAATTCGAACTTTAGAAGCACCTAAATTGGTTTGTTGGTTTTTTGTATTGGAATGGTTCAAAAGGTTGCGATAGTTGGAGTTGGTCACACGAAATTTGGCCATCACGATGATCTTTCGATAAGAGAGCTTGCGGCTGAAGCGGGTTTTGCCGCACTAGAGGATGCGGGTATCGCAAACACTGAGGTGCAAATGCTTTCGGTTGGAGTCGCATCGGGTTCAATGAGTGGTCAGCTAAGTCCTGCGGCAAGCGTTGCGGATGCGCTCGGTATAGCTGGTGTGCCTTATTACCGTTCAGAGGCGGCTTGCGCAACTGGTAGCGCCGCTCTTCGAACTGCCTATGCGCATATAGCCTCGGGTTTTGTGGATATAGCGCTTGTCGTTGGTGTTGAAGTGATGACTCATACACCCACCAAAGTGTCCACAGACTATCTTGCCCAAATGGGTGACATGGAGTGGGAGTATGTGCATGGCATTACGTTTCCTGGTTACTTCGCACTTATGGCTTCTTCCCATATGAAGCTGTACGGAACGAGCGAAGAGGATTTGGCGCTTGTTTCCGTGAAAAACCACAAGTACGCGTTTTACAACCCTTACGCGCAGTTTCAAAAGCGTATAAGCGTTTCTGACGTGCTTTCTTCAAAGCCCGTTGCCCCACCTCTCAAACTTTTGGATTGCTCACCTCTTACAGATGGAGCGGCGGCGGTGGTTTTGGCTAGCGAAGAGCTTGCAAGAAAGCTCACCGACACCCCAGTCTGGATTCGAGGAATGGGTGTTGCCTCTTTGAACAACTTGATCGCCGAAAGACGTGACTTGGCTTCAATACCTTCAGTAAGGCTTGCCGCAAAAATCGCCTACTCCCAAAGTGGGTTTACGCCAGCGGATATACAAATCGCCGAGTTACACGATTGCTTTACCATCGCAGAGATCATAGAATACGAAGAGCTTGGATTCGCTGAAAGAGGCAAGGGTGCACAACTTGTTAGAGAAGGTCAGACCGAGCTTGGTGGAAAAATTCCAGTTAACCTCTCTGGTGGACTAAAGGCAAAGGGACACCCGCTTGGCGCAACGGGTGTTAGCATGGCAGTTGAAATCACAAAGCAGCTTAGGGGAGAAGCGGAAAGGGGAAGAAGCGTATCAGGCGCGCAAGTGGGTCTTACACAGAACATGGGACTTACTGGTCAATACTCATTCGTGACGATTTATTCAAGGTGATACGCATGGACTCTCAATTTCACTCTCAGCTTAAAACAAAAAAGAGCTTTTTAGAGGGTTTGAAAAGAGGTGAAATCCTTTTTTCGCAGTGTGAAAAGTGCTCTCAAAAGTACCTGCCTCCACGAGAAATTTGTAAGGTGTGCGGCTCAAAGAGCCTTGCTCTAAAACCGGTTGATTTGAGTCACGCAAAAGTGGTGGCGTGCACTTTTATACAAGTTCCTCCCGAGCGCTATTCCAACGAAGAAGGATATGGAATCGCGGTCGTGGAGTTTAAAGACAATTTGAGGTTGTTGGGAAGGTTAAACACAGCGCTAAAGGATCCGATTAAAATCGTGGGTTTGAATGTAAAAGTGGTTGTGGAAAAATCGAAGCCAGATTTCTGGTTTGAGCTTTAAATAGATTCGTCTAGAAGTGTGACCAAGTACTCAATTTCCATTTTTAGTCTTTCGGATGTGCTGTTCGCCTCAAGAAGTCTTTGTTTTTCTCTTGGGTCTAGCTGTAAAACATCCGCGACGACATATGAGTAGTTTGTCGGGTCAAGCTCGTGAACTCCTTCGTTAAGAGGGCAAACACCGAGTTTTTCAAGAAGAGCTAGGTACTTTCTAAAAAGCGACTGAACAACGCTCTTAAGCCTTTTTTCTTCTTTACCTTCTTCAATCTTTTCATCAACCCACTTTATTTCAGCCTGAAGATAGGGTTCACTATAGTCAATCCAGATAATTTCGAACTTCTTTTCGCCTTTTACGACCACGTTATAACAACCGCCACGCAGTCTCTGCTTTGCGACGATTCTTGCCTCTGTGCCTATGCTGTAAGGTTCTGCCGGTCCACCAACTTCCATTCCGCGTTTGATAAGAGCTATGCCAAATGAAGAATTGGAAGAAATGCACCTCTCAACCATTATGCGATACCTCTTTTCGAAAATAAACAGAGGAAGAAGCGTATTCGGATAAAGAACCGTGCTCAGCGGAAACAAAGGTATGAGAACCATGCTTCTTGACCTTCAATTAATTTGGAGCTATTAATTTTACGCGTTTACCTTACAAAAATCTAAACTCTTCTAAAACAATTGAATAAATTTGGATAAGATCATGATTTTTTAAAAGTGTTCATCAAGTTTATATGTTTGCTATAAATGATCTAAATTGATTGTGGTCTTTAATGCTAACTCCTTACGAAGTCGCAGTGAAATCCGTCATTCCAGCTGTAAGAAGAATGGTCGCAAAAAGATTGATTAGTAAGTACGGTCTTACCCAAAAAGAAGCCGCAGAGCTACTTGGTGTTTCACAATCGGCGATAAGCAGATATGGTTCCGAAGAGCGAGGAGTTGCTATAGACCTTGAATCGCACAAAGACGTTGTGGAAAGAGTCGAGGTGCTTGCTAGAGAAATCGCAAGCGGACTTGTGGCAAAAGCGTTTATCGCAAAAAGGATAGACGAGATCTGCGACTATTCGATCAAAAAGGGTTACATGTGTGAGTTCCACGGAAGAATAGACCCAGAAGTGACGCAGATAAACTGCTCAGTTTGTTTAGAAGAAAGCTAAAGTAGGCCTAGTTGCCTTTTTGCCTCTTCGCTCATTCTGTCCGGTGTCCACGCGGGCGTTCTCGCTATTTCTACTTGTACACTCTTTACCTCAGGAATTTTGCTAACTTCTTGAATCACTTCCTCTTCAAGGAGATATCCTACAGGACAACCAGGTGCCGTAAGACCTATTCTCAAAAACACTTCATTGTTTTCGTTTATGTTGATGTCGTACACAAGTCCAAGGTCTACTATGTTAATCGGAATTTCTGGGTCGTAGCAGTTTTTAAGAGCTTCAATTATCTTTTGTTTTAGCTTCTCTTTTTCGGGTGTTAAAGCTTGAGAGTCCATAATAAGTAGATAACCTTGACAACAATATAAAAGTTAGGTTAATACATTAGTTTGCGGTTTAAAAAAGGAACAATTTTGTGGAGCGTTGGAATTAGCGCGGGCTTTTCGGCCGCTCATTACATTCCAGGTCATCCTAAGTGTGGAAGATTACACGGGCATAATTACAAGGTTGAGCTTCACGTTGAATCCAACAAGCTGAATGAAATGGGCTTTGTTTTGGATTTCGGAGATCTGAAAAGCGCACTCAATGAAATTCTAAAAAGGTTGGATCATACACTTCTTAATGAAAGTGTTTCAAAGGATTACCAACCACCTTCTGCAGAAAAAATAGCCGCTTATTTATATTACGAAGTAAAAAAGTCCACGGATTTACGAAACTTTAACATAAAAGTGAGGGTTTACGAAACACCCACTTCTTGGGCGGAGTATTTCGAAATTTAAAAAGTTCCGCATGGTTTATATGTCCATTCTGAAATTTTTTTCGTGATGCCCAACCGAACAGTGTTGATAGTTTTGATTTCTCTTGTGCTTGTGGTACAAGTGATAATAGGCTACGCTTTTAATTACATAAATCCTACAACAATGGCAGGTCAAAGAACCGCAGGTCTTCTTGTTGCGCTAGATTCGCTCTTGTTTGTTTCTGTGATTAGCGTTTACGAAAGATTCTTTGCGAAGACTGTGTACGTAGAGAAGGAAGAAGCGAACGAGTAAAATTAGTGGTTTCAATGGATTTTTATAAAGATAGCGTCTTCGAACATCTCACGCACCACTACAAAGATTACAGCTTATGGCTTACTACGCTTGGTAGAAAAACTGGTAAGCCAAGGCTTGTTCAAATTTGGTTTGCGTTTGTAAACGGAGAACTCTATATTCTCTCAAGACACGGACTTGATTCGTGGTGGGCGAAAAACTTGCTCAAGAATAACAGCGTGATCGTAAACGTCGCAGGAAGAGCGTTCAGTGCAAAGGCCGAGTTGATCGAAGACCCGATACTAACAAACGAAGTGTGGAGGTATTACAAAGCGAAGTACAGATTTTATCCTCAGATTTATCTTTTTAGCTGGAAAAAGAAAAAGCTTTTCAGGATTAACTTTGTTGAGCACTAGTGCATACCGTATGGTCAAAACACTTTTAAGTCGGGGTTTGCGTTTTAAAACGAGGTAGAGTGGCTTGAGCGAGGAGTCTGCGCCTTTGGTTGCTGAAAGACCGCTTTCTAGTAGCTTGTTTTATGTTCTTTTGGGCGCACTCGTCATCACCACCGCGATAACCGCGGCTCTCACTTTGGGCAAACCATCTTTTGAAATTTACATATCGGAGATCGCGATAATCTGGGCACTTCTTTTACTTCTTTACTTCGTGTTTAACAGACCGTTTATCGTAAGCGCGTCAAAAACGCAAAAAGTCGGTTCGTGGTTAAAAAGATGGATTGTCACAACAAACCACAAAGACATAGGAGTGCTTTACATAGTCACATCTCTTTTCTTTGCGCTTGTCGGAGGTGTTCTTGCGGAGCTAATTCGAACTCAACTCATGACGCCTAACAATGACGTGCTAACAGGTGTTTACTATAACGAAGCCGTGTCTTTGCACGGGCTTATAATGATTCTTTGGTTCCTTTCACCTTTTGCTTTTGGTTTTGCGAACTACATCGTTCCGCTCCAAATAGGTGCGCGTGACCTTGCGTTTCCGCGCTTAAACGCGATGAGCTACTGGCTTTACGCGTTTAGCGGCGTGATGCTTATTTCAGCCTTCTTTCTACCTGGTGGAAACATAAACGGCGGTTGGACGCTTTACTCTCCCCTTACAGCAAACCAGTTCATGCCTGGTGCTGGCCCCACAGTTGGCTTTCTTGCTTTGATCATGCTTATCGCTTCGATCACCGCAAGTAGCGTGAACTTCCTCACCACGATCTTTTCGATGAGAGCTCCAGGCGTGACCCTTTCAAAAATTCCGATGTTCACATGGTTCATAGTTTTCACAGTTGTGCAAATGATGTTCGCCTTTCCACCACTACTAGCCGCCGGCTTCATGCTTGCCGCAGACCGTGTTGCTGGTACGACCTACTTTTCTTCTATTTTGGGAGGTGCGCCCATGCTATGGGACAACATGTTCTGGTTCTTCGGTCACCCGGAAGTGTACATAGTTTTACTTCCTTCATTCGGTGCGCTTGCAGAAATAATACCACTCTTTTCTGGTAAAAAGGAGCTTTACGCAAAGAACGCAATACTTCTTTCGACTTTTGCGGTGGTTGTACCTTTAAGTTTCTTGGTGTGGGGTCACCACGAATTCACCACAGTTCTTCCTCTTACCGAAAAAGAAGTGTTCATGGTGGCAACAATCGCGATATCTCTGCCTTTTGACATAATTGTGATAGACTTTATTAGAACAATGGCGGGTGGAAGAATTAGGCTTAAAGCTCCGATGCTTTTTGCGCTTGGCGCGCTTTTCGTGTTTATAATAGGTGGCATAACAGGCGTGTTTCTTGCCTCGGTTCCGCTTGACCAAGAGTTCAGAGGTACGTACTTTGTTGTCGCCCACTTCCACTATGTGATGGTGGGCGCTTCTGTTTTTGGTTTGTTCGCCGCGCTTTACTACTGGTTCCCGAGAATGGCGCGCAAAATGTACAACGAAACTCTTGCAAGGATTCACTTCATAACTTCGTTGATTTTCTTTAACGTGCTCTACTTTCCGATGTTTCTTTTGTACGAAATGCCCCGAAGAATCTTCACTTATGAAGTGCCAGCTTGGACTCTTCCTAATACGGTTTCAACAATAGGAGCTTATCTCTTTGGAGCCGCTCAGTTTATTCTTGTTGCAAACCTGATTTACAGCTTGGCCCGTGGCAAACCCGCTCCTCTAAACCCTTGGGGAGCGGAAACAAGAGAGTGGCAACCAGAAGAGGAAGAAGAGGAGGAAGAAGAAGAGGAGTTTGTTTTTGAAAGTGTGGGTACACTTGGAGTGGGCCAAGCGCCAGTAGTAGGTTCGGCGGGTCCAAAAACAAGAGCGCTTAAAACAAAACAGGCGCAAGTTGTAGGCGGTTACGAAACCAATTTGATCACGCTACACCACATTAGTGACAAGCCGTTTATAATTTCTCTTGGTCTTACTCTCACTTTGATAGGCTTTCCGATACTCAGTTGGAACGCGCTTGGTCCTTCTCTCTTCGGTCTTGGGCTTGCAGTAACGATATGGGGATTACTCGGTTTGGCATCAGAGTCTCTACACGAGAAGTTTAAGATGCCAGAAAGCCTGAAAACCGAGCGCTGGCCGTTTATCGGTATAAGAAGGTTAAAACTAGGTATTTGGCTACTTCTGTTTACTGAAGTGGCTCTGTTCGGTTCTGTTCTTACCGCTGACACTTATGTCAGAGTGTTCACGCCCTCTTGGCCGCTTCCCGGAACACTACACAGCGTGACAATTGGCACAATTAACACAATTATCCTAATGACTAGTAGCTTTACTGGATTTTTGGCGCTTAACTCAATAAGGAAGGGTGATCAGAGAGGGATGCTAACTTGGCTTGCGGTGACCTTTGCGCTTGGTGCGTCCTTTATAGGAGTTAAAGGTTTTGAGTGGTACGATCTACTTTCTCGTGGGTTAGGCCCAGCGACGAGCAACGCTTTGAGCGCTTACTTCTTTACTACAGGTTTACACTTGGCGCACGTGTCTGGTGGTTTGGGTTCTCTGATTTACTTAATAAAGAAGGGATTGAACGGGGGCTTTACTAAACAAAAACACGAAGCGGTTGAGGCTTGGGGGATTTACTGGTCTTTTGTTGACGCGGTTTGGGTTTTCATATTCATATTCTTCTATCTCACATAGGTGGTTCGAATGAACAAGTTTTCTCTTATTGCCATCTGGATTTACACCGTTATCGCCACTATTCTTGAGGCTCTGAGCTTTTATTACCTAAGGCAGTTTGGGTATCTACTGGCAAACAGCGTGATTATGGCGCTTGGCCTTTCTCAAGTCTTCGTGATTGCCGCTTATTACATGCATCTAAAGTATGAATCTAAAGCGCTTGTGATAGTCGCTCTTTCTCCGATTATGGTTGTTGCTGCGCTTATAACTGGCATCCTGTTTTCTATTCCACACCACTAAAGAGGTGTTTTTTATGGCCACGTTTGAGACAAAACCCAATTCAAAAGTTCTCACAGCGCTGGTTGTCGTTGGCGTGGTGATTGTTATATCTGTAGCAACGGTGCTTGTGCATCAGCTTCAATTTCCCGCAACAAGCTCCTTACCTTCTAGCACGCAAACTACTAGCACAAATAGCCATGTTGTTTATGTGATAATACCTAATGGCGTTGGTAACAATCCATCCCTTAACTATCAGCCTGCTACGATCACGGTTGTAATAGGAGTGAATAACACGATCGAGTGGATTGATCAGGACCCAACAGCACCGCACACGGTGACCTTTAGCTCGGTGCCAACTGGTGTTGACGCAAAAGCAATAAGCTCTGGTAACTTGGTACAAGGAGACACTTTTACCGTGAACCTTACAGTACCAGGCACGTACGAGTACTACTGCATTTACCACTCTTGGATGAAGGGCACAATCATCGTCAAATCGTGATCACATGAACGTTGCACTTTGGTTGTTTCCGATTGGAACTTCCTATGTTTTATCAAGAGTAATAAGGCAGTGCGTTGATGCGCAAAAAGCTATTAAAGCCTCTTTTTTGTTTTTTACGCTCATTCTGCTTTGTGCGCTTTACTTAGGCGCATCGATTTACCTTATGAAACCGAGTTTTGATTCACTTGTGATAGCGATCTGGATCAACTTGGGTGCGCTCACGCTAGGTTTACTTCCGCTATTTAGAGCGTTTATAAAGTCGTATCTAGTAGAAAAATCTGAAAGCGTATGGGTTAACAAAAACCTTTTTAATGTAGGGGTAATCTTTTTGGTGTTTTTCAATAATTTTCTTGTAAGTTTGGTTTTAGAATTGACAACTGGTCTAAAGAGCTTTACACTCAGCACTTTTATACAGATTATCACATCGATGTGGTTTACTGTTACAATGTTCTTTCAGATTTCTTTTACAACCGTGCTTTTACGAGAGGAATTACGAAAACCGGTGTTGTATACCGCGTTACTACAGGCCTTATCGATAGCGCTTTTACCTCCGCTCTTTAAATTTTTGGGAGAAGCGAGCATTCTTCCTGAGTTCACAACCATAGTCGCTTCCGTTTTGCACATTTTTCGAAATAAAAGCGAGACAAACGAAGGAATTCAATTTTATTTTAATACTATCCTTTTAATTTTCATACTTGTCGTTACTGGTAGCGTTTTTTGGGAGTTTACCGCAAACGCCACACTCTTGGCTTTTTCGGTTGTGCTTAGCGGGACTATTTTTCTTTGGCTTGCGCTTTATCACAGAGAATTCGTGTACTTTAAAAGACGCTTTGATTTTTTGACACTTCGTCGCTTTGAGCGTAGCTAAATTCCCCTCATACGCAACTCTTATAAGTGGTTTTTTCTTGGGTAAGCTGAAAATGTTGGTGCTTACGTCTTATCTACTTGCACCTTCTCAAGTCATGTTTGATTCATTGGTGACTTACTTTCTTATAATGGGTTCTGCCGCTGGTGCGCTTGTCATAGGATACATGGTTTACAATGTGATAAAGTACCGTGAAAGAGGAGAAAGTTCGAATAATTTCACCTTAAAACCAACCGAACACAGAGGTTCGAGAGGCGCTTTACTCATTTTGAGCATCACGATGAGCGTGCTTGCAGTTGCGCTTTTTGCCTCGTTTCAAGCTCTTTCTCTTTACTACTATCCTCCACACACAGGACCAAGCATGACGATCAAAGTCTACGCATTTCAGTTTGGGTGGAACTTTACGTATCCCAATGGTTATTCGCAGGTGGGAACTTTGATTGTTCCTGCTAACACCACGATAATTCTTAATATAACATCTAAAGACGTTATGCATTCACTTGGTATTCCCGCGCTTGACGTAAAAGCCGATGCAATACCCGGTTTTTGGAACACTCTCTGGTTTGACGTTCCAACACCTTCCAACTTTACAATACAGTGTTACGAGCTTTGTGGAGCTGGTCACGCTTATATGATAGCAAAACTTGTGGTTCTTCCACAGGCTGAGTTTTATCAGTGGTACGACTCTTTAAAGGGGTGAAATCAATTGGAGCAAAACGAAAAAGTGGACACAACCCGCAGAATGCTTATTCGAGGTGTTTTGGTTGGTTCTGCAGTAGCCTTTTTGGGTTCCGCGTTGGGTTTGGGTCGGTACACCGTGCCTCCACCACCAACTCTTCAACCTTTTCCGCGTGTTCTTTTGGGTAAGGCTTCACAGCTTCAAGTGGGACAACCTTATCAGTACAAGTACCCGCTTGCGAATCAACCAAATATCATAGTAAAAATTGGAAAAAAAGCGCAGTTTGGAGTTGGACCTGACCACGACATCGTTTCATTTAGCAATATTTGTCAACACCTTGGTTGCATTTACGTGTACGAAAACAACGCGACATGTCCAAATGGGGCAACTTTTCCAGGTGGACACTGCCCTTGTCACGGTAGTCACTATAACTTCCTTGAAAACGGTAAAGTTATGTGCGGACCTGCGCCTAGACCCGTTCCAAGGGTCATACTTGAGTACGACCCTGTAACAGACAACATTTGGGCTATAGGCATGGCCCCTCCTACAATCTTTGGGTTTAACACTGGTTCTGACAACGTGGCGTACGACTTAATCGGAGGTCCGCTCATACCAGACGGCTCGCAGGCAACTCTTACACCGCTTTGAGGTGAGGCGTGTGAGTAGCAAAGACCCTATTGACGCAATATGGCGCTGGATCGAAGAGCGAACTGGTTTGAGAAGACTGGTCTTAAGGCCACAACCAGAGTTCACGCTGTTTAATCCGCACTACTGGCTTGGCGCGCTGGCTGTTATATCCTTTGTGGTTCAAGGGTTTACAGGCTTTTTCCTTATGATGTACTATGTTCCACAGTACGTGACCACGCCTTTTGGTGCACAAAACACAGCTTGGCAGTCTGTGAACTACATAATAACAAAAGTGCCCTATGGTGCGTTGATCGCTTCGATGCACCTTTACGGCGCTTATGCGATGATAGCAATCGCTTTTCTTCACCTTCTTAGAAACTACTATGTCGGTGCTTATAAAAAACCGCGCGAGCTCATGTGGATTCTTGGAATGATTCTCGGAATAATAACTCTGCTTTACGCTTTTACTGGGTACTTGTTACCCATGAACGTGGTGTCTTACGGTGCTTCGAGTGTAGGAGTTCAGCTTGCAAGCTACTTACCAGGCCCAATTGGGCGCGTTCTTCCAGAGTTATTAAAAGGAACGGTGTTTCCCGATAACACACTTAACAGGTTCTTTGCGATTCACGTTGTATTACTTCCCATACTTTTGCTGTTGGTGCTAGGTGCAAAGATCGGTCTTGTGTTCGAAGCTCACGGCGCTCATGGTCCAGTTGAGATTTCTCCAAAAAGAGGCCCAAGAAGCCGAAAAGTGAACTGGTATCCACGCCTAATTTTGTACAGCATGAATTTGGCGCTGTTCTACCTCGCAATTCTTTTGATCATTTCAGCGCTGTTTCCGATAAGCGCTGGCACCGAGTACACGGGTGGTCCACTTGGCGCAAACATATTGCCCGACTGGTACTTTGTTTGGACTGACATTGTGCTACGCGCAAGCTTCTTTTCAGGTAAGTACGTGGTAGACGGAATTCTTGCGATGCTTGGCGTGATAGTCGTTATCATTTTGCTCCCGTTTATCGACAGAAGTCCCACGTATCACGCAGCCCAAAGACCGCTTCTCACAATATTATGGACCGCGATGGTGGGTGAGCTTTTTGGGCTTACCGCTTATGGTTACCTCACCCCAAGCGCACAGCCTGTGTCCACACCGATCGACATCTTCGTGGTTTACATCGCTGTTCCTTTGGTGGTGATAATTCTCGGACTTGTGATTTACAGGTTTAGTCCGGCTTACATTCTGAACAGTGGGAGGCTTTGGGGAGTAAAGCCAGCTTACACGTACAAGCAGTATCTTGAAGAGGTTAGAGGTTCAGAAGTGCTTGTTAAAACCAACGCGTTAGACCAAGAATCTATCACAGACCAAGAATCCGTTAAAAAAATTGATGGTTTAACACACCCCAAAAAGAATCAGTGAATTGTGACGTTATACTTTACGAAGGCCGTTGTGTTTGTCGGATTGGTCACGATTATGTACTGGTAACCATTAGAAGGTATGCTCAACGAAAGTTGTGTTACCGATTGGTTACTCCACTCATAGATTCCGTTGTAGTTTGATGGATTCATAACGTAAATGTACACGTCAACTGGGACGTTTGATTTCATCGTAAAAGAGCTTGCACCCGAATAGTACATCTCGACAGAGCTTTGAGAGGTTATGTTAAGCTCTCCTGAGGGTGGGTAAGACGCTCTTGTGATTGCGGGTTTGACCAATGAGGCTTCAATCGCTTGATAAGCCCCAAAAATTCCCACGATGATTAGTATTACCGTAATGATAAAAATCGCGTACGACTTTTGAATCTCATTCATAACAATTCCTCGTTTAGTTTATTATTTAAGCATCACGCACATATTAGGAGTCTATCCGATAACTATTCGTGTTACCTTCAGTTAGCGTACCACTTTAGGAAGTCCATAAAAGATGTGGAGAGCTTTTGGAATTATTTTGTCGTTGAAGCTTCTTGTTCTGTCTTTTAGATACAAGCGCTCTACCGAGCTTAACCTAAAGGTTTGGTAGTGTGGCTTTTAAAGATCTGGTAACTTGCGGTACTACGCTACTTAGCGTATGGTAATCAAAGGTTAATCGAGGCGCTTTTGGGTCTTCGAACAAAGCGCGTTTTGCGCGGCTCATGTAAAACACCAAATATGTCGCTTCAAGCGTCAGCCACGACCCATGTAAGAGTGTGCAGCAACACAACGACAGCAATAACACTCACGCAAAGTCCACTCTTCGATAGGGTTTCGAAACTCATTTTTGAAGCTACTAGAAAGTCTTACTCCAAAAACGTTGAGTATAAACACTTTCGAACTTTACTCACAATAATTTCTAAAGAAGCTAAATATGTAGTGAGTTCCACGCTTACTAAATCCGTGGCGCCTACCACAAGCCTTATCCAGACACGGTCAGCTAATTGGGAAGCAGTCTTAACCTTTATGTTTGGATGCATCTTGTTCCGACAAAAATTCGCTTTTTGTTAACAAGGTTTTAATCGACCTTTTGCGCAGAGTGCATATGGTGAGCCTTTTTGGTTTATTTAACTCCTATAGAAAGTATGGATTAAGAAATTCATTAGCTCTTTTGAGAAAGAGTGGAGAGCTTATTTTACCAAATGGATTTAAACTTGAATTTAATTCGGAAACAAGAAAAGATGTTAAGATGCTTTACAATTTTTCGGTATTATACGGTGTGAAGTTTTCAAAAGAAGCTGGCTACTGGAACTATGATAATGGTGTCCTCACAACTCCTCAGGGAATAAAGTTCTGGATAAGGGGCTTTAATCCTGTGATTTTTGCTGAGACCTTTCTTTACGACATCCACTTCTGTGATTTTGATTTACAGGATAAAGTAGTGATTCAAGCCGGTGCCTTCATAGGCGATACACCGCTTTACTACGCTTACCGCGGGGCAACTGTCTACTCGTTTGAGCCAGACGTCATTTCGTTCCACATCGCCTTAGAAAACATGCGTTTAAATCCGCAACTTTCAAAGAGGGTTGTTCTAAAAAATTATGCTATCGGAAAAGACGAATATTTAGATTTTCCTGCTAAGGGAAGTGGTTCCTCCTCTGCGTATGAAACGACTCCAAATAAAACAAGGGTAAAAAGCGTTAGTGTCACAACTATTTTAGAAGAGTTCAATATATCTCATCCTTTTCTTTTAGATTTGGATATTAAAGGCAAAGAGTTCGAAGTTGTTCATGACCCATCACTTTCAAAGTTTCAGATGGTTAGAATTGAATATTCGACACATATTGGTCATAAGAAAATAGGCTTAAGGGATGAAATAATAAAAGCTTTAAAGGAACACGGTTTCAATAGACTCAGAATCTATAAACACAATGAAGGGAAATATGATTTGAATGAGCATGGAACTATCGAAGCCAAAAAATGACAATATTCTAAGTTCACGAGTTTTTGTTAGGAATATTGGTAGCTGAAATGAGTTTCATATTTGAATTAATCCTCCTTTTTTACTGGGAATATGAGTCACGCTACAAAACGTTGGGGTTTCACTCTACGTAGGCATAGGTAGGTACATATCGTTGTACCTGTCGTACGCATAGTAGAGCTTGGGCTTCAGTGCATCAGGAACCTCGCGAGTTCATTGGTCCCACTCCGCCCCTGTCAGGACGCACCCACCCAAGAGGGAGGGTAGAACCACGCGCTCCCACCATTTGGGAAGCGCCCTCCATCCTCAGTTGTACACGCTTCCTTCCACCAACCCACTTTTCGGTGTAGCCGAAGCTCATCCTCATGTACAGGTTTATCGCCGCATTGAGCTGCCTATTCTGAGCCCGCACCCACCGCACACGAAGACATCTGCTCCATTCAGGTCTTTGTTCTCCCACCCACACCTGGAGCAGTAGGAGGATGAGCCGTAGGGGTCTAGCTCCTCTACTCTGGCTTCACCCATCTTCTCCACGAGTATCCTTGCGACAGAGCGCCAGTCGCTTCTTGAGATCCTGCGGTTCCATACACGCGAAC
>Ga0208006_100336_pt1 | contig 18492 bp, 11 predicted proteins | sample ECH_Bnyco_MetaG_FD_187131 | JGI IMG/M metagenome (GOLD analysis project Ga0208006, IMG submission 187131) | Hot spring microbial mat communities from Yellowstone National Park, Wyoming, USA - ECH_B nyco_MetaG (SPAdes) (version 2) | ecosystem: Environmental > Aquatic > Thermal springs > Hot...
GCAGGATGAAGAAGTGGCAAGGCTTAAGCTTGAAAGCATGGGAATCAAAATAGACACTCTTAACGAAGAGCAAAGGAGATACCTCTCTGAGTGGAGAGAGGGGACTTAAATTTGCCGTTTAACAAAGCAACAACGCGCTTTGCGTATAACTCAGCTTGAAGCAACTTGTCTTGAGCAGCGGAGCAAAAGTTAAAACTGTTAACACCAAACTTTGTAAACTCTAAAGGTGTGTTGACCACTGCTACACCGTTCCGACGATCAAGTTTTCTCTTGGTTCTACGTTTCGTTCTTTTTCTAGGGTGATACCACCGAAATTGCGATTCGTAAGAATTTCACTCATATTTCTTTGTTTTTGCGGCCTCTTCGACAATCCTTTTTTAAGTTGTTTTCTATTAAAGCTTACAGGCGAATCTTTATACCAAAACGACCTGATCACGTTTATCGCTTCTATCGCTTGCTTTGGACTTCTTGTTCCGCCTAGCGCCTCAATTTCGTCCTAAAACACTCCAGCGTACAATCCGAGCTCCACTCTTCCGCGTGTTATTCGATCGAGCGTTGCCGCGGATTTCGCAAGTATCACAAGGAAACGAAGCGGTAGGTTTGCGATGTTATTAAGCGAATCCTCTTTGTTGACGCGCCCGAAGCACAAAGAATGATTTAGGCGTCACCAAAGGAAGGGTTGTAAGGATGGTCCTGCATTGCTTTTATGTGAAGTCCATAAGAATCCGCAAGCTTTGCGAGCTCAAACGCTTGGTCTATATAATGATATAGGGAGTTGAGGTTGATTCCGAATGCAGTAAAGCACGAAAAAACCACTTAAAAAGTTTGCGAACATTTAATAACGTGTTTGGCAACAAGTTCTACACGTTTTGCTATACGACTGAAAATCGAACACGAAACTTAAAATAAAGTTTGCAAAGCGTTATTTGTGAAATCTGTTAGATTTTTTGGGCAACAAAAGGTAGAGGTTTGTGATGTATCTGAGCCAGCAATCTTTGATCCACACGAAGTAAAGGTCAAGATTGAAAGAGCTGGTGTTTGTCGTTCGGATTTACATGTGGTAAAAGGAATTTTAGACGTAAATATCCCAATAACACTTGGCCATGAAGCTGTTGGTACAGTCGCAGAAATTGGAGAAAAAGTTACAAATGTAAAGATCGGTGATAAAGTGATTGTGGACTATGTGCTTTCATGTGGCGCGTGTGAAAGCTGTATAAGAGGTGAAAACAATCTCTGCATAGCTTCAAAAGCTCTTGGATTTGAAGCGGATGGTGTGTTTACAGAGTATATAACTCTTCCCGAAACAAACGTGGTAAAAATAAAAAGTGTTGCGCCTGTTGATGCGCTTCCAGTGCTCGGATGTGCGGTGGTAACGTCTTTGCACGCAATACGCTTATCCAATGTATCAGCTGGCGATTCTGCCATTGTTTTTGGGGTAGGAGGGGTCGGTTATCACGCAGTTCAACTACTTAAGCTATTTGGATTAAAAGTCATGGCTATAGATATTTCTGACAAAAAGCTTGAGTATGCACTAAAGGCAGGGGCTACACTAGGAATAAATCCAAACAAGCAAAGCGTAAGAGAGATCGTTTTGGAAGAAACACAGGGATTAGGCGCGGATGTGGCATTTGATTTTGTAGGAAAAGTGACAGAAGCTATTAGATGCGTTCGAAAAGGTGGCAAAGTGGTTTTGGTTGGTATTTCTCGTGACAACATAACGCTCAACCCTATGGAAATGCTTTTATCAGAAAAAGCTATCTTGAGTTCAATGGATCACACAAGACTCGATTTGGTAAAAACTGTTAAACTTGTCGAAGAAGGTTTAATTGATCTTTCTCACTCAGTATCACAAGTGCTCCCGCTAGAACAAGCAAACGAAGCCTTTAGGATTTTGGAAGGGAATATAGGCGACCCGATTCGCTTGGTTTTGAAAAGTTGATCATTCTGGCGGTATTTCTCTAAACGCGGCAAAGACGTCTAACCCTTGCCTTATTCTAAATGTTCTGAACGCGTAAAACCAAACGACACCGAGTAGTACTATTCCTGCTATCACTTCTAAAGACGGAATGGAGTTTGCACCATATGCGGGATAAACGAGAAAGAGATAACCGTTTAAAAGTATAAATAAGAGAGAAACCAAACCTAACACCGTTATTACAGGAACTTTGCCTATCCTTTTTGTTATATAAGGCGGTTGATTTGAAAATATGTCAGCTCTTCTGTACGGAAAGAGCATGGCTGTTAAGCCTATTGGTATGAACGTAAAAAGCACATTGCCTGTGACCGCACTCAATCCTAAAATGAAGGAGCCTATAACAAAAGTTAGTAAGAAAAGCACAAAATGTCCTATAAACGATATTATGATACCATTGTGTGGTGTGTTAAACCTTTCGTGAACTCTACCTAAGAAAGCTGGCGCGATTCTGTCAAACGACCAAGCCATCATGTTCCTTGGTTGTAGGAAAGTGCCCATACCAACCCAAATCACTCCCCAAGCAAGAAATCCAAGCATGATTAACACACCTAGCAAAACGCTATTTGAAGCTAGTATCGCGAAAAAGTTGATATAAGGCGGAGATGGCAAAGCGTACGTAGCAGGATTTGAAAAATAAGTGTTTGTTAGTGCGTACAAAAACTTGTAAGTAAGAGCTTTCTCAAAAGCAAGCGCGAGCAAAGCTATAAATATTCCTGAAACAACTACTGAAAGACTCATTCCAAGTAGCTGAGCTCTTGGAGCGTTTCTGATTTCGCTACCGACATATGAAGAGTAGAAGGCGTAACCCAACGAAAAGAAAGCAAGTGGAATAATTTGGATTGTTGCGAAACTTAAAGTGTGTACTGGTTCAAATCCACTCAGTCCACTTTGTAGAATTTTTGAATAATAGTCGTCTACACCAGCAGTTTTAAGCGCATAAGCGTTGATTACTGTTATAAAACGAGCAGGGGAGGTTGTCAAAAGAACTACAAGGCTCAAAAAAGCGCCTATCACGCCTACAACCCATATCCCTCTGATAACGTACAAAAACGCTTTAGTGCTAATAAGAATAATTACGGTGACTATACCAATTATTGTGACGCCAATTACAAAAATGGCAAGCGGTTTAGTTACACCACTTGCTATTGCGTCAATAGCTGGGCTATTAGCGAGATATCCTAATGCGTACAGGCTCGGAGAAAGAGCTCCAGTAACAAAGTAATAGATCGCAACCACATCGAAAAGCCAGCTAAAGAAAACAACGGACCAGTTGGAAATAAAACCAAGTAAAGGGTGAAGAATACGCGACACATAAACATAGTCGCCTCCAAGACGAGGCATTGAGGTGGCTAAGTATCCCCACGTTAATGCAAAAATTAAAGAACCTATTGTTGTTAAAATCGTGCCAAAAAACATGTCACCACCTGGGAAACTAGTTGGTGCAAGAAAAGCAAGAAAGACTATACCCAATCCGATATTCACTGTTAAAAGATTTATTCCAAACGCATCAATGGTTGATAATTCTTTTCTTAATCCTGTGGCTTCCCTTAAAAATATCTTTTTGTTAATCCCCATTGTAGAATTGGGTTTTCAAAATTTATATAAATTTTACTGTTCTTACCTGATACTGTTCAGATAATATGGATGAATAAGTGTAAAATTTAGAAAGCTTATTCAGATACAATTAAAGAAAGGATAGTATCTAGATAAAAAATTCGCGTACATAAAATGATGCTAACAGATAAGCGATGGACGAGCTTTGAAGCTTAGAAAATTCTTATTCGGACACAATCTACAAGAAGATCCTGTCCGGATAGGCATTCATCCGCGTCACCTCCACTCAGTGTACCACGTCATGAACAACTCTAGGAAGTCTACGATTGGCCCAAAGAGTTTTGGGGTTGATGTTGTCGTAGAACACCCGTGTCTTTTAGGTATCCCTGAATCGTTCGACTGAGCTCCTCAGCCCAAAGGTCTGGTGCACGTGGTTGTGGAACCCGGCTCGGACTACAGCGTCACGGTACCACGGACCTCTATCCGTGAACAGGGTCTCCGAGACACCTTCTTCTTAGCCTGCGCACTGAGCGCGTTCTCCATAGTCCGGGTTAATGAGACGCCGAACCAGATTGGCTCGTTACAGCGTCCACAGCCACCCAAACGTAGATTGCTCTGCCACCACACTTCACCACACTCTCGTAACCGAGATGACAGGGTGCTCACTCGGTGTCGCCTCGAAGCTTCAACCTTCTTCACTCCTGAACACTTCGAGACTCAGAGAGCACCAAGAAGCCAGAGGTCTTCCTGAGGCTCCGAAGGTGTAGAGTAGAACAGCGACCACCTTGAGTTCGAACCTCTTCTTATTCCTCTTAAAAACAATTCCTGAAGAATCCGTGGTGGACTCCACGGTGGCTCACCGATTCCGAACCGTGGCGCCCACCACGTTTAAGCCTTATCCTGACACGTGTGTTCTTGCATAACTTCCGATACCGTGGAATCGGTGCGTATGGAATTCATGGAATATTTTACAGTATTTGCACGTTTTTCTTATTTTTTGTAAGGATAAACACTTTTTATCCGGACACGCGGGAACGTTGTGGTCCATCACCGCAAAGGTGAGCTCTGGCCTTCTCACACTTCGGTTCGTCTTGCGAAGAGCTTCGAACGCCTTATCCGGACACGTTGGTTCACTATCACAAGCTCCGCTATTAGTGTTTTTCCGCTCGAAGTGGTTGCGCTAACCACAAGCCTTATCCGGACACGCGTTCTTGTTTCTTTGATCAAGGAGCGCGTGGAAAAAGGCGCTACTGTTTTGATAGGAACGCACAACCCATATTTTGCAAGCCTTATCCGGACACGCGCATTTAGTAAGAGCGTGTCAGTAACGCAGTTCAAAAGCCGTCAACCGTCACTCCCACCAGTGCTTTTGTCCTGCTCACACAAACCTTATCCGGACACGCCTGTTTTCGTAGTGGTTGTCGTAGTAGCAATACTTTTCGCTTTGTGGAGTTTTGTTCCTTTTATCGGATTCCTTTTGGATTTGTTCACGATATTATGGTTTTTTGCGTTTTGTTTTCTCAAACTGGCCCACACTACCTTAGCACAGGCCTTATCCGGACACGGATGAAAGCTTTTTAAATACTCCAGCGCTTCCTTGAGCGAGAATCCTTCGAGAATAAGATAGGCCTTATCCGGACACGCTTGCAAACTTGTGCGTTTTATCTGAGCAATCCAGCTTGCGGAAACAAAAACGTTAAGAGGGGTGTTTCTCTCACCTTTTGTTGGCGCAAGAACCTTATCCGGACACGGTTGTGACTATTGACAAAGACGGTAACAAACTGGTTAAGATTCGCGTAAGGGATTTAAGAGTGCCAGAGCTTGGTGACAAGTTCGCCTCAAGACATGGGCAAAAGGGAGTTGTGGCGTACGTCGTGCCACAAGAAGACATGCCTTATCCGGACACGGGTATTATAGGAGAACCTTCAGCCCAAGTTCCAGCTATCATTTGTTTAATTTCTTTATAGTTTTCAAGTGCCTTTTCTTTAGAAACAACATCCACCTTATCCGGACACGTTTGATTAAGAACACAAATTCCACATCTGCAATTATAATAATTTACGGTCACGAGGCAACAGGAATCAAATACACCTTATCCGGACACGTTTCTCCACCTCAAAATGAAAAAATTACGCATACAGTATTAGAATTTTATGAGGGGATTATGAAAAATGAAGCGTATATGAATATTTTACAGGATGGGGTATTCGGAATCAGCTTTTCCGCTCCTTTTTCACATTTAGATGAATATGGTGTTTCTTATAATTATTCAGATTTTTATAATACGTATCGTTTTCTGATTAATAAAAGCGAGCTTTTGTTTACTGGTTTTCTCATTCGAATCAACAATACTTATCCGGACACCATCTAGTGAAGATAATATTAATTAGACACTTATCTGGACACTATTGATTGCGGATAAGATTTTTTCCACGCTTGGTTTCCAAGCTCAGTAATGCGTTATCTGCATACTATGTTCGAATGAGCGATGTATAGGTTAATTTGTAGTTAGTGCGCTCACCAAGCGTGAATGTTCATAGTACGGGCACTAATTTCACCCATAACTTAGCCGCGTACTGTCATCGAGCAGACAAAGTTGACTTTAGAAACCTCACTTATTCCTTTAGAAGTATTAACCGATTAAACGTCTTCTTTTTTTGACTAATACCAATTTTTGCTCATTTATCTAGGTCGCTTAGAGAGTTTTTCCTAACTTTAAGAGAACTTTTTTTATTATATCCTCAGGTATAGCTGGTTTATTTTCGCTCAACCATTTTCTCTTTGTTGCGTTAATTATCACTTTGCTCGTAACACCACTAGGGTCCACAGATGGATCAAGCAAATGTCCCATAGACCTTTTCACAATTTCTATATCCTCTAAAGGTTGAAATCTTGTTACAAGAGCCCAAAAGCTTTCCTTTTCGTCCCATGGATCAACGTCTTCATCCACAACGATTAATAGTTTTATATAGTAATCTAACGACATAAGTAATCTAGCGGCTAGGTCACTTACGCCCAAAGGCTCGTCTTTAATTGACATTATAGCAACAAAATGTGACCCCCAAGTTGGCCAGTTTATATTTTTGACTTGAGGAAAAACGCTCTTAACACGTTGGAACGTCCTTGCGTGTCTTGCTAATCCCCCCAAAAGTAAGTGTTCGGTTGAATTCGAAGGAACTATATCTAAATAAATGGGTGAAGATCTGTGAGTTATTGCTGAAACTTCTATCACGTTACGTGTAGACCGCCCACTTAAATAACCAGTAAATTCAGAAAATGGCCCCTCATCTTCTTCGAGGTCGTGCCTTATTTTTCCTTCTATAACGATTTCTGCATGGGCTGGAACGTCAACATCTACAGTTTCACAGCCGATGAGTTCTATCCTTTCTCCTAAAAGTCCTCCCGCAGTCTTATATTCATCTGTTTCCCTTAAAGACGCAGCAATATACAAGGAAGGGTGTGCACCAATAAAGATACCGACAGGCAGATCGACGCCTTTCTTCTTTGCCTTTTGAAAGCTTTCCCATAAATGCCCACGCGAGTGAAGACTTACACCCAGTTTTTTTGAAGTTTTGAGTTGCAAACGCGCAAAGCTGAGGTTAGGAATTCCAGTTTCAGGGTCTTTAGTGCATATCACGCCTGAAGTTATATAACGTCCTCCGTCTTGCATAAAGTGCTTTGGAATTGGTAACCTTGTTAGGTCGCATTTTTCGCCTAAAAGGATATTCTCTTTCACAGGAGATGCTTTGCTCACACTAATTGGTTCGATTTTTCGTGAGTATCTTTCCATAAATTGATTATAAAAATCCTCTCGTTTCGTGTTTAGCGCTAATGCCATTCTCTCAACACTTCCAAACACATTTTCCACTATAGGTATTTCGTAACCTCTTATTTTTTCAAAGAGAATGATTGGATTATGCTCCCTTAAAACCTGCCAGTAAGCTGTCGTTTCGTACTCTAAACTAACCTCGTCCTTTACGACAAAGAACTGTCTTGGAAGAGAAGTTTTTACTCTCTCTAAATAAGTTCTAAGATCTTGCACCAATTATTTCACCTTTATTTTTGACCAAAGTTTATAAGATGAAAGAGGTAAGTCTGTGATTTCTATCCTATAATCTAATGCGTCTTCTATAGCGCTTGCTATAGTGGTATACACAGGAACTACGCCTGCCTCCCCACAACCTTTTAAACCGCCTGGTATTAGAGGTGATGGCGTTTCGCTTTTAATGATTTGAATCCACGGTATTTCAAGCGCGCCTGGAATAGCATAATCCGCAAAAGAAAGGGTTAATGGTTGTCCTTCGTTATTATAAAGAATTTCTTCAAACAAAGCTCCTCCTAGTCCCTGAACAATTCCACCTATTAATTGACCTTCGACAATCATGGAATTTATTTCAACTCCGCTATCATGGAGGCTTACGTATTTTAGAATTTTAACTTCGAATGTTTCTGTATCAACATCAACTAAAGCCAAATCACACATATAGCTGACTGGACTAGGTTGTGAAGAGCTTGCTGGTTCAAAGTGTCCTATTTCTTCTAAACCAGGTTCTATTCCTTTAGGTAATAAGGAGGGGTTGTTCCATGCAATATTTGCTATTTTTGCTAAATCTAGAGATTTGTTTTCTTTGTTTGTTATAATTTGTCCACCTTTTAACTCTAAATTTGTAGGAGCGACATCCAAAACGTAAGACGCTATCATTAAAATCTTTTGTTTAAGCCTCTCTACGGCTTTTTTTATTGAAACAGCCGCAGCAACTGCGCTTCTTCCACCCCATACACCACAGCTAAATGGGCTTTCATCTGTGTCACCCAAATAAACTTTAACACGATTTACATCGATGTCTAATTCTTTTGCGACAAGTTGCGAAATTACAGTTTCCAAGCCAGTGCCAAGTGAAACCAAACCAGACTTTACTGTAACGCTCCCATCTGAATTTATACACACACGAATGTATTCATTGCCGCTCCATTCGCCTCTCTCTAACGCTGGAGCGGTTTTTTCTATCCCTAATGAGACGCCAACGCCCGCACACTTTCCTTGCGTCTGTAAGCGCAATTTATCTCTTTGTAGTTCTTCGAATAATTTAGCGGCTTTATTTAGCATACCAATATAATCACCACTATCAAAGTATAAGCCAGTAGCGGATTTGTATGGAAAACTTTCTGGCAGATTATCCATGCGTATTTCGATCGGACTAATTTTTAGCTCGTTTGCAATTATATTAATCGTGTGTTCTAGTGCAAAATTCGCTTCTGGTCTTCCGTAACCTCTGTACGCACCATGAGGAGTTTTGTTCGTCGCAACACCAAGTAATTCGCATTGTATATTTTTTATGTCATATGGGCCAAGTAAATGCTCAAGCGCTACATCCATAATGCTTGCCGCATGATGCGGAAAGTGTATATAAGCGCCAAAATCGCTTAAAATTTTGTCTTTTACGCCTATTATTTTTCCACTTCTTTTAACAGCCACACTAATTTGATGAATTTGCTCTCTCGAATGGACTGAAGAAAGAAAGTTTTCTCTCCTTTTTTCAATCCATTTTACTGGCCTTTTTAGCATAATCGAAAGTGCGGCGGTAACAATTTCTTCGGGATAAATAGGATGCTTCTGACCAAAAGCACCACCAATATCTGGAGCAATGATTCTGATGTTACTCTCAGGCAAGCTTAAAACATAGGAAAGTATCGTTCGCAAAACGTGTGGATCTTGCGTGTTAGTCCAACACGTTAATTTGTTCTGACCTTCGTCATAAGCGGATATGAAACCTCTTGTCTCAATTGGAGCGGGCGTCTGTCTGTGAATCTTTAATGTTTTTGAAACGATAAAATCTGCTGTGTCAAATGCGCGTTGCACATCACCGACTTCGAAACTCCTTTTATAAAGCATATTATCATTAAGCTCTTCATAAAGCTTAGACTTAAGTGAAAGGGCTTCTTCGATGCTGCTTACAGGTTTTAAAGGCTCGTATTCTACTTCTATAGATTCGGTTGCGTCTTCTGCTAAATATGGGGTGGGCGCAACAACGACAGCGACAGGTTCTCCTACAAATCTCACTTTGTCTTTGGCAAGGGCTAAATACACAGCGTGTGGAATTTCGTAAGCTATCTTATAATTAAGCCAATCAAAATCTCTACTTGTAAAAAAATTGACATCATTTTGTAAAAATGCTTTATTTATATTTATCGATTTCAATTTAGCGTGCGGATAAGCGCTTCTGATAAAACAACAATAAATCATGTCTGGAAGTTTTATATCATCCACGAATTTGCCTTTGCCATAAATTAATCTTTTGTCCTCTTTTCTTAAGACGTGGTTCATTTAAAATCTAAAAAAGAAGTTAAAATATAAATTTTGCCATAACATAATTTTGAATGCACGATATTCATTGTTGTAAAATCAGAAGTTTTTCATAGACGCTAGTTTTGTAGAGCTCTGTAAACTTATATACAGAACGCATTCTAGGTTAAATGGTCATTTTTAGACTAGTTTAAATGTCATTTTTTGTGTTGTTAAAGATTCTTAATTGTTGTTTGAAGCCCTAATTTTACGAAAAAGACTTCTTTTGTTTCTATGCTCTAAAGACGACGTCATAGATAACAATATTTAAAGCGTTTCCAAGTTCGCCATTGCTGATCCAAACACATCCTATAAATTTTTCATAAACCTTTTTACTATGCTTAAGCACATGCGTATTGGAACGCCCCTTATTTTAACAGTGTCAATTAATCAGTTTTAAGGATCTTGATCTTTATATGAGATTTTAAAAATTTTAGCAATGTTGACTTAATATTGATCTTAACGTCGTAAAAATATGTATAGTGTTATTAAATGAAACATAGTGCATTGTATCTTTTCTGAGTTAATCAAAAACTAAATCGGTAAAAATATCCTCGGCTCGAGTATCATTTATTTTTGACTCAAAAATATTTTGGCACACGTTTTCTCCTTTTATCACCAATGCCGGTGGTAACGCTGCTCTAATAGCTTCGTATTCGCTTTTTGCGTTCAAAACTACAAGTTCGGCTTTCTCTCCGATTTTAACGCCGTAATTTTGCACGTTCATTGTTTTTGCTGCGTTATAAGTGATTAATCTTAAACTACCAAAAATATCTTCGTAAACCCACAAGTCTATAAGAAAAGCTTGTTGAAGAACTCTGAGCATATTTCCATCGCCCAAAGGAAAAACGTGATCTGCTATATTATCTGTTCCAAGTGAAACATTTACACCAGCCTTTAGTAGCTCTTTTATTCTTGCTACGCCCCTTCTTTTAGGATAGTTATCATATCTACCTTGCAAAAAAGTGCTCACAACAGGATTCGAAACGATGTTTACGGCAGCTTCTTTAAAAAGCAACGCAAGTTTGTGAAAGTACCAGTTTTCATAAGAATGCGATGCCGTTATATGGCTAATTGTGGTTCTGTTTCCCCAATCTCTTCTCAAAGCTTCTGTTGCAACAGCTTCCGCAAAACGAGAATTTGGGTCGTCTGTTTCATCTACATGTCCGTCAACTAGTTTGTTATACTTTTTTGCCAATTCGAAGACGTGCTTGATGCTTTGAAGGCCTTCTTCAAAACTTTTTTCAAAATGTGGGGCAAACCCAACAACATCGGCACCCCTTTCTAGTGCTTTTTCAAAGTTCTCTATGCCAACTTGAAAAACCCCGTTATTAGGAAAAGCCACAATTTGTAAATCAAGTAGGTTTTTAATTTTTTCACGAGCCACAAGCATTTTGTCTAACAATCCGCCTATAATGGGTTCGTGCGTCCTTACACGTGTAACCCCGTTTGCGAAAAGCAGCCTTCCTACTTTAAAAAGTCTTTGTTCCAATTCTTCTTGTGTTATTTTCTTTGCCACTTCTTGTGTCTTAAGGACCCCTTCTAGTAGCGTGCCACTTTTATTAGGCTCAGCGTATGTTAGAGTGAGCGCTCTTCCTAAGTGCGCATGCGAGTTTACAAATGCTGGAAGTAGAATTCTTTTTTCAGCGTCGAACACAAAATCTCGTTTTGAAACTGTACCGTCTACATCTTCCACAATTCCATCTTTAATATAAAGTGAGTGAAGTTTACTGTCTTCGTAAAATCTTACGTTCTTAATGAATATTTCTTTCAAAGTAAACGCCCTATAAGTATACTCTTGACTAGTCTTAAAACTTATTTATCGCTATTTATTAATTAAACTCCTTTTTAAACGTAAGAATCACGATGAATGTAGTGTGATTTGCTTTATTATTAAGATTGATTCGATTTACAACTTGCTTAACATGAAGCACTGCTAATAAAGTGATGGTTAGGAGAAGACAACACACATTTTCTTGACAAATTCCTAGAAAAATTTAATAATTCTATTATTTTATTAATTGTATGAGCAAGTCTCTTAGACAATTTTTAAGCGAAGTCGAAGACGACACGGTTATAATAAAAGAAGCTGTAAATCCCAAATTCGAAATTACCGCCTACGTTGAAGCTTTTGAAAGAGCGCGAAAATATCCCGTTTTATGGTTCAAAAATGTTGAAGGAAAAGAGGTTGTGATAAACCTGTTTGCATCAACGATGAGAATGGGAAGAGCGCTTGGCTGTACAGATTGTAAGTCTCCTCTAGAAGTAGCAAATAGATTCTTTCAACTTTCACAAAAGGCAATGCCTCCCATTGAGGTCAAAGGAAAATTTCATGAAATAGAAACCGAAGACCTTTCTGAACTACCCCATATAATACATAATGAACTAGACGGAGGGCCATATATTGACAGCGGACTTACTCTATTAAAGGATCCTGAGAATGGTGCATTAAATATTGGAATATACAGACATCAAATATTTGATGATAAACATCTCGGAATTCTTGCGGATCCGGGTCATAATGCTCAGTACATTATAAATAAATACAAAGAGATGCGAAAGCCTATACCTATCACAATCTCTATAGGACATCACCCAGGCGTGTATTTTGCTGCGGTTCTAAAACCTAAAGTTGCAGGAAAACTTGAGGTTGCTGGAGGATTTTTGCAAGAACCGTTAGAGATTACTATGAGTGACAAGGTTGGAATTCCTTACCTAACACTAAGTGAAATAGTAGTGGAAGGATTTATAGAAGAGCCAGAAAAGCTTGTTGTTGAAGGACCGTTTGGTGAATGGCCAAGATATTATTCTGGTACGCAGAACACACCAGTTATAAATGTCAAAAAAGTAAGAATGAAAAAGAATCCAATTTATCTTGACATAGCAGCAGCCCATAAAGATCACTTGAATTTAGGTGTTAATTTACCACATCTTGCCACTGTGTACAATTCGGTCAAAGCAATAGCGCCTTACGTTACTAATATGAGATTTGGATATGATTTTGCTCCCTTACTATATATTCAAATAAAAAAGATTAATGAGGGTGATGCAAAAAGGGCGGCTTTAGCCGCGCTTGCAAGTGAAATTGCAACAAGGATAGTGGTTGTAGTCGATGATGACATCGATATCTATAATGACGAAGAAGTTATGTGGGCTATCCTCACAAGAACTTCGCGTGTTGATAATTTTGTTGTTTTGCCTGGCGTAATGGGGAATGTGTTAAATCCAGCGAATTATTCACTAGAACCAGGTAAACCAAAAACTTTAGATAATAAAATAATAATTGATGCAACGAAGCCAATATCAGGTTTTCCACCAGTTGCTAAAGCGCCAAAGGAAATCGTGGAAAAGGCTTTTGAAAAAATAAAGAATCTTTTATTTTAATTAACTTGAACCTGATGGAGGTAATTGAGAAACCGCTGGAACTTGTATCGTACCATTATTGACACCTTGTATGACTTGTTGAAGTTTACTCATTTGTTGTGGAGTTAATAATTTGCTAGCCATAGGACCAATCACCAATGTATTCGCTGCAGGTCCTAAATTGACGTTTTGGTCAGCCCAAGACGACAACGTACCATTCATATATTTTACAAGAATATTTTGTAAGACATAGGTGTCATTAAAAGTGTTACTCGCAATTATAACATTAGGGTTAAGCGGAGATTGGTCTAGCATATCGCCTATTGCATAAACCCCTGCTGCCGCGCACGCTTGCTCACCGCCTAACGTTTGACCATCTCCTCTAAACAAGATAACATCAGCACCGGCTGCGATTAACGACTTTGCGCCAATATAACCTTTTTCAATATCAGCCCATGTAGCTGGAAAGTCATAAACTAATCGGATTGACGAATTTACGCTTCTTGCGCCTGCTAAAAATGCATAGCCTATTTCTGTTTCTGCTGGATATGAATAACCAGCTTGATACCCTATAATACCTGTCTTTGTCAAAAAGGCTGCTAAGACACCTGCTTCGTAACCACCATAATTTAGGTTAATGTTTATACTTAAAACATTCTTTTCTAACTGACCATTAGATGGGTTAGTAAAATTGTTTAAGTCCGCTCCCACAAACCATACATTAGGAAAGTTAGGGGCAACCGCTAAAATTTCTTGTTGCCAACCAACTGTCCAAGCTATTATAATGTTATAACCTTGGCTAGCATAGTAATTCAAAGCACTTTCAACAATTGAAGTTGAATAACCAAGATTAGAATCAATGGTGTAATTAATGTGATATATGCTTGCTAATTTTTCAACTGCTTGCGCCATGTCTTGATTCCATCCAAAATCATTAGTCACATAGGGCAATAACACTGCAATTTTTGTTACCTTGGAAGAAGTTGATGATACCCTCGTTAGCTTGTAAGCATAAAAGCCTCCTATGCCAGCAACGACAGCTACAACGATAACTATTATTACAATTGTAACTGTACTAATAGCCTTTAAACTTTTTTTGTTTTTAGAGAATAAATTAATCTTTTTTACCATAAAGTGTTTAATATAATACTTATATTTTAACTTTTTGTAATCAAAAAAATGGTGTGCAAATAATGAACTTGTAGGCTCGACTAACGCGTTTCTTATTTAGTATTACCAAATATAATTTTTAAACTTGGTGTCGATAAGAAGAGCAAAGTATGTGCTGTTATTCTACTTTTTGATTGTAAATTGAGAATTAGAAGAATCTCTCGATCTATGTAACCTTTTATAGAATTTGTGTTGTAATTAATTTGCGTATAATAAAAACATACTAAACTACTATGGGTCATTTGCAATGCAGCAAAGTAAGCACTTGAAAGAAATAAAATATGCAAGTCAAGCAAAGTGAAACTCATATAAAATGAGGTAATGGCAAGGGAAATAAGGATAGCTATATAGCGATAACTGGGGTTTAGTGGGTAATTAAAAAGCTCAATTTACAGTTAATGGAGTTCCGCAGTTTACGAATTATGAGCTACTTCCTGCCTCACTTATTCTCTGAACAGTTTCAAAATCGAGCATTAAAGAGTGGACTTCGTTGAAGCTGTTTTCACCCCTCGTGAATATTCAGTTATCGCGGTTAACTTGTGTAGAGCGGCGGCACCCCTCTTTACGTTTGGGTCGCGGTGAACGCAGAGACTAGAAAACCCATTTGGTTTGGGGTTTCACTTACGTGTACAACACAAAACGCGCTCTCTTCAAAGGTTGACAAGCTCTGTTGAGTCTTTGGGCATTACAAGTAAAAAGAAGCTTTTACGACATCCAAAGAAACCGCTCTTTACTATACCCGTAACCTTCATGGAACTATTCATGTACTGCTACGCACAGCGGAGGTGATGCGCACGAATACTCATCTGGACAGGATCCACAAAATATAAAAAAGCTTATATTAAACAACCAAACGCTCTAAGCGATGAAAGTAGCTATTTTTAATATTGGAAAAATTGTTAGTGGTGACTGGGAAAAAGGCATTTTAAAAGGCGACACAGTTTTAATTGAAGACGGAAAATTTAAAGATATAGGATATGAGCGGGAGCTTCATCCTGAAAAGGCTGACATTAGAATTGACGCTAATGGAATGGTATTAATTCCAGGACTAATAGATCCACATACTCACTTTGCTTTCGGTGAATGGGGTCCAGAAAATAGAATGATTGGAGTTACACAAGAAGGTTTGTACCAAGGTATAACCACCGCCATCGATGAATTCGCTAGATATGAAGGAGAACCAGATTTTTATCCGCCAAATCCTGAAGGTGTTAAGGCTTCAGCTATAGTACATTACTTTGCATGGAAAAATTACAGACCGGGGGGGTTAATGAAAGTCCATGGAGGAAGTTTATTATTAGTTAAGGGATTAAAGGAAAGCGACATTAGAGATGTGGCGAATTTGGGTATTTGGAAAGTGGCTCAAATAGGAGGTAGTAGCGATCTATCTCCAAAAGAATTGTTGGAAATGGCATCTTGGGCAAGAAAATATGGAATGTTTATACCAACAAATTTTGGGGCAGGCGTCCTAAAGACTTCAGTTTATCTTGACGCTGATTTTGTAAAACAACTACAACCCGATAAACTTGCTCATGCTAATGGTGGAAGCACAGCCGCAAGCTGGGAGTTAACGCGAGAAGTCATCGATGGTGCAAAGAATGCAGCAGTGGAAATAGTGGCATATGGTAACTGGAAAATGGCTCTTAGAATTCTTGATTATTTAAAGACTAAGAATGAGCTACATAGGGTAATATTGGGTAGCGATACACCGACTGGTCAAGGCTATTTCCCAGTAGGAATAAATCAAGCAATAAAGTTTGTTTCTAGCTTAGGAAATATACCCGCTGAAAAAGCTATAGCCATGGCAACAGGTAACACGTATAACTATTACAAAAAATGGATACACGAAGGTAAAATTGAAGTGGGCTTAGCAGCTGACTGCGTTATCATAGATAAACCTCCTGGAAGCGTTGGCAACGATGCGCTCGGAGCTATAGAAAACGGAGACATGGTTGGACCAGCGATGGTTATGGTCGACGGAAAAATAGCGGCTCTAAGAGGGATGGACAGTAGACCCACAACACGTTATATAAAATTAAATGGTAGAGAACTTGGTGTAACTGATCCTAATGAAAGACAATTTGATCCACCTCGCTTTTATTGGAAAAGCGTTGGTGAAACGTATCTACTGCTAAAAAAGAGTGATAATGAGATTTAAGAATAATTGAAAGATGTGGATTAGAAGCTAAAGTTTAATTAATCTTTAAATATGAGACATAAGATTTAAAGATATTACTATGCAACAAAAAATAGCTGTGGGTCTTTACAATATTTCTAAAAGATTTCCCACAGTGATAGCTTTAGATAATGTTACAATTGAAGCTTATGTAGGTGAAGTTCATGCCATTTTAGGAGAAAATGGTGCTGGTAAGACTACCTTAATGAACATACTTTTTGGTCTGCTAAAACCAGATGCTGGTTATATCAAGCTTTACGATGAAAAAGTGGATATACGATCACCTAAAGAAGCAATGAAATTGGGTATAGGGATGGTTCACCAACATTTTAGTTTAATACCAACACTGACAGTTTATGAAAATTTTAAAATCTTTTCTTCAAAAGTAAGAGTGGATGAAAAAAAGATAATTGAGCTTGCTGAAAGATTAAACCTAAAGATTGATCCTAATGAAAAAGTTTCCAATCTTTCTGTTGGAGAAAGACAAAGACTAGAAGTTTTAAGATTATTATACTTTGATTTTAAGATACTCATTTTTGATGAGCCAACAAGTGTTCTGACGCCTATAGAAACGGCAAATTTGCTTGAGGAGATTAGAACGATTGCTCAAGAAGGAAGAACTATATTCTTTATTTCTCACAAGTTAAATGAGGTAAAAAGGGTAAGTGACAGAATTTCGGTTCTTAAAAAAGGAAAATTGGTGACTACCGATATTAATGAGCGTATGAGTACAGAATATTTGATAAAATGTATGATAGACAAAGTTCCGATTTTACAACAAAAAAGTAAAGATTCTAATTCTTCTAACGTTATATTGGAGATTAGTAATCTAAAGGTAAGAAGCACCAAGGGTCATATTTGTGTTAATTTAAAGCCTCCTTTTGATAAAATAAAGATTCATGAAAATGAGATTGTTGGGCTAGCAGGCGTTGCTGGAAGTGGACAAAAAGAGCTTTTTGACGCTATTGCAGGATTGACAAAAGTATTAGAAGGAAAAATTTTATTTAAAGGCAATGATATTACAAGCTGTTCTGTATTAGAAAGAATCAGATTGGGGATTGGATACATCCCAGAAGATCGAATTTACACGGGTGTTGCACCTGAACTTTCTCTCTATGAAAATTTTATGCTTAAAACGCTAAACAATGACAAAAGTTTTAAGAAAAGTGTTTTTCTTGACAAAAAAAAGTTAATTGAAATAGCGGAAAAATTAGTAAAAGAATATGATATCAAAGCTGCCAACGTTTTTGTTCCGATAAAGACGCTGTCTGGTGGTAATATTCAAAAGGTGATTGTTGCAAGAGAAATATCAATGAAACCTTCTCTTTTGCTTGCGTATGAGCCAACCAAGGGTTTGGACGTAGGTGCTACATATTACATTAGAAATAAGTTAATCGAATACTCGAAAGAGCATGGCATTTTTGTCTTCTCAGAGGATCTTGAAGAATTAATGTCGATTAGTGATAGACTCTACGTAATACACAATGGAACCATTGTAAAAGAATTTACTCGCGAAAATTTTGATGAATATAAGATAGGAGCTGCAATGGTTGGATTGGAAAGGGTGTAGTAGGATGACAAAAACGATTAACTTTGATGAATCAACATTGTTTACGAATTTTGTCGTTTATCTATTCGCTTTTATCATAGCAATAGGAACGGGAGCGATAATAATATTCGCGATAATGAAAATAAACCCATTCTCAGCTATTTCACTAATTTTTTCTTTTGGTCTTTTTAACGCTTTTGGTTTAAAAGCGACATTTCAATATATGATACCTCTTGCCTTAATCTCTCTTGGTCTTGCATTGTGTTACAAAGCAAAATATTTTAACATAGGAGCAGATGGTCAGCTTATATTCGGAACAATATTCAGTATGCAAGTCATTTTTTCATTAGAAAAAACAACAC
>Ga0208006_100341_pt1 | contig 18420 bp, 17 predicted proteins | sample ECH_Bnyco_MetaG_FD_187131 | JGI IMG/M metagenome (GOLD analysis project Ga0208006, IMG submission 187131) | Hot spring microbial mat communities from Yellowstone National Park, Wyoming, USA - ECH_B nyco_MetaG (SPAdes) (version 2) | ecosystem: Environmental > Aquatic > Thermal springs > Hot...
AAAATCTAATTCTTATTGTAAAAATAGCTAATAAAATAATATAATTATTGAGTGTATCTTTTTTAACAAAAATTAATGGATCGCATAATATATCAATATTTTCATTTTATACATAGGAATTTAATATTGTTTGAACACTGTTATAATTTTTTAATTAATCTATAAGCTATTTTTTACCATATACAAAAATTTTTTATTGCTAGATTCCTTTAAAGAACTATGGTATTGGATCCTCAAATTAAGAATTTCTTAGATTTAGTTTCAAAACTTCCACAACCAGACCTTTCCAAAATTACTCCTCAGGAATTTAGGAACTTATTTAAACAAGCATCATTAATGCTAATTTCTTCAAAAATTGAAGTTAAGAACGTTAGAGATTTAGAAATTAGTGTAAATGGAGGAAAAATAAAGTTGAGAATTTATGAGCCAATTAAAGGCGAGAAGCCCTATCCTGCAATTGTATATTACCATGGCGGGGGATTTGTTTTAGGTGATCTTGATACCTACGATAACGTTTGTAGACTTCTGGCAAATTCTTCAGAATGTTTAGTTATATCAGTCGATTATAGATTAGCTCCTGAATATAAATTTCCCGTAGCAGTTTATGATAGCTATGAAGCATTAAAATGGGTTTATCTTAATGCAAATAAGATAGATGCTAACGCATCCAAAATAGCTGTTGCAGGAGATAGTGCAGGAGGAAACTTAGCTACAGTTGTAAGTATTGTTTCCAGGGATAAAAAAGAAGAAATAGTAAAATATCAAGTTCTTATTTATCCAGTAGTTAACATGTTAGATTTGTCCCCTTCAGTAGTTGAATTTTCAGAAGGATACTTCCTAACTTTTGAACAAATGAGCTGGTTTGGAAGACAATATTTTAAAGATCCAAAAGATTATCTTCATCCTTATGCCTCTCCTTTGTTTGCCGATTTAAGCAATCTGCCTCCTGCATTAATAATAACAGCAGAATACGATCCTTTAAGAGATCAAGGGGAGACCTATGCAAACATTTTAAAGTCAAAAGGGAACCTAGTAACATGCATCAGATATCAAGGAATGATTCATGGTTTCATTAATTTAATCGACCTCGTTGAAACTTCCAAAGTAGCAATATATAACATCGCTGGAGCAATTAGAAGACATTTAAAATAATTTAGCAAAATTCATAAATTATAACTCAATTAATCTTTATGAAAGAAATAGAAAATTTGTGGAAAAGAGCTTTGAATGAAACTTGGAATCCTGAACATATTGATATAGAAGCTGATAAGAGTGACTGGAATAACTTAAATCAAGATCAAAGGAAATATTTGGCAGATTTGTTCTTCCATCAACTTATGGGAGAGTATGAAGTATTAATCGGTGTTTCAAGGCTTGCAACTATAATTAAAGAAAAAGATGCAAGATTTTTCCTTTTAACACATGCTAGAGATAATACTGTTCATGCGAATATTTTTGAAAGGGTACTGATTATTGCAGGAGAGGATACAGCTATAGATTTTAAAACTAGAGTTTCTGAATCTTACTATGAATTAGTTTATTCAAAGCCTAGAAAACTTCTTAATGATTTGGAGAAGAAAATGAACGAGAAAAAGCTTGCTTCCTTCCTTACAATGTATTATCTTGCTACAGATGGCATTCTTTATAATACAAGCTTTATAGCTCTTGAGCAAATGTTATTTTCTGCAGGAAAGTTCAAAAATCTATATGAAGCTTATAAAAAGATAAACGTAGATGAGAAAAGGCAAACAATTTTTGCTGCTTACTATATTAAATACCTTTCAGAAAAAAATGAAGAAATAAAGGAGGTTGTAAAGGAAACACTTAATGAATGTGCAACTTCAGTACTATCTACTATAGGCTATTTTTCAAGCTTAGCACAATCCTTCGGAAGAAGTATAGAAGATTTTGCTTCATTATCACAAGGAGTAATTGAAGAAGAGCTAAAAATAATCGGAATAAAGTAATTAAGGTTTTATTACAGCTTTAAAAGTTTTTCTTTTATCGAACATTTCATATCCCTGTGGAGCTTCATCTAAGCTAAATTTGTGAGTTATAATCTTAGAAACATCTATTCTGTTGTTCTTTATTAGCTCAAACAATTCATTTCTGTACTTTATCGTATCACCTATTACAAAGACCAACCTCTTTTCTGTAATCCAAAGTTGGCCTGCTGGAAACTTGTTATATTCTTGTGCGTGCAAGCCTACAACGCTAACGGTTCCTTTTCTTCTTGCAATTTCTATAGCTTTATCTATTGTTTCAATGCTTCCTCCAACAGCTTCTATTACTAAATCGGCTCCTCTTCCTTCTGTTAAATTTCTCACTTCTTCTGCAACGTCTGTGCTTCTTGCATTTACTGTTTTGAATCCTAAATCTCTTGCAAAATTTAATCTGTTTTCATCAACATCTACTGTAACAATTTCTCCTGCACCAATAGCTCTTGCACATATTGCTGCCATAGCTCCTATTGGTCCAAATCCTAAGACTGCAACTGAGTATCCAGGTCTAAATCCACCTTCTATTAGACCTGCATATGCAGCTGGTAATCCATCGCTTAAAGTTAATATCTTCTCTTCTTTTATTTCCTCTGGAATTTTAAAAAGCATTACATCGGCATTTGGTACCCGAACAAGTTCAGCATGTGCTCCGGAGATTTCTTCGCCATATAATGGTCCAAGTCCAAAAATATTTATCTTTTCACACTGCGTATAAAATCCGTGCATACAATACCAGCAAGAACCATCGACTATCCAGCAAGATACAACTACTCTATCTCCCTTTGAGAATCTCTTTACTCCTTTTCCTACGTTTTCTACATACCCTATAAATTCATGGCCTATAATATTTCCAGGGATTATTTGGAAATGGCCTCTGTAAACATGCAAGTCTGTTCCGCAAATTCCTGCTAAAGAAACTCTAACAATTGCATCTGTTTCATTTATGATCTTTGGTTCCTCAACATCTTCAACCCTAACATCATATGGTGCATACCATCTTAAAGCCTTCATTCCAAGAACTGTGTAGGTACTCTTTTAATTGCGTTTACAAAAGCTGCGGATGCCCCTGCATTTGTTATCAATCTCATTACATTTCCTTTAGCTTTAAGTTGGCCTGTCATTATAGCAATTGTAGGACTCAAATTACCCTGTGCTATCTTTTTAAAAGTTGTATAGCTTCCTGTTAAAGTTATTCCAGAAATTCTTTCTGAAGGATCATTTAAAATTTCAACTTTTCTGCATTTTCCATGCCATAAATCGAACCAAACAATAACCCTCTCATTCTTAAAATACTCTTTTACCTTAGGAGGTAAATCGGTTACAATTAAAGTGATAGGGTCTTCCCAATCCTTTGCAGCTCTTGCATAGCTTTCATCTTCGTTCAATATCTTTGCAAAGCTTTCAAGCCATTCTTTAGAGCCAAAAATGTAGCTCATATATAATAATAAGTATCTGAAAATATAAATGCTATTGTTTAATAAAAATTTTAGTAAATGAATTCTTCAATGTAAAATTTCTATTCAATTTGGAAAATTTTTGCTATATTAAAAATATTGATCGCTAGTTTTACTGTATATTTAAATAAATTTTTATTAAGGCTTTCGAACAATTTTCAGTTGTGAAAGAACTTAAAATATTTATAATTTCATCATTGATAATAATTTTGTTACTTATTAGTGGAATAATATTATACTCATAAATCAGTAGAATTACCAGGCAATAAAGGAAACAATTCATATTCTCCAATTCTTCTAGGAGATATGAATACTACAAAGAATTCTTTTTTATACAACATTATCCGGGAGATTATAGCTAGGCTTGATATAACAAACAGTTCTTTGATAAATCAGGTAGCAAGTTATATTAACAATAATCCAGATAATACTACAACAGTACAGGGATTTTATCTGCATAAACATAATGATTACGGGATAAGCTTTTTATATATTGTTAATGCTACATCATACTATTACTTACTGAATTCAATTTCCTTTACTAATCATGGCATATTTAAAATAAAGAAACTAAAAATACCAATCGTTAAATTTGGTACAATTACTAAAAATATAGCTGGCTATGAATGGTACAATGGTTCCAGCTCATTAACGATAGTTCAAATGAATACTTATACATATTCATTTTCTTAACCTCCTCAAACTCCTGTTGGCGGATATACAGAAACCGGTGCTGGATTATGTTTAGGGATCAGCGGTGTCTACAACAATGTCAGTTATTTAATACAAACTGGTTATTCATGGGATAATATCACAAAACAAAATAGACTTATCTATGAAATATATCCTTCCACACCTGCATATTATTTCATAATGAATGGTCAAATAGCGACAATACCAAACCAACATTATTTATTCTTAGAAATATTTCCTTCAGTCTACTCTAATGGTGCGCAGACATGGTATTTTGAAATAATAGATGAAAACACAACATAAGAATTTGTTGCTTCATAAAATCTAAACGTAAATATAATTAACTATCTTAAATACACATGGTCTGCCCTTGAAACTCCTGTATATTGCAGTAACTCTTCCCTTTGTAGTATTGAACAGTTGCCTGAATTCAAATATGTTAAGTTTTCGAATATAGCTGCTTACAAAAAATGAAAGCCTCGCCATTTATGGCGGGGATGAATAGACCTAAATAATTAAAATTTAAATTTTTCTCAGGAAATTCAGTGACACTACTCTAAAGCTCGATAGAAGGCCTAATGGGACTTAGGAAGGAGCATTCAGTATTGCAATTATTGAATGAAGGATTCTTTATAGAATCCAGATTTTGGGCTGGCAACCCTTATGAAGGTTCCTTTTTAGGACCTGATAAAATGGGGGAAGCTCTGATCCTCCCGACTGTCCAGCATATGAGATATGTAGCTACGAATCAATGCTGGGAACCAATGAGCTTCTCTAAAAGGGAACCCTCACCCTTCTAGAGCGGTGAGGAGGTCAGCTAAGTACTGGTGTTAGTGTTCAATTGAACGGAAATAACATATTCTATTCTTATTATATTAGCCAATATCCAATGAATTATAATATAAGAGAGTATACGATTAACTTAACCATATATTGGATAAATTCCTATTATGACTATAATTATGTTAATGGTTAGAGATCTTAAATAGAGCAAAATGTAATTAATTTATTGAATTGAAGAATTCATTTGCTATTATCTTAAAATACTAAAGTTAGTCAATTGTTTAAGGATATTCTATATGAATAAATTCTTCAGGGTTGATTTGACTCTTATATCTACCTTCTAAATATCTTTCATAATACAATCTAGATAGTTCAACATATCGCTTTAAAGCTAACTTCGTACCAATATGGGCTAGCATTATTACAATCATTGAATGTCCTATCGTACTCAAAATATCCTTAGAATAAAATTGAACACTGCGTGAATCTAATTTTGAAATTGATATTAAAGCATCCTTTATCTTATCTTCAACAGCTCCTATAAAACTAGCATTTTCCTTGATTTCATTTTTTAATAACTTTATATCTTCAAGCAAGTTTATATGCGTCCCTTTTTTCTCGATAGCTTCAAGCATATCAAGTGCATGTATATTACTCGTTCCTTCCCAAATCGGTGTTATCAAAGCTTCTCTATGTAATCTTTCTATGGGAAATTCTTCTAAGAAACCTATACCGCCTAATATCTCCATAGATGTTTTAGTTACATAGGATGCTACCTCTGCTGTCATGTTCTTAGCAATGTGGGTTAATAATCTTGCATAATGGTATTGCCCTTTATAAGGAGGAGTTTGTTTCCAGCATTTTTGAAATTCTAAAATTGCTTTAAAGGTTAAAGCTAAGGATCCTTCTATTAATAATTCCATATCTAGTAAATCTCTTTGCAATAAAGGATGCTCTATTAAATATTTTCCAAATGCTTTTCTTTTTTGGGAATAATAGTAAGCTTCCAAATAAGCTTTTCTTGCTATACCTAAAGCCCCAACACTGTTTGCCAACCTCGAAACTATTAAATTTTCCATAGTATAATAAATGCCCTTTCCCTCATCGCCGATTAAGTAGGCTTCAGATTCATTGAATTCAACTTCGCCTGTAGGAACACTTCTTGTTCCGCTTTTCTCTTTGAGTCTTCTTATTGTAAAGTTTAATTTGTTGTTGCTATTAATTCTAGGAACCAAAAATAGCATTATTTTCTTTGCTCCATATTCTATACCTTTCTTTTTAGCTGTTACTAAAGCTAAATCAGCTAGACCAGCGTTGCTTGCAAAATATTTATAACCTGTTATTTTCCAAAATTTATTTTCGTACTTTGCCTCAGTTATATTTGCTCCAAGATCACTCCCTCCCTGAATTTCTGTAAACCAAGTTGCACCATACATTATTGAATCTGTGTCGCCTATTAAATGTGGCAAGTATTGCTTCAAATCCTCTGAAGCATATTTATAGATTGCATAAGCTACCTGGTTTGTGACAGTGATTATACAAGAAATTCCTGGATCGGAAATTAAATATATAGAAGCATAATGCTTAAACCAGTTATCCTCTTTATAGGGAAACCTATTTATTTCAAAATCTTTTATTAATTTTTCCAATGCAAATCGCTGAAAAGGATTTATCCAAGCTTTATCGATTCTATCGCCATTAATTGACCATGTTATTAACTTTGGCTTTGAAATTTTATCTATATAATCTGATATTTCGTATAGATCATTTCCAACAAATTCGCCAATTTTATTCAGATCTTCTTTTTTATTCTCAAAGTATTCCAACATGATTTGCAAGGGCTTATCTATTTTGAAGTGATTCTTTCCGTATGCATTAGATAGGTCTGCAAATGTATTATGCATGATTATTTTAACTCGTCTTAGAATAAATTGTTAAATTATTCATTATAAAGTAAGTTAAGACCATAAAGTCTAACTTTAGGAACCGTTGGATAGATTTCATATAAAAGTCCTTTTAATCCATGTTTAAATGAAGTTCAAAGCAAAGAGTAATCATAATAATGAGAAAAAATTTGGAAAAATATAAAAGAAAATTTTGAACCAGCACATATATATAAACTTTTTTAAAAATTTTAGAAAAAAATAAACACTTTTCAAAAATTTTTAAAAAGTAGGAAGATAGATTTAAATAAAAAAAAAACACCTACTCTTAATGCAATCAATAAGAGGGATAATAAGTGGAAAGTATTTAATAGCAGTGTTACTATTGCTAGCATTAACAACAACAGCATATGCGGCAACAACAATAAATATATTAACACCAACTTACCAAACATATCAAGGAATTTTGTTTAATGTAACAGGAAATTTCACCGCATCATTTAAAGGCTTTTTTGTAGCACATGTTTCTCAAACTCCATCAAGCGCACCATGTCCATGGACCAACAATGGTGAATGTCACACAGCTATTACTTCAGGTGATTGGGTGCTTATAATTCAATTAACATCGGTAGGTTCTTCATCATCGACCACAATTACATTTACTATAACTGTTCAATGGAACTATGGATCCAATGTTTATCAATATACTACATTAAACACATTGACCTTCAAAGGACCATATTCTTCTGGCCAGACCATGACCTTTACTTTAGACACCGGAGTAAACTCTTTCAGCGCACCAACTGGAATAGTAGTAACAGTTCAATAGAAGACTAGTAGATCAGGATAATGAAGAAATATCTTTTTCTATTTATTATTACGTTTATAATTATAAATGGAGTTCAAGCTGTTCAAATTATCATTTATAATAATTATTATAGTGAATATGCAGGTTATCTTACTTACACTTTTTGGGAAAATGCACCGCCTAGAGGTAGCATCACAGGCACTCCTAATATGGTTACATCTACACCCACTGTAGCAATATCTTCTTTTTCAATTCCTACTAGTAATAGATATTTAATTACACCTAAATTTTCTCAATCGATTAGCATTCCTGCACAATTTTGGCTTTTAACACTATATCTTTCAGCGTCATCGACAACAGTGCAACTAAATATTACGATTTATGTCGTAAGTTCTACAGGAACTATATTAGCAACTGTAAATAATTCCCTCGTAGTTTCAGGCATTCCTTCAAGTGTAACAGAATTTGATTTAAGAATAAAAGGCTCCGCTGTAACTATTCCTGTAAATGGCTATATTGCCATAGCTTTAAGAAGACTAACTGGCGGAACAGTAACTTTATATTGGGGTTCATCTCCAACAAATAAATATTTCACAAATCTTCAATTTGTTAATGTATTCCTTCAGACTTGAGAAAAAACATTTTATTTTATATTTTTATCTCGTTGTTGATTTCATTTCTAGCATATTCTTTTATTTTTGTAGGTACAATTCCTATTGCGATCGTTTCTGGAAATTCCATGTATCCCACGCTTCAAAACGGAGATTTAGTTATATTTGCACCGGCTAGTGGCGTTATTCCAAATGGAACAATAATTATTTATGCTCAACAGGGAATAAACGATAAATTCTTTTCTTGGTTAACAGGAAGGATAATAATTCATAGAATAGTTGGAGTATATGAATCAAACAGTTCTGACAATTATTATTACATAACAAAGGGTGATAACAATCTTTTTAACGATTCACTCCCAGTATTTCAGAAGCAAATACTTGGAGTACCTGTTTTTGTTATTCCAAAATTAGGATTACTCTTTCTATTTTTTGGATCTCCCTACGGTTTATTCGTTTTATTTGGAATGTTAGTAACTATTTATTTGAGAAATATTGATTCAAGACAACAAATAGAAAGAAGAATTTCTAAATTCATATTAACTCTTGGTAAAGAAGCTTTAAAAGAAAGTATTCCTAAAGAGATATATCAAAAAGCTGAAATTTATTTAAAATATGCATATGAAGTTGATGAAATAGATGATATAGATGTGAAGAAACTCGCTCAATTTATTGTGAAAACAAAATTGAAAGATTTTGAATTCAAAGACATTAAATGCGAGAAATGTGGTAAAGGAGTTATTTTCAATTCAAAAAGTCTTAATCTCTGGATTTGCTACGATAAAGTTGAGCTTTATGAGCAAAAGCAATAAATATTGCAAATCAATGAATTTTAAATCTATTAAAAATTAGAAATAAGATTATAACTTTTTAAGCAAGTTTTAGAAATAAACTTTAATATTTTGAATTATAATAAAATAAAAGGGTGATGGAAATTGATATTAGCATTCGACATATATGGCACGCTTTTTGAGATTAAAATACCTGGATTGAAAGAAGAAGTATTAAAAGAGTGGAGGCAGCTTCAAATAGAATTTACCTGGAGAATAACTATAATGGAAAAATGGCTTAGTTTTGATGAAATAACAGCTATAGCACTTAAATATTTAAGTTCAAAGTATGGATTTAAGTTCAAAGAAGAACTGCTTGAAGAGTGGACAAAGTTAAAGCCTTATGATGACGTAGAATACTTAAAAATTCTAAGTAATAAATATAAAATCTATGCACTCACGAACGGTACATTAATAAGCGTCAGGAAGCTTTTAAAAAACGCAGGTATACTTCAGTATTTCAGCGGCATCTTTACTGCTGAAGAGGTTAAATTCTATAAACCTTCCCCGAGAATATATCAAGCCTTTATGAACAGATTCGAAGGAGAAAAAGCTTATCTCGTTTCTTCAAATCCTTTCGATATTTCAGGAGCAAAGAATGCTGGAATGAAAACAATTTATCTAAATAGGCATAATTTGCCAAATGATCCATTGTCGGATAAGCCTGATTTTGAAATAAAATCATTGGATGAAATAGAAAAATTAAATTTGAATTAACATAATTTTTAATCTATCTTATGATCAATCTTTAGTTTCATTATAATTTGCTCAAGATCTTCAGAAGCTTGGATAAAAGTTTCCAGTACTGAAGATTTTACATTCAATCTGATAAATTCTCTCATTAGCTTAGAAGTTATTCCTTTTGGAGTTATGATTGAGTTCCTGATACTTTGTAATTCTTTATTAGTTGCCAATTCAGCTGTGCCTCTTAATATGTTAATTATAGCTTTTCTTGCTATATTTTGAGGTATTCCAATATACATTGCAGCAATTTCTAAAGCATCCATTATTTCGGTAATTAATGCAGGTGAGGAAGCACATATCAGTGTTAGTTTATCCAAAACTTCTTCGCTCACCCATTCAATTTCTCCAAGCAAGCCGAATAGATTCTCGATCAAACTTGAATTTGCGTTCTTTTCACCATGAAGTGCTATGAATCCTTTATTAACTTCAACATTAACATTTGGCATAGCTCTGTAAACTTCTTTTGTATTTACATTCTTTTTATAAAAGCTTAGAGGTATGAATGCTGCGACCGAAACTACAATCTTTTCACTTGATATTCTTTTAAGTAGTTCAATGTTTTCTAATATTGTATATGGCTTCAAAGCTATTATTATCAAATCAGCCTGTTCAATTACACGATAATTATCGAAAGTAAAATTAACTTTCAATTCCTGAAGTTTTCTAGCTGATTGCTCCGTTCTTACCGATGCTATAATAGAACTTGAATCAATTCCAGTATTTATAAGCCCCTTAATTATAGCTCTTCCTATTCTACCTGCTCCAATGATTCCGATTTTTTTATTCAGGAATCATATCACCACACTAATATGTTATAACTTATTGGGTTATAAATTTCTTTAGAGCAAAAAAGTTTAACAGTTAATATCTATACCAAATTTCAAATATTCAACTTATTAAAAAGTTGAATAACAACCGGTCTAACGGAGGGTAATATAGTTGCAATAAATGCAACAGTTAAAATCTAATATTCCTCAAACTTTGAAATTTTCGGCAATCAACTAGTCGCTGATATGATATCAAGGGGTGGAAATAGTGTTCTGCAGTTTTCATAAACAATGGAAGCAGAAGGGTTTGAGGCATTTTACATAAATGAAAGCTTCGGCCTTAAGGACGGGGATGAAAAGATTTAAGCAATTAGAATTAAATTTCTCTTAAGAAATTCAGTGAAGCTCTTCCTAAGCTCGATCAAAGCTTAATGGGACTAGGAAGGAGAATTCAGTATTGCTTTTAATGAAAAAATCTTTATAGAATCCAGAATTTAGTTAGCAACCCTTTTAATGAAGGTTTATTTAAACCTGATAATATGGGATAAGCTCTAAGCTATAAAATGTCCATCAAATGCGAATGTTGCTACGAATAAATGCTGGAAATAATGATCTACTCTAGAAGGAAACACTCAACCTTCTAGGGTAGTGAGGAGGTCAGTTGCAGGTTCTGAAACAGCAACTATAAATAGCTCGATTAATGAAGTTTTAAAAGCTTTAAAAATTCAAATTGCTTTTTAATAAAAACTTGAATTTTAATTCAAAGCTTTATAAGACCCTCATAAAATAAGTCATTGAAAATTTTTCAACGATTCTCGGAGTAATCATGTTAAAATTGAAATATTTTCAACAAATCAAATGAAAATTTTATATTATAGATTGAAAGAAAAGCTATTATGGTCTTAGAAGTTAAAGATATCCCTAAGCCTATATACGATGATGAAAGTTTGGAAAGAAGAAGAGTTATAGCAAAAGTAAGTACGTATACGCTTAAGTATTTTACAGATTATTTTGTGAAAAGTGGTTACGAGTGGTTTTTACCTGTAATTCTTTCTAAAACAACGGATCCATTATGGCCTGATCCTGGAGCATCAATAGAAAAGAGGATTGAAACAGAAATATACGGGCATGATGTTAGAATGATGTTAAGCATGATAGTTCATAAGCAAGTACTTGCATCTTTATTAGTTCCAAAATTCTTCATTCTTTCTCCCAACATTAGAATTGAAAGAAGGGAAAGGGCTTATACTGGAATACATTGTTTTGAGTTTACACAATTAGATTTTGAGGCAAGATATGCAACATCTAAAGATATTATGAGTTTAGTGGAGGGCCTGCTGAAAAATTACTTCCATGATATAAAGAAACATCTTAGCGAAGAGTTAAAATTCTTAGGAAGCTATGACAAAATAAGAGATTTTGAAATTCCTTTTAAGATATTTGATAAACCTAAACTTGAAGAAAAGTACGGCAAAGATTGGGAGAATAAGTTAAAAGAAGAAATTAAGGAACCTGTTTGGGTTGTTAATATACCCAGGGAATTTTATGATTTCGAAGATTTTGGAACAGGAACTTGGGATAACTATGATCTTTTCCTTCCTAAATTGGGTGAAGTTCTATCAGGAGCAAGAAGAGAACACGAATATGAAAAAATATTGAAAAAAATGGAAAGGGATGGTGTAAGAAAGGAAAATTACGCTGTTATTCTAAAGCTGGCTAAAGATGGAAAGCTTATGCCTTCAGCTGGAGCAGGGATTGGAATGGAAAGAATCTTAGCATGGGTTAGCAACAGTAAGCATATTGGAGAAGTCCAACCTTTTCCAAGGGTTCCTGGAATAGTCTATGAACTATGATTTTATTTTAAAATATTTCTACCTAAATATAATTTTTTAACTGATTTTTGATCGTTGTATAGCAAAATGTTACTATTCTGTTAATCATGAGAAGCCCGGCTTAATTAAAATTAAGACCAATACTTATCTACAACTATAACATTACATCAATTGAAAGCCTTGCCATTAAAGTCAAGGATGCTCATAAATGAATAAGAAAAGACAGTCACAAAAATTTATTAATAGCGATATAATTCTATAAATTTAATTTTATTCAGGAGGTCTTAAAAAGATTCTTTTTGAGCTTAATCCTCTCTCTTGAATTATTTGAGAGAACCTTGTTTTTATATGTTCAGGTAATCTTGCAGGAAGAACAAAGTTGCTTTCTCTATCCAAGGCAAATTCAAACAAAAATGTTTTATACACAGTATAAAGCGGCCTTATCATTATAAAAGAGGGAATAAATCCTATAACCAAAAATATTAGTATCGTTAGCAGTGCACTTGTTAATCTGTCGAAAGGTAAATAGTAATAAACTAAAAAATATCCGGTGGCAAGTCCTGATATGCCAAATAGAGAAAATGATAGCAAAATAAGCAAACCATAAGCCCAGTTAACTGCTGTATATGCCAAAAGAACGTCGAGAAAATGTCTCCAAACAAGTTTAGCTGACCTCTTTATGTCCTCCATCAATCCTTTTCTTTCTATTATTATGCAAGGGAGACTAAAGAAAGTTATAAATTCAATGATTCCTTTTGCAATTGAAACTATGATTCTTGATATTAAAACAAGCACTAAAAACATCATATCCCCCGTTCCTCTAACTTTAATTCTTGTCTGCGCAAGCCTTGTTAACCTTGATAGAGCATCAAGTATTGCGAATATAAAACCTAATAAAACAACAGGACCAATCATATCCCATGCCCTCTTCATACCCTTTTTTATATTTGCAGCATCTTCACTAGGATTTCTATACCAATCGTCCGTAATTGCTATTATTATGCTATCAAAATAAAAAGAAAATGAATAAATTACCCAAGCTGATGCAAAAAAGATAAGGAAGGCTAATGAATAAGCTGAAATTGGGTCTGAAGAAATAAAAAAGTTAAAGAAATAAGCTATAACAAGAAGATCAAATATTGAAGTAATATATACAAATAGTCCAGACAAAAATGAAACTAATAGCATTTCTTTCTCATAAAGAATTGCTTTAGCAGACAAACAAACAATCTCTCCTGCTAAAATCAATCTCTCACTTCTCAATATTATAACAAGAAGAAAAACTATAGCAGGCAGTAAGAAAATGGTTACAACTGGTACCGCAAAGGGGGCAATAGCTATAAAGATTGCAAGGATAATTATAATAAGAATTGGTATAGCAAAACCTGCAAAAAGCGTTATCTGTTTTCCATATTTTGAAGTAATCTTAAGTATGACATAAACAAAAAATATTGAAGCTAAAACTAAAATCAAAAGAATTGATGAAATTAAGCTATAATAGTTGCTTATAAAGTTACTTAATACTCCTAAAAATGAAGATGCATCATGAGAAGATGATAGCGTGTAATATAATGAATACGTTTCTACACCGTAGATTAAAGCAAGGCAAACTAAAATAAAGTAAAAGGGTAATTTGACGGCAGTTTATGATTCTCCATACAATAAATGGTAAACTGGCGTATTTAAATATCTTTAAATATCCCCCTATTTTAGTTATTTAGGTACTATTTTCTTCTCAATAACATTAAATTATTGAGAAAATATGTTATTTAGTTTTATAATAAGCTCCTATCTAACGTTTAAAAAAGGATTTATTAATAAAAATAAGCTGAAGATAAGTATTTTATCAAATTATTCTGATTCCAAAAAATCGTCCTAATATTATCGATACAGCTAAGTAGTATAGAAATATGCCCAATGTTATATTTAACGCCTTAAAACCTTTATCCTTAAAAATCTTTAACGAAGTTGCAGCTGCGCCGGCAACGAATGTAAGCCAAGCATAATCTAACCAGACATGTGAAAAATACATAACGAAAAAAGATATTGGAAACTGGTACGATATGACTAAATTAATTATTGGGAATCCTACAGTTGCCCACCAAATTAAGAAAAACGGGTTTAAGCTTGTAAAAATGAATCCCGTCATAAAAGGACTTTGTATTTTGACAGCATTCGTACTATTATTCCCCTTTATAGCATCTCTTATCATTGAAGTTGCAAAGAATACTATAAAAAATTCTAAGAAAGATATGAAGGAAATGTTGAAGTAAAAGTTATTCAGAATATAATAAACGTTTGCGTACAGGATGCATAAAATAAGCACAAACGGCATTTCAAAAATCATATGGCCAAATGCAGCAATGATTCCAGCTCTATAACCTTTTCTTGCTCCTAAAGCCGCAGTTGAAACTGTCAATGGTCCCGGCGATAAAGCTCCACTTAATGAAATTAGTATAGTCAGTATTATCAAATCGAACATTTTTATCTTTAATATAACTACGTAAATAAAAAGTATTCTTTATTAGACCCTATTTTATTAGATTCCATGCATCTATTCTTTATCCAATCATTCATAATTAGTTCTTTTTACTGAGCTTCGAAATTTTTTAGAATATTATGAATAGGAAATTTTTCATTATAATATATTTGTTCTCTTACCACCTTAGAGAGGATGGCGTTTCCTTTCTTAAGTAGCTCATAGTTCTCACAATTGATCCACAACTACATTTCTTAGCTGTTGAGGATTTTTATACTTCATATTTTTCCTATACGAATATGGTTTCAAGGTATCTTAATTAAAAGGGTTGCTTAATAAAATCTGAATTCCATTAAGAATCCTTCATTAATAATTGCAATACTGATTGCTTCTCATTAAGTTCCTTTAATTTTCAGTCAAGCTCAAGAGGAACTGCTCTGTATTTCTTAAAGAATTTAGAAATGAATGAATATTTTCTCATTAATCTCACTTTAAAGTGATCAGACTTTCTATATTTCTGACTTCCTCCACGCCTTGAAAAGGTCGAGGGTTTCCTTTTCAAAGCGATTCATCGTTCCCACTACCGATTCATAGCTACATCTCTCATATGAGGGGCAGTAAGGTGGCACAGAGAACCACCCCATATATATTTCTCAGGATCCCAAATTTTAAGATTAAAAGGGGATCCTCATCGAAAAACAAAATAAAAAGTTTGCTGTATACTGGATGCTTCTCCCTCAGTCCCATAAAGCCCTCAATCGAGCTGGGGAGAAGCGTTGTTGCCATGCTTAAAGAAAATTTCTTTTTAAAATATTTAATCTTTACATCCCCGCCCTAAAGGACGAGGCTTTCATTTCTTGTAAAAACTATTTAAATGGTTGTGAAAATTAGTTATAAGGGAGACATGAAATGAAAAACAAGCCTCGCCTTTTTCAAGACATGGAGAAACTAAGTAAAATGTTAGGCAGAGGTGTTTAGATGGGAAGAACCATATATGAGAAGATATGGGAAGCCCATAAGATAGCAAGTGATGGCGACAGATATCTAATATATATAGATAGGCATTATATACACGAGGTAACATCTCCAGTAGCATTTGAAAGACTTAGAAGCTACGGTAGGAAGGTTAGGAGACCTGATCTAACAATAGCAGTAATGGATCACAACGTTCCTACAGGAGATAGGACTAAGCCTATATCAGATCCTCTTTCGCTTGAGCAAATGGAAATTCTTAAGAAGAATGCATATTCTCATGACATTATGCTACTGGATTATTATAGTCCTTACCAAGGCATAGTTCATGTTATAGGTCCAGAGCTAGGTTTAACTCTTCCTGGAATGACAGTTGCCTGTGGTGATAGCCATACATCAACCCATGGAGGATTGGGGGCATTAGCATTTGGTATTGGGACCAGCGAAGTTGAACATATACTTGCAACACAATCTCTCTGGATAAAGAAACATAGAAGCATGGAGGTGAAACTTAATGGAAGAGCTGGTAAAGGTATTATGTCTAAGGATGTTATTCTTTCGTTGATAGGTACTATAGGTACTGGAGGCGCTATAGGACATATAATTGAGTTCAGGGGAGAATATGTAGATTACCTAAATATAGAGGAAAGAATGACCCTTACTAACATGTCGATCGAAGCTGGAGCTAGAACCGCTATTATTTCACCTGACGAAAAGACCATTGAATATCTGCGTGGTAAACCCTTTGCACCTAAAGGTGAGGAATTTTATGAAATGGCTAATTTCTGGAAATCCTTAGCTACAGATCCTGGGGCTTACTTTGATAAGGTTTTTGAGATGGATGTGACCAGAGTGGAACCTCAAGTAACATGGGGTACAACTCCTGCAATGGTCTCCAGTGTTAACGGTACAATTCCTGAACCCAATTCCTATGAGGATGAGATTATGAGGTTATCAGTTGAAAGAGCGCTTAAGTATATGGGGCTGAAGCCAGGCATGAATATAAAAGATATAAGTGTAGATAGAGTTTTCATAGGATCTTGTACCAATGCCAGACTTTATGATCTAATACAAGCAGCTAGGATAGTCAAGGGAAAAAAGGTTAAGAGCGGTGTTAGAGCTATGGTTGTACCTGGCTCACAACTTGTTAAGAGGCAGGCTGAAAGGTTAGGTCTGCATAGGATTTTTATAGATGCAGGTTTTGAGTGGAGAAACTCTGGTTGCAGCCTGTGTTTAGGTATGAACGAAGATAGACTATCACCAGGTGAGAGATGTGCTAGTACCTCTAATAGAAACTTTGAGAATAGGCAAGGACCAGGAGGCAGAACACATCTTGTAAGTCCTTTGACCGCCGCAGCTACAGCTTTAGAAGGTAAATTTGTCGATGTAAGAGAATACGAAATACTTCCATTAGAAGAGGTTGTAGATGTAGAACTACTCGAAAGATTGGGATATGGTTGGATGTTGAGGTGATTCTATGAAGATAACCTTTGTAGAAGGTAAAGTTATTCCATTACAGGCTGATAATGTAGACACTGATCAGATAATTCCTGCTCAATTCCTAAAGCTAAGCAAAAGAGAGGGGTTAGGTAAATATCTTTTTTATAGGTTAAGATATGACGAACAGGGACGACCGAAAGGAGGATTCATACTTGATGATCCAAGATACTCTGGTGCATCAATACTTGTTACAGGTAGAAACTTTGGAATAGGCTCATCAAGAGAACATGCTGTATGGGCTCTATTAGACTTCGGTATCAAAGCCGTTATATCGTCTTCTTTTGGTGATATATTTTACGAAAATGCTGCAAAAAATGGTCTTGTATGTGTAAAAATTGAAGAAAATGTTGTAAAAGAAATTATTGAAAAAGCCCTGAATACGCAACTATATGTGAAGATTGATCTTGAGAAAAGAATTCTTTCATATATGGGAAAAAATGTTAACTTCGAAATTGAAGAGAGCGTTAGGAAAAGACTAATGTTAGGTTTAGATGATATAGGTTTTACATTAGAGACTTATGAGGATGCAATAAGAAAGTTTGAAGAGGGATTAAAGCCCTATATAAAGATTAGAAAAGAGTGGAAATATTGCGGCTAATCAAGCTTCTGATATTAAAATTAAGCTCTATATAAAGATTAGAAAAGAAGATTTCTTACCTTATAATATATTTACTAATCTAAAAATAAATGGGGTTGAATGTTTATACTATAAATTTTAGTTGTGGATAAAGAGATCGGGTTATCATATTAGCTAGCAAATCAATTATCTTATAAGCTTTGCAATTCATGGTCAAAGGAATCAGTTGCAGCAATATCTACCTAAATGTTAAGGAGTTTGTTTTATAAACAATGCAATGAAAGAATATGTATGCATAAAGAGCATAATTATAATGGAGAGGGAGTAAAATCAATCCTACATCTTTTGCTTGACCATAAGGTTGCAAGGGAAGTTATAGACCATTTAGAAAATAAACTTAAAGAATTCGAATCTAAAAACGAAATTTCTATTAGCTTCATGTTTAGCTTAGTCAATTTCTTAAGCAATTTCTTGGATAGATGTCATC